>FTBI01001661.1_pt1 | contig 18937 bp, 19 predicted proteins | sample 1639171 | NCBI WGS metagenome assembly FTBI01 (sample SAMEA3914812, study PRJEB12502) | metagenome | biome: forest; material: soil | place: Canada | collected 2011-07-07 | depth 0.1 m | reverse complement strand
GGGCGAAACGCCGACGCTTCAGCTTGCTGACGGTAGCTTTATTTCAGAAACAGCCGCCGTCGTTCGATACCTCGACCAGACCTATCCGGGCCGAAAGATCATGGGCGAGACCCCGCTGGAGCAGGGCCTGGACAACATGTGGGACAACCGCATTTGGGTACACATCCTGTACCGAATTGTCACCGCCTTCCATGTGTTGCATACCGGGCTCGGCTTCAAGCTCGAACTCACGAAGAACGAGGCATGGGGCGAGCATTGCCGCAAGGAAGCATTGGCCCACGCCGCACTGGTCAACAAGCATCTGTCAGACGGCCGCGAATGGTTGCTCGGTGGCGAAGAACCGACCTTCGCAGACATCACGCTGGCAACCGCAATCGCGTTCTCGAAGTTCCCGGTGAACGCGACTCCGCTCGACGAGCGCTTCGAATTTGTTGATGCCTACTGGAAGCGTTGGCAACAACGTCCGAGCTTCAAGGCCGCCTACGCCGACCGCCAAAGCGGCATTCCGGAGCTCGACAACGCTACGGTGTGAACGCGGGAGAACAGTGAAAACTGACTGCTGAAGTTAGACAGCCTTCTTCTCGCCGCGTCGATGTATTGCTCTTGACCGTGCAAAGCCGGTAGAAGACATAAAACGCCCGTAAGCCCTGGCTGCGGGCGTTTCCCTCTTCAGGCGCAATCGAGTTGGCTTGCCTGTTCGCTGGGCGGCTGCCCTCCACGCTCCGGCTGTGCGCCAGGGAGCGCATCAGATGGACCGTCTCCATCAGGCTATCGTAATATTCCTGGGACATGACAACTGCATTGGGAGCATCGCGGCCGGTAATGAGCGTTACGTCCACATCATCAACAACCTGGTCGATGACGCGCTCCCTGTCCAGTTCATTGCACTTTTCGTGCGATGCCCATAAGGCGGTGGCCTTCTCGCGCCAGCCGCGATTCTGACGAAGCCGCTCAAAGGCGCCAGTCACGGCGAGTGGGATGGTGACGGAGGAGCTACGGATTTTTAATCCAGTGACCAGAATGCTCACAACGAGAGACAAGAAGGCCAGCACCAAGACCAGGGCCAGGCGCGCGGTCCATCAAATTTTGCCACTCATCGCCCTCGCTTCTCGACGGTCACGTGTCCATGACGGCTTTGCCGAGTTGCCGCGTGTTGAACGTGCCCCCGCTCCCGTTGAGTTGCGGGACCTGCAACAGCGCTGCGAGCTCGCGCAACTTCGGCAACACAGGCACCCGCGGCACTCCGTCTTTCCCCACCTCGATCGCGCCGCTTTCGCGCCGGCGTAGGACACGATTTCCATCGGCAAGTTCGTCAGCTATGCCCGAGGATGGGGCATATGTGATTAGCTCGAAATGCGGCCTATGGCCAAGCAGGCTCCCGACTGCTTCCAGCTCCGGTTTTCTTTATCTTGCTATTCGCATTTGCTAGCTCTGCCATGGCCGATCTGCATCTCTCACCGCAACAGTTAAAGGAATATCCGTTCAAGCCTGCGGCAACCGTCACGCCACGCGGCCTACATCGTGAGCTTGCCGAACTGGAGACCGTGGGCCATCGCCCGATTAACAATGACGTCTACTATCCGGAAGACATTCAAGAGGCCGAGCGCAAGCTGAGAGCCATTGATAGGCGCGATTGCAAGGCGCAGATCACCTCGCCAATCGGTAGCGCTGGGCACTGAGGCTTAGTCGGAGAGCGTGGTCTGACAACTGTAGACTCAGCACGATGCGCCCGCACCGGACCGCCTCCGCTGATGTTCTCCGCCGGCAGCGCCCGTCGTGGGACGGAACACGTGCGCTAAGCCAGGGTGGATGTTGGGTCGCGAATGCGAGTCAGCGTTTCAGCTCTTTCATATTCTCGTTTCTGGCAGGGACGATAAGCAATGGCATTGTCGTTCTACGCAGGACCGCCGTCGCCGTGCTTCCGATGACAAGCCGCTCCCACGTGCTTTGACTATGTGTTCCGAGCACCAACAAGTCGGCCTTCCAAGTGCATGCCTCCTTCAATATGGCTGTAGGCACGTCCTCGTCTGTCAAATGGACGGTCTCGCCAACAACACCGTAAAGTACGAAGAGATCTTGGGCTCGAGCGAGCGCCGCTTCAGCCTTCTCGCGGACCAAGCGCACTGCCCGGGTAAGATTTTCTCCCCCTGCACCCAGCCCTATCGGGTCGGGAACCGGACTCAACACTGAGATTACCCGCACTGCGGCTTGGCCAAGCGACGCCAGGACAATCGCATCGGCTAGCGCCGACACTGCAGGAAATCCATCGTCAATGCCCACCATAATTCGCTTGTACGCCATCTCCGTCCTTTGCTGATCGCGGACCCCCGCCCGTTCTATTTGCGGAAACCTTACCCAACGTTCGAAGCTTGTTGTCTGCCGGCGCGACAGCGCTCCTCAAACTGGTCAGGCACTTCAGAAGCTCTTGGCGGCCTCAAGCACCCTCGGGTAAAGCCGACGAAAATATTCTGAGTGAAAATGAGACGTCGGTCGTCGCAATGCATACTCTAAGCACACCGCGCCACATTGTTCGCCCGAGTGCTACTGATTTTAGCCCTCGAATCGAGGCATACCTTTGCGCAGCCTCAATACAATGTGGCATCGCCGAGAGTTGTGGGGCCGGTCCGCCATCGCGAGAGTCACTTATGCCGACCCACCGAAGCGTACGACGGCGTGAACCGCCCGATTCAGGCTTGGATAGAGCAAGCGAATGGTCGTTGTGCTCAAGCGCTAGCACGGTAGAGGAAGCACAAGTGTCCGTAACCGAGGTGCGAAGCGGACTGTCGAAGCGGGCCTGAAAAACGGCGTCTTGAAGCTCGTGCCGAGCGGCTACGCGCCTCCGCTAGTACCGGTCCACGTGCCGTGCGCGGCAGACCATCTTTTGCCGAAACGTGCCATTGCGTGTATGGATTTTATCGGCAACGCGTTTTCTGGCGTCGCGGCTATGAATGCCACGGCCTGAGCGGACTCGCACCGGCATGGCGCGCAACTTCAAGCCACCCGCCCTTACCACGCACGCAGCCCTGCAAGGGCGTGTGCGTGGCGCTGCAACAGTTCGTCGAACCGGCGCAGATAACCAAAATCGTTGACCCCGCGCCTGGCCTGCGCTTCCGCGACGAGCTCGACAATCTTCTCGTTAAAGGGCGTGCCTACTTGACGCTCGCGGCCCTTCTGAACAATCAGGCCATTCACATACTGGATCTCCGTATCGCGGCCTTTCTCGAGATCCTGAAGCATGCTCGCACGCAGTCCTGCGTGCACACTCCATACCTTCCGGTACAGCGGAATTTTCGAAGGTATGTCGGAGGCATCGTTCAATTCAAGGCGCTCGAAGTCTGCGCCTTGCATCTTCACGAGACGCGTGCCTTGAGCGCGCGCCACTTTGATACATTCATCGGCGATAAAGGCGACGCAGACCATCGCTTTTGGATCGTTCAACACGTCACCGAAAGTGCAACCCAGTGCAGCGGACATGCCGCTGAAGGTGGCGTTCATCAGCACCTTCGAAAAGCGCACGCCCATCAGGTTGGTGCGAATTTCCGTCGTCCCTACACACTCCAGATACTTTTGCACGACCTTCAGGCGAGGTCGGATGACGCCGTCGATTTCGCCAATCTCGAACGCAAAACGCTTGACGGCCTCATAGCTCGACGTCAGCGAAGACACACCGGGACGCAACCAGGTCGCGCCGAAGCCCACCGCGCCGCCCAATGTGCGCTCCCGACCCACGATCGCCGCGACGGACTCCTCCGGAATGCCGTTCTGGAGCGTACACACCATGCTTTCGCCGTGTAGGTGTGGCAAGAGTTCAGAAAGGACTTCCTGGTTGCTGGTCTGTTTGGTCAACAGAAACACGAGATCGTAGGTGCCCGTGAGCCGGTTCGGGGTACACGCTGTGACCCGCACGCTCAGATCGATCGCGCCGGTGATCGTCGCGCCAGACGCGTTGAGCGCATCGACGTGATCCTGATAGGCATCGACAAGATCAATCTGCATCCCCGCCCTGGAAATCAGGGCGCCAATAATGGTGCCAAGCGAACCAGCTCCGACGATTGCTGCGCGCATACGCGCCTCCCCTTCATTGCGTTTCGCGCGTGAGACATGCTGTGACGACATGTTGAGACACGGACCGCATCGAGCGATGCAGCCTCAACGCGTCCTACACTTCGAGCCATTCCTTGCGGACCTGAGCGTTGCGCTTCAGCTCGTCCGGAGAGCCTTCGAAGACGATATGCCCGTGCCCCATGACATAGACGCGCTGCGAGATCTCGAGCGCAATCGCGAGTTTCTGCTCGATCAACAGCACCGATACGCCGCGTTCCTTGAGCGCTTGCAGATACTCGCCCACGAGCGTCACCATCTTGGGTGCTAGTCCTTCTGTCGGTTCGTCGATCAAGATGAGATCGGGGTCCCCCATCAGCGTCCGGCACAGCGTCAGCATCTGCTGCTCTCCACCCGACAGCACGCCCGCCGCCGTGTTCTCGCGTTCCTCGAGCCGTGGAAACATGCTGTACATGTCGGCCATCGTCCAGCGCGATCGGTGCCTGCGTTGATTGCGCTTCTGACCCAGAATCAGGTTCTCGCGCACGGTCAACGCGGGGAAGATGTCGCGGTTCTCGGGAACATAGCCGATACCCAGCCGGGCGATCTCGAAGGTGTTTCGACCGAGAATCTCCTTCTCGCGAAAACGCACTGACCCCGTGGCCTTGACCATGCCAAGGATGGTCTTCGCCATCGTCGAGCGACCGACGCCATTGCGCCCGAGCAGCGTGACAATCTCGCCTTCGTCCAGATGCACGTCCACACCTTGGAGAATGTGGCTCTTGCCATAGTAGGCGTGCAATCCCTCCACGGTCAGCATGGTGCGGCCCATCATTGCTCTCCTTCGGCAAGACTTTCATCGAGCGTGGTGCCGAGATACGCCTCCTTGACTCTGCTGTCGTTGCGGATCACTTCAGGGGTGCCAGTCGCCACGACCTCGCCATAGACCAGCACTGAAATACGGTCCGCCAGACCGAACACGACACCCATGTCGTGCTCGACCATGACCAGCGTCTTGCCCGCCGTCACGGTGCGAATCAGTTCGACTGCGTGATCGGTTTCCGAGCGGCTCATTCCGGCCGTCGGCTCGTCAAGCAGAATCACGTCGGCGCCGCTCGCGACGGTGATGCCGATCTCCAGCGCGCGCTGTTCGGCGTAGCTCAACAAGCCCGCCTGGGTGTCGCGCAGCCGTTGCAGCCCGATCAATTCCAGAACCTCATCGGCGCGCTGGCGTGCATCGTGTAGTTTCGCAAGCCGATGCCAGAACGAATACTTGTAGCCAAGCGACCACAACACGGCGCAGCGCAGGTTCTCGAACACCGAGAGCCGGTGAAAGATATTGGTGATCTGAAAACTGCGGGACAGCCCCATGCGGTTGATCACGAACGGCTGGAGTCCGCCGATCTCCACACCGTTGAGCTTGACCGAGCCTGAGCTCGGCGCGCTGCGCCCCGAAATCAGGTTGAACGTCGTCGACTTGCCCGCCCCGTTGGGACCGATCAATGCATGACGCTCTCCCTTTGGAATGCTCAGATCGATACCCCGAATGATCTCCGTCTGGCCAAAGCGCTTGCGCACATCCCTCAACTCGAGTGCTGGGGTCATACGCCGCCTCCTGCGATCTCTGTGTGTACCTGATCCCAGTCGCGGCGAACTCGCGTCACCGCCCATCGCCCGCACATTCCGCCCAGCACCCAGAGCACGGCAGCGACGAGCCAGGGCTTGAACGAAGCCGCGTCGAAGGCAAAGCCCGCCAATGTCATGTCGGTACCGTTGTCGCTGTCGAACTGCAGCTTGTAGACCAGCTCGACGGTGACGATCAGCGCCGCGAGCAGGATCCCCCCCGCGCACGACGCCATCGCATACGAGGGCGCCATGCGGCCCAGCTTGCGCGCGCGGAACAACGGCATCTGCTTCATCAGCACGCTCGCGACGCCTCCTGGCACAAACATGACGGCCAGCACGAAGAAGAGCCCCAGATAGAGCAGCCACGCATGGGTCAAGCTCGAGAGCGCAACGGCAAACAGCACAAAGATGACAGCGCCGATCACGGGTCCGAAGAAATAGCCGCTACCGCCGATGAAAGTGGCCAGCAACACGCCGCCGGATTGCACGGCGCCTACATTCTCGGCGGTCACGATTTCGAAGTTGATGACCGACAGGCCGCCTGCAATGCCGGCGAAGAAGGCCGACAGAATCATGACCAGATAGCGCACGCGCCGGGTGTCGTAGCCAACGAACTCCGCCCGCTCGGGATTGTCGCGTACAGCGTTTGCGATACGCCCCAAAGGCGTCTGCGTCCAGGCATACATCGCGGCCATCGATAGCAGACACCACACCGCGATCAGGTAGTACACCTGGCGTCCGGAACCATACGAAATGCCGAGCACCGCATGACCGACGACACGATTGGTCGAGACGCCGCCTTCACCGCCAAAGAAGTCCGGAAACATCAGCGAACTGGCGTAGACCATTTCGCCGATGCCGAGCGTGATCATGGCGAACGTCGTACCCGCCTTCTTCGTGGTCACATAGCCGAACAGCACGCCGAACAATGCGCCGCCAAGCCCACCCACAATCGGCAGCAGTGAGACGGGCAGACAGAAATCGCCCGCGCCGATCCGATTGAGCACGTGCACGGCAACGAATGCGCCCAAACCCGAATAGATCGCATGCCCGAACGACAACATACCCGATTGGCCGAGCAACATGTTGTACGACAGCGCGAAGATGATCATGATCCCCATCTGCGACAACAGCGCGATGGAAAACCTACCGGAAAAGCAAAGCGGCATGACCAGCATGACCAGGGCCGTCGCCGCCCAGATGCCATAGCGAGCGAGTTGACCGTGGCTTTGGCGTGCACGGTCCTGGGCCGCCACCGGTTCGTAGCGTTGCTGCGGGGTCGTTTTCATAGTCTAGCCTTCGCGGGTGCCCATCAGGCCGGACGGGCGCACGATCAGCATCACCACCATCAGCAGGTAAGGCAGCACCGGTGCCGTCTGCGACACGCTGAGCTTCCACACTGAAGACAGCCACGTCGTGCTCGTCACATGAACGCCGACCAGCGCGAACAAATCGGCGAGCGAGGCATTGATGGCCACCGCGAACGTTTGCAGCAATCCAATCAGGAGCGAGGCGATAAACGCGCCGCCGAGCGAACCCATGCCGCCCACCACGACCACCACAAATACGATCGTGCCGACCGAAGCGGCCATCGAGGGCGCAGTGACGAACGCATTGCCGCCGATCACGCCGGCGAGCCCGGCCAATGCTGCGCCGCCAGCGAACACGAGCATGAACACGCGCTGCACGTTGTGGCCGAGCGCCTCCACCATCTGCGGGTGTGTCAACGCGGCCTGTATCACAAGGCCGATTCGAGTGCGAGTTAGCGTCAGGTACATGGCGACGAGCATCGACACCGACACGAGCATCATGAAGGCGCGGTACTTGGGAAACGTTGAAGTGAACACCTGGAACAGCGGGCCATCCAGTTCGGGCGGAATGCGATAGGGCACCGCGGCCTGACCCCACGCCAGCTTCACGCCTTCTTCGATCAGATAGGCCAGCCCGAAGGTGAACAACAGCTCTGCGACGTGCCCGTACTTGTGTACGGTGCGCAGGCCAAAGCGCTCCACGAGCGCACCGACGACCACCACGAGCAGCGGTGCGAGAACCAGCGCCGGCCAGAACCCGAACCGGCTCGCGATCGTGTACGCGAAATAAGCGCCCAGCATGTAGAAGCTGGCGTGCGCGAAATTGAGCACGCCCATCATGCTGAAGATCAGCGTAAGCCCCGACGACAACAAGAACAGCAGCAGCCCATAGCTGATGCCGTTCAGCAGAGAGATGACGAAGAATTCCACGCGCAGCGCACCTCTATTGCGGACGCTTCATCTGGCACTTGGTCGGCAAACTCGCAGCAGCGGCATCCAGAACGGTGTCGGTACGCCAGCCGTAGCCGGTTCCTTCCTGGTCGTACTTGATGTCCTTGCCGTCCGCCTTGACCCACGTGCTGATCACCAGCGGCTGTTGCAGCTGGTGATCAGCGGCGCGCATCTCGACCACGCCGTTCAGACTCTGCGTCTTCATGCCTTCTAGCGCATGGGCCACCTTGACGGGATCGGTCGAATGCGTCTGCTTGAAAGCCTGGCTCAACATCGCAAGCGCGGTGTAGGACGCGATCACATAGTAGTCGTCGTTGTACTTCTTCTTGAAGGCGTCGAACAGCTGCCCCGCTTGCGCCGGGTTACCGCTTGTGTTCGGACCGAAATAGCCGATGTATTTGACGTGGTCGGCGCCGGCCGCGCCCATCGCCGTCGGCACGCCCGTGGTCGCTGCGTAATAGGTGTAGAAATTGGCCGTGACGCCCGCGTCCTTGCTTGCCTTGACCAGCAATGCGAGGTCGCTGCCCCAGTTGCCGGTGATGACCGTATCCGCGCCCGACGCCTTGATCTTGCTTGCGTACGGGGAGAAGTCTTTGACCTTGGCCAGCGGGTGAAAATCGTCGCCGACGATCTCGATGTCCGGGCGCTTGCGCTTGAGCGCCTCCTGAGCCTTGGTCGACACATCATGACCGAACGAATAGTCCTGATTGATCAGGTAGACCTTCTTGACGTGCGGATCCTTCGCAAGATAAGTCGTCAGCGCCTCCATTTTCATATCGGAGTTGGCATCGAACGCAAAGTGCCAGAAGTCGCACTTGGCATTGGTCATGGCCGGATCGACCGCGGCGTAATTCAGGTAAATGATTTCCTTGCCGGGATTGCGCTCGTTGTATCGCGACACGGCGTCTTCGAGCGCCATGCCGACTGAGGATCCGTTGCCCTGCACGATATAGCGGATACCCTGATCGGCGGCCTCATTGAGCAGCGTCAGGCTTTGCTGGGGAGACAGGTTGTTGTCGAATCCGACCACTTCGAGTTTCGGACCGCCGCTCCAGTTTTGCTGATTGGCGAGGTCGGCCACGAACTGCCAGCTGTGCAATTCGTTGGTCCCGAGTGAACCCATTAGACCGGACAGCGGATCGATAAATGCGATCTTCACTGTCTCTGCGCACGCGGCACCCGAGGCGAGGGCGATGATGGCGGATGCACCCGCCAGAATGCAACGCATTTTCTTCATTCAATGTCTCCGACGACTTGTTGAATCGATTCTTTGTCCGATTTTCACGACTGCGTCTACGGCTTTGCTGCGCCACTTGGAGTATCAGATCTCGAGGCACGATCCTGCGCTCAGCGGCCCGGTTCAGGGGCGGCCGGATTGCTGTCGGGGCGGTCTGCGAGCTGGTTCGATGGTAAAAGGCAGGCAATGCAAAAGCGAGGTCCGTTTCGGACGCAAAAGAGTGCGTAACGGACACGGATTCCGCCCAGAACGGCTGTCCTCCTTGGTGGGCAAGGAGGTGCGGCGATGGACTAGGATTTGTACCTAAGCGCAAGTCCTAGCCGCGACGCGCCGACGGGATGTGATCGCAGCTTACAAAGCATTCGACGTAGCGTCGTCGCGCCGAGATGTCTCGCACTCTCGCGCCACCGATGCTTCTACACTTTTTTCCGTCGCGTTGCTTTGCCTGCTCAGCGCTGCATGTATGCGTGCGCGATCCGTCGAAGATCTTGTTCAGATGCATCCACGATATCGATAAGCGGCCAAGTTTGCCGCGCCCTCGGATAGCTCCGAGGGCGAGTATGCGTACACGCTGCGCCGTCTCGATGCGAACGTAAGATCTGCGCCATCCGAGAAGCGTCCAAAAACAAAAATGTCCGGTCCGTGGGCCGTCGTGGCGAATATTCACCTTTCGGATCGGCGCCTTTCGGTTTATCCCGACGCTCATTCGCCGGCAAGGCGCAAAAGCACGCTCGCGTGGCAATGGTCATCTTCGCCCTCGTTCGGCAGCGGGCACCAACACGCAAGGTTTTTTCCGCGCAGCTGCGTGCGTGCAGCCGCGATCAGATCATTATTCGCACGCGCAAATTCCTGGTACAAGGCCCACGCTTCGCCTCGGCTCTCGATCACACGGTTCGGGATAGTGGGATGCGCTTTGCCAACCACAAACGGATTGCCCCATTGGGTCGAGCGATCCACCTTGACTGTATTCGCCGGCATCCGCCACCCCTTTGCTCGCATCAGTTGAACACGTTCGACCATAAGCGTCCTTTGACTTGTCACTTGTCTTCGTTCCGAGTCCTGCTATCTGGCTCGACATCCGGAAAATCATGCTCCGGGATCGCAAGGCCCCTGTTCGGGGTGGTTCTTTCGTCAACCACACTCGACACGCATCGCGACACTGCGTCGGCGAATCCCGACATCGCGACAACCTTGCAGGTGCGAGTTCGCGCACGCTCACGACGCGTTGCGCTGCGTGTCGATGATCTCCGCTGCGATCGACGCGTGGTTCACGATCGCCACCATGGCAACCCCGCCGATCGTATTGCCCAGGAACGTCGGCACCAGAAAGACGACGAGGTATCCAAAGACATCGGCCCCTCCGGTCATGAGCGCATAGACGGCTTCCGCAGAGCCGGCGACAACGTGTGCCAGGTGGGCCGCTCCCACGGTGTAGGTGACGAGTAGGATCGTGAGAAGTCGGGCCGACCGCGCACTCGGCAAAAGCCAAACCATCAGGGCAATCATCCAGCCTGCGAACACACCTCGAAGCAGCGTGACTCCAAATGTGCCGGAGTACGGCGCACGAGAAAGCGCCGAGAGCGCATCGCTGACATCAGGCGAGAACACCCCCTTGAATTGCAATAGCCCTGCAAAGATGGCCGTACCCACCAGATTGCTGACGAGCACGATGCTCCATAGACGTGCCGCTTTCGCGAGTGTCGCTCTATCCCTGCGGACAAGGACCGGCAATACCGCTGTCAATGTGCTCTCAGTGAACAGTTGCTGCCTGCCCAAAATCACGAACACGAAGCCAACGGTATAGCCGAAACTGGATATCAGATGCCGCCAGCTCGACGGGGCCAGCGCTGCCTCGATGACGGCCTGCATCAGGAACGAGAAGCCCATTGACATTCCCGCGGCCAGGCCAGACCACATCAGCGCGGCGGCTGTGCGCGCCATGGCCACTTCGCCTTCTTCCCGGACGACTTCATGGACAACGAGCGGATGCGGCGTCGAATGATCCGCCGCTTGTTCTCGCTGGCTGTCATCCAGATGCGGCGATCCGGCTCCCGCTGCCGCTTGTGAGTCAGGCATGACGTCAGTCTCCCAATATCCCGATTAAGCGCGAAGAGGACGCTGGCGCCCTCTTCGCCAATGCACTTCCGGACCCTGACTATTTAACGCTGGTCGCCTGCCCCGATCCGAGCTCGGCACCCGTGGTCGGGTCAACGCTCGTATCCGACGCAGTACGTCCGGCCATCGCCTTGAGCACCTCAAGATCGCTCTCTGGAACATTCACACTGGCGGTGCCGTCACCACCGTCCACAGCAGGCTCGGGCTTGCCAACAAACTCCCAATCGCCGCCTTCGTTCCAGGGGCCACGCGCATCGTCGCCCTTTGACAAATCGTAATAGACGTTTGTAAATCGTGGGTCGCCTGGCAGCTTTCCTTGAGGGAAGTTGGGTTGAATCGAATGCAGGGCTTTCTCAAAGGATTTCTGATGCGCAATTTCACGCGTCATCAGGAAGCCCAAAGCGTCGCGTATGCCGACATCGTCGGTGACGTTGATCAGCCGTTCATAGACGATTTTAGCCCGCGCCTCAGCCGCGATGTTCGAACGAAGATCCGCTGTCGGCTCTCCGATCGTGTCGATGTAGGCAGCGCTCCACGGCACACCCGCCGAGTTGGTCAATGCAGGACCACCGCCATAGAGCAGCGAGGTGATGTGGGAATCGTTGCCCCCTCCCGTTAAGGAGCGGTACAAGTCGGCTTCTTGCTCGACCGCTTCGGCCAATTGTCCCTTCGCGCCTTTATTCAGCATGGCGACGATGGATCCGATCACTTCGAGATGACTGAGTTCTTCGGTAGCGATGTCAAAGAGCATATCTTTTCGCCCCGGGTCATCTTCAGAGACCGCTTGGGTGAAATACCGGCATGCGGCTGCCAGCTCGCCTTGCGGGCCGCCAAACTGTTCGAGAAGCAAGTTGGCAAGGCCTGGATTCGGTGCGGCTACACGCACGGTGTATTGAAGGCGCTTGTTGTGAGCAAACATGGACGTTCTCCTGTTGTGAGGACGAGCATTGCCCGCCGCATGGCGCAGCAACGACTCGGAGGTGGATACATGTCACCACGCGCTCCCAATAGAGGAGCCAACGACTGGCGTGGGATCTCGGGCTCGAAAGAACCCGGCGTAGACGCGGCGCGACGAGCCGCAAGAACGTTTGTCGCAATCAAGCATTCGCACGTCACGTGCCAAGCAAACGCAACTTTTCGTTCCAGCGAGCAAGCCGGGGGCCGTGCGTGGCATTGCATCCAGCAATGCGTCGCGTTCGGCACTTCGCATGAGGCGCCAAACGAGGTGTGTCGTCCTTTTTTCTTCGCCTGACTTGTTGCATTGATTGGGCATGGCCGTTGCAATTCGCAGGGCTGCGTTCACACAACCCGGAGATCACCATGGCACAGCGCAAAACCGTCGACGACCTGTTCGTTCACATGCTTTCCGATATCTACAGCGCCGAGAAGCAACTGACGCGAGCACTGGCGAAGCTCTCCCGCGCTGCATCGGACCCCGAACTAAGCGACGCGTTCAAGACGCACCTCGAGGAGACGCAAGGTCAGATCGAGCGAATCGACCAGCTCGTCGAAAAAGCCGGACTTCGACTCGAACGCATGAAGTGCGTCGCAATGGAAGGCCTGATTGAACAGGGCCAGGAGCTGATCGACGAGATCGAGAAAGGCGCTGTTCTCGACGCTGGCCTCGTGGCCGCGGCGCAGAAGGTGGAGCACTACGAAATCGCTGCGTACGGAAGCCTTTGTGCGATCGGCAAACAACTTGGGCACGAAGATGCCGTGAAATTGTTGGCGCAGACGCTGGAAGAGGAGAAAGCGACCGACTTGAAACTGTCGAAGTTTGCGCAGCGCGCCGGCAATGACAAGGCCACCAAGGAAAAGGCGAAAGCTTGACGCCGGATATCCACGATGCCCGAGGCGCGCAGCTGCGCGCACCGTGCTTTGGCACAAGCGGCTACGCTGAGATGCCAGGCCAAAGATCAAATTCTTTGGCCCGAATTCCCGAGCAGGGATAAAGGTTGTGGTGATTCCAGCCGATAAGACGAGCATCAACGCGAGCGTCGCGTGCGCCATTGAAGGACCTCCATGAACGACAAGAGCCCCAGCGTCCGGTTCGCGATCAATGATGTATCTGGCGAGTGCACGGGTTGTCGCATTCCCGCCCACGAAACAATCGACCTGGCATTTGCGTTCCAACCGATCGTCGACATGACCACCGGTACCGCTTACGCGCATGAGGCGCTGGTGCGTGGGCCAAACGGTGAATCCGCCGGGTCGGTGCTTGCCCAGATCAACGAGGCCAATCGTTACCATTTCGATCAACGCTGCCGCACGATCGCCATCGAACAGGCTGCACTTCTAAAAATTGAAGGACATCTGTCGATCAATTTCATGCCGAACGCAGTCTATCGGCCAGAAGCATGCATCCGCAGTACGTTTGAAGCGGCCGAAAAATATCAATTCCCAAGCGACCGAATTATCTTCGAGACAGTGGAAGGCGAAAACATCGTCAGCCGCTCGCACCTTGTCGAGATTTTTCGTGCATATCGACGCTTTGGCTTTCAGACGGCGATCGATGATTTTGGCGCGGGCTACTCCGGGCTGACATTGCTTACCGAGTTTCAGCCGGACCTGCTCAAGCTCGATATGGAGCTCGTACGCGGCATCGACACAGACTCGGTCCGCCAAAGCATTGTGCGGGGCGTACTGTCGATGTGCCGGGATCTGGGCATCCGCGTCATTGCTGAAGGCATCGAAACTCCAGGCGAGCGAGACTTCTTCGCGGCCAACGAGGTCACGCTGATGCAGGGTTACTTTTTTGCCAAACCGGCGTTTCGATCGACGCCCGCCCCTACACCGAACTGGCTGACAACATAAAGACGCTCGGTGGCCCCATCACGACGGCAGACCACGGCGTCTTTATCGAGGCGTCGGCGGACAAATATCTTCGCGCATTTTGCACGGATACCGGCGGGGAACTCGGGAGCACGCGTCTCCCAGCGGGTGATCAGGCGACCCCGATGAGGCACGAAGTGAACGGCGGCAATATGTCGTGATCGCCGCAGGCGGTCCCGGCTCGTTCGGCACGAAGCTCGGCGACGATGTCATTGCCTATGCGCTTTCAAGGGCCGACTCAGAATTGCTCGATCACGCCGACCTGCATGCCGCGCACGGGTGCACCTGCGTAGGTGGCAGGCAGGCCGGTGACGGCGACGCCCCGCAAGGTGAACCGGGATTCGCCCTCATTTTTCAGGTCGGCGAAGCTCGCATAGAACAAAAGCGTTCTGGACGCCGCGTACTGAAACTCGAGGCTGAACTGCTGCGCTCCGCCGTCGGAAACGCTCCAGTCATTCGCTTTCACATACCCCGCGCTGATACTCATTGCGGGGGTCACGCTGTAGCGCGTCGACAGAGAGACCCCGCCGGCGTGGTAGTAAGGGGCACCGCCTTCGCCACTGAACCCGGCGAGCCACGCCCGCCACGCGCCCACGCCATACGAGGCGCCGACGAAGTCTGAGCGCAATGCGCCCGCCCCATGCGTTTGCTGTCGCGCATAATGAAGTGACAGCGGGCCAAGCTCATAGTCCGAAGTCAGGTAGTAGCCCGACAGCCCGTTGCCATCGCCATCGGACATATCGCGCGCCGACACCATCCAAGTCGTCCGGAACCCATGGAAGTTGGGGGAGATCCAGGTCAACGCATTGCTGACGTATGGGGTGATCTTCGACAAGTTGTCGAGCCCGGATGCGATCGTACCGGCACCAAATGCGTCGAGCTTTCCTTTGAACGGGATGTAGAGCGGCGAGTACTGGCGCCCAAAATGCAACTCTCCCCAGCTATCGCGCAAGCCGACCCACGCCTGCCTGCTAAACAGCGTGCCTGCCTGCGACAGCGTACCGTCGGCGCTGCTGAATCCGCCTTCGAGCCGTACCAGAGCGTGCAGTCCGCCGCCTAGCGCCTCGTCTGACGAAAGCCCAAACCGCGAACCGCGATAAGCGCCGGAATCCATACGCGTCGTCCACGCGTTTCCCGGGTTCGTTCTCTCGAGGCTTGTATCGAGCAGACCGTAAAGCACGACCGAGCTTTGGGCGACAGCCGGGCGTTGCGTCAGGCCCGTTGATGCCGCCACGCAGATCCACACGCACAGACGTCTATGACTCACGGGACTCCAATGGAATAATTGTCACTCACGTGGAGGGCAAACTCAAAAGCTGCGCCCATTTCGTGCACTCGGTGTCGTTTTCCGCGACAGCTTTCTTCAGCCGGCCCGCTCGGATCGCGACCGCGATCGACTGCTACTGCGCGCCGCTTGCAGCAGCGACATCGCCCACAGCCACCCATCACGCCATGGCTTGTGGCGCGCTCGCATTGCCGGGCGCTTCCCGCAGATCGGCGCGGATCAGCTCTCCGTGAGATCGGACTCAAGTTTGTCGAAGACCTGCTGCGTCTCGCGACTCGTGGCTTCGAGCGCAAACACCACGAGCGAACGTCCGGTGACCTGATACATATCCCTCGATTCAAAGGCCGGCAGTTCGCTGCGAATCGGTACGTTCGTGTCAAGCAAACACGTCCAGTGATCAACGTCGGCGATCGCCGGGAGGGTGAAATTGACGACGTCGTGATGCGCGTTGAAGATCAGAAGCAGCGTAGCGTCGGACGCCGGCTTGCGGATGCCACTCGCTTGAGCGCGGCCATCGATGACCAGACCAAAGCATCGCATCGAAGCGTCGCCCCATTGTTGTTGAGACAAGTCCTCCCCGGCGGGCGACAGCCACCTCGCGTCTGTCACGCCAAGTACCTCGTTCTGTTCTCCGGTCAGAAAGCGGCCGCGTCGCAGGACAGGCAGCCGGCGACGAAGCGTAATCAGCATCCGTACGAAGTCCGTCAGCGCACGCCCTCTATCATCGACCTGCTCCCAGTTGACCCAACTGATCTCGTTGTCCTGACAGTAGGCGTTGTTGTTGCCGTTCTGCGTACGCCCGAACTCGTCACCGGCCAAGATCATCGGCGTGCCCTGCGACAGCAACAGCGTCGCGAGCATGTTGCGCTTCTGACGCTCCCGATCTTCTTTGATGCGTTCATCGTCAGTCGGGCCTTCGGCGCCCATGTTCCACGAACGATTGTCGGAATGTCCGTCCTTGTTGTCTTCGCCGTTCGCCTCGTTGTGCTTGTCGTTGTACGAAACGATATCGTTCAGCGTGAAGCCATCGTGGGCGGCGATGAAGTTGACGCTGGCCCACGGCCGACGGCCGCGGTGATTGAACTTGTCACCGGAGGCTGTGAGGCGTTTGGCAAGTTCTGGCACTTTACCCTCATCGCCTTTCCAGTAAGAACGCACCGTATCGCGGAACGTGTCGTTCCACTCGGCCCAGCCCGGCGGAAATCCGCCGACCTGATACCCCCCGGGTCCGCAGTCCCAGGGCTCGGCAATCAGCCGCACGCTGGAGAGCACCGGATCTTGTCGGCAACTGTCGAGAAAGCCGCCGCCCTCGTCGAACCCATGGGGTTCTCGGCCAAGAATAGTCGCAAGGTCAAAACGAAAGCCATCGACCTTCATTTCCGTCACCCAATAGCGCAGGCTATCGGTCACCATTTGCAGCACGCGTGGATGCGAAAGATTCAGCGTGTTTCCGGTTCCTGTGTCGTTGATGTAATAGCGTCGCTGATCGGGAAGCAACCGGTAGTACGAGGCATTGTCGATCCCCTTGAAAGACAGGGTCGGTCCGAGCTCGTTGCCTTCAGCGGTGTGGTTATAGACCACGTCGAGGATGACTTCGAGCCCCGCCTCGTGATAGCGGTCGACCATTTGTTTGAATTCAGCCAGTTGCTCGGTCTCCCCGGAGAAATATCGTGGGTCGGCGGCAAAAAAGCCGATGGTGTTGTAACCCCAGTAATTCGTCAGGCCCTTGTCGAGCAAATAGCTGTCGTTGACGAACGTGTGGATCGGCATGAGTTCGACGGTCGTGACACCCAGGCTCTTGACGTAGTCAACGATGACCGGCTCGCCCATGCCGGCGAACGTGCCGCGCAACCGCTCCGGGACTTGGGGGTGTTTTTTTGTGAATCCCCGGACATGGGCTTCGTAAAAAATAACACCATCCCAGCCGAGCGCGCTGTGCTCGTGATGGGTCCACGAGAACGTGGAGTCGACGACCTTGCACTTCGGCACGAACGGCGCACTGTCGCGTTCATCAAACGACAAATCCCCCTCGGGCGAGTCGAGGGTGTAGCCAAAAATCTCCGGCGCCCATTTGAGTTCGCCGATATGCGCCTTCGCGTAGGGGTCCAGCAGGAGCTTGTTCGGGTTGAAGCGATGGCCGTTCTCGGGATCATAGGGTCCGTGGACACGATAGCCGTAGACGGCACCTGGCCGCAGGCCCGGGACGTAGACATGAAATACCTCGTCGGTGTATTCGGGCAGTTCGATGCGTTCAAGTTCCGCGTGTCCTTCGTCGTCGAACAGGCACAACTCGACCTTGGTCGCGTTTGCAGAAAACAGCGCAAAATTGACGCCTTTGCCGTCCCAGGTCGCGCCCAACGGAAATGGGGCGCCTTCCTCTATGGACTCGCCGAATGCGCGGCGTGCGGTGCTGGTCCGTGCTTCGGATTCGCAGGTAGATGAGTCGTTGTGCATATCCATGTCGAAGGTCTCGAGGAGTGGCTGGGCGGGAGCGTTGCGCAACAATCGCGCCAGCGCTCTCCGCACCGAGAGGATGACTCAGCCCTCGCCTCAGCCCAATGACGGTTGCCAATTTCCTTTTTGCTGTCAGTTGCCCCATCCGAGCCCAAATACGCCCCGTCAACGGGTCAACGCTCGTATCCGAGGACGTGCGTGCAAGCCGTTGCTTTGAGCACGTCGAGATCCTCCGTTTGAACGCTTACGGTTGCCGTGCCGTCGCCGCCGTCCACGGCCGGCTCCGGTTCAAAACGAACCCTCAGTCACTCTCTTCGTTCCATGACCTCGGGCACCAGCGCCCTTCGACAGATCGTAGTAAGCGCTTGTAAATTTGGGATCGCCCGGAAGTTTTCCCTGTGGGAAGTCCCATGGAATCGTCCCGGCGACGCTGAGCTCAGTGATATGAACACGTTCGCCCTGCACGAGCATCATCGGCGCTTTGTCAATCAGACTGCTTTCGATGACCGTGAACGCGCCTTGATCGAACGGTCGACCCACGAATTGGGGCACGGACATCTGCATGTTTTATAGACGGCACCATCAGAACATCGTAGGAGTTCTCCAAAAGCTCGACTCGGACCTTTTCGACCGCGTCGGTTGCTTTTGGGGTGGTGGCACAGCGATTGTGCTGGCGACCAACGAATATCGAAAATCGATCGACATTGACTTCCAAATCGCATCGCCTCAACGCACTGTCGCTATAATTCAGCGGTTGCGCAACACCACCTTCAGATTGATCACGTTCACCGACGCGACGAATCACCATCGCCGAAATGCGCAGGGAGCGTCGGCGAACGGATCGTGGCGACGAAAGCGCGGCGGTGGTCGACACACTGATCGGTACAGCACGCCAAAATGACATCGGGCCGTTGTTCATGGACCTGCGCAAGGTGTTCGAGTGCGTCGCCGATATCCCATCAACCGCATTGACGAGTTGTTTTCTGGCGCCTGAGGCCAGTCCCACCCGTCGAGCAACACGTCGTGTGAAGATTCGATGGCTCAAGCCCGCAAGCCCTCCCTGCGCCTGGTTAAAGCGACAGTGCC
>FTBI01000054.1_pt1 | contig 19477 bp, 23 predicted proteins | sample 1639171 | NCBI WGS metagenome assembly FTBI01 (sample SAMEA3914812, study PRJEB12502) | metagenome | biome: forest; material: soil | place: Canada | collected 2011-07-07 | depth 0.1 m | reverse complement strand
GTGAGAACCACGTGCAGGCGACGCAATGACCGCAGGGCTGACCGTCCGCCGCAGGCGCTTCACAGAGCAGACCCTGCGCGAGATGACGGGCAAAGTCGACCTTGCCCGTACCGGCGAGCCCGTGGAACAGCAGGGCATGCGGCCAGCTGGTTCGCAGGGTCTGGAGCTTGTGCCAGTCATCGTGCTGCCAGGGGTAGATCATCTATTCGTGCTTTAAATCAAACGATTAGGGGGTTTTTGAATACCAACACATCACATTCTGATCGTCGTCCTTACACAGGATATTACGGTTACAACGACGATCTGGATTCAGAAATAAATATCTGGAATCATATATTTGAGACGATTTCCTCAAGTTTTTCTCGAATTTGAGGAATCGACTGTGTCGCATCGACTATCGCGAAACGCGACGGCGCTTCGGCCGCGCGACGCAGGTATTCAGCCCGTGTGCGCGCAAAAAAGGGGGCGGATTCCCGTTCGAACTTGTCAGGTTCGCGTGCCGCCCCGCGCCGTTCACTGGCGGTCTCGGTCGGAATGTCGAACAACACCGTCAGGTCAGGATGAAGCCCATGCTGGACCCACTGCTCGAGCGTCGCCAGTTTCGCGAGCGGCAGACCCCGGCCGCCGCCCTGGTATGCAAACGTCGCATCGGTAAAACGGTCGCAGAGCACCCAATCGCCCCGTGCGAGAGCCGGCTCGATCACCGTCGCCAAATGCTCGCGACGCCCTGCGAACATCAGAAGCGCTTCGGTTTCAAGATGCATCGGCTGATGCAACAGGATCTCGCGCAGAGCCTCGCCGAGCGGCGTCCCTCCGGGTTCGCGAGTCATCACGACTGCGGCACCCACCGGCACGCGCGCGGCCAGTTGCGAGCGAAACCATTCGAGGTGAGTCGTCTTGCCAGCGCCGTCGATCCCTTCGAATGTAATGAATTTGCCTCGGCCCACCGTCATTGCTTGCCCCGGATATATTTGTCGACCGCGCGATTGTGCTCGCCCAGGTTTTCAGAAAACTCGCTATGTCCGTCACCGCGAGAAACAAAGTACAAGGCCGTGCTCGTCGCCGGATTGACCGCGGCGATCAGCGAGGCCATACCCGGCAGTGCGATTGGCGTGGGTGGCAGACCGGGGTGGAGATAGGTGTTGTAGGCCGTGTCGATCTGCAGGTCGTGCTTGTGAAGCCGCCCTTCGTAGGCTGCGCCCATCCCGTAGATGACGCTCGGGTCGGTCTGCAGCGGCATACCTTTTTTAAGCCGGTTCGAGAAAACGGCCGACACGAGCGCCCGGTCTGCCTGGACACCCGTTTCCTTTTCGACCAGCGAGGCCATGATCAGCGCTTCATAGGGCGTCTGGAAGGAGAGATCCGGTCCCCGGGCGGCCCATGCCTGCGCCAGCCGCTCCTTGGCCTCTTTATAGGCACGCCGATAGATCGCGAGGTCGCTCTCGCCTTTGTTGAACAGATAGGTGTCCGGGAAAAACAGGCCCTCGGCCTGCCCTTCGGATGCGCCGAGCTCCGCCAGCAGTTGGGCATCAGTCATCGTCGCGCTGTCGTGCTGGACGGCCGGGTCGTTATTGATCTCGGCGCGCATCCGCGCGAACGTCCAGCCTTCGACGACCGTGAGCGCCGACTGATTGACGTCGCCCCGGGCAATCTTGAGCAGCACGTCATAAGGCGTGAGCCCGGTGGTGAACTCGTAGTTGCCCGATTTGAGCGCCGTCGTCTGCTGGAGCACCCGTGCGAGCGCCTCGAACAACCAGCGGTTGATGGGCACCCCACCGGCTTCAAGCTGCTCTGACACGCTTCGCGTCGAACTGTGCGGACGGATCGTCACGTCGAGCGGGCTCGTCGCGAACGCCAGAGGGCGGTTTACCCAATAGTAAAAGGTCCCCCCCGCCACAGCGATGAGGACAAGTGCGGCGATCAGCAGATTTCGTAGAAAGGACATGCGACTGAAGGGGTTTCCGAACGGCCCATATAATACTTGCTTGCCTCCGATAGATCACCGTCAGGTGTATATGACCACCCCCGCAAATTCGCCTTTCCCCGCCAACGGCCGGTTTGCCGTGCTTGACTCCCTGGCCATCGTCGATGTGGCGGGCGCCGATGCCGGCGCCTTTCTCCACACCCAACTGAGTAACGATATCGAGAGCCTCGATACCGGTGCCGCAAGGCTCGCCGGCTACTGCTCTCCAAAGGGCCGGCTGCTCGCCAGCATGCTCGTCTGGCGCACGGAGCAGTCGATCCGCATGCTGATGTCGGCCGATCTGGTCACGGCTTTCGTCAAGCGACTCTCGATGTTCGTCCTGCGCGCGAAGGCAAAAGTCACCGATGTCTCGGCGTCGCACGTGGCCGTAGGCTTTGCGGGTGAGGCGACGGGGGCTTTGTCACGCCTCTTCCCGGTCATGCCCGACACCGTGCATGGCGCCGTGTCGAACGAGACCGGCAGCCTGATCCGGGTGCCCGACGCGCCCTTCGGGCACAAGCGTTTTGTGTGGATCGCGTCGCGCGAGACCTTCGACACGCAACGCCCGGTACTCGTCGAGCAGCTCGAAGAAGGCCCCGCCTCGCTGTGGGACTGGCTCGATATTCATGCGGGCGAACCGCGGATCACGGCGGCGACCTATGAACAATTCGTCCCGCAGATGATCAATTTTGAAGTCCTCGGCGGCGTCAACTTCAAGAAGGGCTGCTACCCGGGGCAGGAAGTCGTCGCACGCAGCCAGTATCGCGGCACGATCAAGCGCCGGGCGATGCTCGCGCATACGCAGGCAGCCATGGCGGGCGACGAAGTGTTCGATTCCGCCGACCCGGGCCAGCCCTGCGGCATGGTCGTCAATGCGGCACCCGCGCCCACCGGTGGGTTCGACTGTCTGGTCGAAATCAAACTGGCCGCGCTCGAGAGCGCAAGCGTCCATGTCGGGAGCGCATCGGGTCCGGCGTTGAGCTTTATGCCCTTACCCTACGCCCTGCCCGTCGAAAACTGAGACGCGACGATCTTAGCCCGCTTCTGATGCGGGAGCGGAACCCGCCGCTGCAAGCAGCGTGCGGGTCATCTCGACATGCGGAATGCCGGCTTCTTCAAACGGTTCCCCCGACACCACGAAGCCACAGATTTCATAGAACGGCATGGCGTAAGTCTGCGCATAGAGCCGGGCTACGGGCTCGCCGCGCGTCTGCGCGACGCTCACGAGCGCCTCGACCAGGAGGCGTCCCAGACCGCCACGCCGGGCGCTCTTCAATACCGCGACCCGTCCGATCCAGCCGCCGGTGAGTAGGCGTGCCGTCGCAACCGGCTCACGCACGGGAGCCGTTCGGTAGGCAACCACATGGTCCGAGCGCGCATCTTCTTCGTCCCATTCCAGTTCCGGCGGAATACCCTGCTCGCGAATGAACACTGCATCGCGGATGCGGGCCGCGTCAGGCCCCAGTTGCGCCCAGTCGCCGGAAACGATCTCGATTGAAGCCGCTGCGTGCATGAGAGGTCTCGTTCTTGTGTATTGATTTGAAAAGGGGGCGCCGCCCGTCGCGGGTTCGGGAACCTAGCGTCGCGCCCCGGGCTGCACGTATTCAGTCTATCCGGCGGACCGATCAATCAGCGGCAAATGCATCCTTCAGTGCCTGGACGGCCTCCGCGTGTGCCTGCGCGACTTCCGGCACGAACCGTCCCATCTTGAAGAACTCGTGGACCATGCCTTCAAAGATACGCAGGGTCACCGTATTCCCGGCTGCTCGCAGTTTTTCGGCATAGGCACGATCCTCGTCGAACAGCGGGTCGAATTCGGCGGCCGCGATCCAGGCCGGCGCCACGCCCGCAAAGCTGGCCGGCGCGTTGACCGCCCCATCGAGCGGCGCGAAGCGCCAGTCGTCGCGCTCCGCACGGTGATGTACATACTGGTCGAACATCCAGTCGATGGTTTCGCCCGACAGAAAATACCCCGTCCGGTATTGCGCATGGGACGCGGTGCTCTGATGCGCGGCGACACCCGGATAGATCAGCAATTGCAGGACGAGTGGCCAGCCCGCGTCACGCGCGAGCACGGCGCAGACTGTCGCCAACGTACCGCCCGCGCTATCCCCTCCGATCGCAATGCGCGCCGGATCGATCCCATGCGAGAGGGCATTCGTGAATAGCCATTCCAGCACGTCAAACGCATCGTCGACGGCTGTCGGAAATTTATTGTCGGGGGCCAGGCGGTAGTCGACCGACAGCACCATGCATTCGGCATCCCGCGCGAACGTCCGGCACAGCGAGTCGTGCGTATCGACGCTGCCGACCACGAAGCCGCCGCCATGAAAAAACAGCAGGGCAGGTGCCGGTTGCGTCCAGTCGGGCTCGGCGGGCTGATAGAAACGCACGTGAATCATCGTCCCATCCCGCACCGGGACCTCGAGCTCTTCAACCCGCGCAAGCGGCGCGGGCGCCAGATCGAGAATCGGCGCGCTGCGCGCATACGAGGCTCGGGCGGCTTCGGGCGTCAGCGTGTGTAACGGGGCAAACTTCGATCGCGCAATCGAATCAAGGAGTTGTGCAACTTTTGGATTCAGCGGCATGGGGGAGAAGGTCGACGAAAAGCCGGCCGTATCATCGCACGCCCAGTGCTGGCGTGGTTCGGCGGTCGACACGCGCGGAATAGCCCAAGGCTATCGGTTCGATAAGTCGCAAAAAACCAACGCACTGTATCAAAAACTAGGGTTAATACTTATTTTTTTTGGCATACACTGCTTTGAACGTTGGCGCGACTTGCGTCAGAGCACGTTATTAGCGGAGAAACGCGATGATGAGATCGATCGTTGAATTCGGTGCAATTGCCTTAGCGGTATCGCTGTACTTCTTGCCATCGATTCTGGCAGACCGCCGCCAGCGGCCCGATACCCTAGCGCTCGCCCTGTTCAACGCCTGTCTCGGATGGACCGTCGCCGGCTGGGGGGTCGCACTCTACTGGTCGTTGCAAGCTCATCAGGCGCATGCGCCCAAAGCCATCACACTGATGAACCGTCAACTTCAGACGGCCAAGGTCACCGCGGGCATCCTGTCCCGTGCACAACGCCGCGACCGGAATAACACGAGCATCGAACTCTGAGGCAAACGCATGCTGGCTCGGCGCCTGTCCCGACCCTGGCGTGTTCCCATTTGAGCGGTGCTGTCGTACATTGAGCCCATGCGGCTCACCCTCCTCTTACGACTGCGCCTCGCTGCGCGCCAAGCCCTGCGGCAGGTCACTGACCCCTATCGGCGCTACCGAAATGCAAAACTGATCCACGCGACCCGTGTTGCGGTCGGAATTCTCGCCTCCATCGCCGTCACCACCGGTATTCGGCTACCTCATGGCGAATGGGCATCGATCACCCTGCTGGTCGTGATCGGGGGTCTCCAGCACCACGGCAATATTCGCAAGAAGGCCGCCGAGCGTGCGCTGGGCACCCTGATCGGCGCCGCGGTCGGGCTGGCACTCATTTTGTTGCAATCGTGGTTGCACTTCGCCGCGCTCACCTATCTGCTGATGGCCATCGCATGCGGCGTGGGCGCCTATTATGCAATCGGTAAAGCGGGGTATGTCGCCCTGCTCGCGGCGATCACCGTCGTCATTGTCGCGGGTCACGGGGATGCCGAGGTCAGCGACGGCCTATGGCGTTCCGCGGATGTACTGATCGGCATCGCGCTGGCACTCGCCTTCTCTTTTGCGTTGCCGCTCTATGCGACCTATTCGTGGCGTTACAAGCTCTCCGATGGCCTGCGCGATTGCGCGCGACTCTATTCGAGAATCGTCGGCGGCCAACCACTCGACGATGACGAACATCAGAAATTGCTGATTCGTCAAGTGTCGATGCTGGTCCAGCTTCGATCGCTAATGCCTTCGGTCAGTAAGGAAATCAATGTGCCCGTCAACGTGCTCGAGGCAGTCCAGCGGAATTTTCGTGGCATTGTCGGGGCGCTCGAGATGCTGTCGACGACCCACCTCGATCGTCTCGACGACGCGCGCCGCGTGCTCATCCGTCAGGCCCTTTCAGGCGAAGACCGGCGGATTCGCGAGACGCTGATCGGCATGGCGCGCGCGCTCAAGTTCGGTACGCTGGCGCGGCTCAACCCCGTCGCTTCGTCCCCTCTGCCGCCTCCCGAAGCGTCCGCGGGCCCGTCGGCCGAGGTCGAACGGTATGTCTGGCTGACCGCGCAGTTGCTCGATCAGATCGACGCCTTGCGGGTGGGCCTCGCGCAACTCGCGCCCCGATGGAACATTTAGGGCGCACCCATGGCGCGCCCTAAATGTTCTCTGCTTGAACGGCCCCAAGCCGCTCATTCTTTGAGCCCGCCGCCTGCGCTGCGGACTCAATGGGCAAGCAAACGCCGACACGAGGGGCCGACTTCACAGCCGGGCGATCGAGACCTCAGTGGACTTGACGAGCGCTACGACTTCCGCGCCGACCTGAAGATCGAGTTCGTCGATCGAACGCGTCGTGATCACCGAAGTGACGATGCCATAGGGGGTTTCGACATCGACTTCAGAGACGACCGAGCCGCGAATGATTTCCTTCACGACGCCCTTGAACTGATTCCGTACGTTGATTGCGCTGATGGTCATGGTGGTTTCCTGATGAAAGATGAATGGCACGGGGTAACTGCAACAACCACCTGGGCAGCGTCGACGACCGGCTCGGGCCGAGGTCGCTGCCTGACTGATTACCTATGAAACGTCGGGTCTGCGCCTGGCACAGACGGTCGAGCTGAACAGGTGCTATGGGCTATACCGCCCACCGGACTTCTCCGGGTGCGTAGATCCGTTTCGCCGCGCTGGCCGATTCGCTATCGCCTGTGTCGCTCTTGAGCACGCGCTGCAAGACGCCATCCTCAAGCGCGGCGAACGTCGCACTGCCTCGTGCTCGCGGTCGCACCAGACTGACGGGTCGATCGAGCGCGATCTGTCCCTGTTCGATCAGCACGACACGATCGCCTAGTGCGATGGCTTCATGAACGTCGTGCGTGACGAGCAAGGCAGTGAAGCCGCGCTCAAGCCAGAGCCGTTCAATCAGCGCATGCATTTCGATTCGCGTGAGCGCGTCGAGCGCGCCCAGCGGTTCGTCGAGCAACAGCAGTTCCGGTTTGTGGACCAGGGCGCGCGCAAGCGCGACACGTTGGCGCTGACCGCCCGAGAGTTCGGCCGGCCAGTCGTCGGCGCGATCGGCAAGGCCGACATCGTTGAGCACCGCGATCGCTTCATCGCGTGCGCCTTTGGGCAAGCCAAGCATCACGTTCTGCAAGACGGTTTTCCAGGGCAACAAGCGGGCGTCCTGAAACATGATCCGGGTCTCGGTCGCGCCATGCTCGCCGCGCGTCTCGAGCGTACCGCTATCGATCGACTCAAGCCCCGCCACCAGACGCAGCAAGGTCGACTTGCCACAGCCGCTGCGGCCCACGATCGCGACGAAACTTCCGCGTTCGATCGATAGGGCGAAATCACTGAGCACGGCGCGCGCGCCGTAGCGCTTCGAGACGCGTTTGAGTTCCACCGCCAAAGCGGTCTGCGTGGAGACAGAGTCAGGGGTCGCGAGATTCATCAGGCTTTCGTTCCCTTTTGGCTCGTGTGTGCGCGACCCGGTTTGCGATAGGCCGGATTCCAGCGCAAGACCTTGCGTTCGATCGTCGTCGCGAGGATGTCGGCCAGCTTGCCGAGCAACGCATAGAGCAGGATGCCGACCACCATCACATCGGTCTGCAAGAATTCACGTGCGTTCATCGTCATATAGCCGATGCCCGATTGCGCCGAGACGGTCTCTGCCACGATGAGCGTGACCCACATGAAGCCGAGCGCGAACCGGACCCCAACGAGGATCGAGGGCAAGGCGCCCGGCAGGATCACGTCGCGGTACAAGGCCCAGCCCGACAAACCATAACTGCGCGCCATCTCGATCAGGTTACGGTCGACGGCGCGAATGCCGTGGAAGGTATTCAGGTAGATGGGGAAAAACACACCGAGCGCAACGAGGAACAGCTTGGCTTCCTCGCCAATGCCGAACCATAGGATGACCAGCGGGATCATCGCGAGCGGCGGAATATTGCGGACCATCTGCAAGGTCGAGTCGAACGTCAAGGCCAATGAGCGCGAGACGCCCGTTGCCAGCCCCAGCACCAGCGCGAGGCTGCCTCCGACGATGAAACCGGCCAACGCACGCAGGGTGCTGACCTTGACGTTGTCCCACATGGAGCCGTCGAGCGCGAGCGACCAGGCGGCCTTGAGGACCGCGAGCGGCTCGGGCAGGACACGCGTCGAAATCCATTGCGTGCGCGTGCCAGCCTCCCAGATGACCAAGATCAGCAGCGGCAACAACCATGGCACGAACCCGGTGAGCCGACTGCGCCATGGCGCACCGCGCTCGTCCGCTTCCGCGACCTCGGTGGTTGCCGGCCTCGCGCCGCGCCGCTCGTCCGGCACATTGCCGTGGCTGCCGGTCAAGGTGGGTGTGCTCATCGAATTCTCCTTGCGCGTGACGCGCGTCCCGCTCAGCTCTGCGATGTCTTCGGCAGATAGTGATTGCCGACGATTTCACCGAACGGGCCCGACAGCGGCCCCGACACTTGCTCGCGTTGCGCACGCGGCAGCAGCGGGAACACCAGTTCCGCGAACCGATACGATTCTTCGAGATGGGGGTAGCCCGAGAGAATGAACGTCTCGATACCTAGCTCCGCATATTCCTTCATCCGGTCCGCCACTTCCTGCGGGTTGCCGACCAGCGCAGTGCCAGCACCGCCGCGCACGAGGCCGACACCGGCCCACAGGTTCGGCGCGACTTCAAGTTTGTCGCGACGGCCGCCGTGCAAGGCCGCCATACGACGCTGACCTTCCGAATCCATCTTGGAGAAAGCGGCCTGCGCACGCGCGATCGTCTCGTCATCGAGCTTGCTGATCAGCTTGTCGGCGGCAGCCCAGGCTTCGTCCGACGTCTCGCGAACAATCACATGAAGCCGGATGCCGAACTTCATGGTGCGTCCCTGATCGGCGGCGCGCTTGCGGATATCGACCAGCTTTTTCTCGACATCTTCGAGCGGTTCGCCCCACGTCAGGTAGGTGTCGATATGCGTGCCCGCGATCGCGTGCGCGGCCGGCGACGAGCCGCCAAACCATAGCGGCGGATGCGGATTCTGCACGGGCGGATAGAGCGAGCGGCCACCCTTGCTGCGTAGATGCTTGCCGATGAAGTCGATGCTTTCGTTGCGATGCGAGGCGTCGAGAATCTGCCGCCAGATGTGCAGGAACTCGTCGGTGATTTCGTAGCGCTCGTCGTGACTCGTGAAAACACCGTCACCCTCGAGTTCCACCGAATCACCGCCTGTCACGACGTTGATCAACAAGCGCCCATTCGACAGTCGGTCGAACGTCGCCGCCATGCGCGCGGCCAGCGCGGGCGATGTCAGACCGGGGCGGATCGCGACGAGGAACTTGAGCTTCTGGGTTGCGCCGATAAGGCTCGACGCGACCACCCAGGCGTCTTCGCATGAGCGTCCGGTCGGCAACAGCACCCCTTCGTACCCGAGCGTGTCCGCAGCGACGGCGATCTGCCGGAAGTAGTCGAAGTTCGCCGTACGCGCGCCTTCGGAGGTACCCAGATACCGGCTGTCGCCGTGGGTCGGGATAAACCAGAAAACATTCATTGAATACTCCAGCTCAGGCTTTCCACTGCGCTTGCTTGACGTCGAGCTTGCGCGGGATCAGTTTCAGATCGGTGAAGGTGTCGGCGATGCTCTGCTGATACGCGACGACCTCCGGGGAAATCAGTTGCACGCCGTATGAGAAGCGCTTGACCGCAAGATCAAGTACGGCGGGATCGAGACCGGTCTGAGGGCCGAGCACGCGAATGACTTCAGCGGGATTGTCTTTGCCCCACGCGTCGAGCTCGCGCAGCTCGTCGATCACCGCATGGACCAGCGCAGGCGACTGCTCCGCGTAGGAGCGGCTCGACACATAGAACTGGAGGTTGCTCACGAGGCCCGTGCCATCGATCAGGATCTTGCCACCCGCGTTCTGGATCGACGCGAAATACGGATCCCAGATCACCCAGGCATCGATGTTGTTCTGCTCGAACGCCGCGCGGGCATCGGCTGGCGCCAGATAGATCGGCTGGATGTCGGTGTACTTCAGATTAGCCGCAGCCAGCGCGCGCACCAGCAGGTAATGGACGTTCGACCCCTTGTTCAGCGCGACCTTCTTGCCACGCAGATCGGCTACGGTCTTGATCGGGGAGTTCGCCGGGACCACGATTGCTTCAGCCTTGGGCGAAGCCGGCTCGTTGCCGATATAGACGAAGTTCACGCCGGCCGCCTGCGCGAAGATGGGCGGCGTTTCGCCGACCGTGCCGAGATCGATTGCCCCGGCATTCAGGCCTTCGAGCAACTGCGGGCCGGCCGGAAACTCAAGCCACTGGACCGTCGCGCCCTGCGCTGCCAGTCGCTTCTCGAGCGTGCCGTGGGCCTTAAGAAGCACGAACGTGCCGTACTTCTGGTAGCCGATCCGGACGACCTTGCTACCTTGGGCTGACGCGCGGCCGATCTGCCCCAGACCAAGCGCCGCGCCGAGGCCGGCGGCCGCGGACAGGCGAATCAGGTTGCGCCTTCCCTGGTCGATCGGGGCCACGCGCGAGGCGTCGAGAGTCGGGTTTTGAAGGGAGCCGTGGCCTTCACGGAGGGTGTGATCCTGGAGCCCGTGGGCTTGGCCGAGGTCGTTGCTAGCGTTCCTCTCGATGCTCTTGTCGTTGTTGCCGTTGTGGTACTGGGAGTCGTTACTCATGATGGATCCGTGGCGTGAGCGCCGTGGCGATGATTCGAGCGGCCTGCTTCGTGTCGCCGTATGACGCCTCAAGCGCGCGCAGCCGGATGGGCATACGCAGGCTCCGCGAATTCGGAACGCGCACCCTGGCGCGCACGATGTTCACGAAGCTCGGCCTGATCGAACCAGACCCGTGCGAGTTGATCGATCGCGAGCGTCAGACGCTCGGTCACCGCGGCGTCGATCTGATAAGTCGAATCGGTGGATGGCACTTCGCGATCGGTCGCGAAGACGTTCGACAGCACATGGCGCGCGCCGAGCGAAGACAGCACGGGTCGCAACGCGTAGTCGAGTGCCAACAGATGCGCCGGGCTGCCACCTGTCCCGATGGGCAGCACGAGCTTGCCCGTCAGCCCGGTTTGAGGAAGCAGATCGATGAAGGTCTTGAGCAACCCGCTATAGGCCACTTTGTAGACAGGCGTCGCGATGACAACGGCCTGCGCATGTTCAACCAGCTCAAGCGCTTCGCGAATGGCCGGATGCGCAAAATCGGCATGCAGCAAGGCTTCGGCAGGCAATTCACGCGGCTCGATTCGACGGGTCGCGATGCCACGTGTATGCAACGACTCCTCCGCGGCGGCAAGCAAATGCGTGCTGCGCGACCGCGCGGCGGGACTTCCGGAAATCGTTACGACATAAGACATCGGGCAGCATCCTTATCGGCTGTGGCTAAGTGACTAGCCCCGAATGGTGCGTCCGCGGTGCCCTCGGGCGCATCGGACGCAGCATTTCAATGAGATGCGGCCAGTCTAAGGAGCGCCCTTCGATTTTTGAACGAACGATTTTTGCTTAGGTTGTGCGAATTCGTGCTTTGTCGTTGCGCGAAGGCCGAACCAGCGTTTCGGCACTCAACGCGCCTCTATAATGGGCGCCCTGCTATTGACGGTTACCGCCTGCGGCGTTGACCCTGAGTCCGAGCGTCATGCAACGAATTGTTCTACCTTTTCTCGCCGGCTTTCTGGCAGTGATTTTTTTCCAGCAACCGACCATCGAGTTGCTGCATCTCGCCGGTACATCGGCGAACACGGCTTACCCGCTTTTGCCGGTACCGCCGTTGGGGGTACCCGAATTCGTGATGACTGCGCTGATCAATGGTGTGGTGGCGATCGTCATGGCCTGGCTGTTACGCGTGTCGCCTGCGCGGCCGGCGCCCTGGATCGCGGCGTTCGTATTCGGCGGCATTGCGCTTACCGCCGTGTCGGTCTTTGTCATCGGCCCGCTACGCGGCGAATGGCCGAGCGGCAATATCCTGCCCCGGCTGGCGTTTGACTTTGTGATCGATGCAATGTGGGGATGGGGCGCACTCGTGTTTATGCGAGCGTTTATGGGAAACGACTCGAACGAGTGATCCCGGTTGCATGCGGTCTGAGCGATTGACGTCAAACCCGCGAATTTTTGCAGTAGCCCCTCTCAGGAAACCCGCCTCATACCCTGCCTGGAAACCCGCTCAGGAAATCATTCCCTCGTCTGTGCGCGCCAGACTATTCTCGACCGTGGGTGCCTCATCGCTCGTCTTCGGCCCACCCGAGATCGGCGCGCCGCCGTCGCGCAGCTGAATAAATGCCGACACGATCGCGATAACGACGGCTGCAGCCACCAGCCCCGCGGCCGCCGCAAAAAAGAAATAGGAATTGAAATTGCCCATGGTGGGCTCCCGCATTTTGTATTTGGTGAATGCGTTTAAGCAAACGCTATGCCGGGAGTCCCGCAAGGCCCTGCAACCCTTGCGACAACGCTTGTACCGCGATTTCTGCGACGCCCACCGAGACACATATTGTAACTTTATCTGCGTCAATGGTTACAATTTGCAATAGATGTGTTGCCTAGAGACCTCAGTGGCCCCCGCGCGACTCGGTGTGAGCGTCGGCCGGCCCGGGCGGAAAATGACCGCTTTTTAGTAGTACGGGCGAGCCGTTTGTGAGGACCAGATGTTGCCGCGCGGCCGCTTCGATCGCGGTACGGCCGGAGATGAATGCATGCTCCCAGGCACGCTGGTCGCAGCCTTCCGCGCCGAAATGATCTTCAAGCGCTTCAACCGAAATGGCGCAGGGCACGGAGCGACCGTCAACGCGCGCGGAGAACTGCAAGGTAAGCGTGCGGCCGCTGTACACCGGCTCGCTAACCGGAAACTCGATTTGCATCGTCATCCTCCACGCTGGGCGTTTTCGGCATTTCATTGTAGCCAACGTCGAACAGAGTTTCAGGGACGTCAATGACCAGCAGCGAGCGGGAATCCGCCCCCTCATATGAAAATCGCCAGTTTTCGGCAAGGCCTCGCAACCGAGCGTGAACGACACGTCGCTGCGCAGGCTCGAGCGCTTCATAGGCTTCAACCGTACCGGCCACGAAGCGAAACAGTGCACCCCAGTGAAAATTACCGGCTCGTTCCTTTGATTGAGCGGTACGCCAGTGAACCAGCAAAGCGGGCGCACCCTCTTCGCCGGCTTGCAATACTTCAGCCGAAGCGGGAAAAAGGTCCGCAACCGCCTCGACGAAGGGGAGCAGACGACGATCAGCGACTTGGATTTTGGATTTTCCGTGCATAGGCATCGAGTCAATGACGATGTAGGGAAAACCGCAGGGGGTATGCCCGGACCCGCTTTTTGCTGCACTTTAAGACGCTTGTTGCTGCTGCTTACAAAGTCCCGGGACGTTCGCTGGACAAAACATGTTCGAATGTCCTCATCCTTATTCAGTCGGAGCGCGCTTATGCAAATCGGTCAGGATTCGGTGTTTCACGCGGAAGATGCGGCGCGTCAGCGCGGCACCGTTTTAGCAAGTCACGCGCTTCCCGCCTTTTCAACGTCCTCGCCTGCGCACGGCAGTAGTCGGTCGCGTGGAAAGCAGCAGGCACCGAGTGTGATCCGCAGTTCGATTCGGACATGGGCTGTCTCTGTCGCGGTTGGGGCGAGTGCCGTTTTAGCCGGCTGCAGTACGAACTCGAGTGATCTGGTTCACCTCCCCGATGGACAATCGGGCTTCGCGATCAACTGTAGTGGCGCGGGATCCGGCTCGGGTTGGAGCGATTGTTATCAGAAGGCCGGCGACGCGTGCGGTGCGAGCGGGTATGACATCGTTTCGAAGGACAACGATGATGGCGCCGCAGCCGGGGGCGGACTCACGAGCATCGCGACGGCGAATGTCAAAAGCCGCTCAATGGTGATTCGCTGCAAGTGAGGCGTCTCGCCATCGGGCAAGCCCGGAGAGGCACACATCTGGGTGATGGATGAACGACGCACAAGCCGGCGCCGACCGCGGGCTCATCACGGTACGATCCAAAAAAACAAAAAACCCCTGCGAGGCATCACCTTGCAGGGGTTTTTGAATACTTGGTTGCGGGGGTAGGATTTGAACCTACGACCTTCGGGTTATGAGCCCGACGAGCTGCCAGACTGCTCCACCCCGCGCCCGTTTGAAATCAATTCGAATTCGTTGGCGTAACTGTGCGGCGTTTCTGGCTATGAAGCTCACGATGTTCTGACTATTGAACCGACAGGCGGCTCGCCATCACTACGTTGCTGCTTCAAACTAATGCTGATTCACACCAAGAAAATCGTGAACCCGCATCATGAATTCTGGCTGGTTGCGGGGGTAGGATTTGAACCTACGACCTTCGGGTTATGAGCCCGACGAGCTGCCAGACTGCTCCACCCCGCGTCCGTCGAAAAGAAGATTATAGGGAAGGCACAACTTAAGTGCAATGGCTTTCTTCGCTCCGAACTCACAGCCGTCGCTCCTTCTCGTTAAATGCCTTCAAACGAGGTTGTAGCACTTCGTGATGATGCGGGCATGACGGCGCTGCTCCGTCGCTGCCGCACGCGGCGTTCGAGGCGCGCGCGCATTCAACACGCATCACCCTTACGCTCGCGTGCCAGCCGCAGCGAAGCCAATGCTACACTCGCTTCATTCCAACCTGGCGACCCTGCACGGCGCGCACCGTCCCCCTCGATGAAATTCTGTTCAGTCTGCGGCCATGCTGTCAGCTCGCGTATTCCTCCGGGCGACAATCGCGAACGTTTCGTCTGCGACAACTGCGGCACGATCCATTATCAGAATCCGCGCAATGTGGTTGGCACGGTTCCGGTCTGGGAAGACAAGGTGTTGCTGTGTCGACGAGCCATTGAGCCGCGCTATGGTTTCTGGACCTTGCCGGCCGGCTTCATGGAACTCGCCGAGACCACCTCGGACGCTGCCTCGCGTGAAACACTTGAGGAAGCCGGCGCACGCGTCGAGGTGCAGAACCTGTTCTCGCTGCTGAACGTGCCGCATGTGCACCAGGTTCATATCTTCTATCTCGCACGGCTGCTCGATATCGATATCGCCGCGGGTGAAGAGAGCCTCGAAGTCCGCCTGTTCGAAGAGCACGAAATCCCCTGGGACGAGATCGCGTTCCCGACCGTGGGCCAGACCCTGCGCTTTTTCTTCGCTGACCGCGCGAGCGGTCATTTCGGCTTGCACACGGGCGATATCTTCCGCTCCCTGCGCGACGGCTAGGCGGGGCCCGCGCGATGGTGCCCTGGCTGCGTCCGGACGACCCGTTCCCTCCTCTCACTCATGCACTCGGCGCCGCCAGCGGCGCGGCCGGGCTGCTCGCCGCAACCGGCGAGCTCAGTGCGGCGCGCCTGCTTGAAGCCTATCGCAGCGGCATTTTCCCCTGGTACTCGAATGGCCAGCCCGTGCTCTGGTGGAGTCCGGACCCGCGCATGGTGCTGCCGCCCGACGCGTTCCATCTCTCGACCTCGCTCGCCAAGACCTTTCGCAGGGTCTTGCGCGACCCTGCGTGGGAAGTGCGTGTCGATGACAACTTCACCGATGTGATGCGCACCTGTGCCCGCACCCCGCGTGTGGGACAGGACGGCACCTGGATCACCGCGGAGGTGATCGCGGCCTATTCGGCACTGCATCGCCAGGGTCTCGCCCACAGCATCGAAACCTGGTACGGGGGTCGCCGCGTCGGTGGCCTCTATGGCGTCGCGCTTGGCACCATGTTTTTTGGTGAGTCAATGTTTGCCCATCGCACCGATGCGTCGAAAATTGCGCTCGCCGCGCTTGTCGGCCACCTGCGCCGCCATGGGGTTCAAATGATAGACTGCCAGCAGAACACCTCGCATCTCGCTTCGCTCGGGGCGTATGAAATTGCGCGCAGTGATTTTATCGCGCATTTGAAAACCGCCGCGAACGCGCCAGACATTCCGTGGCGCTTCGACAAAACGACGCTTGAAGCCGTGCCGGGCTTCTCATGCTGAACATGCTGAAATCCTGACTCACAGACCGAGACCGGTTCGCATACCGCCGAGGCTAGTAGCGTGACGCACCCCAACGAATTACCGCTCTCGCCGTTATCCGCTTTGCAGTTCTATGCAACGGCGCCCTACCCGTGCAGTTATCTGGACGGCCGTGTCGCACGCTCGCAAGTTGCGACGCCCAGCCATCTGATCAACTCCGACGTGTACACCGAACTCGTACGCGCCGGCTTCCGGCGTTCGGGCGTGTTCACCTACCGTCCCTACTGCGATGGCTGCCGCGCTTGCGTACCGGTACGCGTACCCGTCGCGGCCTTCGAGCCGAACCGGACCCAACGGCGCACCTGGCGTCAGCATGGCGGCCTGGTTGCGAAAGTCTCGCCGCTCCACTACGACGAGGAACACTACGCGCTGTATATGCGCTATCAGTCGGTCCGTCATGCGGGCGGCGGAATGGATCGGGACAGCCGCGACCAGTACGAACAGTTTCTGCTGCAAAGCCGGATTAATTCGCGGCTCGTCGAATTTCGCGAGCCGCTCATCCTGCCTGCAGGGAGCCCGCAAGCCATGACCACGGCAGGCGCGGAGCATGAGCGCGCCGATATCGCCTCGCGAATCGGTGGACGGCTCCTGCCCCAGGCCTCGTCGAGTCAGGGGATACCGGCAGCCGGGCGAGCTGAAGTAGCGCAACGCACCGAACGCCTGGACACGGCATCCGACCAACCCGACGAGAGCGATCCGCCCCTTGGCGCGCTCCGCATGATCAGCATGATCGACATCCTGGGCGACGGCCTGTCGTCGGTCTATACCTTCTTCGATCCCGCCATCACGCATGCGAGCTTCGGCACCTACAACATCCTTTGGCAGATCGAACAGGCCCGCCAGCTAGGCTTGCCGTATATCTATCTCGGCTACTGGATTCGCGAAAGTCAGAAAATGGCGTACAAGGCCAACTTTACGCCCCTCGAAGGCTTGATCGACGGCCGCTGGCGGCCGCTCGATCCGGAGCAGGCCGCGCTCGACCCGGTCAACGCCGCCATGCGCCAAAACCCGTCAGGCACTCGTTCCACCCAAAAGTAGGGAAGGCTGGCCCGCGTCGCGGCCAAACCTCGCTGTGTGCATTTCATCCATACGCCTTGCGCGGCACGGTTAAAATATGCGGTTTCCGTTCTGGCCAAGTCCACCGTGTTCAGCTCCCTTTACCCGTTTGCGCGTTCGCACCTGTTCCGGATGGATCCGGAGGATGCTCACCATCTGAGCTTGTCGATGTTGCGCGCGAGCGGCCGGACCGGCCTTGCCTCGTTCGTGATGCCGCGCCCCATCGACGCACCGCGCACGGTGATGGGCCTGACTTTCCGAAACGCCGTGGGCCTCGCCGCCGGGCTCGACAAGGAGGGCTCGTGCATTGACGGCCTCGCCTCGCTGGGTTTTGGCTTTATCGAGGTCGGCACGGTCACCCCGCGTGCGCAGCCGGGCAACCCGAGGCCACGCCTGTTCAGGCTGCCGAAGGCCGACGCCCTGATCAACCGGCTCGGCTTCAACAACGGCGGAGTCGAGCAGTTCGTGCGCAATGTGCAGGCGGCGAACTACAAGGGCATCCTCGGCCTGAACATCGGCAAGAATGCCGACACACCGATCGAACGCGCGGCTGACGACTACTTGTTCTGCCTCGAACGCGTCTATCCGTTCGCGAGTTACGTGACGATCAACATTTCCTCGCCGAACACCAAGAACTTGCGCCAGTTGCAGGACGCCGGCGAACTCGACGCCTTGCTCGCCGCGCTGCGCGACAAGCAGCAGCGCCTCGACGACCTGCATGCGAAGCACGTGCCGCTGGTGCTCAAGATCGCGCCGGATCTCGACGACGCTCAGATCGACGACATCGCTGCGACGGTGCTGCGCCACGGGATCGAAGGGATCATTGCGACCAACACCACGCTTTCGCGCGCGGCCGTGCTCGGTATGGAACACGCCGAGGAGACCGGCGGTCTGTCTGGCCGACCCGTGTTCGAGTCATCGAACGAGGTGATCCGCAAGCTGTACGCGAAGCTGGGTCGCGATGTGCCGATTATCGGCGTCGGTGGCATTCTCTCAGGCGAGGACGCGAGGCAGAAGCTTGCGGCCGGCGCGGCACTCGTCCAGGTCTATACCGGCCTGATCTACCGCGGACCGGCCCTGGTCCGTGAGTGCGCGCAGGCGCTCGCTTAGGCACCGGGAAAACGCCCTGCGAATGCTTCTGCACGAGCCGGAGGGAGAAACACTTGCAGAAGTGCCTGCGAAAGCTGCCGCTCAGGCACTGTCGAAGCTTCCTCCAAAAGCACCTGCAAAGGCGTCTGGTTCAGGCCCCTGCTTGCGGCCGCTGCATAAGGTCATAAGCAAGGCTTATTTAGCGACATTGGCCCGGCTCGCTATGATGTGCACGCCCACGAACCGTGGGCACGTCCATCGCGGCTACCTCACCACGCGGACCCCCGCGTCCGGACCGCTCCTACCCGAGCGGTGCGGCGCGCCCCGACCTTTACCGCATCAGGAGATCCCATGAAAATTACCCTACTCGGCAAAATGCTGATCATCGGCCTGACCGGCCTGCTGCTGTCAGCCGCGGCCCGCGCCGACGACCTGCTCGACACGGTCAAGCAGCGCGGCACCCTGCAGATCGCGCTCGAAGGCACTTTCCCGCCGTTCAACTACAAGGCGGCCGACGGCCAGCTCGAAGGGTATGACGTCGACGTGGCGAAAGCGGTCGCAGCCAAGCTCGGCGTGAAGGCCGAGTTCGTCACCACAGAGTGGAGCGGCATCATCGCCGGTCTGCAGGCCAAACGCTATGACGTGATCGTCAACCAGGTCGCCATCACGCCGGAACGCGAGAAAGCGCTCGACTTCTCGCCCCCCTATACGTATTCGACCGCCCAGCTGATCCAGCGCAAGGACGACAGCCGCCAGTTCAAGTCGCTCGACGAACTCAAGGGCCACAAGCTCGGCGTCTCGCTCGGCAGCAACTACAACGATATGGCGAAGTCGGTGCCGGGCATCGACGTGAAGACCTATCCGGGTGCGCCCGAGTACCTGCGCGACCTCGCTTCGGGCCGTCTCGACGCCGCCCTCAACGACCGCCTGATGCTTGCCTACCTGATCAAGACGTCGAACCTGCCGCTGCGCACCGGTGCGAACGTCGGCACGGACCAGGACCAGATGGGCATTCCGTTCCGCAAAGGCAATCCTAAATTTGCGAAGGCGATCGCAGACGCGATCGATCAGCTCAAGCAGGATGGTACGCTGACGAAGATCTCCGACAAATGGTTCGGCATTGACGTATCCAAGCCCATCCAATAAAAAACGATGAACCCGTCCGCCCTGCTGATCCAGTCGATGCCGGTCTTGCTGACCGGCGCACTGCTCACCATCAAGTTTGCCCTGCTC
>FTBI01001082.1_pt1 | contig 19697 bp, 18 predicted proteins | sample 1639171 | NCBI WGS metagenome assembly FTBI01 (sample SAMEA3914812, study PRJEB12502) | metagenome | biome: forest; material: soil | place: Canada | collected 2011-07-07 | depth 0.1 m | reverse complement strand
GGGCGACCTCCGGATACTTGGCACACGCCACGTTAACGCCAGGGCGCACCGGTCGCTGTCTGCAATGCACTTCACCGCCGATAAGCTGCTCAAACCGAGCAATCGGTGGATCGTATCCAGATCGGTGCCGTTACCGCGCAACTGGACCGCGACGGTCCGGCACGTGGCGCTGGCCGATCCGCTTTCGCTTCCCGCCTGATGATGCAGATCGCGAATGATGGCTGTCAGGCTCGCGCACCGGTGACTGACCTTGCTGGTTGACGTATGTGGGCGCGTGAACAAAAAGTGTGTGCCGGCGGCCGTCGGAAACAGGGGGGCCGGCCCTGCACACTATATTCTCGCAATGGTCCAGGTGGAAATTTTCGTAGGCATCGTTCGTGTGCTTCGCACGTGCGCCGATAAACTCACCCAACGCTACGAGCGGCTACGGGACTGCGATATCCAGGCGTGAATGCATCGTTCGATGCGTAAAGTGCGTCACGGGCATCTGATGCTCGCTTTCGGTAGACCGGTCAGAGCTGCCCTGGCCGGCGAGCTGATCGGCCGTCGTCACGAGGCGCTTTCCAGGTGGCAACGGCTAGGCCCCGGCACCCATCTTTACGGGCGGCTACAGGTTCAGGAACGCCCGGGCCTCATCGGTGCTGCCGCGACCGCACCAGTCTTCGTATGAATTCGTCGGAGCAACCATCGCCGACCGCTTCTCGCCTCCCGGCTTGTGGAACCGCTTCATGAGCACCTGCCTGAGAGTGACAGCCCAGGATGTCCTGTTCGCTGACCCGATCGTTAGACAGAAACCGATAAGCTGCTCTGCTCGGGGCCCAATCCTGACATGCGAAGGGAATCGTCTGGCCCATGCCTGACATAGCCTTTATATGGACGCCTCCCGTTTGCCAAGAGATTGTGTGTGCTGGTGGACAGGAAGGCTGCAGTTTTATATCCGACCTTGTTGCGGGTCGAACCCGCTGGCCTCAATGGAATCCGCTGACCCACGCCTCATTTCCTTAGCGGGCTGTTAGCCCAAAAGGCTATTCAGGTTTCGTGAGTCCCGGTCTGACCTGTTTGCCATCACACTCAATTACCTTGCGCAACCTTTTGACGTGCCCATCCGTTTGCAAAACTGGTTTATTGAAACGTCGCGCCGGTCATGCCGGTTTGACACTCACGTAACTTCTCTCATACGACCGGTCATGAGCCAGAAGCGCCCAGATCGTTCGCGCCATCTTGTTTGCCAGCGCGACCGTGACGACGTTTGGTGGCCGCCGCTTACTGATTTGCTGCACCCACGGCCCGGGCTCCTTTGCGTGCGTTAGCACCGCCCGAGCGCCATGTATCAGCAGCGTGCGCAGATATGTGTCGCCACGCTTGCTTATCCCGAGAAGTCTCACCTTGCCGCCGGTGCCAACCTGACCGGGCACCAGTCCGAGCCACACTGCAAATTCCCGCCCTGACTTGAACGCCTTCGCATCACCCATCGTCGCCACGGCCGCTGTCGCCGTCAACAAACCGACGCCGGGGATCTCCGCGAGCTTCCTGCAAGACCGGTCTTCCTTCATCCACGCCGACAGCCGACGCTCGATCTCGGCGATCTGTTCATCCAGATCTCCAAGTCGACCCCATTGCTCGCGAAGTGTGTGCACCAGCGCCGCCGGCAGTCGCTCGCTCAGGCGGGCCAGCACGTCAGTCATCGCCTTGTTCAGCGCCGCGCGGCCGACCGCCATCACTTCGCCATACTCCGTGAGCAAGCCGCGCAGGCCATTGCTCTGCATCGTGCGGAACTTGATCAACTGCTGCCGCATCCGGTGCAGTGCCAGCACCGCCTGCTGCGCTTCGCTCTTTACCGCGACCGATTTCACGCTCGACTGCTGCACTGCAGTCCAGATTGCCCGGGCATCGGCCACATCGTTCTTGTTCCCGCTGACGAATGCCTTAACCGTCTTGCCCGGCATCAGTCGTACCTGGTGCCCCATCTCAATCAGCCGGCGTGCCCAATGCTGCGCGCCACCACAAGCCTCCATCCCGATCTGGCACGGCGCGCGGTTCACGAAATGCTCCAGGAACGCCGCCCGCTTGATCTGCTTGCTGATGATTTCACCGGTTTCCGCCTCGACCCAGTGCAGTTGAAAAACTCGTTTCGCAACATCGACGCCGACTGCGGTAAGCTTCATTCGGGTTCTCCTACCTCAAGTGGTACGTTTCAGAACTTCCACTTTGGCACATCTGATGCCGTCGGTTGTGAGAACCCACCTTCCTTCACCCATTCCCCGAACCGCTTCAGTCGCTAGCCCTTACGGGGGGAGGCGTCCATTCCATTTCCAGTACCATGCCGAGGCGCTCGCGTAATCTGGCATCCTGAAATTCGCTTGTCTCGACTTCCGTCTTGAACCAGGGTCGTTCGCCCCCCCGCCGTTTGCCAGCCATCTGTCTCGCGCACTGATCATGACGTATATCAGGCTACCAGGTTGCGTGGCAACGAAGTGGGCAATTGCAGGTTCTACGGCACGGTTACGTTACACCGAGGTCTACACGAGATGTACGAGTCCCCTTTTCCGCGCCAGCGCCTCTGGATCCGGTGCTCGTTGTCTGAATCGACGGAACGCCTCACCCGGATCCCGCGCGTTGCCAACGCTTAAGACATCCCGGTACAGGCGCCGCGCGACGTATGCGTCGAACGGGTCTCCGGCTTCCTCGAACGCGCTGAAAGCGTCGGCTTCGAAGGTCTGCGCCCACAAGTATCCGTAGTAGCCGGCCGCGTACGCGTCTTCCGAAAAGATGTGCCTGAATTGAGACAGGTGCATACTGACATCGGCTTCTCGTGGCGCGCCAAGGCAGTGGAGCACATCCGTCTCGAACGCCTCGATATCGAGCCTTTCCGTATCCCGGAGACTGTGCAGTTCGATATCAACCAGTGCAGACGCCAGATAACGAACAAGCTCAAATCCTTCGTCGACTTTCAGGGACGTGCGTAGTTGCACGACCATTTCCGATCCAATAGGTTCGCCGGTCACGATATGCAGTGCGTGACGTTTCAGGACCTCTGGGTGCAACGCCCAGTTCTCGAAAAGTTGCGACGGGAATTCCGCAAAGTCGCGTGCGACCCTGGTGCCCGACAGCCAGCTAAAGCGTACCTCCGACAGCAACGCGTGCAGCGCATGTCCAAACTCATGAAATACTATCCTGACGCCGCCGGGAGTGAGTAGTGTCTGGGTCGCAGGGTTGCTGGAAATTGAAGCGCTATTAACCACTACGGGTAGTTGCGGAGAGCGACCGCTGCTTTGCACACGAAGCTCCGCTTGCCAGGCGATCGGCTGTTTGTTCTCACGTGCGGAATAGTCACCGATAAAGTAGCCAATCAGCTTGCCGTTGCGGTGTACATCCCACAAGCGCGCCTCCGGGTGATGAAGCACCACGTCAAACCGCTCGAGAAAGGTCAGTCCAAACAATCGATTCGCACAACTAAATGATGATTTTATAACAGACTCCAGCTCGAAGTATTGGCCAATCTTCGACGTATCGACTTCGAATCGCCGCCCTCTCGATAATTGGGACAGGTATCGCCAGTCCCAAGGTTCGATCGTAGCCGGCTCGCCAAGCTCAACCGCAAGCGCCCTGAGGTCCTCCAGTTCGCGCACACACAACAACTTCGCTCGGGGCCAGAACTCGCGTAGCAATGACAGTACAGCATCTGGAGTCGCCGCCATGCGATCCTCCAGGGCGAAGTCGGCGTAGCTCTTGTGTCCGAGTAGCCGCGCCAGAGCCAGTCGGAGCGTCGCCATCTCATACGCAATCCCACGGTTATCGAAATCCTGGCCACTACACCGGCTGGTCCATGCGCGCCAGATATTTTCCCGGAGATCCCGTCGTGCGGAGAACGTTAGAAACGCCACAACGCATGGATCATGCAGCGTGAAAACATATGTTGGAACCTGCGTACCTGAGCCAGTGAGTCGCGCGGCATTGCGCACCCATTCGGGAAGCCCTTGAAGGTCATCCTCTGCGGATAACTCCAGCCTGAAGGCATCCGTCGATGCCGTCAGATTGCGGTTGAACATCACATCCAGTTCTGCCAGCCGCTCTTTGAGCGCAGACAGTCGCGCACCGTCCTGCGCACTGAGAGCGATACCAGCCCGGACATAATCCAGGCGAATTCTTTCGAGCAATCGCAACTCGTCCTCGGCGAGACCCATGGTCTCGCGGCGCTCGTACAGGCCACCGAGACGTCGGAAGAACGCCTTGTGTGTGAGCACGTGCGAGCGATGCCGAGCAAGCAGCACGGACACGCTGAGCTCGACCGCTCTCAACTCCGCGGTCGCGACCGTCATGCAGAGCATCTTGAAAAGAGCCGCTACACGTTCGAGGTGACCGCCTGCCTCACCAAAGGCGACGACGGTGTTCTCAAACGAGGCTTCATCGCAACATTTGGCGATGTCGTCAATCCGCGCCATGTGCGCATTCGCCAGTTGCTCGACAGCGGGCGGAAAATGATGCGGTTTGACGCTCGCGAAGGGAGGAAACTGATCGGCTTCTTGCCAATCCAGGAGCAACGGATTTTCTTCCTGATCGTACATTTACACATCCTCCTGTCGGTTCTTCAAAATGGGGGGGGGTGAATGGCGCATGCGCACTAGACGGATTCCGGTTGAACCTCACTTTCAAGTCGTCGAGAATCAGAGTTGCGACGACACCGGGGGCCGGGCCTCGGACGATCCCGGAATCATCACATCCGAAGTCCGCAGTTACGTGCCGACCTGGCGCCGGCAAGGTTCACACCGGTTTGCTCACAGGATCTGTGAATGCATCCGGAGTGCGCGCAATAAGGAGCGTTGAGCCGGCAACGGTGTGCGAAAGTGGAGGTCGCACGCCCGGCAATTCCTGCCGGTCCCGTGCGAGCCATGGGAGCGAGCAGGATCGCTGGCCGGGCGTTTGCATGCGCATCAGGTGACCAGGACAACGGCGAGTGCAGGCTTGATGTCTTCCGGCCGGATGTCACGGGTCTGTTCGCGCAGGCGTCGTACTGCTGCCACATCAATGACTTTCTGGATGACTGCGTCAGCGTCAGCAATTGATCGGCCGGTGAGGCAATCAGTCACCAGACGGACCGCCCGCTTCGAGACCCGGTAATCCCTCGCCACCCGGGCAAAGGCGTTGCTGACGTACGCGGCCATGTCGGCTGCTGCCGGTACATCGAAGAAAATCCTCTCCTCGAAGCGTCCACCGCGAAGCGCAGCCGCATCGATCTGACCGGGGTAGTAGTTCGTGGCGGCCACAAACATTACATCCCGCAACCGGCCTTCTGCGCCATCCATCGTCGTCAGGATTTTTTCGGTCAACATCCCGTAGTGCGAGTATTGCCGGTCACGCAGGATCCCGTCCGCCTCATCGAGAAACACGATCGCAGGGCGGATGTCGCGGGCGGTACGGCACAACCGGTCCCACGCTTTCGGATCTGCAATGATCTCGGCTCCCATGATGCTCAGGAATGCCCAGCCAGCGTCCTTCGCGAGTGCCATCGCCGACATCGTTTTACCGGTGCCCGGCGGCCCGGCAAGGATGACCCCAGGTGGCAGTTTCCCGCCTGCCTCTTCGAGGCTGAAGGCGTGCTTCATCCTGAACGCGAGATCACGAAGCGCATCGCGCGAAATGTCTGGCATCAGGATCTCACCGATCGCCTTGACGTTCTCTGGCAGCTTTCCCTTGCGGCCCTGCAGAAGGCGCATCGCACGCATACCGATATCGAACGTCATCGGAGCGCCGAACGGGCTTTCCCGGTGCATCTCACGCAACTGGCCACGCAGGGCAGTCAGCCTCGCCACGCTGAACCCCTCCCAGCGGCTGGCGAGGGACTCGATGGTGCGACGGTCGACGAACTCTTCGCCGAGCCCCCGTACCGAGCGCCAGATGAGCACCTGACGCGCCCTCAGGTCCGGAGCCGGAATCTCGATCCGGAAGTCAAAGCGCCCCTCGCGGATGCCAGCTCCATCCAGCGAGTCGATAAAATTGGTTGCTGCAACCAGGATCACTTTCGACCCGCGCAGCGCCACTGTCTCGGTGAGCATCACGTTGGTGAGATCGCGGTCCATGTGGTGAGCGTGACCGTCCCGTGCCTTGAGGAACGAGTCGATCTCGTCGATGAACAGCACACACGTGTCGAGTTTCCGCGCGGCATTGAAGATCGCCTTCACCTTCTGGGGTGTTTCGTTCACCCACATGGAGGCGGCATCTCCAAAGGCGATGGAGAGAAACGGCACACCGAGCTGGCCGGCGAGTGCCTCGGCGAACATGGTTTTGCCATTTCCTGGCTCACCAAAGAGGAGGATCCCGTTACGCATCGGCTCGCCCCCTTCGAGGACACCCTTTGCAGAAGAGAGAAGACGCCGCTTTGTGTCAGCCATGCCTATCACGGTATCAAACGCGTGTCGCGGTGTACGCACGCAGTCGCTGAAGTCGTACTGCGAAACCGGGGCAGGTTGAGGACGCGGCACCTTGACGGGGGCTATGGGGCGCCCCGGCGGGGCCGCTGGAGCTGGCGTGCTGGATTGCACCGGTGCCGGCGCCGGCGGGGCGACATGTTGGGAGATGTGGTTCTCCCGACCGCCGCCTGGCTGCGGGGTGATCTTCATCGCGAGCGGCACCCACACCTGTGTCCCCTTCACGACAAGCCGGGATGGCGACTTTGCTTGCGAACGTGGGGTGCCGCGCCGATGGTGACCGTATGCCAGTCCAGCCGCTGCTGCGATCACGAGTGCAAGCGCGGTCATGCTGCCCTCCATCAGGACCAGCGGCACCATGCCGGTGGCGAGCACGATGAAAGCGCCCCAGCAGAAGCCTCGCACGGTCGGATTCTGCAACCAGATGCAGAGCGCGGCGATCAGCGTGGCCACAAAGAGGACGATACCCTGGAACGTGCCATGCGTGAGTCTGTGAAATTCGATCGACATCACTGCTAGCGCGAGAATGATGCCGGAGATACGAATCCGACGGCACACAGATAAGAGAGATGGGTTCATATTGATCTCGTCAGGATAGTGAGCGATGGACGTCGTCCCAGGTGGGTGACGTCCTGCGTGTCATTCAGTCTCCGGCACGAAACTGCGGATGCAAGGTGCGATGCCACCTGCCAGTCCTATGACACACGGAGAGCCGCCGCTCGATGCACAGGCGGCTTCCTGGGCCACGGACGCGCACGTGGCGCTGAATTCGCACACGTCTATGCAACTGCTTCGCAGGCCGTCGGCGCATCTGTCGCGTCCAGCGATGTTCCCATGCGAGAGGCCGTGCCTCCTGGTCTCTCGCCATCCGCAGCAGCGGCCCGATCCCCGGAATTCCCTCGTCCTGCAGCCTGAGCAGAAATTCCTCAAGAGTCTGGATTCTTGCCTTCATGAAAATGTCCTATCCCGGCGAATGCGGGCCGCGTGGCCGAAATGCACGGCGCGGCCCACGGGTTTATTTGCCCCGGCGTCTGATCCAGCGGATGAGCTGGATCAGAGGAAGGAAGTAGTCGCGCAGTAACGCACGTACCTCGTCGACGAATACCCACCAGAGCCTGTGTCGGCTGGTCATGGCGAAACCCCAGGTAAGTGGACCACCTGCAGCGGCGGCCCGAAAGTTGTGGAACGGCGCTCAGTGCTGGGCGAGCGGACTGGCCGCCGCAGCTGCTGCGGTATTGGCTGGGGCAAAGTCGAGTGCGACGGGATAAGCCGGGAGATTGGCGATGACCCCGCCACCAAACGGACCGGTCGCGACCCGAACCCGCGTCTGTGCAGAGGGAACGACAGCGGAGGCGATGACATGGTCATCCTTTGTGCAGGTGGCGCACAGTTCGCTGGTCGAGCGGCGGATTGCGACTGTTTCTCCTCCCCGCACTGACCACGATCCCTGATCGTTGGAGAGGGTGCAGGTGACGCCGGCCACCACGTTGCCCTCTTCGTCCCGCACGCTGACAGCGAGCGACTGAAGATGCCGGTCTTCTCCGGATACGGCATTGGCGGGAGTGATGATATCGACGGGTCCGAGGCCGGCGCCCATCAGCTCGAACTCGGTGACGGGTCGGGCGCTGGTGGTACCGGCGAATACGCTGGTGGACACGAGGAATGCAGCGGCGATAACGGTGCGACTGATGATCTGCTTCATGAGATTCCCCTGGCATTGAGAGTCCGCCGGACAACGATGGCGGTGCGCAAAGTGCGCGGTGGTTCAACGGGCCGGGAACAGGTGAAACCTGTTATCCGGCCGTCCTGTCACCGCGTGCTTCGGTGCGGTGACAAATCCAGGTTCTCATGCGGTTTTGCAGATGCAAGTCGGGGGGCTCCGGAAATGCGGATGGTAATTGCCGTGACAATGAATTGCCAGATCGAGAGCATGTATCGCCCGGGGTGCACCCTGGATCGCAGGATCAATCGGCGTGCGCGCTTGACTGCCAGGAACTCTTCCGTCTGGCCGTGTTCGCCCTGCACGGACACACGCTGGCGAGCAACCTGCAAATTCCACAGATCCGCGGCAAGTCAACGAGAAGCGATCCGTACAAAGGCGACGGCGTAGCCGGGCTCGGGCGCCTCCCGGCAACAGAGCGTGATCGCCTGCGCGATGAGTAGCCGCACACCCTGCTTCTCGTCCTCCTTCAGTGACGTCTTGAAGCTGATCCATGCCACTTCGTCACGCGGCGCCCGACTCTATGAGGCAACGTGTTCGCCCTCGCATCCTCAGCCACCGAAATAACCCTCGCCTTGTATCCCTCCTTGACGAGCGATGTCGCGATCCCGTTGTAGTGGGCTTTCGGAATAAGTCTGCAAAGCTGGCAAGAAAAAGGGCCACTGATGGCTGAACAGGCGTTGGCGTCGGGCAGTCCAGCCAATAACCCAAAGCTGCCAACGAAGACTGATATCGAAGCGCTATACGAACAGGCGTTTGAATAGTCGGTGACAGGTGGGCGAATTCAGTTATAGGAGTTGATATGTTCGTTGAAGAGCGCATCTACACCGTGCATCCGGGACGCACAAAGGACTTTCCGAAGCTCTACGAAGAAGAGGTGATGGAAATACAGCCGAGGCATCTGCAAAAATTGATCGGGTACCACTCGTCCGAAATCGGCACACTCAATCAAGTCCGTTCATCTGTGGGCGTTCGATGACATCAATCAACGCATGCAGTGCCGTGATCGCATGATGGCTGACAGTGACTGGTAAGTAGTACTAAAAACGTTGTTGCCGTTGATCGCACATCAGGAGGCGCGCATACTACGTCCCGCTTCCTTTTTCGCCCCGAAACTGGAGGCCATGGTTCAAGAATTCGGCAGATAAGGCTTTCGCTGCTGGAAAAAGCCGAAGGAAACCCAGCGCTGTCTCAAGGCTTCGGAACAAGCATCGGAGAGATGGTCGCGGCCTGTGCCTCAAAGACGTTCTGCGCATCGAGCGGCAACAGATACCCAGCGTTCACGAGCGCCTGCGCAGCCGCCGCAACCTTCGCCTGATAATCCGCGCGGCCGGCATAAAGCGATTCGAGCGTGGCGCGGCTGTCATGGCCGCCCGACTGCGACGCCTCGTCCACGGCAAGCGGAATGGCTCCGCCGTTCAGCGTACAACTCTCGCCTACCGCGTGATCCTCTCCGCGCAAGTTCCATCCCGCGAAAGTGGCAACCGGCACTTTCACATCCGGCACGAGCACGCCCGCGACCTCGTTGCCGTTGACATCTACCTTTGGTACCAGCGCGGTATAGCGTTTATCGAGTTGCGCTACCGGCACCGCGCGGCTGTAATCGGTGACGAAGAGCTGGTTGAACATGCCCATCTCCGCGATATGCAACTCGACTGGCTTGCCGCCGCTTGGGACCATCACATCGCTAAGATCGGGAAAGCCGGTGGCGGCGCGAGTGGGTGCAACCGCAGTGCCGTCGGCGACGCTCGGATATTGCGAGGGCGGGGGCGTTTTGCCCGTAGTGACCCAGTCGATCAATGCGGGGATAAGGGCGCGCTCCACCGGTGCTTCGGCTACCGGGCTGGCCGGAAGCTGACAGAGATTGCCCGCGGCCGGAATGGTAAAGAGCCCGTCGCCGACGCCGGACCCGCCACCGTGCATGGTCCCCGGCACCAGATAATAGCGAACGTTCGACGGCAGCTTCAGATCGTGGCCACGCCCATCCGTCACCACCAGCGAGGCGCGTGCGCCCCACCATTCAAAAGCGCCGTCGACCTGCATTATGCGCGGGCAGGTGTGCGTCGCCGAGCAGCGCTGCAGCACACCGCCGCTGCGCCCGCTGACCGGGTCCTTGATGGTGTTGTAGGCGAACGGGAACTGGTCGCCAGGTTGCCAATGGTCCTCGTGTTGTTTCGACCAGCGGCCAGGCTGCGAAAAGCTGCTATTGATCCAGGTACGGCGCGAACCGGAGATGATCGGCATCATCCCGTCGAACACCCGGCGGCCGTGCGCATCGCGATTGAAGCCCTGATAAAGGAAGTCGCGTAAAAATCTTCCGGACTGCGAAATTCCTTCGCCGATTGCGAGATCCACCGTCGCCGGAGGATGTGCCGGACATGATGCCGCAACGCAGGGCGCAGACTTCAGATCCGCGATCGGGTTCGCGTGACCCTCGGCGTCCACCTGGTCATAGCGCAGGAAAGAGATAAGATCGCGCACCGCCGCGAAGCCGATTCCGTTCACCCGCGGATCACGTGCGCGATAGACAAAGCTGTAGATAGTGCCGGCGTCGGCTGGCACCGGTTTTTCGTCTGGTCCTGGGACGCTGGCAGGCGGAGTGAAGATTACCGTGCTGTGTCCATCCGTCGTCTGCGCATAGTGCCAATCGGCGACCGCCACGGAGGGCGCGGCATAACTCTGGTCACCAGGATCGGATGCGCCGTAATGCGTCAACCACGATTGCCGCGCGGTGAAGGTGACGGAATCGTGGTCCGCAGGATCAGCCGGCGGATAGGACAGCGCAATCGTGTTGGCCGCGCCGCCCGCATAGTCAGGAATGTATTCTTCGCGACTGATCGCAGTGATGGGTGCGCCTTTATCGCCGTGCGCGGTGGGAAACGCAGTGCCAATCGGCGCGGCGGCGGCGATAGCTGGAGTGCCAGTCTGCGGCAGGTCTCCCTGCCAGCCGCTCCAGACTACTGTGACACCGCCGCGCAGCAGCGAGGGGAAGGTGGCGGGCGGCGGCTCCGAGCCGGTGAGTGCACCGCCACCGATGAACGACGGAATAGCAAGCTTGTTGCCGCGATTGACGACGTCATAGAACAGCACGCGCTTCGCATCCGCGGCATGAACTGGCCGCAGGATCACGACGTCGGTGCTGTAGGCGACGCGCCCGTCCGCCTCGCGCGGCGCGTTGCGCAGATCGGCGATGCGGGCATTCGCCGGGCTGTTCGGATCAAGCTCGCCATGCGCGACGGCAGTAATGACTTCGTACGGTCCGGTAGCGCCTGGCGGCGTTGCACCGCCATACGCAGGTGCAACCGAAAGGATTTCGAAATTCTGAATGAAGACAGCCACTGGCGGCGGGGTGGCGATACCACGCTCGCAGAAAGCGGTGAGCACAACGGCGAGAGTGAAGGCCTGCCATGCGCGTGTTTTCATAGCTGGTTATCCGACCCACTGCGAGGTTGACTTGCTAACGAAGCACCGCAAATACCCGCGCGTTCAAGTGATCATTTTCGGTTGACGTGCAGCCTATAAATCTCAATGCCCGCGTAGTCTACACGGAGTCTTCACGATGGGTGGGCGGTGGTATTCGCTGCAGCGCGCCGTATCTTGGCGCCCATGATTACGAGCGTGGACTCGTCCGGCCTGACACCCATGGCAAGCACCGACGCTCGCAGACGCTCAGTTAGGGGGCGCTGCCGGCTCGAATCCATTTGCCTTCAACGAAGCTTGCGCGGCGGGTCCACTGAGCCAGGTAAGCAGCTTCCTCGCCCCATCCGGAGACCCACTGCTCACGCTGGTTCCCGCCGCATAGGTCGTCTTGAGCTGCAAGTCTTCAGGGATCGGCCCGACCAGGGTGACGCCATGAACGGGCTTGATCTCGCTGATCTGCCCGAGTCCGACCGACACCTCGTCTCGCGCCATGGCTTCCATCGCGGTCTGCCCTTCCGGGTAGTATTTAATCTTAGGTCCCACTTTGTCTCCGAGTCCAAGACGGTCGATCAGCTTCGCCAGGTAGACTCCAGATGTCGCGCCAGTTGCCGGATCGGCCATGCCTATCGATGGTGCGTCGAGCAAGACCTTCGCGAATGCGTGTTCATCCGCGATGCCAGGCAGGGCGGCGCCGGTCTTCACCGCAAGACCGAGCCGTACGCGCGCGATGTCTTTCTCCGAGTCTTCCGTCACCAGGTGGCGCGCGGCCAGATCCGCAAGCTGCTTGGGCGGGAGAATAACTAGGTCGAAAGCCTGGCCCGACACGGCCCGGTCGTGGATCTGGCCAGCGGTACCGTAGACCAGGCGCACATGATCGCCGCTCGCCGCCAGATATTGTTCAGGAAGGTTCTCAAGGGCGCCTTTCATCGCCGCCGCCGAGAACACCACCACATCGGCTGCATGCGCTGGTTGCGTTGCGGCAAGCAGTACGCAGATCAAAAGTTTCGCCTGGCCTTTCATTGCAATAGAACTCCCTATAGGTCTCGTTGCATTTTATAGGCACGCATGCAACCGCCGCTCTGGCCGCTGACTGGGTAAGGCTAGCAAGGGACACTCCACCCCGGCAGACAGATCGTTGACAGAGTCAAAGATGCAGGGTTTCCGATGGTGGATTGCCGCAATCGTTTTGCAGGCCATTCCCATAGTCAATCGGCGCACTCAACGCATCGTCAACGTCAAGGTCATCGACGCACACGATGTTGATTCCTCTGTTCGACAACGAACCCGCGATCGTCGAGAATCGCACAGGGACGCTAGCGTAGATGCATGCACCCTTTCATCCGCATCCTGTTCACTCAACTGACCGGAATCTGCATTGTGATGATGACTTGGATATTCATAGCTTTGCTAGCTGCTGGCGTCATCGTGTGGCGCGTTTCCAGCTATCGCCGTATCTTTGCCGACAGGCATTTCGCAGACGTGGCCAGAATAGTCGCGCAGGTAAAGGCTGCCGCGTTAGAGCATGGCGACGGCGAATATCTCCCGGCGGACGATCCTAGGGCACGAATCACAACCGCTGGGTTGGCATTGGTGTACACGATCAAGCAGCGGGACGACCGATTTGTCCACCACTATTCGGTGAGCATCCCCGGCAGAGTGACATCCCACGCGGTCGGCGAGCGGTTCATCCTCTTCGTCGCGACGCTACTGGGTGTTCCTTTCGACATTCTTGCTCTTAGTAGAGTTGAGTCATCCACTGTCCATCATGCGGAATTTCAGCTATCGCAGCGCGAGCAATCGGAGTTCGCGAGGCAATCCGTTCCTGAAGTGACAAAAGTCGAGATCGCGGCATTTCTCAAGGAGTTCCACGAAGCGGGCAAAGAGCTTCACTGGATGCGGGTCAAGTAATCAGAAACTGTTCTCAACGTGTTTACCTGTGCCGCAGCCTTGCGGCTGGAATAACGAACGACAAGTTTTTACGTGAAGCCCGGCTAAGCTGAGTTTGCAGGTTTTAGTGATTTCGCCCCCGACAGGGGGCAACATGTTTTAGCAATTCTGAATTGCTCAGAGCAGCGATTTGCAATCGCTAGCGCCTCACTTGTTGTCCGGGATCGACCCATCCGTATCGTTGTGCGGGCCTTCTACGCCATCTCTGCGGTTCATGCCGGGCCGGTCGATGTGCCCGGTTTTTAGTACCTTCTCACATGATGTCTCAGGTCTTGATAGGGTGACGTCTCCATCCTAAAAAGACGGCCGGAAAAACGGCTTACGGAGACGTAAATGAAGTTCTCACATTGTCTTGAATCATCAGTTATCCTTACATTTACTTCTGGTGCAGCTAGAACGACATCCGCCTATGCCGCGGCGCCCGTCAAGCTGGTCACCGAAGAAGCAATGGTGGCATCGCCGCAGCCGGGCATCAAAATATATGTCCGAAACAAGCATCCGGCCAATCAAACGCATTTTGACGCCGCTCATACGCTTGTGTTCGTCCACGGCGCCACGTATCCCGCCAGCACGGCGTTCGATCTCGAACTGAACGGCATGTCGTGGATGGATTACATGGCTAGACGCGGCTTCGATGTCTACTTGCTCGATCTTCCCGGTTACGGGCATTCAACGCGTCCTGCGTCCATGGACCAGCCGGCTGACGCTGGGCAGCCCGTGGAAACGACTGCACAAGCGGTGCAGGACTACGCCGCTGTCGTCGATTGGGTGCTGGCGCGCAAACACCTGACCAGGCTGGATGTCATGGGATGGTCGTGGGGCACGACAATTGCCGGCGGTTTCGCGGCCGCACAGCCGGAGAAGGTGAATCGCCTCGTGCTTTACGCATCGGTTTGGCTCTCACATGATGCGCCGCCAACGGGCGATGCCGCCAAGCTCGGCGCGTATCGCATGGTCACTGCGGAGATGGCGAAAGAACGCTGGTACAAGGGCGTGCCCGAGGACAAGCGCGCGGACCTGATTCCGCCCGGCTGGTTCGACAAGTGGCAGCAGGCGACGTGGGCGACGGATCCGAAGGCGGCATCGGCCAACCCGCCAGCCCTGCGTGCGCCCAACGGCGTGACGCAAGACATTCGCGGCTACTACATGTCCGGTAAGGCGACCTACGACCCGGGCAAGATCACGGCGCCGACGCTGATGGTTCAGGCGCAGTGGGATCAGGACACGCCACCTTACATGTCGCAGGCCTTGTTTCCGCTGCTGACCGGTACCCCGTGGAAGCAATACGATCTGATCGGCGAAGGGACGCACACGGTCATCATGGAGAAAAACCGGCTGCAACTGTTCAACGCGGTGCAAAACTTCCTCGAGGAGCCCGCGCCGCGTTAATCCAGGCTTGTCAGCGCTCCCGCTTTAGCGCTCAGGCGGATGCCGGCACCGCTGCCGGCAGTTTGTCTGCGCGCGGAGAGGTGTGCTGAATATCTGTTACGCACTAACGAGCCGGTCATTCATTCAACTCTTGACGCTGCTATATTCGGCGCATTCATCGATACCCGGACAGTCATGAAACGTACACACTTCACGCTACTTCTGCTTGGGGCAATGTTTGCCGCTGCTCCCGCGCTTGCCGAGAACCCCGTGCGTATCGGCGTGACGACGACGCTCACCGGCCCGGACGCGGCTCGCGGCCAAACCGAGCAGTATGGTATCGAGTTGGCGCTTGAACGCATCAATGAGGCCGGCGGTGTGCTCGGACGTCCCGTCGAGGCGTTCTACGGCGACAATGCATCCGATCCCGAGACCGGCATCAAGGTCGTGCATCGGTTGATCGAACAGGAGCATGTGTCGGTGATGATCGGTGCGCTTTTGACCGCCGTTACGCACGCCATCATGCCGGTAGCCCAGGAAGAGAAGGTGCCCCTCGTGATCGAGATCTCTTCGCTGCAGGATTTCGTGGAAGCGTCGGGCGTGGGAGGCAATCCTTATGTGTTCAAGACCATTCCATCCGAACTCGATATCGCTCGCGGCATGATGGGCTGGTTGAAAAGACAGGGCGCGAAGCGCGTTGCGATCATCAGCGACGATGCCTATTTCAACAACGCGAATTCGCAAAGCTTTTCCCGAGCGGCAAGCGAGGCGGGGGTACAGGTCGTGACCAGCATCACCGTGGCGCGCGGCACCACGAATTTCGAACCGGTGCTGGAACAGCTCAAGGAGATCAACCCCGACCACGTGGTGCCGATCCTTAATGCGTCCAACGCGGCGTTCTTCCAGGCTTACGAAAAATCAGGCTGGAAGGTGCCGTTGACCGGGCGCATCGACTTTTCGGCCGTCGCCAAGGCGGTGTCCCCCGGTTTCATTGCCGCGGGTGGGCTCGACAATGCAGCCAGCGTTTCGATGTTCTCCCCGGCCATCGAAACGACGGGGGTGCAGGATTTTGTCCACGCCTATGAATCCAAATATGGGCTGGTACCGAATCAGTTGCCGTTCTACGCATACGAAGCGACGTATCTGATCGTCGATGCGATCCGCCGTGCCGGGTCGGACAAGCCGGCCGATATCGAGGCTGCGCTGAAGACCACCCGGATGCCGTCGTTGCTCGGCGGCACCTACGCAATGGACGATCACAATCATTCCCATATGCCGCTGCAAATCATTGGTTTGCGCAACGGGCGGCCGACTGTGATTGGGGCGGGTGGCTAGATTAAATCACCAAGGGATCGTTTCCTCTTTCCAGCGGGTGAACGTTCCTGTGGGGCCATCCGGACCCAGCAGCGCAACGCGCACCGCCTCGCGAGCGCCTTGCTCGACGGTTTCGGTGCCCGCATATCCGTTGAGGTTCGTGCTGGTAAAACCCGGGGAGACGGCATTGACCTTGATACCGTCTGGCTCGAGTTCGAGGGCCATGGCGACCGTCAAAGCATTGAGAGCCGTCTTGGACGCCGGGTAGACAGGGCCGAAGATCGTGCGGTAGGGGTAGGCCGGGTCCGAGTTCGCCGTCAACGAGCCAACGCCACTCGATACGTTGACGATGCGGGAACCCGGCGTCTTGCGCAAAAGTGGCAGCATCGCCTGGTACACCGCGAGCACGCCGAACACGTTGGTGTCCCACACTGCCCGCATTTCATCGAGATCCACGTTGCCCGGACGCGTCGTCGTTGCGTACTCCATAACGGACTGACCGGGCTGCTTCTTCGTATTCGAAATGGCCGCGTTCTGAATGAGCACGTCAAGGCGGCCAAACTCGTTTCGGACGCGCTCCGCCGCCGATTTGATCGAATCCTGATCCGTCACGTCGAGTTGGAGCGCGAAAGCGTCCGGGCCAACTTCTCTCGCCGCAGCCTCGCCACGTTCGAGGCTGCGCGACCCTACCAGCACAGTCAAGCCGCGTGCCGCCAGATCCTTTGCGATCTGAAGACCGATTCCTTGATTAGCCCCGGTTACGAGAGCAACGGGTTTGTCCTGCATAGCAATCTCCTTATCGTAATGCGCTGTAGCATGTGGAAGCCATATTCAATCTGTGCAGCCCGGTCAGCGAACCTCAGCCGCCCACGCTTCGGCATCCGCGCCGGCTGGGATACGCATTGGGGATGACGGATCCGTCGCCGCACGCCACACGGCCTCTGCGACATCCTGTGCCCGGGTGATGGGTGTAGAGGTGTCCTGGATCCGCGCGAACACATCCTTGACCAGATCGGCATAGGCCTCGTGGTCGAGGCCATGCATTTTGGCGCGGGCGTTCTCGCCGAACCGGGTGTCAGGCGCACGACCCGGCAGCACCAGGCGCACCTGCACGCCAAACTGCGCCAACTCCGCTGCCATTGACTCGGTAAATGCGTTCACCGCCGCCTTGCTCTCGCTGTATGCGGCAATCAGAGGCAGCGCCTTTAGCGTGACGCTCGACGTGACATTCACGACGACGCCGGCTTTGCGCTGCCGGAACTGAGGCAGCACTGCCTGCGTCAATGCGATCGTGCCAAAGGTGTTGGTTTCGAAAATCTCGCGCACCGTCGCAAGCGGGATCAGTTCCGCAGGCGAAGCCGCGCCGAAGCCCGCGTTGTTGACGAGCACGTCGATCGGGCCGGCCGCCTCGACAGCCGTGCGGATGCTTTCCGGATCTGTGACGTCGAGCGGCAGCACGCGCAAGCGCTCTGACGGCGGCAACACGTCGGCGCGGGGCGTGCGCATCGTGGCGACGACTTGCCAGTCGCGCGCCAGAAAATAGCGGGCGATCTCGAGGCCAAAACCGGAAGAGCAACCGGTGATCAGCACGGTTTTCATGGGAACTCCTATGTGAGGTGGTTTGTGTATGCCCCTAAGATAGACCGCTGCGACTGTACTCGCTACAATCAGAAATCCGAATTTCATTTGCAGGAGTCCGGCAATGATCGATCCGTTGGCTGAAGTTGTGACGTTGCTGCAGCCGGGCGCGCGGTTTTCCAAACTGGTTCTGGGCGCGGGGCGATGGCGCGTTCGCCGCTCGGATAGCGGTCAGCCGCTCTACTACGTGATTCTCGAGGGCGCGTGCCGCATGACGATCGACGGACACGACCCCATCGAGCTCGTCTCGGGAGATTTCGTGCTGATTCCCGCGGCCTACGGCGTGGCGATGTCTAGCCTCATACCGCCACTGCCGGATGTTGAAACGCTCGCGCCGATCGCGCTTGGCAATAATGAATTCGGAATCGGGGAGCCAGACGGCCCGGTCGATCTGCGAATGATGGTCGGTCACTGCAGCTTCGGTTCACCCGATGCATCCCTGCTGGTCTCTTTGCTACCGCAAATCGTGCATGTCCGCGGCGTAGATAGGCTGGCCACCCTCGTGCAACTCGTACGGGACGAATCACGCGCGCTACGACCTGCGCGTGAGGTCGTGCTGTCGCGGCTGCTGGAAGTGCTGCTCATCGAGGCGCTGCGCTCCACGGCGGAAACAACGGCCTCACCGGGGCTGGTTCGCGGGTTGTGCGACGGCCGTCTCGCGGCCGCGATCCGCGTGATGCATGAACACCCTACGCGCGCGTGGACGGTTGCTGAACTCGCGAAGGAGGCCGCGCTGTCGCGCTCAACCTTCTTTGAACGCTTCAACCGTGCGGTCGGCGTGGCGCCGATGGAATATTTGCTCACCTGGCGCATGGCGCTCGCAAAGGACCTGCTACGCCGTCGTGAAGGTGGCGTCGCCGAGGTTGCACAGCGCGTTGGCTACAGCTCCGCCAGCACCTTTAGCGTCGCCTTCACGCGGCACGTCGGGCGGCCACCTTCACAATACGCGCGCGAGGAGCAGGTAGCCACCGACGACACGTAAGCCATCGATGATTTCGTAATCTGCGGCCACTTGCGAATGGTCGCTTCCCCGACGAAACTTCGGATTGGTATGGGGCAGAAGGAAGTCCAGGACTTGATCGGTATGCCTAATGATTCTCACACTTACACAACAGGCAAGGCATTTAGCCCGTTCTCGACTATTTCGGCTCGGCAGCGCGACCCCGCCTGCCCACCGGGACTCGCGCACAGGTAGCCGGGCCGGTCGAACCCGGCTGGCCGGTCGAAGTGACCGTGACGGCGGCGAAGGTCATGAAGGTCCGATCGCACCACCATCGATCCGACTTTTTTGTTCATCGATCCCGCTAATGGGTGTCGACGATCCAGACGCGGCAGTCGAAGGGCGGCTCCTAGCCGCCGCGTGCCCGTTGGGAGTATCTTCACGGCGTAGTCTCAGCGCGTCATCACTCGCCGATGAGGACATCCACGAACTATCATTGGCGGGTGAAGCTACGCCTTGAAAGTAAGATGCCGAGTCCCATTTACCTTTTGTGAACAAGCGTATTCCTCCCCCTTTGCCGCCTGAATGGCCCTTTCCCCCAAGTCGCGATGTTTCTGGTCGCGCCTTCGGCGACCTTGTCGCGCTGCAATATCGCGGCGCCGGCGTCTGGCTCTGGGGGTGCCGGTGCGGCGGCCACGTGACTGCGGAGCTGGAGGAGGTGAAGAGCGGCCGAACGCGGGATTGCGGCTGCCGTGAGCAGCGTCGTGTGTGGCGGTCCCGACCAGGCTCACCCGCTCTGCGGGGCGGCGAGGTATTCGGCCAGTTGACGACCGATCGATACGCTGGAGATGGCTTGTGGATTTGCCGGTGTGACTGCGGTGGTAAGGCAACAGTGAGTGCCGGGCGCCTGCGACTGGGCCTGGCG
>FTBI01001910.1_pt1 | contig 19726 bp, 18 predicted proteins | sample 1639171 | NCBI WGS metagenome assembly FTBI01 (sample SAMEA3914812, study PRJEB12502) | metagenome | biome: forest; material: soil | place: Canada | collected 2011-07-07 | depth 0.1 m | reverse complement strand
TCCGTCATCGATGGACGTTGGAGATAGACTGTCGTTGACCGGCGAGGTCGCTGGCGTCACACGACGATTTGCGACGGCCGCCGAGCCGGCGACCGATCACGCTGAGAGGCTCACCATGGCTGTCACTACCTGGATTATCGTTGCGGACGGCAGCCGTGCACGAATCTTCGAGACACCGGGACTTAAACTGGACTTGCGGGAAATCGAAGACCTTGTCAATGTCGTCCCGCGTCGTAGAACGCGTTAAAGATGTCACCGTTGCGACCAGGAAGTCGTCAACTGGGACTTCGGAGCACCCCGATAGCGTGGAATCGGCTGCCTTCCGTCATACGTTCTTTCCCTCCTCAGACAGTTCGTCGCTACTGCGCATGGCATTTGGCTGTGTCCCGGCAATTCCGTTGTCGCCGCCCGGCTGTTCTTGCGCCTTCTGCCTTTTTTGTTTCCATCTAGCGACCCGTTCGTCGTGAGATTGCCCTGCATGGCTGTTCATCGTGTCCGATAACGTGCGATGTCGTCGTCCTTCAGGGCGTGGAAGGAACGCTTTCTTTCTGGAAGGATCTGGCCGGGTGTGGACAACCGAGGCGGTGGCCAGGTCTTCCGGCTTAACGCTGCTAACAGCGTGATTTCCCCCTGACTCTGAAACTGAGCAGTGGCATCTGTTGCGGTCCGGGTTTTATTGCCCGATTGCCAGGCCCGAAGTAGCGGTGTCGCATTGGTTGCACCTTGTAAGGTCGCCTCGCAGCAGGATGCATATGCCATCGCAGGACGTCGATTTCAGCGTTTTTGACGCCGATGTTCTTGACGATCTTGCGTGGCGACGGGATCTCTCGCGCGCTCTTGTGGAGTGGAAAGAGCAGGTCGCGCGAACCGGTGACATTCACGAGCTCTCGGAGCCACCTGTCAGCGTGTCAAGCTCGCCGGCACCGAGGCGCGCGCAGTTTGCGCACCGAAACCAACTTACGCAAGCGCTCATGGGTGGGCGGCGCGTGACCGGGGGGGCCATCTCGGTCTCGGCAAGCATGCTGAGCACGGTGGTGCGGATCTGTTCGGCGGAGATGGCGGCGGGATGGGGCATGGCAGGACCTCCAGTGCCAAATACTCCCGGCATGCTGCGCGGCTGGAATTCTAGCCAACCGGTGAGCTCACCATATTCGCTATAAATGAACTTACTTATTAATTCTACTGATAGTAGTTCACGGGATCGCCATATCTGGATGCCCGTTAGCTTAAGCCTGCAGTCCGTCTGCCTGCGGATCAACCTCAGATGATGGAACCACGGGAAGCGGATGATCGCGTGGCCGAATCAGCTTGATCTTTTTTGTTCGGGTGCGTCCAAGTCGGACCGTTCAAACCAAGTCGCGCTTGAAGCAGTCGATGAACATCTTTGCATTGTCTACGCCGTCACGAAGTTCTGTCCGATTCTGCACAGGCCACATCGGATTCACGACTGACCAATGCACATCACTTATGCAGTCAAACGAATGGGCTGCAAACGGCGTGCTCGACGTTGCGTCGTCAGCGTGCAATGCATTTCACCTTAAGCCAGGGCAATGACAAACATAAGCACGGGTGAAGTTGGCGGCGATCGAATTCTGGACGATTACGCTTTTCGAACATTGGGCGATGCGGGGAATCAGGCATCCCGCCCTTCTCAAAATGACATTTCCTAATCGGGAGACACTTGATGGTCACGCGCCGCACGTTTCTCAGGACGGGTGCAGCACTCGCCTCCGCGTCCTGTTTTTACCCGCTGTATGCCAAAGCAACGCCTTCGGGCATTGTCGTTCTCGGGGAGTCGATCGACGGGATCGTCAATGGCTTCGATCCAGCCGAAGCGTACGACGCGAGCGCGGATATCCTGCCCAACATGTATCGCACCCTGATGACCTACGACCCGTTCAAAACGGACGGTCTCATCGGCGATCTGGCCGAGCACGTGGATATCACCAGCAACGGGCTTGAGTATCGCTTCACGCTACGCTCAGACGCCAGATTCGATGGCGGCGCGCCGGTTACCGCCGAGGACGTGGTGTACAGCCTGCAGCGCGCGATAAAGATGAACAGGTCGCCGAGTTTCCTGCTGACCCAGATCGGTCTCACCGCTGCCAACGCGGACACCGCGTTGCGTGCCACTACCGGCAATGTCGTGACGATCACGCTGCCTGAAGCGCTCGCCAGCGGGCTCATACTCGCCACCTTTTCGACAACCGTGACCGGCGTCGTCGAAAAGAAAGCCGTGGTGCAGCACGATGTGAACGGTGACATGGGCAACCTATGGCTGCGCAAACACTCTGCCGGAGCGGGATCGTATCGGCTCGTCGACTGGCAGGCTGGTTCGCAGATCGTCCTGCAGGCCAATCCCAATGCGGCGGTGCAGCCCAAAGTGCCGCGCCTCGTGGTCCGTCACATGGCGGAGCCGTCGGCCGAACTGTTGCAGTTGCAGAAGGGCGATCTCGACATCGCGCGTACGCTGGGTTCGGACGAACTGCACGCACTTTCGGCTGATAAGTCGATCACCGTCTCCGGTACTCCCGCGCTTACGCTGATCTATGTGCAGATGAATATGTCTATGCCCGTTTTCCAGAAGCGAGAGGTGCTTCAGGCAATCAAGTGGGCAATCGACTACGAGTCGATCGCCCAGCACGTCACGCCAGGTCTCTGGACGGAGTCACAGTCTGTTCTACCCAAGGGCACTCCGGGTGCGCTGACCGAGAAGCCGTTCCGCAAGGACGTTGCCAAGGCGAAGGCGCTGCTTGCAGCGGCAGGCTACCCCAACGGTTTCAATGTGACATTCGATCATCCGAACACCTGGCCGTATCCGGATATCGCGCAGGCCATGCAGGCCGATCTGGCGCAGGTGGGCATTCATTTGCAACTGCTCGCGGGGGATTACGCGCAGGTCCTCGCCAAACGGCGTGCGCGCAAGCATCAGATGCAGATTGGCCGTTTCTTCGCGGATCACCTCGACCCGAGTTCGTTCGTGTCGTATTTCGTCCCTAATGTCGACGACAGCGACAGCGCGAAAGTCCATAACGGCGCCTGGAACAATCACTTCGTGAACCCGAAGCTGACCGCTGCAGCGCTGGCGGCCGACCGGGAGCTTGATCCGGCGAAGCGTCTCGCTATGTACGGGCAGATCCAGCGCGATTTCTGGGAATCGGCGCCGCTTGTTTTCATGCTGCAAAAGCAGAATGTGGCGGCTACCCGTGCCGGCGTGAGTGGTCTGTCGCTTGGACCCATTGATGCGTATACGCACTACGCGGAAATCCAGAAATCATGAGCACGATCAACATGGGACCTTTGGGGCCGCGTATCCGCAGATCGGCGTCCGGGCTTTCGGCGATTCTCGCTACTCTGTTCGGTCTGGTGCTGGTCACCTTCGTGATAGGCCGTGCGATGCCGGTCGATCCGGTTCTGGCTATCGTCGGCGACCGCGCGCCCCCCGATGTGGTGGCGCGGGTACGGCTGGAACTGGGGCTCGACAAGCCGCTGCTCGAACAGTTCTGGATCTATCTGCAGCACATCGCGCACGGAGACTTCGGCACCTCGGTGATGACCGGGCAATCGGTAATCGCCGATATTCGCCAGTTCTTTCCAGCAACCCTGGAACTCGCCACGGCGGCAATCTTCGTCGCGGTGCTGGTTGGCGTGCCGCTTGGTGTTCTTTCCGCCGCGCGCGCCGGGTCGCGCCTTGACGGGTTGATCCGGCTGATCAGCCTGAGCGGACAGTCGATCCCTGTGTTTGTACTGGCGTTGCTTTGCCTGCTCGTGTTCTACGTCAAGCTGGGCATTTCACCGGGCGTCGGTCAGCAGGACATCGCCTATGACGGGATGGTGCCGTTTACCACCGGCGCGCTGGTGATCGACGCGGCGCTCAGCGGGCAATGGGATGTGTTTCGCGACGCGCTCGCGCATCTTGCGATGCCGGCACTGATGCTCGCCTTCGTGAGCATGTCGATGATCGTTCGCATGACGCGTACTTTCATGCTGGATGCGCTGGCTGGCGAATTCGTCGTGACGGCGCGCGCCAAAGGACTCTCGCCGATGCGAATCTTGTGGCGTCACGCATTCGCGAACATATCAGGACGACTGATCGTTGTGATCGCGCTCGCCTACGCGGGTCTGCTGGAGGGCTCGGTGCTGACCGAGACCGTGTTCAACTGGCCCGGGCTTGGCCAATACCTGACCCGCTCGCTGCTGAATGCAGACATGAATGCCGTGCTGGGTGCGACGCTGGTGATCGGTGCCGTGTATGTCGCGTCGAACTTCCTCGCCGACGTGGCATACCGGCTACTCGATCCGCGCGTGAAGTAACTGGGGACTGGAAATGGATACGCTATTGAGTGGCAGAACAATGAGCAACTGGCGAAACTGGGTACTGACGGACACGCCGCAATCGAGGCGGCAGGCCGCGATCGGGATGCTGTACCGCGGCTGGCTGCAGTTCAGCCGAAACTGGCTTGCGATGACCGGTCTGATTGTATTGCTCGCCCTTTTTGCGCTGGCGATCTTCGCGCCGGAACTGGCGACGCATGATCCGGACGCGCAGGACCTTGGGCAACGGCTTGCTGCACCGTCCGCCGCGCACTGGCTCGGCACCGACCAGCTAGGCCGCGATCTGTTCAGCCGGTTGTTGTTCGGCGCTCGCATCACACTCGGCATGGCCGCCCTGATCGTGGCGATTGTCGCGCCTGTAGGCCTGCTCGTGGGAAGCGTTGCCGGGTATGCGGGTGGCTGGACCGAGCGCATCCTGATGCGCATTACTGACGTGTTTCTGGCGTTTCCCAAACTCGTGCTCGCGCTCGCATTCGTGTCGGCGTTAAAGCCTGGTCTCACGAGCGTTGTGCTCGCCATCGCACTCACGGCATGGCCGCCATACGCACGGCTCGCCCGCGCGGAGACGCTGGTGATCCGCAACGCCGATTTCGTCTCGGCGATCCGTCTGACGGGCGCATCGGCCACGCGGATCGTGCTACGTCACATCATGCCGCTGTGCATCTCATCGGTGATCGTGCGCGTCGCGCTGGACGTCAGCGGCATCGTGCTGACGGCGGCAGGTCTGGGCTTTCTCGGCATGGGCGCGCAGGCACCGTCGCCGGAATGGGGAGCGATGATCGCGAGCACGCGCGGCTTCATCCTGCAGCAATGGTGGGTACCGGCGATTCCGGGCGTTGCGATTTTCGTCGCATCGTTCGCATTCAATCTGCTCGGCGACGGTCTGCGCGACGTCTTCGACCCAAAGTCGGAGTAAGCGATGGAAATTCAGGTTAGCAATCTCAAGGTGAAATTCACTTCCCCGGCTGGCGAGGTGGAAGCTGTTAAAGGTGTGTCGTTTCGCCTGGGACAGGAGAAGCTGGGCATCGTCGGCGAGTCGGGGTCGGGGAAGTCGCTCACCGCGCGTTCGATACTGAAGCTGTTGCCGAAGCAGGCGAGGATGTCCGCCGACGCCCTCACATTCGACGGAATCGATATTCAGCGCGCGGGGGAGGCCCAGATGCAGTTGATTCGCGGCAAGCGCGCGGGTCTCATCATGCAGGATCCGAAGTACTCGCTCAATCCGGTGATGAGTGTGGGTGCGCAGATTGCCGAGACATGGCGCGCACACCGCGGCGGTGGTCGTAAGGAGTCCATGGAGGCTGCGTTCGATCTGCTCGATCTGGTCAAGATCGGTGACCCTCGCCGCGTTGCTGCAGCGTATCCGATGGAACTGTCGGGCGGCATGGGGCAGCGCGTCATGATCGCGATGATGCTCGCACCCGACCCGGAGATGCTGATTGCCGACGAGCCCACGAGTGCGCTCGACGTTTCCGTGCAGGCGGACATTCTTCGGCTGCTCGAAGGGCTGGTTGCGGAGCGCGGCATGGCGTTGCTGCTCATCAGTCACGATCTGCCGCTGGTCGCACGGTTTTGCGATCGGGTGATGGTGATGTACGCGGGGCGGGTTGTCGAGGAACTGAAGGCAAGTGAGTTGACTCATGCACGTCATCCCTACACGCGCGGCCTGCTCGAATGCATGCCATCGCTCGCGCGCCCGCAGGCGCGTCTGAAGACGCTTGAAAGGAGTGCGGCATGGAGCGAATGATCGAAGTCGAAAACCTCAACGTGCATTTCGGCCGCTTCCACGCTGTTAAGGATGTGTCCTTCTCGGTTGGCAGGGGCGAGGCGTTCGGTCTGGTCGGCGAAAGCGGCTCGGGCAAATCGACTGTGCTGCGCGCGCTCGCCGGCCTCAATGGCGCCTGGGACGGCACGGTGCGTATCGACGGGCGGGCGGAAGGTGCCAGGCGCAGAAAGGCTTTCTACCGCGATGTCCAGATGGTATTTCAGGACCCCTACGGTTCCCTGCATCCGAGGCAAACCGTCGACCGTGCGCTGAGCGAGCCGCTGGCAATCCATGGCATCGGCGACGTGGACAGCCGGGTTGCACGTGCGCTGAGCGAGGTCGCTTTACCGCTGTCCGCGCGCTACCGATATCCCCATCAACTCTCAGGTGGACAACGCCAGCGTGTTGCGATTGCGCGCGCGCTGATCGCGGGCCCCAAGGTCTTGCTGCTCGACGAGCCCACCAGCGCGCTCGACGTGTCCATTCAGGCAGAAGTGCTGAATCTGCTGGGCGATCTGCGGGCATCGATCGGGCTCACCTACATCATGGTTGGCCACAATCTCGCCGCAGTTTCACACCTATGCGACCAGATCGCCGTGATGAAGAGTGGCGAGCTCGTCGAGTGTCTGTCGGCGAAGGACCTTCGCGAGCGCCGCATCGAGTCGGACTATACGCGGCGTCTTCGCGATCTGAGTGACGACATCGAAGATCCGTTCGCCATTGGCGCACATTGAAGTCAGGACGCGATTGTTCGTGAAGGGGATGGGCGCGTAGTGTTGTATCTCTCCGAAATCTGAAACTAAAGTCTAGTCATGGAAATTGAATCAAGTGTTCGCCAGATCGTAGGTCAGGCCACCGTCTGGGAAAATCACGCGTGTATGCCGCTTCGTGCGGACGACAGCTTTCTTCCGCAGCTCGAACGATATCGGCAGTCGGGTTATACCGTCGTATCGCTCAACATCGGCATGGATCTGAATTCCATCCAGGAAGTCTTCAGCACATTGGCGCACTTTCGAAATTGGGTAAAGCGGCATCCCGATCGCTTTTTGCTTATCAATGATGTGGAGGATGTGAAGCTCGCCAAAGCCGAGGGGCGTCTTGGCATCTGTTTCGATCTGGAGGGCGCTGCGCCACTTGGTGGCCAGTTGAGCATGATTGAAATGTATTACGAACTCGGTGTGCGCTGGATGCTGATTGCGTACAACAGGAACAATGACGTCGGCGGCGGTTGTCTGGACGACGATCAGGGCCTGACGGATTTCGGCCGCAGCGTGCTGGACGAAATGACTCGGGTGGGTATGGTTCCATGTTGTTCGCACACAGGATGGCGCACTGCGCGCGAGGTCATGGATCACGTCGAGGGTCCGGTAATCTTCTCGCATTCCAACGCGTATGCGGTGTATGAGCAGCCGCGCAATATTCCCGATGATCTCATCGTGGCGTGCGCGGCAACCGGGGGAGTGGTGGGGCTGAATGGCCTCGGTCGTTTCATCGGCAAGGACCTCGAAGGCAATCTCGATAGCCGCAACGAGGCGCTGTTCCGGCACCTCGATCACATGGTCCAACTGGTCGGCCCGGATCACGTAGGGATCGGTTTCGACTACGTGTTCGACGTCGACGAACTGGTGGCGCACTACAAGGCGCGCCCGGATCTGTTTCCGCCCTCGCGCGGCTATCCGACGCCCGCGCCAATGGTCGAGCCAGAGCGTCTTCCCTCGATCGTGCAGATGATGCTGGACAGGGGATACCCGCCTGACACGATATGCAAGATTCTTGGCGGCAATCATCTTCGTGTCGCGCAGGCGGCATGGAAGTAAATCGGACGCCGTCCGGAGAGGTTGCCGCGTAGAGCCTGGCCATCCCGAGGACGGCCTGAAACACAGCACATTAATTAGTATAACGAAAAAAATTATTAATTCAACGACCGCGGATCGCTAGACCGCATGCACAAGGAGAATGGAATGAAAGCGAAGCTCATGTCGATGGTAGCCATACTGGTGGCGATAGATTCGGTGTCGGTGGTACATGCGCAAAGTTCGGTAACGCTGTATGGCTTGATCGACGCCGGGATCAGTTACACGAATAACGTCGCCAATTCCGCGGGAAAGAACAGCAGCCAGATTGCGTTTACCCACAGTTCGCTCGACGCCGACAGATGGGGCATGCGCGTCAAGGAAGACCTGGGTGGAAACCTGTCTGCAATCGCCGTTCTGGAAGGCGGATTCAATATAGGCAACGGTTCACTCAGCCAGGGCGGGCGAGAGTTTGGTCGCCAGGCGTATGTCGGGTTGAGTGAGAAAGATTGGGGAACGTTTACGCTGGGTCGCCAATACGATCCGCTCAAGGATCTGCTCCAACCACTGACAGCCGACAACATCTGGGGCACCGTCAACGTCACGCCAGGCGACCTGGACAACTACGACGACACGTTGCGAGTGGACAACTCGATTAAATACGTTAGTCCTGACTGGAATAACCTAAAGCTCGACGCCATGTACGCACTCGGTGGTGAGGCGGGTGATTTCACCGCCGGACAGACTGCAGCGGTCGCCCTAAGCTACAAATTTTCCGGCTTCTCCGTTGCGGGTGGGTACTATCTCGCCAAATACAATCCCAGCAATACAGCCCTCAGCACATCGGACCTAAGCGACAATTCCCTCGCGAACAGCGGATATGCCGCAGCTGCAAGTTCGTTGCAGATTGCTCGAGCAGTCGTCACCTATGACATCAACAACTTCACGATTGGCGGCGGTTACAGCAATACGCGTTACAAGCCGGCGGGGACTTCCGGTACAGCGTTCACCGAGACGGAGGCGTTTAATTCGCTATCGGCATTCGCCAATTACAAGTTCTCCCCAGCTCTCACCGTTGGGCTGAACTATAGCTACACGAATTCAAACGGAGCGCAATCCGCGCACTACAACCAGATCGGTGCCGGCGTGGAGTATGACCTGTCGAAGCAAACCGCGCTCTACGCGCTTGCGGGCTATCAGCGTTCTGCGGGCGAGACGTTGAATGGCGACATTGCGGTTCCTGCGACGGCGTCGATCGGCGATTCTGGCTATCAGTCCGCGAGCATGTCGCAGATCCAGACGTACGTCGGTGTAGTACACCACTTCTGACACTCGTATTCCTCCTGGTCGAAGGACGGCCGGCGGCTTGTATTGGCGTCGGCGTCAGACGGCAACCGAGATGGCGTCTTCCTTGCCGAGAGAAAGTGCCGCGACGATATCCGGATTGACCTGGCGGCTGAACGCCTGAACGATGAGATTGCGCAATTCGTCGACAAGCGGCCCGAGCTCGCTTTCACGGTAGGACAGATAGAAGGTCCGTGACAAGGGTGGGTAGCGGGTGCCCTTGCGACGGAATGCGCCAAGGGGCACCACCTTCAGTTGGGGAATGTGATGCCGCGCCTGCCAGATGCAAAGAGGCGTGGTCAAGGCAAAGCCCAGCCCGGTGCTGACCATACTGAGCACCGGCTCGGTTGTGTCGAATTCACATGTGCGCTCGATCACGTCTCCGTTCGCATTCAGATATGCCTCGATGCATTTGCCGTTCCGGCTACGGGCCGAGTACCTTATCAGCGGCAATGACTGGGACAACTGGGTTAGCGTCCCAAGCCGGTTCCATTCTCCAGAGGCCGGCAGCGCGGCAACGAAGGGTTCTGAAAACAGTTTGACCTTCCTGATGCCGTCAGTGAATAGTCCTTCGACCGGCGTGATGGCGATATCGAGCTTGCGCTGTTCGACCTCCTGTTCCAGTGCGTCAGTGGAGCCGGACCAGAGGCGTATCTGATGAGCGGTGGAAGACAACGCGCGGATGATGATCGGGCCGCCTGCTGCGGCAAATGAGTCCGAACACCCAAGGCGCACGATTTGCCTTTTCGAGCGTGAAATGCGTCGCACACCCTCCATCATCTCGTCGGCGCTCCGCAGGGTTGCCGTGGCGTGCTCATATAACCGGTTGCCGGCGGCGGTCGGACGTGCAGGGCGGCTTGTGCGATCGAGCAGGAGCGTGTCGAAGATCTCCTCCAGCAGTTTGACTCGCTGGGACACTGCGGCCTGGGATATTCCCAGGTGGCGCGACGCTGCGGAAAGGGAACCCGTCTGAATGAGTGCGACCCACGTCATCAGAGGTTCCCACTCGGGATAGCGTTTGGATGAGGAGTCTGACATGTCGTCGATTATAGACTTGCGGGGTCTGGATGACTCTGCGGGTTTCCTGTGGCGAGATCGGGTTGCATCGACTCGGCGATTTCCCTGAAGACGCGGTGAGCGGGTGACGCATTATCCGAACACCAGGCCAGGGCGATATCGGCGACCAGCGTAGGATCGTTGATTGCCTTGTATTGGACGCGAAATTGCGTGCTCCCGCTCGTCCATTCAGGCAGGATCGCCACTCCGAAGCCGGCCGCGACCAGAGCGAGAATTGAATAGGTGTCGTTGGCGTGCAAGCCGGGGTCGGGCTGCAACCCGGCTTCATGACAGATCATGCGGATGCGTTCGTTTAGTCTGTCGGTTGCGCCCGGGGCGAAACCGATAAATGTTTCTTCCGTTAAATCGCGTAAAGACAGACTTTCCCGAGCAAGCAGCCGGTGACCCGGTGGCAGGGCAGCCACCATGCCTGCCCGCCCGAGCGTCATCGTGCTCAGACGCGAGGATGCGACGGGCGGCCTGATAAATCCAAAATCGAGCTTGCCTTCCAGCAGCATCCGGATCTGTATGTCGGTGAGGACGCCCCCGACCCATATCTCGACCCGTGGGCAGCGCTCGCGGAACGACGCGAGGATGGAAGGCAGGATCTGGAATCCCGCCGCCGTGGCAAACCCGATTCGAATCCGGCCCTGTATTCCTTGTTCTGTGCGGCGCGCGACGGCGACTGCTTCGTCCAGATGGTTCAGGATGAAACGCGCGCGCTCGAGAAATTGTTCGCCGGCTAAGGTTAGACGTACAGAACGGCTGCTGCGCTCAAGCAACTGCACGCCCAGCCGTTCTTCCAGCTGCTTGATATGCGCGCTCAGGTGGGGTTGCGCAACGTGGAGTTTTTCCGCAGCGCGGTGAAAATGCAGGTCTTCGGCGACTGCCTGGAAGAAACGGAGGTCGCGCACGTCCAGATGCGGATTGATACGTTCCTGCTTATCGATGTCGTCATATTCCATATTGGACGCTCCATTTTTAGAGCTCTCTAATGAGTCACTTTTCTTTTACATCCCTTCACCTTCAAAGGCTTGCGGAATGGGCGACTCATCTTACAACGAACAAAATCTTGTCTATCGGCGGGCAATCGTCTGCGACACAACCTTGCCATTTGGGGAGTGGATCGAGGGTCGTGAAGAAGTGCTCGACCGGTTTCACAGCAGCGGCATTACCTATGTCAGTCTGACGATCGGCAGCGATGAGGCTGGCACGGGTGTCACAGTTCACAACATCGCCGATGTCACAGCGATGATCCGCGCACGCAGCGACCGCATGATCTTTGCTCGAAGCGTTGCCGATATCCGGCGGGCGAAACGGGAACAAAAGCTGGCCGTCGGATTCCATTTTCAGGGCAGCCTCGCGCTTGAAAACAATGCGAACATGGTCGAACTGTTTTATGGGCTCGGGGTACGGCACATGCTGTTCGCGTACAACGTCATGAACTCTGCTGCCGGTGGTTGCATGGACCAGCAGGACGTAGGCCTGAGCGGTTATGGACTGCGCCTGATCGAGGAGATGAACCGGGTGGGTATGATCGTCGACTGCACTCACACCAGCTATCGCTCTACCATGGACATCATGGATGCTTCGCAGGCACCGGTTATCTTCAGCCATTCGAATGCACGTCAGCTGTACGAGCACCCGCGCAATATCGCGGACGATCAGGCGCTGGCCTGCGCGCGAAGCGGGGGAGTGGTTGGCGTCACCGGCGTCGGCAAGTTCATGTCGGCGTGCGGCGAGTCGCGCGTTCAGGATCTGATGCCGCATATCCTTCACTACGTCGATCTGATTGGACCGGATCACATCGCGCTGGGCATCGATAACGTGTACTACCTTGAGCAGATGTATCGCCGTGTGGCTGCACGACCGGGCCTGTGGCCAAAAGGCAATCCGCCGCCGCCGTGGCACTACTTCAAGCCGGAACAGGTGCCTGATCTTTCTGAGGCGCTGTTGAAAGCAGGCCTGTCGGAAGCCCACATTGCCAGCATTTTGGGCGAGAACTTTTTGCGCGTGGCCGGGCAGGTCTGGAAGTAAGCGCGTTCATCTTCAGGATGAGCGACGATCAATAACAGCGGCGAGCATTCTCACCGCGGTGGTTTGGAGGAGATGTGAAAAACATGGATACACAGGCGGTCCAATCGCTTTCTCACGAGCGTCCCGCAGCGAACTATCGGACGATTCTCGGCGGAGCGATCGGGCATTTCATCGAATGGTACGAGTTCGCGCTCTACGGCTTTTTAGGTGGCGTTCTTGCTGCGCATATCTTTCCGGCAACCGACCCAGCGGCATCTCTAATCGCGAGTTTTTCCGCATTTGCGATTGGCTTTCTTGGCAGACCAATTGGTGCCTTCGTGCTCTCGCCTCTGTGCGACAAGATTGGCAGAAAAAAGCTGCTGTCGCTGACGATTCTGCTAGCAGGTCTCGGCAGTCTTGCAATAGCGCTTTGCCCGGACTACGCGACCATCGGCATCATGGCGCCGATCATCGTGAGTCTCGCGCGTCTTTTGCAGGGCTTCTCGGCAGGCGGCGAGTTCCAGATTGCCATCACGTTTCTGAACGAACATGCGAAGCCCAGATATCGCGCTTTTTCGGCTTCACCACAAACCGTTTGTATTGGCCTCGGCATTCTCACTGCGTGCGCTGTCGCGGGACTCGTCACGCACTTTCTGCCGCCACATGCGTTGAACACCTGGGGCTGGCGGCTGCCGTTCCTGCTGGGCGCAGTCATGTCGCTCTACGGTTTCGCTGCGAGGCGAGGGCTTGGCGAAACGCCCGCTTTCGAAGAAATCAGCCGCGGTCGCCGCACAAGCGCAATGACGATCCTTCGTTCGCTGGCTTCGTTCAAGCGTGAAGTGCTGCTGGTGTTTATCATCGAGATGAACGTCGTGCAATATATTCTGTTTCTGGTGTTCCTTCCCAGCTACGCGCACCTGACCACTGGCCTCCCGGTGTCGGTAGGGTTCTCGGGAAGCGTGATCGCTACAGTCATTTATTGCGCCGTTTCGCCGCCGTTGTCCCTGCTGTCAGATTACATCGGCCGCAAGCCACTGTTCATCGCGGGAGCGGTGCTGTTCCTGCTGTTCACATATCCGTTGCTGCACGCACTGACGTCATCTCCGGGTTTTTCCACGTTCCTGCTTGTAGCGATCACGGGGTCCATATTCGTCGCCACCACCGGCGCCCCGTTCTCGACGACGTTAGCGGAACTGTTTCCGACTGCGATACGCGCAACGGGCATCGGCGTGCCCTATGCGGTGTCGATTGCATTGTTCGGAGGGACAACCCCGATTGTGATGGTATGGCTGCAAAACAAGGGGGGTGTGATGTGGGTGTCAGCCTACGTGATGGCAATCAGCTTACTCTCGCTGATCGTGTATCTCACGTTGCTCCCCGAAACACGAGGACGCTCGTTGACCTCGGACAGCGATTTTACTTAGGCCTGCCGTAGCGCGCTCCGAATATTCTGTCGGAGCTTTTAAGATCACATTAATTAGTATGACGAAATAATGTAAAGGAGCGGAGATAATGAAAAAAATCGCGTTGCCACTTTTCGCGTTGGGCGCGGCTGTCTATGCTTTGCCGGTGCATGCCCAGAGTTCTGTGACGCTTTACGGCATCATCGACGATTCGATCACGTACATTCATAACGTGGCCGGACACAGTTCTCGCTTCAGCGTGCAGCCGGGCCAAGCATCACCTCGCTGGGGTATGGTCGGCGCGGAAGACCTGGGGGGCGGTTTGAAGGCGGTATTTCGCCTGGAGAACGGCTTCAATATCAACACAGGCACGCTTAACCAGGGTGGTCGTATGTTCGGCCGGCAGGCGTACGTGGGGCTTTCATCAGTTACGTACGGCACTGTCACACTCGGCCGTCAATACGATGCCTTGCGGGATCTGGTCGAGCCGCTTCAGGGAAACTGGCAGTTCGAATATATGAGTACGCCGGGCGATATCGACGATTCGGATAACGACCTGCGCTTCAACAACACAGTCAAGTGGACGAGTCCAGTATGGTCGGGCTTACAGATGGTCACGACGTATTCGTTTGGCGGTGTGGCCGGATCTGTAGCGTCGGGACAATCGTACAGTGCGGCGGTTGATTACAAGGTCGGTCAGCTAGCAATGGCGGGCGGCCTGTTCTACATCGACAACGGCAATCCGACACTCTCCACGCGCGGGACGACAACGGCCGATAGCATTTTTCTTTCAGCGGTCAACAGCGCCTATTCCACCGCCCGCTCGATTACTGTCGCGCGGGCGGCCGCTCAATACCGGATCGGCTCCGTGATGTTCGGTGGTTATTACAGTTTTTCGGAGTACGCGTCCGACGCCGCGTCGACATTTCGCGGGAGCGAGCGCTACAACAACGGTTCCGTGTATGCGCAGTGGAATTTCACACCGGCCTTTACGGCGCAGCTTGGATACGACTATCTGAAATCGAGCGGAAATTCGTCGGCGACCTACAACCAGGTGAATGCTGTGCTTGATTACCTGCTCAGCAAGAGCACGGACATCTACGTCATGGCCGGCTGGTGTCACGCCTCTGGCACGAATGGCATCGGTGCAGCGCAAGCGGTGATTGGCTCGTCCGTCACCAACTCGGGGGCTGACTGGCAGGCATTGGCAGGTGTTGGACTAAAACACACCTTCTGATTGGCGGTATTCCGGCAGCATCAGCCGGTATGCCCCAGATATCGGCTGATGGCCTTTTTCCTCCACGCCTTCCACGTAAGACCTGCGGAACGGGGTGACTCTTTCAGCGAAACTGCGAGGTGGTATTAGATTTGGTGATATTGCGGCCGCACATGCCATTGGTGTAATGCTCTCCTCTACACTGTTTCTGTAGCGCCAGAACATGCCCGACACGATCAATCAGATACGGGGAGACCAAGGTGGGCACAGAGATATTGCTAGAAGATCTTCCTTTGCGCCGATTTCATTTGCGGGTGGCATTCAGTGGAACCGGTGGACAGTTCAGTGACGGCTTTGTGCTGGGGATCATCGGCCTCGCCGTCAGCATGGCGGCGGGTCCGCTTCATCTGAATACCCTGTGGATGGGGGCACTCGGCGCCGCATCGCTCGTGGGTCTCTTCCTGGGCAGTGTGTTCGCTGGCCCGATCGCGGACAAGTACGGCAGGCGCACCATATTTGCTTTCGACATGTTGTTGTTTGCGGTGATTTCCGCCGCGCAGTATTTCGTGACCTCACCGTTGCAACTGCTCGTCTTGCGCGTGGTGCTAGGGCTTATTCTTGGCGCGGACTATGTGGTTAGCAAGTCGATCGTGACGGAATTCTCGCCGCGCCGCCATCGTGGCCGCCTGCTTAGCGTGCTTGCCGCGGCCTGGGCAGCCGGTTACGTTGGCGCTTACCTGATGGGCTTCGCTATTCGTGACGCCGGGCCCGACGCGTGGCGAATCATGCTCGCCGCAAGTGGGGTTCCAGCGCTGCTGATCCTGCCGTTTCGAATCGGCATGCCGGAGTCGCCCATGTGGCTAACAAAGCGCGGCCGAAGCGCCGAGGCGTTTGCCATTATTCGCAGCAGGTTCGGCCCCGAGGTGATTCTTCCGGCTCCGGTTGCAGCCCCGGATAGAGGGCGCAGCGCATGGTCGGAACTACTGTCGCGGCGCTGGCGAAAGAACACGCTGGTCGGCTGCGTGTTCTACACATGCCAGGTCATTCCGTATTTCGCGCTGGGCACGTTTGCTCCGAAGGTTCTGCAAGCCTTACAGGTCAAAGACCACCTGCTGGGTGGACTGGTCTACAACGTTCTGCTGCTGGCTGGAGCGATCTTCGGCCTGCTGGTGGTCGACAGGATCTCGCGCCGGGCTTTTCTCACCGGAAGCTTTTATCTGGCCGCGCTCGGACTCGCCGTGCTCGCATATGCGGGATTCGGACCGTTAGGCACCATGCTTGCCTTCGGTGTCTTCGCATCCATCCTTTCGGCGGCTGCGAATCTGGAGTTCGTCTATCCACCGGAGCTTTTTCCGACGCATTTGCGTGCATCAGGGGTTGGACTGGCAGTTGCCTCCAGTCGCTTTGGTTCGGCGATCAGCACGTTCCTCTTGCCTTTAGCGGTGCAACAGCTGGGGATTCACGCTACGCTAGGCGTGTGCGTCGGGGTGCTGGTTTTTGGGGGCGTCTTCTGCCAACTGCTTGCACCGGAAACCGGGCGTGAAAATCTCTCGGAGATCAGTTCGCATGCAGGCGCTGACGGCGAACCGGGAGCCGAAGGCGGCCATCGGGCTGCGGTGGTCTCATCGGCACACAGCAACTGGAACGACAACATCTGAGCTGTCCTGGTTACACGCTCTGCGTACTACCGGGAAGCGAAGCCAGACAAGGAGCGCGAAGACCCATCATGTCGTCAAACAAGCCCATCGATATGTACTCGGTGCAGGTCTTCATCGCGGTTGCTGAAGAAGGCAGTATGTCGGGCGCGGCAGCGCGAATGGGGATCTCGCAATCGGGGGTCTCGCAAATCGTCCGCCAACTGGAAGAGGAACTGGGCGTGGTGCTGGTCGACCGAACCACCCGGCCTATGGTACTCACGCCGTTCGGCATCGCCTTGAGAAACCGTGGAGCGGTACTCGGCGAGGAGATCGCCAACCTTAAAGCACAGGTAGTGGAAGCGGGGCGCGGCATTAAGCCCGATCTACGCATTGGCCTTGTTGACTCGTTTGCAGCAACGTGCGGCTCGATTTTTACCAAGCAGCTTCTCAGCAAGGTGTCTCGTCTATCGATAAGAACCGGATTGAGTCCGCAGCAGGGCGAAGCATTGCTGCGCAGGGATCTGGATCTCATCGTCACGAGCGATGCTCTGATGGACGCCAGTGCCGTTGTTCGATACCACCTGCTGACTGAGCGCTATCTTGTCATCACGCCGAGGGACCTACACAAATCGATACGCACCGTCGACGACATTCGGGCCTTGGCCAGGACGCTTCCAATCGTGCGATTCAACCGCAGTTCCCAGGTGGGCATGCAGATAGAGCGTTATTTGCGGCGCATTGATGTACGCATGCCTAACTGGCTTGAGGTCGATAACGCCGACGCGCTTACCTCAATGGTGGCTGAAGGTATTGGCTGGGCGATAACCTCGCCTATGTGCCTGCTTCAAGGGGCAGCTTACGCCAACCAGGTCGCCGTGCATGTTGTTGACAAAATGGAGCTGGAGAGGGGGCTCTACCTTGTGGCGCGCCGCGACGAATACAGCGTCTTCTTCGAGGATGCATGCGACACGGCGCGCGAAGTGATCGTGACGTCTTTCCTTCCGAGACTCAAAACTCTTGGTCACGATATTGAACAACTCGTCATTGTTGGTGACAGGAAAATAGATGAAGAACAGTAGCATCGTCGAAACTCGAACTGAGTCGGACTACATCGGTGAAGTCGCCATTCCTCGCCAAAAACTGTATGGCGTCAACACGGTCAGAGGAGTAGAAAACCTCGCTGTTGCGCCACTCAGCATTGCACACTACCTGGAGTTCCGGGTGGCTTTTGCTCAATGTAAATGGGCTGCCGCACTGGCGAACCGCGACAGCGGCGTGTTGAGCGATCAGCAGTGCGACGCAATCGTCCGAGCATGCAGGGAAATCATTGCGGGCGAGTTCGAGGATTCGCTGATCGTCGACCTGCTGGAGGGCTCGGGTGGAACTTCGACGAACATGAATTTCAACGAGGTCATCGCCAATCGGGCCCAGCAGCATCTCAGTCATCCGGCTGGCTCATACGACGTAATCCATCCCAACGATCACGTCAACCGGTCGCAGTCGACCAATGACGTTTATCCTGCCGCGTTGAAGATCGCGACCTATGCGATGCTCGAGCGATTGATTTCGGAACTGAAACAGCTTGCCGGGGAGTTCGCCCAGAAGGCCGCGGAGTTTGCCGACATTCTGCATTTGGGCCGCACCTGCCTGCAGGATGCCCAGCCGATGCGCCTTGGCCAGACCTTCGGGGGTTACGCGTCTTTGACCGCACGTCTGGCTGAAGAGCTGTCGGCAGTACGGAACAAGCTGCGCACGCTCCCATTGGGTGGCACGGCGATCGGTACGGGTTTTGGCGCTCCCGCGGGTTACCGTTCGGCGGTCTATCAGCATCTTTCGAGCATCGCTGGCGTGCAGTATTGCGCACCATCGGATTCATTCGATGCTATGCAAAATATGGATGTTTTCGCGCGGGTATCTGGCGAGTTACGCACTTGCTCGGCTTCCCTCGCGAAGATCGCGTCGGATCTCACAGTGCTGTCGTCTGGCCCTGTTGGTGGACTCGGAGAAGTGCGCCTGCCGGAAGTGCAAGCGGGCTCGTCGATCATGCCCGGAAAAATCAATCCCGTCTTGCCGATGGCGATGATCCAGCTCAGTTTTGCGGTCATCGGCAACGACGTCGCGGTGGCGCAGGCCGTCCAGTATGGCGAGCTGGAAATCAATCATTTTGAACCCGTGGTGGCCTCCCGGATATTCGACAGCATCACTTTGCTTGCTAATGGCATCAGCAAGTTCCGGCAAAAATGCATTGCCGGCATCACCGCCGACGTTGCGATCAATGAACGCCATCTGATGGATTCGATGGCGGTGGCGACCGCACTCGTTCCCACACTCGGCTATGCTCGTGTGAGCAAGCTCGCGCGTCAATCCGTGAAGGAAGGGCGCCCATTGCTGGCAATTCTCGAAGAAACTGGTGTGCTGACAAGAGATGAGACGTTTGCGGCGATTGAGAAAGCCTCGCGTCCTGTTTTCGAGGCATGAGTCTGGCGGTACGGAGGCGTCGGCCGGATGCTGAAGTTCGCATTCGGCTGACCATGAATTTTGGACTGAGCGGAACATGATGAACAGAGACGGCCTTCTCGAATTGCTCGAGCGAAACGGCGTACGATTTCAATGCGAGCGCCATGAAGTGGTGCTCAACATGCAAGAATCAGAGACACTGGAACTATCACTTCCGGGCGTGCGCTGCAAGAATCTTCTGCTCCATGACCGACAGGGCCGCTACTACCTCATTGTGACCACCGCGAATAAATCACTGGATCTGTCGTCGGTCGCTAAAACGTTGGACAGTAAGCGTCTATCCTTTGCTTCCGCCGAGCGCTTATTCGACCTGCTGGGCGTTCGCCCCGGATCGTTGAGTCCGCTGGCATTGGTCAACGACCGTTCGGGCCTGATTAGCCTTGTGATCGATTCCGACTTGATAGGCGAACCGATCTTGCAGTTTCATCCGCTCGAAAACACAGCGACAGTTGCCCTGTCGAAACGGGCTCTCGAAGAATTCCTGCTGAGCATTGATCACGCGCCTTCGTGGAACAGGCTCGAAGCGCGCCCGGCTTTCTAGAGAAAAAGTGAAGCTCAACCGGTGCGCCTCGCCTCCGTGTCCTTAAGCGCGGCGAATTATCCGGCGTCTTGCTTCGTTGCAAAGACGTGCGGCGATCGCCAAC
>FTBI01001422.1_pt1 | contig 20519 bp, 18 predicted proteins | sample 1639171 | NCBI WGS metagenome assembly FTBI01 (sample SAMEA3914812, study PRJEB12502) | metagenome | biome: forest; material: soil | place: Canada | collected 2011-07-07 | depth 0.1 m | reverse complement strand
GTTCGGTCTGTCCTACAGCCGCCTGATCAACGGTCTTGCCAAGGCCGGCATCACGGTCGACCGCAAGGTGCTGGCCGACATCGCCGTGCACGACATCAAGGCGTTTGGGGCCATCGCAGAAAAGGCGAAGGCCAGTCTGGCCGCTTGATCGTCAACCACTGACGATATGATGTGAATCAAGCGGGGAGAAGGCCAAACGCCTTCTCCCCGTTTTTGTTTCTAAGCACTGAAGCCGGAATCGCATCGATGGAAGATCTGGATAGCCGCGCCACCCAGGCGCTGGTGGAAATCGACAAGGCCGATACACTCGACGCGCTTGATGCGTTGCGCGTGGGGCTATTGGGTAAGAGCGGTGTCGTCACGGCCGCGCTGAAGGCGCTCGGCGCGTTGTCGCCGGACGAGCGCAAAGCGCGCGGTGCCGAAGTGAATCGCGTGAAAGAGCGTCTCGCCGACGCGCTGGCTGCACGCAAGCAGACGCTTGAGCAGGCCGAGCTGGATCGCCGCCTTGCGTCCGAGAAACTCGACATCAGCATGCCCGGTCGTGATGGCGAGCGCGGCGGTATTCATCCGATCACACGCGCTTTGGAACGCATCGCCGCGATCTTCGCGCGCCTCGGTTATCAACGCGCTGACGGCCCCGAGATCGAAGACGACTGGCACAACTTCGAAGCGCTGAATTTTCCGCCGCATCATCCGGCGCGTGCCATGCACGACACCTTCTACTTCGGTGACGGTCGTCTGCTGCGCACGCATACCTCGCCGGTGCAGATTCGCTCGATGAAAGGTCGGCAGCCGCCAATTCGCATCATTGCGCCGGGCAAGGTCTATCGCAGCGATTCGGATCAGACCCACTCGCCGATGTTCCATCAGATCGAAGGTCTGCTGGTCGACGAAACTTCCAGCTTCGCCGATCTGAAAGGCACACTGGCCGAATTCATTCGTGCCTTCTTCGAACGCGATTTCGAAATGCGCTTCCGCCCCAGCTATTTCCCCTTCACCGAACCCTCGGCCGAAGTGGATATTCGTTGGGATGCCGAAGACGGTTCGACGCGTTGGCTCGAAGTGCTCGGCTGCGGCATGGTGCATCCGAACGTGTTGCAGAACTGCGGTATCGATCCGGAGCGTTACACCGGCTTCGCTTTCGGGCTTGGCGTGGAGCGCTTCGCGATGCTGCGCTATGGCGTTTCCGATTTGCGCGCGTTCTTCGAGAACGACCTGCGTTTCCTCAAGCAATTCGCCTGATTCGCGTTTAGGAATCAATAAGCATGAAATTCTCCGAAAACTGGCTGCGCGAGCTGGTCGAGATCAAAGCCGACCGTGCCGCCCTGGCGCATGCGCTGACCATGGCCGGGCTGGAGGTGGAAGAGCTCACGCCGCTCGGTGAAAACCTCAGCGGTGTCGTGGTGGCCGAAATCATCGCTACCGAAAAACATCCGGAAGCCGATCGCCTGCAGGTGTGCAAAGTAAACGCCGGTTCTGGCGAGCCGCTGCAGATCGTCTGCGGAGCACCCAACGCACGCGTTGGCATCAAGGTACCGCTGGCGATGGTCGGCGCGAACCTACCGGGTGGTATCGCGATCAAGGCTGCGAAGCTGCGCGGTGTGGAATCGTTCGGCATGTTGTGTTCGGCCAAAGAGCTGGGCATCGACAACGATGCTTCCGGTTTGCTGGAGCTACCGCTGGATGCACCCGTTGGGCAATCGCTCGCCACGTATCTCGGTTTGCCCGACGCCAGCATCGAGCTGAAGCTCACGCCGAATCGTCCGGATTGCCTTGGCTTGGTGGGTCTTGCGCATGACGTTGCCGCTTTGTTCGGCAGCGCCGTGAAAGTGCCTGCGCAAGCTGATGCGCCAGTTACGGGAGCAGGGCGTCGCGGTATTCGTCTCGAAGCCGGTGCCGATGCGCCGCGCTATCTCGGTCGCATCATCGAAGGCATCGACCCTGCTGCGCGTACGCCGCTATGGCTGGCCGAACGTTTGCGTCGCGCCGGACTGCGTCCGATCAGCGCGGTGGTCGACGTCACCAATTACGTGATGCTTGAACTCGGTCAGCCACTGCATGCATTCGACAATGACAAGCTAGAAGGCGACATCGTCGTGCGCCATGCGCGCAACGGCGAAACGCTGAAGCTGCTCGATGGCTCCGAGGCCAAGCTCGATAGCGGCTTCCTGCTGATTGCCGACGACAAGAAAGGGCTCGCAGTGGCCGGCGTGATGGGCGGCTACGATTCGCGCGTTACCGACGGCACGCACAACATTTTCCTGGAGTCCGCGCATTTCGCGCCCGCGGCAATCATGGGCCGTGCCCGCAAGCTGGGCATGCACACCGATGCTTCGCATCGCTTCGAACGCGGCGTCGACCCCGAATTGCCGCGCCGTGCGCTGGAGCGCGCAACCGAACTGCTGCTCGCCATCGCTGGCGGCAAGGCCGGCCCGGTGCTGGTCGCCGAGAACCCAGCCGATCTGCCCAAGCCCGCCGCCGTCACCTTGCGCCGTGCGCGCCTGCGCCGCGTGCTGGGCGTCGAGGTGGCTGATGCCGAGGTGGCGCGCATCTTCACCGCGCTCGGCATGCACGTGCAGACGATCGCCGAGGGCTGGCGCATCACCGCGCCAAGCAGCCGTTTCGATATCGAGCGGGAGGAAGACCTGATCGAGGAAGTGGCCCGCATCTTCGGCTACGACAACATTCCCACCACCACGCCGGCCGGTGCATTGGCTCTGGCGGCGGAGCCGGAAGCTCGTCTCAACGAACTGGCCGTGCGCGAACAAATGGCCGCCCGTGGCTACTACGAGGCCGTGAACCTTGCCTTCGTCAGTCAGGCGCTGCTGCAAACCTGGGGGCTTGAGGCGGACCTGGTTCCGCTCGCCAACCCGCTCTCGGCCGACCTGGCCGTCATGCGCCCCTCGCTGTTGCCAGGCCTGATCGAAGCGCTGTCGCACAACCGCGCTCGCCAGCAGGAGCGAGTGCGCCTGTTCGAACTCGGCCGCGTTTTTCATCAAAGCGGATCCCTCCGCAAAGATCCAGCCATCCATGGCCGGACTCCTCAACAAAGCGGCGATGCGCCGGTGGAAACGCCCAGCCTCGCCATCGTCGCCAGCGGCAACGCTCGGGCGGAGCAATGGGGTGAAGCGGCTCGGCCGTCGGATTTCTTCGACATCAAGGGCGACCTGGATGCCTTGATCGCCTGGGGCGGCGACCCCCAGCGCTGGTCCGTGCACGCCGATGGGCTGCCGGCTTGGCTGCATCCGGGGCGTGGCGCCCGGGTGGCGCGTGACGGGCAGACCGTCGGCTACCTGGGGGCCCTACACCCGCAGTTGGCCAAGGCGCTCGACCTGGGGCCGGATGTCCACGTGCTGGAAGTGGCCTTGGAACCCGTGCTCGGCCGCCGCCTGCCCAAGGCACAGCCAGTGCCGCGTTTCCCGGCCGTACGCCGGGACATTGCCGTCGATGTTCCTGAACAAGTGAGCTGGTCACAGATTGAGCAAGCCGTGCGAAACAGCCTGGGCACAGCCCTAGTCGAGCTGCGTTTGTTCGACCGTTACAGCGGCAAAGGGGTCGAAGCGGGCCGAAAGAGTCTCGCTATGGGCTTGATTTTGCAGGACGCTTCACGCACCCTTACTGACGACGACGCGGATCGCTGCGTTCGAAATGCGGTGTCTGCGTTGGAGGCGGCATGCGAGGCAAAATTGCGAGGGTAAGATGGCGGCGCTGACAAAGGCGGAGATGGCCGAGCGCCTCTTCCTCGAGGTAGGCCTCAACAAGCGTGAAGCTAAAGAATTCGTGGACGCCTATTTCGAGGTGGTCCGCGAGGCGTTGGAGAGGGGCGAACAGGTCAAGCTGTCAGGATTCGGCAACTTCGATCTGCGGCAGAAGAACCAGCGACCGGGGCGTAACCCCAAGACGGGCGAGGAGATTCCGATCTCCGCCCGCCGTGTGGTGACGTTCCGGCCAGGGCAGAAACTCAAGGTGAGAGTCGAGGGCTATGCTGGATCAGGGGAATAACACCGAACTGCCGGCCATCCCAGCCAAGCGTTACTTCACCATCGGTGAGGTCAGCGATCTATGTGGGGTCAAGCCGCATGTACTCCGTTATTGGGAGCAGGAGTTTCCTGCGCTCAATCCGGTCAAGCGCCGCGGCAACCGTCGGTATTACCAGCGCCATGACGTGCTGATGATCCGTCAGATCCGTTCCTTGCTGTATGACGAGGGCTTCACCATCACGGGTGCTCGCGCCCGGCTGGAAGGGCCGCAAGCGCGGATGGAAGCCAGCATGTCTCACCAGATCGTGCGTCAGGTGCGCATGGAGCTGGAAGAAGTGCTGACCCTGTTGCGCCGATAAGCCGTTAAGGCTTTCGGGGCTTTGGCCCTAGCTGTTACACTTTCCATCTTTACCGCATCCGTCGGGGCGTAGCGCAGCCTGGTAGCGCATTTGCCTGGGGGGCAAAGGGTCGTGGGTTCGAATCCCGCCGCCCCGACCAATTCGGTGAAGCAGAAAACGGCGCCTAGGCGCCGTTTCCTATTTCCGTGTTCGGCACTCTTGCGCCGTTTCTCGTTCCCGGCATCCGTCGACCCGGACATGTACCTATGACCACGACGCGCTAGTCTCACTGCCAGTGTTTCCCACTGCGCCGATAGGAGATCCGCCGATGCCGTCGAATACCTGCCATCCGAACGCCCCGCACACGAAGCTGAAGGCACCCGATTGGTACATCTCGTCGTTGATGATGGATCGTGCGCTCGACGCCATCCTGCGACGGGTGAAGAAATTCGATCGGAACCACGACATCCCCTATCTCGCTGGCTACAGCCAGGACGGCAAGACGATCTACATCGATCGTCATCTGCCCAAATCCTTCACCTTCCGTGGCCGCACCATCGAGGTGGATCGCTTCCTGATTCTCCACGAAGAAGTCGAGAAAACGCTGATCGACCAACTCGGCCTGCATTACCTGCATGCGCATCAGATCGCCACGCGCGCCGAAGAGGCTGCCGTGCACGCGCAGCGCATCACCTGGCAAGCTTATGACCGCTTCATGCAGAAGTACGTCAAGGCCATCGGCGACGAACGTCTGGTCAAGGTGCCGGCCGATCTTGATCTCAAGCCTTACCGCGATTATCACGATTACGATCTGCTGCGACAGATGGAGCAGCACATGGAGCGCTCAAAAGGAACCGCCGCTAAGCAGAAGGCCGAGCTGAAGAGTTACGCCGTCGCGTTCCGCGAGGAGTTGCGTAATCAGCATCGTCATGAGCTACATGTCGATGCGCCCTCGGAAAAACGCCGCAAACCGGCCGCCAAAAAGCCGAAGGTTGTTAAAACGAAGTCTGCCAAAACCGGCAAGGTCGCAGCGAAGCGTCGCTCTGCCGCTAAACGGGCGAAGTGACGTTCGTTCATGACGGTGTGATTCAACACAGTCCGCCATTCCGACAAGAGCCGGAATGGCGGGCAACGCAGGAAGACTAAGCTGCCTCGGCGATTTCCGATGCGTGATGGTTCTCGCCGACGTTGAAGAACTCCACGCTTTGCACCAGTGAGCGTGCACGCACTTGAACCGTATTAGCCGCCGCCGCTGCTTCTTCGACCAGCGCGGCGTTGCTTTGCGTGACCTCGTCCATTTGCCGCACAGCGCGATTGACCTGCTGAATACCCGTGGCTTGTTCGCGACTTTGCGTGGCGATGGAGCCGACCGTTTGCGCAACGTTGTCCACGCTATCCAGCAGCTTGCCAACCATCGATTCTGCACGGCTGATCATCTGTGTACCGCTTTCGATAATGTTCACGGATTCTTCGATCAGCGATCGGATTTCGCTGGATGCTGTGCGTGAACTACGTGCCAGCGATTGCACTTCAGCTGCAACGATATTGAATCCTTTGCCTGCGGCGCCCGCCCGCGCCGCTTCCACGGAAGCATTCAGCGCGAGAATATGCGTCTGCGTGGCAATGCGATCCATCATCTCGGTGATATCGGTGATGCGGCTCGCAACGCTCTGCACCTGCACCATCGCACCGACCGCCTCAGACATGGCTGCGCCACTTTCGCGGGCGATACCGGAGGCCGTTTCGGCGAGACGGCTGGCTTCATGAGCACGCATGGCATTGGCGTTGACGCTATCGGTAAACTCCTGCATCGATGCGGCCGTTTCTTCCAGCGCAGCGGCTTGCTCGCTGGTGCGCGCGGATAGGTCTTGGTTTCCGCTAGCGATTTGCTGCGTCGATGTGGAAATTTCGGTCGTGCCATTGCGGATGGTGTTGACCACATGTCGCAGTTGGCCGTTCATCGCGCCGAGGGCAGTCAAAAGCTTGCCGGTTTCGTCGCGGCTCGTCGCCACAACATGCGTCGACAGGTTTCCATCCGCCACAGCCTGAGCCACTTTTACTGCACGGCCGATCGGCGCGGTGATGCTATAGGCGAGCAGCCAGATGAGCGCGGCGCCCGCGGCTATGGCGCATAAAGCGACCGAAACGAGCAACACGTATGCATCGCGATAGGCCGAACTGCTCTCATCATCGATGTGACGAGACGCGACCATCGCGTCGCGCTTCATCGTTGCAACAAGATTGTCAATGGCGGCTGTTGGCGCACGGTCGATGCCTGTAACCATGTTGTCGACGACATGCACACTCTTTTCGTCATGGCTGTCGTAATGTTGGATGGCCGCGAGGTATTGGGTTCCAAGCTCGGCATGTGTGGCAATCGCCGTATCCACGCCCTTGGTGTCGATGCCGAGTCGAGTCATTTGCTCTTTCAATGCAGCAAGATCTGCATTGACCGCATTGCTCTGTTCGACAAAAGCATCGTGATATTTCGTGAATGCAGCGGCGTCGGCGCCGCGCAGCAGCAAGTCCTTCCACTCCTGCACCTGTTTCTTGAAATCGACCTGGGCCACTCGCGCCGTGTCGACGGCCGATGCGAACAGGGCGGTTGTCTGCGCTGAGCGGACCTGTAAGTCGTGAATGCGCGCAAGTCCGCGCCAGCCACCGAAACCAACAATGAGTGTGGCGGCCAACATGACCAGACCAAGGAGGGTAAGCCGAACGGCTATAGGTAAATCGCGAAATCGAAAATTCATGGAAAACCACCGAAAAAATACTGTCGAACGTTGTTTGGCTATCGACAGCGGCGCGGTTTGGCTTAAATGGGCGCGCCACCAGACCGCGCAAAAAGCGCGGTTTTGGGCGGTTGGGCCATGCTGGGAGCGGGTATCAAAGGTCCGCGAGACTGCGCGGATCTCAGTACAGAACGCGCGTCCGCAGCGTTCCGGGAATCGCGGCCAGTTTATCTTTCAACGAAGCGGCTTGTTGTTCGTCGGCCGAAACATCGATCACCACATAGCCAACTTCTGCATTGGTTTGCAGGAACTGTGCGTCGATGTTGATGTTGCCGGCGGAGAACAATTCATTGATGCGCGAAAGCACGCCGGGCACGTTGCGATGAATATGCAACAACCGGCGGCTGCGCGGATGCTCCGGCAGCGTAACCTCGGGGAAGTTGACAGCGGACAGTGTCGAGCCGTTATCGCTATAACGCACCAGCTTGCTGGCGACCTCGATGCCGATGTTGTCCTGGGCTTCGAGCGTGCTTCCGCCGATGTGCGGGGTGAGGATCACGTTGTCCATGCCGATCAGCGGCGAGACGAACGGATCGTCGTTGCCTTTCGGTTCCACCGGAAACACGTCGATGGCCGCGCCACCAAGATGTTGTTTGCTCAAGGCATCGGCCAACGCATCGATATCGACGACAGTGCCGCGCGATGCGTTGATCAACAACGCGCCTTTCTGCATCTTGTTCAATTCGGTCTTGCCGATCATCAGTTTCGTCGAAGGCGTTTCGGGCACATGTAACGTGACGACATCCGCACGCTCAAGCAGGTCATCTAAACTGGCCGCAGCGCGCGCATTGCCGAGCGATAGCTTAGATTCGATGTCATGGAAAATCACGCGCATGCCCAGGCTTTCCGCCAGCACGCCGACCTGCGTGCCAATGTGGCCGTAACCGACAATGCCAATGACCTTGTCGCGTGCTTCGAAACTGCCTGAGGCGGATTTGGTCCAACCGCCGCGATGGCAAAGCGCATTGCGCTGTGGAATGCCTCGCAGCAGCATGATCGTTTCGGCGATCACCAGTTCGGCCACGCTGCGCGTGTTGGAGTAGGGCGCATTGAAAACGGGAACGCCCAGCCGCTCGGCTGCGCCGAGATCGACCTGGTTGGTGCCGATGCAGTAGCAGCCCACTGCGATCAATCGCTTGGCGTGCTCCAGTATGTCGGCGGTGAGATGCGTGCGCGATCGGATACCGATGATATGCGCGTCGGCGACACGCACTTTCAATTCATCCTCGGGCAGCGATTTGGCGTGGTACTCGATCTGGCTATAGCCGGCGCGCTGGAAAACTTCCACCGCGGTACGGCTGACGCCTTCGAGCAGCAGCACCTTGATATCTTGCTTGGGGTAGGAAGTCTTCATGGCCGGCCGGTGTTTGGATGTCCAAACACTATGCCAGATTTTGTCGCGATGCAGCACTGGACGCCCGCACGATGCACTGGCACGCTGGGGGCTTCGCCTCCGGAGTCGTCATGACCGATCAAGCCCTCGCCGATCTCGGCCGCCGCCTGCCCGAACTGCGCCTGCTCACCGATGCGGGTGATCTGGAGCATTACGGCCGCGACTGGACCCGGCGCTGGACGCCGGCGCCGCTGGCGATCGCGCTGCCGGCCTCGGTGGAGGAAGCGCAGGGCATCGTGCGCTGGGCCAACGAGCACAAGGTGGCGATCGTGCCGTCTGGCGGCCGCACTGGCTTGTCCGGCGGGGCGGTGGCGGCACAGGGCGAGCTGGTGCTGAGCCTTGCTCGGATGAACCGGGTGCTGGGGTTTGACGCCGTGGATCGCACTCTGACGGTCCAGCCGGGAATCGCGCTGGAAGCCGTTCACGAAGCGGCACGCACGCACGGGCTGATCTACCCGGTGGATTTCGCGGCGCGCGGCTCATGCTCCCTCGGCGGCAATATCGCCACCAACGCGGGCGGCATCCGGGTGATCCGCTATGGCAACACACGCGAATGGATCGCTGGGCTCAAAGTGGTGACCGGTCATGGCGAGTTGCTGGACCTCAATCGCGGTCTGATCAAGAACTCCAGCGGTTACGATCTGCGCCAGTTGATGATCGGCTCGGAAGGCACCCTCGGCATCGTGGTGGAAGCCACCTTGCGCCTGACCGAACCGCCGCCGGCGTCGCAAGTCATGTTGCTCGCGCTACCCAATATGGATGCGCTGATGCAGGTATTCGCTTTGTTTCGCGAACACCTGTCGCTGCAGGCTTTCGAGTTCTTTACGGATATCGCCCTCAAGCACGTGCTGGCGCACGGCGCGCAGCGTGCTATCGACGGCGAACATCCGTATTACGTCGTCACCGAGTTCGAGGCGCCAGACGAACGCGCGCAGGATGCAGCGATGGCTGCGTTCGAAAAGGGTGTCGAAGGCGGCCTGATCAGCGATGGCGTGCTCGCACAGAGCGATGCGCAAGCGGCCTCGTTATGGCGATTGCGTGAAGGCATTACCGAGAGTTTGGCTCCGCACAAGCCTTACAAGAACGATATCTCCGTGCGCATCGGTGCGGTGCCAGCGTTTCTTCACGACATCCAGACGCTGTTGGCGCGCGAGTACCCGCACATCGAAGTGGTGTGGTTTGGCCATATTGGCGACGGCAACCTGCATATCAATGTGCTCAAGCCGGAGGCGCTGTCGGATGCGGATTTCATCGCGCAATGCGACCATGTGACCAAACTGCTGGCCGATACCTTACATCGGCATGGCGGTAGCATTTCCGCCGAGCATGGCATCGGGCTGGTGAAGCGTGCTTATCTCGAAAGTACCCGCAGCGCAGCCGAGATTGCGCTGATGCGCGGTGTGCGGCAGGTGTTCGATCCGAACGGCATCCTCAACCCCGGCAAGTTGCTCATCTAAGGCTGATTGGCGAGGGCGGGCACCCACCGACTTGGGTTGTGCGGCATTCCGCACGTACCATGTGCCTCCTTACCCTCAGGTTTTTCAGTCATGTCCCAGGAACGCCGCGCCCTGTATCCCGAGATCGAACCCTATGAGATCGGGCAGCTCAAGGTTTCCGAGTTGCACACGCTCTATTTCGAACAAAGCGGCAACCCGAACGGTAAGCCGGTGGTGTTCCTGCATGGTGGTCCGGGCGGCGGGACGAATGCCAAGTGCCGGCGTTTCTTCGATCCGGCGGTCTATCGCATTGTGTTGTTCGATCAACGCGGCTGCGGCAAGTCCACGCCGCATGCGGAACTCACCGACAACACCACCTGGCATTTGGTCGCTGACATCGAGCGCTTGCGTGAACATTTGGGCATCGCGCGCTGGCAGGTATTTGGTGGTTCGTGGGGTTCGACGCTGGCGTTGGCGTACGCACAAACGCATCCAGACAAAGTGACCGAGTTGGTACTGCGCGGCATTTTTATGCTGCGACGTTCGGAGCTGGAGTGGTTCTACCAGAAAGGCTGCGACGCGCTTTATCCGGATGCCTGGGAAACGTATCTGGCCGCGATCCCCGAAGTCGAACGTGGAGATCTGATGAGCGCCTATCATCGTCGCCTTACCAGTTCGGATGCCAAGACGCGATTGGACGCGGCGCGTGCGTGGTCGGTATGGGAGGGCGCGACCAGCTTTCTATATCAAGACGCCGGGTATATCAGCAGCAGCGGCGAGGATGAATTCGCGTTGGCGTTTGCGCGTATCGAATGCCACTACTTCGTCAATGGCGGCTTTTTCGAACACGATGATCAATTGCTGCGAAACGTCGATCGCATTCGCCGGATTCCGTCGGTGATCGTGCAGGGTCGCTACGACGTGGTGTGCCCGATGCGTAGTGCGTGGGATCTGCATCGCGCATGGCCAGAGGCTGATTTGCGCGTTGTGCAGGATGCGGGGCACTCGGCTTTCGAGCCAGGGATTGCGCATGAGTTGATTGAGGCGACGGATAAGTTTGCGCGTCGCTAGATCCTCACGAGTTGTCATAGCGCTTGCACTTTAGCGAACCGTCATTCCGGCGAAGGCCGGAATCCAGCCAAAACATGACGTGCGAAGCACGCAACCGGTTTTGCGTGCTACGCACGAGTGCCAGACTGGATTCCGGCCTTCGCCGGAATGACGGTGTCGCGAGAATGGATTTCCAGTCTGCAAGCAGCCAGCTCAATCCACCGACGGCAGTTGCTTCGTACCAAAGATCTTGTCCCCAGCATCCCCCAAGCCAGGAAGAATGTAACCCTGCTCATTGAGCCGCTCGTCAATCGAAGCGGTGTAAATCTCGATATCCGGATGACTGGCCTCGATGCGCTTAAGTCCTTCCGGCGCAGCCACTAGAAACAGCCCTTTGATGCGTTTGCAGCCGGCGGCCTTGAGCATATCCACCGTAGCGACCAGCGTTCCCGCAGTGGCCAACATGGGGTCGACAATCAGCGCAATGCGCTCATCCATCCGACCGGTAAGTTTTTCATAGTAGGTTGTCGGCTGCAGCGTCTGCTCGTCGCGCTGCAATCCGACCACGCTCACCTTCGCTGCTGGAATCAGCTCAAGCACGCCAGGCAACATGCCCAGTCCTGCGCGCAGGATCGGCACGATGGTGATTTTCTTGCCCTTGATCTGCTTCACGCGCACGGGGCCGGCCCAGCCCTCGATCTGTGCTTCGACAGTTTCCAGATCCTTGGTGGCTTCATAAGTCAGCAGCGAGCCGACCTCGGATGCGAGTTCGCGAAATTCCTTGGTGCTGATGCCGGCCCGACGCATCAAGCCAAGTTTGTGTTGGATCAACGGGTGCTGGACTTCGACGATTTTCATGCGGCTTCAAGGCGATGGAGAGATGCAAGCAAGCATAGCCGCAAACGAAAAGGGCGCCGCCCATGTGGCGACGCCCTAGAGCTTCGGAATGGAAGGAAGGCCTCAGGGGCCTTTCATGCAGGTGCTGACGGCATTCTTGTAATCGGCGCCCGTCTTGCCCTTTGCGGCATGGCTGCAATCGGCCATCTTCTGCTGCGATGTCTTTTTGGTGGTGGTGTCGGCAGCGGCGCTGGTGTCGCCCTTCATGCAGGCATTCACGGCACTCTTGTAGTCGGCGCCCGTTTTACCGGCATTCGCATGGCTGCATTGGCCCAACTTGGTGGAATGGGTCGTGCTGGTGGTGGACGAACTCTGCGGCGCGGCGAAGGCCGCTGTGGAGGCAAGGGCGAGAACGGCACTGGCGGCGAGCAGGCTGAGACGCATGGACATGGTGCTTCCTCCTGAAGTTATGACCGGCGGTCGTACCGGTTGGCGCAGTCTATGCCTACGACATGACACGGCGGAAGGTGCCTGGCGGCAAACCTTGCGTGGTGCTTCAGGATTCATCTCGCTATGGTTCATCCCGCACGGCCGGTTGGTATCCGGCCGTGCAGGATGGTTGGTTCAGGCGGCGCGAGCTTCGCTCTTGCGCGGCCCTTCCAGCAGGGCGTGGCGTACATGGGCGATCACCATGTCCACTTCCGCGCTGGTGATGTTGAAGTGCGGGGTAAAGCGCAGTGAATTGGCACCGCCGTGGATCACGCCGACGCCGCGTTCGCGCAGGTATTCCTCGGTGGAACCGGCGCCATAGCACTTGAACTGCGGCGCCAGCTCGCAAGAGAACAGCAAACCCGTGCCTTGCACCTTGGTGATCAGACCGCCCAGTTCATCTTTCAGCGTATTGAGCTTGTCGACGAATTCCTTGCCGCGTACGCGGATGTTGGCGCGTACGTCGTCCGTAAGCTGATCCAACGTGGCGAGTGCCACGTCCAGCGCGCGGGGGTTGGCGGTCATCGTGTTGCCGTAGATGCCTTTGCGATACAGGCCGGCGGTGCGCTCGGTTACCGCCAGCACCGAGAGCGGGTACTGACCGGCGTTCAGCGCCTTGGAGAAAGTTTCCATATCCGGCGGCGCCATCTTCTCGAAACCGGGGTAGTCGATCAGCGACAGCACTCCATGCGCGCGAAGGCCGGCCTGAATCGAGTCGACCAGCAGCAACGAGCCGTGCGCTTCAGTCAGCTGGCGAGCAGCCTGATAGAACGCCGGGGTCAGTGCGCGGCCCGGATCGCCTTCACCCATCACCGGTTCCAGGAACATCGCTTCGATGAACCAGCCATGCTTATCGGCATCGGCGAATACGGCTTCCAGTTGTGCGGTGTCATACGGCGCCACAGTAAGCAACGTGTCTTCATGGCGATAGCTCGCCAGATGCTGCTGATAGGTGCGACGTGACGAATCGGAATACAGCGCCGGCTTGTCCGTGCGGCCATGAAACGCACCTTTCACGGCGATGCGCTTGATGGTGCGTCCGGCGTAACGGCCGCCCGCGTCGGTCATCAACTTGGCGTTGACGTCTGCGATGCGGCAAGCCAGGCCGACCGATTCCGAGCCGGAATTGAGGCACAGGTAGCGCACATACGGGTTGCTGCCGCGATGACGGCCCAGTTCGCGATTCAACGCTTGCGTGAAACGCAATTGCGACACGCTTGGCGTCATCACGTTGGCCATCACTTGCGGACGCGCCAGCGCAGCGTCGATCGCCGCATTGTTGTGACCAAAACCGAGCATGCCGTAGCCGCCGTTGTCGTGCACCACGGCGCCTTTCATCGTCACCACCCACGGGCCGCGCGCAGCAGCCGGTAGATAGGGATTGATGGCGTCGTCCGGATAGAAATTGACGAAACCTTCCAGTGCTTTCGCCAGCTGTTCCGATTCGTCCAGTTTCAGGAAATCGCCCAGTTCGGCGCGCAGTTCATGGTGGCGTGCAACGGCTTCGGACACGGCCTGCACAAGCTGTGCATCCACGGCTGCCATACGCTCGATGGTGGCGTCGTCTAGGCCAATGGTCCGCGGCTTGCCGCCAAATTCGCGCAATTCGCGCAGCTGTTCGATAACACCCATGACTACTCTCCTCGAACCTTGCCGGCGCCTCGCACCCAGCGCGAAGCAGGCCAACATGATGTGTTTCGTGCGTGGAGGGCGCTGTAGGCCCATGGGCGATGCGCCCGTTCGCACTACGCCGCGTGTGGGGAAACCGCCGGCGTACGCCCATCAGGATAACCCGCGGGCAGGGGTGGCCGGTACCCCCGGATGACGCCTGTCATGCCCAATGGCTGACGTCAGCGACTGGGGATAAGCCCTTGCCAGGCCTACGCTGCAATGCAAGGAGGACCACCATGAACCCCACATCCGACGTAGTAGCCCGTCTTTCCGGCGCCATAAAGCGTTACGGCACCCTCACCGCACTCGATGGTGTCGATCTCGTGTTGCACCGCGGCGAACTGCTTGCGGTGCTAGGCCCGAATGGGGCCGGCAAGAGCACCAGCATCAGCTTGTTGCTAGGTTTGATCCGTCCTGATGGCGGCCGCGCCGAGCTGTTCGGGCTGGATCCGCAGCAAATCGATGCGCGGCGCCGCATTGGCGTAATGCTGCAATCGGCCATGCTTCCGCTCACGCTGCGTGTCGGCGAGTTACTGAAGCTGGTCGCCAGCTATTACCCCAATCCGCGTTCCCTGGAAGAAAGTGCGGCGCTGGCGGGTATCGCCGATTTATTAAAGCGGCCTTACGGCAAGCTGTCTGGTGGTCAACAGCGGCGTGTGCAATTCGCCCTGGCGCTGTGCGGACGACCAGAACTGGTGTTCCTCGACGAACCCACGGTTGGCATGGATATCGACGCACGTCAGAAGCTTTGGGCAGCAATGCGCGCGCTGGTCGCCGAAGGCTGCTCCGTGGTGTTGACCACGCATTACCTCGAAGAAGCCGAAGCCTTGGCTCAGCGTGTCGTCGTAATGGGCAAAGGTCGTGTTCTGAGCGAAGGAAGCGTCGATGCCCTCCGTGCACAAGTGCCGCTAACGCGCATCCGCTGTGTCACCGATCTGGATGCTGCGCTCGTCGCGACATGGCCACAGGTGGCATCGGCCGAACGCGAAGGTCAGCGTATGCGCATCAGCACGAACGCTGCAGAAGATGTGCTGCGTCGTCTACTCCATGCGGATGCCTCACTGAGCGAACTGGAAGTGCAGCGTGCGGGCCTTGCCGAAGCCTTTACGGAGCTGACCCGCGAAGAACACACCGAAGAAGAGTCGGCCATCAAACAGGAGGCTGCGTAATGAACGCTGTATCGATGTCCACATCGCCGAATATGATTGCTTCTCCGGCCATGAGCACCAAACGCGTCATCGGCGCCTATGTAGCCGAGGCACGAAGCGAATGCATACGCTACATGCGCAATCCCGGCTTCATGCTGCCCATCCTGCTGTTTCCGACCATGTTCTACCTATTGTTCGGCATCGTGATGGGGAAATCCGAAGGTGCGGATGCTGCGCGTTATCTGCTGGCCAGTTACGGTGTCTTCGGTGTGATGAGCCCAGGCTTGTTCGGTTTTGGTATCTCTTTGGCGCTGGAACGCGATGGTGGCCTGCTGACGTATAAACGTGCATTGCCGATGCCGCCTGGCGCTTATCTGCTTGGCAAGATGTTGATGGCGATGGTTGCAGCGGCGATAGTGATTTTGCTGTTGCTGACGATGGGCGTGGCGTTGGCTCACGTTGCGATTTCTGCACAGCAAGCTGGCTTGCTGCTGCTCACCGGCGTGCTTGGCGTATTGCCTTTCTGTGCATTAGGCATGCTGGTCGGCACGCTGATCAAAGGGCAGGGCGCTCCGGGCATGCTCAATCTGGTCTATCTGCCGATGTCCTTCCTGTCTGGCCTGTGGATTCCCATGCAAATGCTGCCCAAGGTGCTGCAGCAGATCGCGCCGATCTGGCCTAGTTATCACCTGCACCAGGTCGCATTGGCGGCGATCGGCATGAACCACGACGCTATTGGCGAACATGTGCTGGTGCTAGGCGGCTTCGCAGTAGTATTTTTCGCTATAGCGGCGCGCCGTCTGCGTCGTTACGGTTAAGTTCGGGCGGCGTCCATCGAAGTCCTGGGAAATGGTGACTATGTCGTTTTCGCTGCCCGTACCCGCATGGCTCAAGCCGACTCCGGATTCGGAGGCCGCGGAAAATATCCGCAAAGGCAGCAATCCTTGGGTGGACGCCGTTCATCTGCTTTGGTCGATCTGGCTTTTTTTCGATCCGCTTTTCAATAAAGGATTCACGCTGCGCTGGGCGTGGACCACGGCGGTGTCCTACCCGATCTTTCTGTTGTTCTATGCGTTGTGCATCACTCGTCCGCAAAAAACGATCCATCGCTATGCCTGGGGGATTGCGCTGCTGGCAACTGTGATGATGCCGCTAAATTCGGGCGCGGCATGCTGTTACTTCATTTACGGCTGCGTGATGATTCGCGCATGCGACCGCAGGCTTTGGGCCTATCTGTTGCATCTGGTGGCGATGTGCTTGTTGTTCGGCGTCGTCGCTACGGTCAACCAGCTACCTTGGCAGCTCATCGTTTACATGATTGTCATGGTGGCGGTCATCAGCGGCGTGGTGAATGTCGGCATCAATGCATCGAAAAAGAATGCGGCGCTCAAGTTGTCACAGGATGAGGTGCGTCGCCTCGCCGCCAATGCCGAGCGCGAGCGTATCGGGCGTGACTTGCATGATCTACTTGGTCACACGTTGTCATTGATCACGTTGAAGCTTGAGTTGTCGCGCAAGTTGTTCGATCGCGATGCCGAGGCTGCACGTCGGGAACTCGAAGAGGCAGAGAAAGTGGCGCGACACGCATTGGCCGAAGTGCGCTCTGCCGTAACCGGGATTCGTTCCACGGACCTCGCCGCCGAACTTGCGTCGGCACGACTGTTGCTCGAATCGTCTGCCGTGCATCTGGATTACGGCACATTGCCGTCCTCGCTGCCGTCCGACGTCGAGCGAAGCCTTGCATTCGTGATACGTGAGGCAGTAACCAACATCCATCGGCATGCGGGCGCCACCGAGGCCAGCGTGCGATTCGAGACGAGTGTGGAAAAACTGGACATGCAAATCAACGACAACGGCCGTGGCGGCCAAAGCGCCGAAGGCAACGGCATCAGCGGCATGCGCGAGCGTGTACGTGCACTGGGTGGCACCCTCACTATCGATTCACCGCCTCGGCGCGGCACGCGCTTGTATATCAGCGTGCCGATTGGACCGAAGCGGCGGCAGCAAGAAGTTTCATCGCCAGACGGCCCCGTGCCGGCAGGTCTGGCGCGAGGTGCTGCATGATTCGCGTGCTGCTTGCCGAAGATCAGGCCATGGTGCGCGGCGCGCTCTCGGCACTGCTGAATCTCGAATCCGATATCGAGGTGCTCGGCTCCGTTGCCGATGGGGAAGCGGCGTGGCGCGAAGTGCAGCGGCTGAAACCGGATGTGCTCGTCACCGATATCGAAATGCCGGGCATCACCGGCTTGGAACTGGTGCAACGCGTTCAACGCTACGAATTGCCGGTGAAGTCGATCATCGTGACGACCTTCGCGCGGCCGGGATTTTTGCGGCGCGCGTTGGACGCGGGCGTATCAGGTTATTTGCTGAAAGACGCGCCGGCGGAGAATCTGGCTGAAGCGTTGCGCACGGTACATCGCGGTGGTCGCTCGATCGATCCTCAACTGGCGCTGGAGGCGTGGTCCGAAGCCGATCCATTGAACGATCGCGAACGCCAGGTGCTGCGTCTGGCGGGCGAAGGGCAATCGGCCAATGACATTGCCACGCATCTCAATCTATCGCACGGCACCGTGCGCAATTATCTTTCTGAAGCGATCGGTAAGTTAGGTGCTGCTAATCGCATTGAGGCATACCGCTTGGCGCGGCAAAAGGGCTGGTTGTAGCCGCAACAGGGACAGGCCGAGCTCCTTGCGGGATAATGACCTATTGCCGCATGAAGCTGTTGCCTTGAAAAAGTCCGATTTCAACTTCGATCTGCCGCCCGAGCTGATCGCTCAGGCACCGCTTGCCGAGCGCAGCGCGAGCCGCCTGTTGCTGCTCGATGTGCCGGTGCGCACCTGGCAAGATCGCTTATTTCGCGAGCTGCCGTCGTTCTTGCGCAAGGGCGATCTACTTGTTTTCAACGACACGCGCGTGCTGCCAGCGCGCTTGTATGGGCACAAGCTCAGTGGTGGTGCCGTAGAAATCTTGATCGAGCGCGTTACCGGTGCGCACGAAGCGACGGTGCAGTTGGGTGTGAGCAAGAAGCCTCGCACGGGCGGCATCATCGTGCTGGCCGATGGCAGTCATGCCACGGTGCTGGGGCGCGACGAGAGCTTTTTTCATCTTCGTTTCGAATCGCCTGAGCCGCTTGAGCGTTTGTTGCTGAGGCTGGGTGAAATGCCGCTGCCGCCGTATATCTCACGTCACGCCGATGCGAGCGACTTGGAGCGTTACCAGACCGTCTACGCGCGTGAGCCGGGTGCGGTGGCGGCGCCCACTGCAGGGCTGCATTTTGACGATCAGATGCTGGCGCAGTTGCGCGAAAAGGGTGTGGACTTTGGTTACGTGACGTTGCATGTGGGTGCTGGCACGTTTCAGCCAGTACGCTCGGACGATATTGCGCATCATCAGATGCATCGCGAATGGCTGAATGTCGGTGCGGGGCTGGTGGATCAGATTCATCGCACGCGCCGCGCCGGCGGTCGTGTGATCGCTGTCGGTACGACGGTGGTACGTGCGCTGGAGAGTGCGACGGTGGAGGGCGTGTTGCGTCCGTTTGCGGGCGAAACACAGATTTTTATCTTTCCCGGCTATCGCATCACCAGCGTTGATGGGCTTATCACCAACTTCCATCTGCCGCAGTCGACCTTGCTGATGCTGGTTTCTGCGCTGGCGGGGCGGGAGTACATCCTTGGTGCTTACGAGCATGCGGTGAAGCAACGCTACCGCTTTTTCTCGTATGGCGATGCGATGTTGATTCTGCCGCAAGGTGTGTAACAAGCGTGCCGTCATTGACCAGCTTCGCTGTTGTGAAACGCTTCGGCAAAGGCAGATCTCGCGAGGTTTCATGCTGTCGGCCCATAGAGTCCTGAGCGCAAAAGCCGCCAACACGCGATAATGGGCGGATGACTGCCATGCATTTCGATCTTCTCGCCACCGACGGCGCCGCGCGCCGCGGCCGCCTTACCTTCGACCGCGGTACGGTGGAAACCCCCGCTTTTATGCCCGTGGGCACCTACGGCTCGGTGAAGGCCATGACTCCGCGCGACCTCGTCGAGGTAGGCGCCGAGATTATCCTGGGCAACACCTTTCACCTGTTCCTGCGACCGGGCCTGGATATCGTTGGTGAATTCGGCGGGCTGCATCGGTTCATCGGCTGGAAGGGGCCGATCCTCACCGATTCCGGCGGCTTCCAGGTGTTCTCGCTGGCGCACAAACGCAAGATCACCGAGCAGGGGGTGACCTTCGCCTCGCCGGTGGACGGCTCCAAGGTGTTTCTCTCGCCGGAGGAGTCGATGCGGATCCAGACTGTGCTGGATTCGGACATCGCCATGATCTTCGACGAATGCACGCCGTATCCGGCTACGGAAAAAGTAGCCGCTGACTCGATGGAACTGAGCCTGCGCTGGGCCGAACGTTCGCGCCGTGCCTTCGACGATTTGAAAAATCCGAATGCGCTCTTCGGCATCGTGCAGGGCAGCGTCTACGAAAACCTGCGCCGCCGCTCCGCCGAAGGGTTGGTGCAGATCGGTTTCGATGGCTATGCGGTAGGCGGCCTGGCGGTTGGCGAGCCCGAGGCCGAGCGCAATCACACCTTGGATTTCACGGTGCCGTTGCTGCCGCACGATCGCCCGCGCTATCTGATGGGCGTGGGGCGGCCGGAAGATATTGTCGAAGCCGTGCGGCGCGGCATCGATATGTTCGATTGCGTCATGCCCACCCGCAACGCGCGCAACGGTTTCCTCTTCACGGCCGAAGGCACGCTGCGTATCCGCAATGCGAAATTCGCCACCGATACGCGGGTGATTGAAGAGGGCTGTGCATGCTACGCCTGCAGTCAGGGATTCAGCCGCGCTTACCTGCGCCACCTGGACCGCTGCAACGAAATCCTGGGCAGCCAGCTCGCAACCATCCACAACCTGCACCATTACCAGCGCCTGATGGCGGGCCTGCGCGAGGCGATCGCGGCCGGGTCGCTGGACGATTTCGTGACCGAGTTCTATGCCCGGAGACAGGCCGCGGCGGATTGACGGGGCCGCGTCTTGCAATCCTCCGCCGGCGGCCTCATCCAGTGGCCCGGGGAGGGTTTGCCGTGCCGTGCATAGCACTGGGGGGCATGGCATAATCCAAGGTCTTTTATTAGGTGCGCGGCGAAAATTCGTGCTGCGGCCATAACTTGCGGGACAAGCTGATGAATTTTCCGACGACTTTCGTGCTGGCGCAGGCCGCTCCGGGCGCTACGCAGAATGGCAGTTTCATGCTGATTCTGCTGGTCGCCATGTTCGGTTTTATGTATTTCACGATGATCCGCCCGCAGACGAAGCGGCAGAAGGAGCATCGCCAGATGGTGTCGAGCCTGGCCAAGGGCGACGAAGTGGTCAGCAACGGCGGTATTGCCGGCCG
>FTBI01000792.1_pt1 | contig 20584 bp, 19 predicted proteins | sample 1639171 | NCBI WGS metagenome assembly FTBI01 (sample SAMEA3914812, study PRJEB12502) | metagenome | biome: forest; material: soil | place: Canada | collected 2011-07-07 | depth 0.1 m | reverse complement strand
TGGACGCTGAAAGACCACGCCGAAGGCGCCGACAAGGCGACCAACATCAAGTTGATGGTGGAAAAGCTCGAAAGCTGCCGCGGCATCGTGCCGGGCATGCACGCGTTCGAAGTGTCGACCGCGACCGAGGGCTTGGAATTCAGCGCCGACATCTCGCTGTATTCGGAATTCGACAGCCGCGAAGCACTGGCCGCCTATCAGGTGCATCCGACCCACAAGGCCATCCTGCCCTTTGTCGGCGCCGTGCGCGAAGGTCGCTCCTGCCTGGATTACGAGGTCTGATCCATGCTGCAACCTGTTTTCGATTGCAGCGCAGCGCCTGGGGTGATGACGTGAGCGTGCCGCCGGAATTTCCGGTCCCTAGTCCTTTTGTCGACTTTCTCGGCATCCGGCTTGCCGCGGCAGTCGACGGCACCAGCGAAGTGACGCTGGCGCCGGTCGAGCATCACTTGAATACCTGGAGCGTGGTGCATGGCGGGGTGGTGATGACCCTGCTCGATATTGCGCTGGCAAGCGCGGCGCGCAGTCTGGGCCAGCCCGGCACCGGGTTGGTCACGGTGGAAATGAAGACGAATTTCATGCAGCCGGGCGTCGGTGCGCTGCGCGCCTGCGGGCGCGTGCTGCATAAATCGTCGACCATGGCCTATTGCGAAGGTGAAGTGCTGGACGAGCAAGGCCGGCTGATCGCCAAGTCCCTGGGCACCTTCAAATATCTGCGCGGCCTGGCCCATGGAGGGCGCGTGCTGCGCCAGCGCAAAGGCGGGGCCGATCCGCTGCCGGATGCCGGGCGGCCAGAGGCGCTACAGGAATAAGCCGGGGACCAATATGCACGCATTCAAGGATAAAGTCGTGGTCATCACCGGCGCTGCCGGCGGCCTGGGCCTCGCGCTCGCCCGTCACGCAGCCGGCCTCGGCATGCGCCTGGTGCTGGCGGACGTCGACGAAGCAGCGCTTTCGCACGCGTGCGAAAGCCTGTGCGAACAGAGCGCACCCAGCGGTACACCCCGTGTCGAGGTGATCGCGCATTGCACAGACGTGAGCGACCCGGCCCAGGTCGACGCGCTTGCCCAGGCGGCACTGGCCCGCTACGGCGCGGTGCATCTGTTGTTCAACAATGCCGGCGTCGGCGCCGGCGGCCTGATCTGGGAAAACAGCGCGCAGGACTACCAATGGGTGTTCGGCGTGAACGTGGCGGGCGTGCTCAATGGCCTGCGCGCCTTTGTGCCGGCGATGCTGGCCCAAGGCGAAGGCCACATCATCAATACCGCTTCGGTTGCAGGTCTGCTCGCGCCGCCCGCGCTGGGCATGTATAACGCGAGCAAGCATGCGGTGGTCGGCCTCACCGAAACGCTGTATCACGATCTGGCCCTGGCAGGCGGGCAGGTGCATTGTTCGGTGCTGTGCCCGGCCTATTTCGATACCGGCATCGCCGACTCGGAACGGACCCGGCCGCACGCGCTGCGCAACGCGGCGCCCCCCACCCCCTCGCAGCTCGCAACCCATGCGCAGCTGCAGAAAGCCGTGAAAAGCGGCAAGCTGAACGCCGACGAAATCGCTGCCCTGACGTTCGAGGCGGTGCGCGAGAACCGCTTCTACATCATCACGCATCCAGCCATCGCACCCGCGATCGCGGTGCGGGGCAAGGATCTGGCGCTGGCACGCAATCCCACCGACGTCTACACGCCGCCCGCGCGCTAAATGTGAGCGCTGTCGTTCAGTCTCGCACGAACGCGTAGCGTTGGCGGCTGTAGCGGGGATGGGCTGCGTCGCGCTCGCCGTCCGGCGTGCTGTCGCCGCGCTCGACGATCTCGACCACACCGTTGGCACAGGACAGGGCGGTGATGCAGCGCGTGCCGTAATCGGGCAGCGCGATATACGCCGCCGACAACGCGCGTTCCCGCTCCAGCGACAGGCCGGTGGACGGCAGCGCCGCGTCGGGTGCGGTGCGGCTATCCTGCATCAAGGCCAGCAGTGCATCGAGCGGCACGGGGTCTGCGCCGGTGGCGGTCCCGGTGCCGCGCTTTTTGGCGAGATGATTACCGCAATCAGTGCCAAGATTCGCTCCGGTCTGCGCCAGTAACGCGCGCAAATCGGCTTTCTTCGCCTCCACCTTGGGCCAGGGCGTATCCAGCAATGCATTGGACAGGCCGTAGCAACCCGGTGTCAGTAAGCGGGGCGGCGCGTCGGCCCGATTGCTGTAATAGGCCAGTTCTCCGTCGGCCAAATTGCCGGCCAGCAGGTTATAGCCGCGCATGGGTTCGGCGGCCGACGCCTGGTCCTGCGCCATTTGCGTCAAATAGGCTAGCGGCGCCTGCCGCGGGCCTCGCAGAAAATCGGCAACCAGCTCGCCGCGGCTGGGCCCGCCCAGTGCTTTTTCGGCGGGAGCGCGGAAATTGGTCAAGGCGGCGAAACGGCCGTCGGGATGCAGCCCCAGCCAGGTGCCGCCGCCTTGCAGGTCGCGCCCGGCCAACACGTGCGGCGCATCCGGCCACCAGGTTAGCGGCAGCGCCGGGCGGGCGAAGAATTCGTCGCGGTTGGCGGCCAGGATCAGTCGGCGCGGTTCGGGCTGCCAGTCGAAGACGATCAGGCACATGCGTCCGACCCGGCGTCGTGGCCCATCAGGACGCAATACTGGGGGCAAGGCTCAGGCCAAGGCATAAGGCGGCGCGCCAAAGTGCAAGGTGGGGCCGTCGGCCGAACCGAGATGGACGCTGCCGTCAGCGAGTGCGTTCAGCTTGATTTCGACCAGGTAGTCGACGCCGCCGCCCGGCGCGGCCGCCGCGTTGACGATGGTGCCGCACGGCTGGGCAGGATCGGCCGAATGGAAGACCTCGGCGCCGGCGCCGGCATCGGAGGTGCTGTCCAGATGGGCGATCAGCGCACGGCGCTTGACCGTGCCCAGGTATTGACTGCGGGCGACGATTTCCTGGCCGGGATAGCAGCCTTTCTTGAAATTGACGCCGCCCACGACCTCGAAGTTGATCATCTGCGGCACGAATTTTTCCTGGGTGGCCGCTGCGATGCGCGGCTCGCCGGCCTGGATAGCCAGCCAATCCCAGGCCGCCGCATCCTGCCGCGGATGGCGCTGCAGTTCGGGCGCCAGCGCTTCATAGGCGGCGACAGGTGCGGCCCACAGATAGCGTGCGACCCCGGCGGCGTCGGTCAGGCGCAGCAGCGAGCCGTTCGCGGCATCATGCAGCACCGCATAGGGTTGAACCGGCAGCGCACCGAAGCGCGTCTGCAATAGCGTTGCGGCGGCGCCCGTCAGGCCGATCAGACGGGTCTGCGGGGTGGCGTCGCTGAGCTTGGCCTTGGCTCGCAGCACGAACATCGACAGTTTCTTCTGCATCGCGGCAGCGATATCGGCCGACAGCATCAAGCGGATCGCGCGGGTATCTCGCCACACCAGGAAACTGGCCAATAAGCGGCCCTTGGGGCTGCAGAAGCCGGCCAGGCGGGCGGTATCGGCCGGCAGTGTCTCGATGTCGTTGGTCAGCAGATTATGCAAGAAACTCGCCGCATCGGCGCCTTCGACGTCGAGCAGCGCGTATTGCGTGAGCGCGATCCAGGCGCCTGCACGCAGCGCCGGGTCGACCTGCGCGGGCAATGTGCCCGGGGCGGCGTCCGGGCGGGCGGTTTCGGAATTCGGGGATGCTTGCATGTCGGAGAGTGCCGGAAGTTGAGCGCGCACGCGAATATATGCAAATTGTCGAGGCGTAGTCGAGCGCGAGCCAAGCAAGTATTATATGGGGTCTTGCATGCATACGCTGAAACTCGCTGCGATCGACTGCAACCCACTGAGACCCGCCTAGCGCCGTTCCACCCGCTTTTTGCATCGACTCCGTTGAAAAAATTCTTTGTTTCTCTACTGATTTTTCTGCTGCTCGCCGCGGGCGGCACTGGCTACGCGTTCTATTGGTGGGCCAATGCCCCCCTGCAGTTCGCCCCCCCCAAGCTGGACGCGACCATCAAGGGGCACAGCAGCCTGCGCTCGGTCGCGGTGCAACTGGCCCAGGCCGGCGTGCCGATCCAGCCCCAGCTGTTTGTCGCACTGACCCGCGTGTTGAGGCTCTCCGCGCAACTTAAGGCCGGCAACTACGAATTCGAGACCGGTATCACGCCTTATGAGGTGCTCGACAAGATTGCGCGCGGCGACGTCAACGAATTCGTCGTGACCGTGATCGACGGCTGGAATTTCCACCAGATGCGCGCCGAACTCGACGCCAATCCGGAATTGCGTCACGACACCGCTGGCTGGAGCGACGCGCAGATCCTGCAAGCGCTCGCGGTACCGGTCGAAGCCGCCCATCATGCGTTGGCGAATCCGGCGTCCGTACCGCTGCCGGACCCGGTTCAGACTGCCGCGATTGACCCAGCGATTGACCTCGCCGAGGGCAGGTTCTTTCCCGACACCTATCTGTTCGACAAGGCGACCTCGGACCTCGACATCTACCGGCGCGCGATGACGCTGATGGACCAGCGCCTGGCCCAGTTGTGGGCCGCGCGCGCGCCGGATTTGCCGTACAAGACGCCATACGACGCGCTGATCATGGCCTCGCTAGTCGAAAAGGAAACCGGCCGTGCCAGCGACGCGCCGCTGGTGGCGGCGGTCTTCGTCAACCGCTTGAAGCGGGGCATGCCGCTGCAGACCGATCCCAGCGTGATCTATGGCATCGGCAGCCGATACTCGGGCCATCTGCACAAAAAAGACCTGCAAACCGATGGCCCGTACAATACCTACACCCGCGTCGGCTTGCCGCCGACGCCGATCGCGCTGCCGGGCGCCAACGCATTGCAGGCCGCGCTGAATCCGGCCCAGTCCACGGCGCTGTACTTCGTTGCCCGCGGCGACGGCAGCAGCCTGTTTTCCGATACGCTGGAAGCGCACAACCGCGCGGTCAACAAATATATCCGGGGCGAATAAGATGGCGCGCGGCAAATTCATTACCTTCGAAGGCATAGACGGCGCCGGCAAGACCACCCACTTGGGCTGGTTCCAGACCCAATTGGAAGCGCGCCTGGCCGGCACCGGCATCGGCATCGTGATGACGCGCGAGCCGGGCGGCACGGCGCTGGGCGAGGCCTTGCGGGAAATTCTGCTGCGCGAGCCCATGCACCTGGAAACCGAGGCGCTGCTGATGTTCGCCGCACGCCGCGAGCACTTGGCCCGCGTCATCGAACCAGCGCTGGCGCGCGGCGACTGGGTCATCTCCGACCGCTTCACCGATGCCACATTCGCCTATCAGGGCGGCGGCCGTGGCCTCGCACGAGACAAGCTGGAGGCGCTTGAACACTGGGTCCAGGGAAATCTGCAGCCCGACCTGACACTGCTGTTCGACGTCCCCAACGAAACCGCGAGCGCCCGGCGCGGCGCGGCGCGGGCGCCGGACAAGTTCGAAAGCGAATCAGCCGCCTTTTTCGTGCGCACGCGCGACGAATACCTGCGTCGCGCCGCCGAGGCGCCGCAGCGTTTTGCCGTGATCGACGCCACGCGGACCATTCCTGAAATTCAGATTGAACTTAAAGAAATTGCGGCAAATATCTGAATGATAAAGAAAAAATTATACGTTAATGTAATACTTGAAGTCGGAACAAGCCCGGCGGCCCACGCATGATCTACCCATGGCAACAGGATGCCTGGAACAACTTGCAATCGCTGCGCGGCCAGTGGCCGCATGCGCTGTTGTTCCACGGCCAGGCAGGGACAGGCAAGGCCGATTTCGCGCGCCATCTGGCGCATGGGCTACTGTGCGAGGCGCCGTTGGCGGGCGGCCATCCCTGTGGCGCCTGTCCGGCGTGCCGCTGGCTCGCGCAGGGCAACCATCCGGATTTCCGTATCGTGGTACCCGAAAGCATGATGGCCGACGTGGCACCGGCCGACGCCGAGGAAGGGGTTGCCAATAACAACAGTAGCGCGGACGGCGACGGCGAGAAAAAAAGCCGTGCCTTGAGCCGCGAAATCAAGATCGAGCAGATTCGCTCGCTGCTGGAATTCTGCACGGTGGGCGCCCATCGCGGCGGCCTGCGGGTGGTGGTACTGTATCCGGCCGAAGCCCTGAATACGGCGGCTGCCAATGCCTTGCTGAAAACACTGGAAGAACCACCGCCGAGTGTGGTGTTCCTGCTTGTCAGCGCGCATATCGAACGCCTGCTGCCGACCGTCGTCAGCCGCTGCCGCCAATGGCCGCTGCCGCGCCCGGATACGACGGCCGCCTTGGCCTGGTTGTCGGCCCAGGGCCTGGCTGAGCCGCAGGCCTTACTCGCCGAAGCGGGCGGCGCGCCGCTGGCCGCGGTGGGATTGGCCCAGGATCCACATCGCGATTTGCAGCGTCTGACGCTGGCCCAATGGGCGGCGGGCGCCAACTGCGACGCCTTTGCCTGCGGCGAGGCGCTGCAAAAAGCGCCAATCCCGCTGGTGCTGGGCTGGATGCAGCGCTGGCTGTTCGACCTGCTGGCCTTCAAGACCGCCGGGCAAGGGCGCTACTATCCCGCCGCAGCCGAGGCGCTGGCGCGCTGCGCCAAACAAGCCGATGCCGGGCGGCTGGCTCGCCTGATCCACGTGGTCAATCGCCAGCGCGCGGCCGAGAACCATCCGCTGAATGCACGTCTGGTGGTCGAGGAACTGATGCTCGGCTATCGCGATATTTTCTCTGCTTGATGGGCGTTCCGCGTGTTCCATATTGCCGTCTCGCGATTTTGCATGCCGCTCGCGCCCTTTAATTTGGATGGACCCTGATCATGAGCTCAACTGTCACCTCAGCCGCCACCATAACCGTAGCCAGTCTGCCCGCGCTGCCGCCAGGCGTGACGCTGCGCGACGCGACGCTGGATGATTTGCCCGGCATCGTCGCCATCTACAATTCGACTGTCCCCTCGCGCCAGGTCACGGCCGATACCGAGCCGGTCAGCGTCGAAAGCCGCGTGGCGTGGTTCCATGCGCACGGGCCGCAACGCCGTCCGCTGTGGGTGGCTGAGCAGGACGGGACTCTGCTGGGCTGGGTCAGCTTCTCGGATTTCTACGGCCGGCCGGCCTATGGCGCCACCGCCGAAGTCAGCATCTACCTGGCCGAAGCCGCGCGCGGCAAGGGGCTGGGGCGCACCTTGCTGGCCCGAGCGCTGGCCGCGGCGCCTGCACTCGGGATCAGCACGGTGCTCGGCTTCATTTTTGGTCACAATGTACCCAGTCTCGCACTCTTTCGCAGCTTCGGCTTTACCGCCTGGGGCGATTTAGCGCGCGTCGCCGTGCTTGACGGCGTCGAGCGCGATTTGATCATCATGGGACTGCGGGTCGAATAATCGAGCCGGCCCGTTATCGAGCAGAGTCGCCCCGAGCCTTCCCGTCCAAACCTTGCCGCGCGGCGTGCGCGGCCTTCATCGCGGGTCCGGACCCGCCAGCGAAACCACCATGTTTGTCGATTCACACTGCCATATCAATTTTCCCGGCCTGGTCGAACGGCTGGACGAACTGCTCGATACCATGCGCGAGCATGCAGTGACGCACGCGCTGTGCGTGAGCGTCGACCTCGAAACGCTGCCGGCGGTGCTGGGCGTGGCCGAGCGCTATCCGAACGTGTATGCGTCGGTGGGCGTGCACCCCGACCACGAGGATTGCGCCGAGCCCAGCGTCGAGCAGTTGATCGAACTGTCGCGCCATCCCAAGGTGGTCGCGATCGGCGAAACCGGCTTGGACTACTATCGCCTGGAGGGCCGCACGCGGGCCGACATGGAGTGGCAGCGGGAACGCTTTCGCACCCATATCCGCGCCGCGCGCGCGGTCGGCAAGCCACTTATCATCCACACCCGTTCGTCGGCCGAGGATACCCTGCGCATCATGCGCGAGGAGGGCGCGTCGGCGGTGGGCGGGGTCATGCATTGCTTCACCGAAACCTGGGAGATCGCGCAAGCCGCGCTGGCGCTCGATTTTTATATTTCGATTTCCGGCATCGTTACCTTCAAGAGCGCGCGCGACCTGCAGGATGTCGCGCGTCAGTTGCCGCTCGAACGCCTGCTGATCGAGACCGACTCGCCGTATCTGGCGCCGGTGCCGTATCGCGGCAAGACCAACCAGCCGGCCTATGTCAGTCATGTCGGGCGTTTCCTGGCCGAACTGCGTGGCGTGCCCGAAGCGGCGCTGGGGCAGGCAACCACTGACAATTTCTTTAAACTTTTCAAGCCATTGGCAGTCAATCTGCAGGCGTGATGTGAACTCGGCTCGGGTTTGCGTCGGACTTGAAGCGTGCCACCGGCCGGCCCGGACGAGCACGCCAATCATATTGAAAACAACAGGTTGCAAGGTATGATGAAAGTATCGTTTGAAGTGATCGGGGTGATGCGAGGCATGGGCCGCTTATTGGGTGCCGCCACCGTGTGCGCCGGCGTCCTGATGCAGTCGGGCTGTGCGCAGACGCCGGTCCAGGCGCAGTCGGCGCAGCGCGATGCGATGGCCAAGGCGGTGTCGTTCGACGATGTCAATGCGGTACGCCATTATCTGGCGCAAGGTGTCGATCCGAACGGCCGCGACGTGACCGGCATGCCCTGGCTGATGCTCGCCGCGCGCGCAAAGGCGGACAAGGTGGCACTCTTGTTGATCGACAACCCGAAGACCGATGTCGACATCCTCGACAAAACCGACGAAAACGCCTTGATGTTCGCCGCGATCAATCAGGACTTGCCGCTGGTCAAGGCGCTGATCGCCAAGGACGCAGAAGTCAACAAGAAGGGCTGGACGCCGCTGCACTATGCGGCCACTTCGGGTGACGTGGACATCATCAACGTGCTGCTCGACGAATCGGCCTACGTCGACGCCGCCTCGCCGAACGGCACCACACCCTTGATGATGGCCGCCCGCGGCGACAAAGTGGACGCCGTCAACGCGCTGCTGCGGGGCGGCGCCGACTCGACCCTGAAGAATCAGCTTGGCCTGTCGGCAGCCGATTTCGCCAAGATGAATCACAACACCGACCTGGCCGCGGCGCTGGAGGCGAGCGCCAACGAACTGCGCACGCGCCGTGCGCAACAATCGACCGGTGCCTCGGCGGCGACGCCGGCAAGCGGAAATTGAGCCTCGCGTGAGCGGGCCTAGACTAAAAGCGCATCATGCGCAGAAACCGATGAAGATAGCCCAGATTGCACCGCTGACCGAATCCGTTCCGCCCAAGTACTACGGCGGGACCGAGCGCGGGGTGTCGTATCTGACGGAAGCGCTGGTCGAATTGGGCCACGACGTGACGCTGTTCGCGAGCGGAGATTCGCGCACCAGCGCGACGCTGGTGCCGGTGTGGCCGGCCGCCTTGCGCCTCGACGAGGCGTTGCGCGACCGGGTGGCGCCTCATATCGGGCTGATGGAAGCCGTGCGCCGGCGCGCCGAGCAGTTCGACGTGCTGCATTTTCATCTCGATTACTACCCGTTTTCGCTGTTCGCGCGCCAGAGCACGCCCTTCGTCACCACGCTGCACGGCCGACTGGATCTGCCCGAGCATCAGCGGGTGTTCGATACCTTCAATACTGCCCCTGTGATCTCGATCTCGAATTCGCAGCGCGAACCGCTGCCGCAGGCGAATTGGCAGGCGACCATCTACCACGGCATACCGGAAAACCTGTATCGGCCGCAGGCAGTCCAGCCCGAGTATCTGGCAGTGCTGGGACGGATTTCGCCCGAAAAGCGCATCGACGTCGCGATACGCATAGCCCAGCAAAGCGAATTGCCGCTCAAGATCGCGGCCAAGGTCGACGCGGCTGACCGCGATTATTTCGACCGCGAGATCCGGCCGCTGCTGCGTCTGCCGAACGTCGAGTACATCGGCGAGATCACCGACGCGCAGAAGGCCGACTTCCTGAGCCGAGCGCTGGCGCTACTGTTCCCGATCGACTGGCCGGAACCGTTCGGCCTGTCGATGATCGAGGCGATGGCCTGCGGCACGCCGGTGATCGCCTATAACCGCGGCTCAGTCATCGAAATCGTCGATCACGGCGTGTCGGGTTTGATCGTCGAGGACGAAATCGGCGCGCTGGCCGCCATCAAACGGATCGCCAGCCTGCCGCGCGCCCAGGTACGGGCGCGCTTCGAGCAGCGCTTCACCGCGCGCCGCATGGCGCAGCAGTATGTCGATACCTACCGGGCGATGATCCGCGCCCAGCGCCGTTCGCGCTTTCGCCTGATCCAGCCCGACAGCACGTCCTGAGGCGGGCGATGCATTGCTGATGCCGGTTAGTGCAGGTTAATGCCGGTTTGCGGCGCTTTCCACACGAGAACGACAAAGCTCGACCGCAAAAGCGTGACCGATGCGACAATACAATACAGGAGCGGCGCCTGAGCGCGGCTCTGCGTGGGGCGCGCATGGCCGCGCCTCGGGTCGAATTGTTGATGTCATTCAGGAACCGCGGCGCCTCCATGTACATTCCCAAGCATTTCGCCTTCGACGATGCTGCCCAGATCCAGGCCTTCGTACGCGACTTTCCCTTTGCCACCCTGGTCACGATGATGGACGGTGTCCCGTTCGCCACCCATCTGCCGCTCTTGCTCGATATGCGCACGGGCACCCACGGTGTCGTGCGCGGCCACGTGGCGCGATCCAATCCGCACTGGCAGGCGCTCGAGAAAAGCGAGACGGAGTCGCTTGCGATCTTCCACGGGCCGCATACCTATGTATCGCCGCGCTGGTACGAAAACGCGCCGGCGGTGCCCACCTGGAACTATATCGCCGTGCATATGTACGGACGCCCACAGGTCATCCGCGCCCACGAGGACCTGATCGCTGACATGAAGGCGATGGTCGACCATTTCGAGCCGGACGGGCAGGCGAGCCATGTGATCACGCCCGAGTATGTCGAGAAACTGTCGGCCGGCATCGTCGGTTTTCGGATGGAGGTGATCCGGGTCGAGGGCAAGCGCAAGCTCAGCCAGAACCGTCCGATCGAGGATCAGCGAGGCGTGGCGGCGGCGCTGGCCGAGGCCGAGGACCTGGATGCGCTCGCCTATCGCGGCTATCTGGAAGGCAAGGATTGGATGCCCAAGACGTGAGCGCCGGATGGCGCGGGCGCGCCTTTGCACTGTAGCGCGACTGTTAAGCACTCGCAGGTCGAATTCAGGTTGGCGGCACCGGGGGCGTCGCCACCACCGCGGGGCGCGGTGCAACCCGCGCGCGCATGCGAGGGCTGGGCAAACGCCCGGCCTCGGACAGCCGCATCAGTTGCCGCAAGGCCATCAGCCCGCCGATCGCTTCCAGCACGGCCGCCGGTACCCACATGATCAAACCGCCCAGGCTTTGGTCCATCAGGGGGCTGATGTCATAGGCGCGTCCGCACAGCGAAAACACCGGATAGAGATCGTGCTGGGTGAAGGTGATGATCGCGCCGACCAGGATCTGCGGGGTCATCGTGATCGCCGGCGACAGCACGCGCAATCCGGCGCGCATGCGGCCCGGCGGGCTGGGCCTGTGGTCGAGGAGCATGCCCCAGTACATCAGGCCGCTGATGGTTACCGACCAGTTCATCAAGTGATACAGGCGCCAGTCCAGCATGGAGACGAACTGTACCGAGGGGATCAGCCAAACCAGCACCGAGGCGAGGAATAGCAGCGACACCAGCGCGGGCTGCAGCAGCACACCCATGACCGCGCGCCAGGCTCGGCCGTGTTGCAGGCGGCGCAGGCGCCCGCGCCAGGCGAACGGCAAGCCCGCGCGCATCACCATGCCCGGATAGGCCGACATGATGATGAGCGGCGCCAGGTGATGCAGGATCAGATGCTGGATCCGATGCACGAAGAATTCATGCTCGGCGTAATAATCGAGACGCGTATGCAGCGACAGATAAAGGATGAGAAAGCCGATCCAGAACGCGCCCTGGCGCGCCAGGCTGACGCGCTGGCGCCGTGTGCCGCGGAAAAACAGCCAGCCCGCCAGCACGAACAGCACGACGAGCGGTGGCGAGGGTTCCCACGGAGTGAGGAGCGCGATCGGCGACATAAGGCAAGGACTGCGGGGACGCAAGCGTCCAGCGATAACAATGCGGCATTTTACCAGCCGGGCACGGGTTCATTCGGCGCAGGGCGAGGACACGCAGCTCATTTTGTCTCGTTCCCCGCTATGCCACGTGCTGGATTGCCCCTAATTTCTGGCCAACGCGCGTAAAGGCGGCGGTGGCCTGCTCGATTTGCTCCGGCGTGTGCGCGGCGCTCATCTGGGTGCGGATGCGCGCGCGCCCCTTGGGGACGACCGGGAAAGAGAAGCCGATCACATATACGCCTTCGGCCAGCAGTGCTTCGGCCATCCGGCCGGCCAGCTGCGCGTCGCCCAGCATCACCGGCACGATGGGATGCTGGCCCGGCACCAGGGTAAAGCCCGCGGCGCTCATGCCGCGGCGGAACTGTTCGCCGTTTTCGCGCACGCGACGGCGCAGTTGCGCCCCTTCGTCGCTGGCCAGCACCTCCAGGACCTTGATCGACGCCGCGCAGATGCTGGGCGCCAACGCGTTCGAGAATAAATAAGGGCGCGATCGCTGGCGCAGCAGTTCGATCACTTCGCGGCGCGCCGCGACATAACCGCCCGAAGCCCCGCCCAGTGCCTTGCCGAGCGTGCCGGTCAGAATGTCGATGCGGCCTTCGACGCCGCAGAATTCCGGCGTACCCCGGCCATGTTCGCCGATAAAACCCACCGCATGCGAATCGTCGACCATCACCATCGCGCCGTAGCGGTCGGCCAGGTCGCAGATCGCGCCGAGGTCGGCGATGATGCCGTCCATCGAGAATACGCCGTCGGTTGCGATCAATTTGTAACGCGCGCCGGCGGCATCGGCCGCCTGCAATTGCGCTTCGAGGTCGGCCATGTCGTTGTTGCGATAGCGATAGCGCCTGGCTTTGCACAGGCGTACGCCGTCGATGATGCTGGCGTGGTTCAACTCGTCGCTGATGATCGCGTCGGCTTCGCCCAGCAAGGTTTCGAACAGGCCGCCATTGGCATCGAAGCAACTCGAATAGAGGATCGTATCTTCGAAGCCGAGGAAGTCGGCCAATGCGCTCTCCAGGCGTTTGTGCACGGTTTGCGTGCCGCAGATGAAGCGCACCGAGGCCATGCCGAAGCCGTCTTCGTCCAGGCCGGCCTTGGCAGCGGCGATCAGCCGCGCATCGTCGGCCAAGCCAAGATAATTGTTGGCGCAGAAATTCAGAACCGCGGTGCCGCTCGCGAGCCGAATCTGCGAGGACTGGGGCGTGGCGATCACGCGCTCGGGCTTGAAGTAGCCGTCTGCCGTGATTTGAGCAAGGGTCTCGCGCAGCGAGGAAAGAAACTGGTTACGCATGGGGTGGGCCTTTCATAATGGACCAAACGAACGAATTATGCAGCCAATCCTAAATCTTTTTGTAGATATGACACATAAGAAATGTCTTGTTAAAGTGAAAGCAACGCGATTAAAAAAACGCCGCTACACTAGTATTCAAGGCATGTTTGATTTGGAGCATATGGAGTGCGGGAAACCCCTGATGCGATACCGCACACCAAGCGACACAATCAAAACGACTTGATAGCTTGATTGCGTAATACTTGATATGGGGTATACGCACGTGCGAACCTCGGTTCGTATGTTGCCGCGAGGCACGAAGATCCGGTGTTTGATCGGTTCTCGACGGGCAGGGCGGCAGTGCATTGGAAGACGAGGAGATGGCATGGACATCTATGACAGTTTTTCGGCCCGCTTCGACAAGACTCGCGAAGACGAATTCTCGCTCGAGGAATATCTCCAGATATGCAAGAGCGAGCCGGCCGCCTACGCGACCGCCGGCGAGCGCATGCTGATGGCGATAGGCGAGCCGGAACAGATCGACACTCGCAACGAACCACGCTTGTCGCGCCTGTTCGCGAACAAGGTGATCAAGATTTACCCCGCGTTTCGCGAATTCTACGGCGCCGAGGAGGTCATCGAGCAGGTGGTCTCGTACTTCCGGCACGCGGCGCAAGGCCTGGAAGAACGCAAACAGATTCTCTATCTGCTCGGCCCCGTCGGCGGCGGCAAGTCGTCGATCGCGGAGCGCCTGAAGCAACTGATGGAGCGCGTGCCGTTCTATGCACTGAAGGGCTCGCCCTTCAATGAATCGCCGCTTGGCCTGTTCGACTATGCCGAGGACGGCGCAATCCTCGAAGAGCAGTATTCGATACCGCGCCGCTACCTGAAGAGCATCCTTAGTCCGTGGGCGGTGAAGCGCTTGCATGAATACAACGGCGACATCCGCAAGTTTCGCGTGGTCAAGCGTTATCCGTCCATCCTGCGGCAGATCGCGATCTCCAAGACGGAACCTGGCGACGAGAACAATCAGGATATTTCGGCCCTGGTCGGCAAGGTCGATATCCGCAAGCTCGAACAGTACGCGCAAGACGATGCCGACGCTTACAGCTATTCGGGCGGCCTGTGCCTCGCCAATCAAGGCCTGCTCGAATTCGTCGAAATGTTCAAGGCGCCGATCAAGGTGCTGCATCCGCTCCTGACCGCGACCCAGGAAGGCAACTTCAAGGGGACCGAGGGCTTCGGCGCGATCCCCTTCGACGGCATCATCCTGGCCCACTCGAACGAGTCGGAGTGGAAGGCGTTTCGCAACAACCGCAACAACGAAGCTTTGCTCGATCGCATCTACATCGTCAAGGTACCGTACTGCCTGCGCGTGTCCGAGGAAGTGAAGATCTACGAGAAGCTACTGCGCAACTCGTCGCTCGAAAAAGCAGTCTGCGCGCCGGGCACCTTGAAGATGATGGCTCAGTTCTCGGTGCTGACGCGGCTGCAGGAACCGGAAAATTCCAGCCTGTTCTCGAAGATGCAGGTGTACGATGGCGACAATCTCAAGGATACCGATCCGAAAGCGAAGTCGTATCAGGAATATCGCGATTTCGCCGGAGTCGATGAAGGGATGAACGGCGTCTCGACGCGTTTTGCCTTCAAGATCTTGTCGCGCGTGTTCAACTTCGACACCTCCGAAATCGCCGCCAATCCGGTGCATCTGATGTATGTGCTCGAACAACAGATCGAACGCGAGCAGTTCCCGCCGGAACAAGAGCAGCGTTTCCTGACCTTCGTCAAGGACACACTGGCGACGCGCTACGTCGAATTCATCGGCAAGGAAATCCAGACGGCCTATCTGGAGTCGTATTCCGAGTACGGCCAGAACGTGTTCGACCGCTACGTGACCTACGCCGACTTCTGGATTCAAGACCAGGAGTTCCGCGATCACGATACCGGCGAAAGTTTCGATCGGGCGGCGTTGAACGGAGAACTCGAGAAGATCGAGAAGCCGGCGGGCATCAGCAATCCGAAGGATTTCCGCAACGAGATCGTGAATTTCGTGTTGCGCGCACGGGCCAACAACGCGGGACAGAATCCGCTGTGGACCAGCTACGAAAAGTTGCGCGTCGTGATCGAAAAAAAGATGTTCTCGAACACCGAGGAACTGTTACCGGTCGTTTCGTTCAATACCAAGGGCTCCGCCGAAGAGCAGCGCAAGCATGAGGATTTCGTCAATCGGATGGTGACGAAAGGCTATACGCCCAAGCAGGTCCGCCTGCTGTGCGAATGGTATCTGCGGGTACGCAAATCGTCGTGATGCCGCTGCCGATACCGCGTTTCGAGCGGCCCGGCGTTTTCTGGAAAGTGGCTCGAAACGGCCGGCGCCAAGGCAATAACTGGCGCCGGCCGCTAACGAACTAGCCCGTATATGGGGCCGGTCGTGGCTGCGCGCACGGCCCCGTGATACTGGCAGGAGATCGAAACGTGCTGCATCAAATCATAGACCGCCGCCTGGCGGGAAAGAACAAGAGTATCGCCAATCGGGAACGCTTCCTGAAGCGTTTTCGCACCCATATCCGCCGCGCCGTCTCGGAAGCCGTGCGCGATCGCGGCATCAAGGAAATCGAGAACGCGAAAAGCATCTCGATTCCGCGCAAGGACATCTCGGAGCCCGTGTTCCATCACGGCCCGGGCGGCAAGCGCGAGATGATCCACCCCGGCAACGATCAATACATCAAGGGCGACAAGATCGACCGTCCGAGCGGCGGCGCGGGGCAGGGCGGCGGCAGCGCCAGTCCGGACGGAGACGGCGACGACGATTTCGTGTTCGAGCTGAGTCGCGAAGAATTCATGCAGTACTTCTTTGACGACCTCGAACTGCCGCGCTTGGTGAAAACCCAGTTGATGGCCTTGCCGGACGTGAAGAACGTGCGCTCGGGCTATGCGGCGGAAGGCACGCCGAACAATATCGACATCGTGCGCTCGCTGCGCAGCGCCCTTGGGCGGCGCATCGCGCTCGGCTCGCCGTTGGTGTCCGAGCTGGCGGCGCTGGAGGAGGAGTTGGAAGCGCTCAAGCAGGATCCGGCCGATCGCCGCGAGGAAATCGAGCAGCTGGCAGCGGAAATCCACCATCTGAAAGGTCGGATCTGGCGCATTCCTTTTATCGACCCGTTCGATTTGCGCTATATCAACCGCATCCGCCAGCCGACACCATCGAGCAATGCAGTGATGTTCTGCGTGATGGACGTGTCCGGTTCGATGGACGAGCAGCGCAAGGATCTGGCCAAGCGCTTCTTCATTCTTCTGTACCTGTTTCTGACACGCAACTACGAGAAAATCGAGGTGGTCTTTATCCGCCACCACACCCGCGCCGACGAGGTCGACGAGGACACGTTCTTCCGTTCGACCGAAAGCGGCGGCACCGTGGTGTCGAGCGCGCTCGATCTGATGAACACGATCATCGACCAGCGCTACGACCCGAGCGCGTGGAACATCTATGCGGCGCAGGCGTCCGACGGCGACAACTGGGGCGACGATTCGCCCAAGTGCCGCGCGCTGCTGGCCGAGCGCATCCTGCCGCGGATGCGCTACTTCGCCTATATACAGGTTGCGCTGGAGGAGCAGAACCTGTGGATGGAATACGAGTCGCTGGCCGAGCATTTCCAGCAATTCGCAATGAGAAAAGTGACGGCGGCTGCAGAAATCTACCCGGTGTTTCGCGAGCTGTTCGAAAAACAGACCGCCTGACCTCCATCCGCCGAGGCCTGCTCGCCATTCGGCTGGGCGGCCAACCTCGGTTGCGTCCAACCGGTTGCCAGTGCATCATAGGCATACCGGCCCTGCTGGAGCTTCGTATGAGCACCATCGAAACAACCCGACTGCCGTGTCCCTCCGACTGGTCGTTCGAGCTTATCGAACAGTATGAGCGCGAAATCGCCCGTGTAGCCGAACGCTACAAACTCGATATCTACCCGATTCAGCTTGAAATCATCAGCGCCGAGCAAATGATGGACGCCTATGCGTCAGTCGGGCTGCCGGTGAACTACCGGCACTGGTCCTTCGGCAAGCACTTCCTGTCCACGGAAAAGGGCTACCGGCGCGGCCAGATGGGGCTCGCCTACGAAATCGTGATCAACTCCAATCCCTGTATCGCGTATCTGATGGAGGAGAACACGATGACCATGCAGGCGCTGGTGATCGCCCACGCTGCCTACGGTCACAACTCGTTTTTCAAGGGCAATTATCTGTTCCAGCTCTGGACTGATGCCCACGCGATCGTCGATTACTTGGTGTATGCAAAGAACTATATCGCCGACTGCGAGGAACGCTATGGCATGGAGCGCGTCGAGCTGCTGCTCGATTCCTGCCATGCGCTGATGTATTACGGCGTCGACCGCTATAAGCGTCCGCAAAAGCCATCGCTCGCCAAGGACCTGATCCGCCAGCGCGAGCGCGAGGCATATCTACAGATGCAGGTCAACGAACTGTGGCGCACGGTACCCTTGAAAAAAGGCGAAGCCGCCCGTCGGCCGGAGGAGCGCTATCCAGCCGAACCGGAAGAGAATCTGCTGTACTTCGCCGAGAAGAATGCACCACTGTTGGAGTCGTGGGAGCGTGAAATCGTGCGCATCGTGCGCAAGATCGGCCAGTATTTCTATCCGCAGCGCCAGACCCAGGTGATGAACGAAGGCTGGGCCACCTTCTGGCATTACACGCTGCTCAACACGCTGTACGACGAAGGCAAGCTCGAAGACGGCTTCATGATGCAATTCCTGCATTCGCACAGCAATGTCGTGTTCCAGCCGCCCGTCACCGCGCCGTACTACAGCGGCATCAACCCGTATGCGCTGGGCTTTTCGATGATGAGCGACCTGCGCCGCATCTGCGAGCATCCGACCGAAGAGGACCGGCGCTGGTTTCCCGAACTGGCCGGCACGCCCTGGCTCGAGACGCTGCATTATGCGATGCGCAATTTCAAGGACGAAAGCTTTATCGCGCAATATCTGTCGCCCAAGCTGATGCGCGATATGCGTCTCTTCTCGGTGCTCGACGACGACAGCAAGTCGACCCTGGAAATTTCCGCGATCCACGACGACTCAGGCTTCAGCTATCTGCGCGAAGCACTGTCCCGGCAATACGACATGCATCATCGCGAGCCCAATATCCAGGTGTGGTCGGTCGACACGCGCGGCGACCGCAGCCTGCTGCTGCGCCATTTCCGCTCGGACAACCGGCCGCTGTCGAACGACACCGAGGAAGTGTTGAAGCACATGGCGCGCCTGTGGCAGTTCAAGGTGCGACTCGAAAGCGTGGACGAAAACGGGGTGGTGCGCCAGCACTACGAGTGCGAGGGCCAGCGCATGCAGCAAACGCGGGTCTAGCGGGGCGCCGGCCTCCGGCAGCGGCTCGACTCAGCGCAACAGCAGCAACACCAGGGCAGCCAGTGCCGGGACGCCCTGGATATAAAAGATACGGCGGCTTACCGTGAGGGCGCCGAAGATCCCCGCAAGCAGCACGCACCCGCAAAAAAACAACTTGATGTGTACCCCCGCATCGCCGAGCGTCAGGCCCCAGGCGAGGCCTGCGGCCAGAAAGCCGTTGTACAGACCCTGATTGGCTGCCAGCGCCTTGGAGGCGGTGGCGAATTCCGCCGTCAGGCGAAACACGCGGCGCCCGATCGGCTTGTCCCACAGAAACATTTCCAGCACCAGGAAATAGACGTGCAGCAGGGCGATCAAACCGATCAGCAGATTGGTGAATAGTGCCATCGAGCGGTCAGGGAGGAGTAGAGTGGCGCCCAGCTTAATCGGCGGGACCGGTGCTGTCCATCCGCGCAAGCGTGCATGGATGCAGCCGTATGATCCGTCACAAGCGGCACGGCGCCTTCCCATACCACGCAGTCGCTTGCGAAGCGAGCCATAATTACGCAATGCCGCGGACGCATATTTTGCGCGGTTGCGCCCGGCTTCGCAGTACCCCCATTCGAATTGACTCAGAGTAAGGATAAGACATCATGGCCTACCAAGCTGCCCAGAATCGTTATGCCGCGGATATGCAATTTCGCACCTGCGGCCGCAGCGGCCTCAAGCTGCCGGCATTGTCGCTCGGCCTGTGGCACAACTTCGGCGACACCACGCCACTGTCGACCCAACGCGAGATCCTGCGCACCGCGTTCGATCTCGGCGTCACCCATTTCGACCTGGCCAACAACTACGGGCCGCCGTACGGCAGTGCCGAAACCAATTTCGGCCGTCTCTACAAGGATGATTTCAAGCCTTATCGCGACGAATTGCTGATTTCGACCAAGGCCGGCTGGGATATGTGGCCCGGTCCGTACGGGCAGGGCGGCGGTTCACGCAAATACGTGCTGGCCAGCCTGGACCAGAGCCTGCAGCGCATGGGGCTGGACTACGTCGATATTTTCTACTCGCACCGCTTTGATGCGAATACGCCGCTCGAGGAAACCGCCGGCGCGCTCGCCACCGCCGTGCAGCAAGGCAAGGCACTGTATGTCGGCATTTCCTCGTACTCGGCCGGCAAGACCCGCGAGATGGCCGAACTGCTGCGCGCATACAAGGTGCCGCTGCTGATCCACCAGCCTTCGTACAACATGCTCAATCGCTGGATCGAATCGGATCTGCTTGGCGCGCTCGACGACGTGGGCGCCGGCTGTATCGCGTTTACGCCGCTGGCTCAGGGCCTGCTGACCAGCAAATACCTCAACGGCGTGCCCGACGATGCCCGCATCAACAAGCCGGGCGGCACTTCGCTGCGGCCCGAGCACTTGAGCGAGGAAAATCTCAAGCACGTGCGCAAACTCAACGAAATCGCCCAACGGCGCGGCCAGTCACTGGCCCAGATGGCGCTGGCCTGGGCGCTGCGCGATCGCCGCGTGACCTCGGTCCTGATCGGCGCGAGCAAGGCGAGCCAGGTGGTGGAGAATGTCGCGGCCTTGAAGAACCTGGCGTTTAGCGCGGAAGAATTGGCCGAGATCGATCGCGACGCGACCGAGGGAGGCGTCGATCTGTGGGCGAAGCCGTCGACGGACCAGGCGATCTGAACGATCTGCCAAACGATCTGCTGCAGGGATGGCGCCGAGCGGTAGCCAGGCATCCCGGAGAAATCCGGAATGCCTGGCGCGCAGTCGACCTCGGTTGGCAGCGCGCCGCAAGGCTCGCCACACACACTCAATTTAACATAAGATAAATTATCGAACTTTTATTTGTAGTGGCTAAGTTGTAATGTCCGCTTATAGCCAAGTTCAAATGTCCGCTTTTTCGTAGCATAAGCTGACCTGGCGCCGGTTTCCGGTGCTGGAGAT
>FTBI01001255.1_pt1 | contig 20609 bp, 13 predicted proteins | sample 1639171 | NCBI WGS metagenome assembly FTBI01 (sample SAMEA3914812, study PRJEB12502) | metagenome | biome: forest; material: soil | place: Canada | collected 2011-07-07 | depth 0.1 m | reverse complement strand
TTGGGTCGCGCCAGGGGGGGCGGGCGCGTGAGGTTCTGGAGCGCTGGAGACTGATGCCTCCGGCCGCACAAATTCCATACTCTATTATACGGGCCGCATGCGCGGCTGTCGCGAGAAGGTGACGCGTGAGTCACTTGGGCTGCGACGGGAGATCAACGCGCCGAGAGCTTCGCCCGCTTAGGGCTTGACCACTCCCGGCGTGGGCCGCGAGCCGCCGTGTGTCCAGCGGACCATCTCGTCGAAGGCTTGGCCCACTTCATCCTCGGTAAAGTCGCAGTGGCCCTCGCGGTCGACGACCTGCTGGATAAGATTGTCGCCGAAGCCGGCGGCCTGGACCTGGTGGTTGTAGAGCGAGAGCTGGCTTGGGTCGACGACAGGGTCATAGATGGTGTGGAGCGCGAGCATCGGGCGGCCGAGGTGACCGTTGGGTGTGTAGTGGCGCATCAGGTAGGCGCTCGCTCGAGGCAATGCCGCGTAGCGCCTGACCTTTTCGTTGATTTCGAAGTCGCTGGCGCTGCTGTTGGGGCTGGAGCCGGTATAGATGTAGTTGCGGTTGTCGAAGGGATTGCCTCCGGCGCGGTGCTGGAGGTCGCCCACGACGAAGGTCCAGTAGGCGATGTCGTGGGCCAGGTCGCGATCGGAGTGAAGGCCCGTGAGATTGCGCATGAGGGTGGCGGATTCTGGGTTGGCCCGCAGAGCGTCTAGAACCTTGTTGCGGTCGGCGAGGGTGTCCTCGTAGTTGGCGGGTACGGGCACCAGTTGCGGCATCACGCCGGGAAAGAAAACATCGAAGGCCGCGCGCATGGCGAAGCGGCGCTCCATCTCCTGGTAGGTCGGTCCGACAGCGCCACACAGATCGAGTCCACCAAGGTAGGGTTTGGCGTTGAGTTCGAGGGTGATCGCCACTAGATCGCCGCCCATGGAACGGCCCACCACGTAGGTCGCGTTGGGCTGGCCATACTGCCTGAAGAAGTAGCGGCGCAGGGATTCGGTCTCGGGGTAGGCCTGCTGCAACGCCCATCCGGTCCTCGAATAGGCGCTTTGGATGACGGCGTAGTGGCGATCAAAGAACGGCATCTGGCGGCTTTCCAGGCGCGCGGCGATGTGAAAGGTTACAGGCTGTAAGGCGTAGCCGTGATAAAAGACCACGAGTGCATGGTTCCAATGCGCGGGCACGTCGATGCGGTAGGCGGCGCCGTCGAGCAGGCCAACCTCTGTGATGCCTGAGGGCGACTGGAGCACCTGCTTGTGGCTGGGCGTGGGAGTTGGTGCACCGGCGTCCAACCGAAGCGTGGACGCGAGGAACAGCACTGCGGGGAGCAGTCTGGCGATGGCGGCGAGTGTGGGTCGTCGTGCAGCCATGGGCATGGTGGGTTGGATCATTCTAGCGCGATCGCTTCTGAAGGTTCGATGCGGAAGGTAAATATCTGCTCGCGGCGCAAGCGAAGGGAGCGGAGTGTTGGAGAGGCAAAAGGCGGCCGCTGGATGCGACCGCCAAGGGGGAAGCAGGATGTTTTCGGCGCGGTCAGCCCTCCGCGCTGGTCATCTTTTCTGGCCGCATGTAGGCGTCAAACTCTTCTTCGGTAAGATATCCGAGCTCGCGGTTCGCCTCGCGCAGGGAGAGTCCCTTGTGGTGCGCGGTCTTGGCCAGCTTCGCCGCCTTGTCGTACCCGATGTGCTGGTTAAGCGCGGTCACCAGCATCAGGCACTTCTCTACATATTCGTTAATGCGCTGGAGATTCGCCTCCATACCCTCCACGCAGAATTCGACAAACATGTGGCTCGTATCGGTCAACAGCCGCACCGAATGCATGAAGTTGTAGATCATCACCGGCTTGAAGACGTTAAGCTCGAAGTTGCCCTGGCTGCCGCCGAAGGCGATGGCCGCATTGTTGCCATGTACCTGCACGGCCACCATGGTCATCGCCTCGCTTTGCGTGGGGTTCACCTTGCCGGGCATGATGGAGCTGCCGGGCTCGTTCTCCGGGATGATGAGCTCGCCCAGGCCGCAGCGCGGCCCCGAGCTCAGCCAGCGAATATCGTTGGCGATCTTCATCATCGATCCGGACAGGGTCACCAAAGCGCCGCTCGCAAACACCAGTTCGTCATGGGCCGAGAGAGCCGCAAACTTGTTTGGGTGCGAGCGGAAGGGCAGACCCGTCAGCTCCGCAATCTTCGCCGCAGCGCGGTCCGCAAACTCCGGGTGGGTGTTCAGCCCAGTGCCAACCGCCGTGCCGCCAATCGCCAGCTCATACAGGCCTGCGAGCGACATCTCCATGCGTTCGATATCGCGCGCAAGCAGGCTTGCCCACCCGCCGATCTCCTGCCCCAGCGTAAGCGGCGTTGCGTCCTGCAGATGCGTGCGGCCGATCTTGACGATGTTCTCGAACTGCTTTGCCTTGGTCGCAAGCGCATCATGCAGATGCTGCACCGCCGGGATCAGCCGCTCCTTCACTGCCGTGGCCGCTGCAATGTACATCGCTGTCGGGAAGGTGTCATTCGACGACTGCGACATGTTGACATGATCGTTGGGGTGAACGGGCTTCTTGCTGCCCATCTCGCCGCCCGCAATCTCGATGGCACGATTCGAGATCACCTCATTCACGTTCATGTTGGTCTGCGTGCCTGAACCTGTCTGCCAGATGCGCAACGGAAACTCGTCATTGTGCTCGCCCGCGATCACCTCGTCGGCGGCGCGGACAATCAATTCCATCTTGTCCTTCGGCAGCTTTTCGAGGTCGTAGTTCACCAGCGCCGCCGCCTTCTTCAAAATCGCGAAGGCCCGTATCAACTCCAGCGGCATACGGTCGTCGCCGATCGCGAAATGGTGCAGCGAGCGCTCGGTCTGCGCTCCCCAATAGTGGTTGGCTGGAACCTCAATCTGTCCCATGCTGTCGGATTCGATACGCACGCCCTGTTTCATCTCCTGGATCATCTCGCGACTGTCCTATTCCTCATAAATCACCGCATAACTCCCATCATGATACGCGCTGCCCATCTCCCGCATGCAACGTGCAGAACCGAAAGAATCCTTGGTTTCCGCCCGCCGGGTCGAACGATGTAGATGCGATGTCCTAATATGTTTCGGTGCGCCCTATTGGCATTTCGTTCGTGTCGGCGGCCCAGCGCATGCGGACCTGGCACGTCCCCCCGACCCGAACAGGCATCCAGAAGGGCAAATACAATAGTAAGGAAGGGAATTGTTTCAATGGCCTCCACTAGCTCCAGAATATTGAATTCCACCCTGTCTCAGCGTGTCATGAGTGCGGACGAAGCCGCAGCTCTCATCCAGCCCGGATCGATACTCGGGATGAGCGGCTTTACGGGTTCCGGATATCCGAAAGCGGTGCCGACAGCGTTGGCCAAGCGTATTGCTGCAGCGCATGAGAGTGGGCACGATTTCAAAGTAAGCGTCTTCACTGGAGCCTCGACCGGCCCCGAGTTGGATGGTGCGCTGGCCAAGGCCGACGGGGTCCATCTGCGTCTGCCGTACAGCGGGGACGCCGAGATGCGCAAGCGCATCAACGCCGGCGAGACGGACTACATGGACATCCATCTGAGCCATGTGGCGCAGCTTGTCGACTACGGATTCCTGGGCAAGCTGGATACGGCGATCATCGAGGTCACCGCCATCCTGGAGGATGGACGCATCGTTCCCAGCTCGTCGGTGGGCAACAATACCACCTGGATCAACCGCGCGGATAAGGTCATTCTGGAGGTGAACTCGGCGCAACCCCTGGAGCTGGAGGGCATGCACGATCTCTACTACGGGCTGGGCCTGCCGCCCCACCGCGAGCCGATTCCGTTACTCAAATCGGACCAGCGGATTGGCACTCCATATCTGAAAGTACCCATGGAGAAGGTGATCGCGGTTGTCAGTACAGACATCGGAGACCGCGCCAGCCCATTCAAGGCGCCCGATGAAGCTTCCCGCAAGATTGCCGGCCACATCATTAACTTCCTGGAGTGGGAGGTGAAGAAGGGTCGCCTTCCGTCAAGCCTCTTCCCCTTGCAGTCCGGTGTAGGAAACATCGCCAACGCCGTTCTCTTCGGCTTGGAAGAGGCGCCGTTTGAGGGGATGACTGCCTATACCGAGGTCATCCAGGATGGCATGGTGCAGCTACTGGACAAGGGCAAGGTGTGCAGTCTCTCGGCGACGGCGTTCTCGTTGAGTCCTGACGGCATCGAGAAGATCATGCCGAAGATCGGAAGCTACCGGAAGCAGATCGTGATTCGTCAGCAGGAGATCTCCAACAATCCGGAGATCATCCGCCGGATTGGCGTGATCGCGATGAACGCCATGATCGAGGGAGACATCTACGGCAACGTGAACTCCACCCACATCATGGGCTCGAGCATGCAGAACGGCATTGGCGGCTCAGGTGACTTCACGCGTAACGGCTACCTCTCCTTCATGATGGCGCCCTCGACTGCAGCGAAGGGCAAGATCTCCACCATTGTTCCTATGGTGTCTCATGTGGACCACACCGAGCATGACCTGCAGGTCATGGTCACGGACCAGGGGCTGGCGGACCTGCGGGGACTTTCTCCCAAGAAGCGGGCAAGGCTCATCATTGAGAATTGTTCGCACCCCGACTTCCGCCCGGCACTGCGCGATTATCTCAATCGCGCGGAGAAGCTGGCGCCTGGCAAACACACCCCACATCTGCTCGACGAATCTTTGTCCTGGCATAGCCGCTTTGTTCGCACGGGGAGCATGCTGTCCTAGCGAATGCTGATTGGAGTTGTGATAGCGTGACGAGGAAGACGGTCATCATCGGCGGTGGAATCTCCGGCCTTGCGGCCGCATACACCCTCCAGAAACTTGAAGGGAAGGACGCCAACTATCTTTTGTTGGAGAGCTCCGATCATCTTGGCGGAAAAATCATCACCTATGCCGGCGATGGGTTCCTCATCGAGGGTGGGCCGGATTCCTTCCTAACCCAGAAGCGCGCGGCGCTGGATCTGTGTCGTGAACTCGGGCTCGGCGATCAGCTCATCGGCTCCAACCACACGGCGACGCCCTCTACCTATGTGTTGAGCAAGGGCCAGCTTCATCCGATGCCCGAGGGCATGATGCTCATGGCGCCGACGATGGTACTTCCCATCCTGCGCTCGAAGCTAATCTCCTGGCCGGGCAAGTTGCGCATGGGTATGGAGATCTTTATCGGCAGGAACAAGGCCGGCTCCGACGAGAGCTTGGGCAGCTTTGTGCGCCGTCGTATGGGATCTGAGTTGCTGGAGAAGATCGCCGCGCCGCTGATGGCCGGCATTCATGCCGGCGATCCAGAAAGTCTCAGCATGCGCAGCACCTTCCCGATGTTCACGGAGCTGGAGAAGACCCACCGCAGCCTGGTTCTCGGCATGATGAGGCGGAAGAAAGCACAGGCTGCGCAGGCGTCCACGGACAAGAGGCCGTCGATGTTTACCACGCTCTCCGGCGGCTTGCAGCAGCTTCCCGATGCCATCGCGGCGCGGCTGAATCCGCAACAGATCAGGCTCGAATGCCGGGTGCAATCGCTGGCAGCGGAAGACGGTCAGTACCGGATCGGGTTGGCCGATGGATCGTCGATTCTCGCCGACAATGTCGTCTTTACAACGCCCGCATATGTAACTGCGGAGATCGTTCAGCCGCTCGACTCGTCGCTTGCCGAAAAGCTGCGCGGAATCCGTTATGTCTCAACCTCAACTGTCTCGCTGGCATTTCGTCGCAGTGAGCTGAACTGCGTGCTGAATGGCTTTGGATTTATCGTGCCCACGACCGAAGGGCGCAGGATCAACGCGTGTTCGTGGTCGTCCGCCAAGTTCAGCCACCGCGCACCGGACGATTATGTTCTGATGCGCGTCTTTATTGGAGGTGCGTTTGCCGAGGATCTGGCCGAGCAGGACGAGGCGACATTGATCGAGATTGCGCGGCAGGAACTGCGCGAGATTATGGGCATCACGGCAACGCCAGTGTTGACACGAGCTTACCGCTGGCGGAAGTCCAACCCGCAATACAACGTCGGCCACGGCGCGCTGCTTGATGAGATCGACCAGGCGGTGGCAGTCCATCCCGGCCTGTATCTTGCTGGTGCGGCGTATCGAGGCTCCGGCATTCCGGACTGCATCCAGAGCGGAATCGGCACCGCCGTAAAGATCGAGCAGCGACAGGCCAGCGTGCCATCCAGATCGAGCTCCAACGTCTTATCTGCTCCTGTTGCAACTTAGGAGAACGATCGCATCTATTGCGTCGCCGAGACCTGCTTCACCGCACCATTGGTCGTCACCTTATCCGCTGTGGGGAGCTTGGTTGTATCCCATCCCCCGCCTAGTGCTTGCACCAGTTCCACGGCGGCAGTCATCTCGGTGACACGCAGTGTTACCTGCGTTTGCTGATCGGCCAGCAGCGTAGTTTGCGCCGTAATCACATCGAGATAGGGATCAAGCCCTGTCTCATACCTTGATGTAGCAATATCCACGTAGCGCTGAGCGGACTTCACCGCTGTATCTTCCTGCTGTACCTGTTCTGATGTCACGCGCAATGTAGCAATGTAGTCTTCCACCTGCTGGAAAGCGGTGAGCACCGTCTGCCGGTAGGTCCCGACATCGGCGTTATAGGTCGCAGTATATTGAGCGACGGTCGCCTTTCGCAGTCCCGCATCGAAGATTGTCTCGGATGCCGAAGCTCCGGCCGACCAGAAGAAAGCTGGAGCGGAAAACAGAGAGCCGATGGCGGACGACTCTAGGCCGCCGCCTCCGGTGAGGCTCAGTGTCGGATAGTACGCCGCCGTCTCCACGCCGATCACCGCATTGGCTTCGGCCATCGTGCGCTCCGCGCCGGCAATATCGGGGCGCCGTTCCAATAACTGTGTGGGTACACCCACAGGTATGACCGGCACGGGAGTAGACAGCGCTTTCACGGGCATCGAAAAATTCGAAGCTGCCTTGCCGATCAACGTCGCAATCGCATGCTCATAGATGGCGCGGTTGGTTGCAATCCCCGTCGCTATCTCCTGCGCATCTTCCAGCGTGACCTCCGCCTCTGCAACCGACTCATCATTATCGATGCCGGTCTCATACAGCGACTTGGTCAATTCCATCGACTTCTTATCGGCATCCACGGTCTTGTTGTACAAATCTTGCAGCGCATCCTGTCCACGCAGCTCGAAGTAATACTCTGCAAGATCGGCCTGTTCGGTGAGCCGCTCGTTCTCGAGATCAGCTGCGCTCACCTGCGCTGCGTACTGATACTCGCGTACTGTATTACGAATCTTGCCCCACAGGTCCGGTTCCCATGACACATCGAACGGCAGCGACATATTCGTCGACGTTGTGCCGCCAGTAGTCGCGACGGCAGTTGTGCCTGAGGAGCTAGTCGTCGCAACCGCATCACGCAATGTGCCTGGCGTTCGTTGCCGCGTGTACGAAGGATCAGTCGTCAGTGTCGGATAGTACTGTGACTTCGCCTCGCGCACCTGCGCACGGGCTGCCATGAAGTTCTGGAAGTACACCGCGATGTTCTGGTTGTTGATATCCAGTTGGTCTTCCAGCGCATTCAGTTCAGGTTCGTTGAAGACCTCCCACCACTTGCCCTTGAGGGCGGCATCTTGCGGCTGTGCGGGCTGCCAGGTTCCTGAAGAAGTGTTTGTATACGCCGTTGGCGACGACTCCTTGAACGCCGGTGGCGCGGGTGCGGCCGGCTTCACATACTTGGGTCCCACGCGGCAGCCGCCCAGCAGCACAGCTGCCATGGAAGCCGCGCATGCAAGGCTTCTGGCGCCCGCGAAACTCCGTGCTTCCGCGATGCTCGCCGAGCCTGCAATCGTTTCGTCTGTCGTATTTTTTTTCATCATTCTCGATCTCATTGGGCCTGCTTTCATTGCGCCGCCGCCGGAGTCGCGGTGAACAGTCGTGCCCGCTTATCTCCCTGGATCTTCAGACGCAAGTTATCCATGAACAGGTAGATCACTGGTGTCGTATACAGCGTCAGCACCTGGCTCACCAGCAGTCCGCCGATGATTGAGATGCCGAGCGGCCGACGCAGCTCCGATCCCATGCCGGTTCCCAACGCCAGCGGCACGGCGCCAAACAGCGCAGCCATCGTCGTCATCAAAATCGGCCGGAAGCGCAGCATGGACGCCTCAAAGATCGAGTCCCGTGTATTTTTGCCCTCGCTGCGCTCCGCGTTCAGCGCGAAGTCGATCATCATAATCGCATTCTTCTTAACGATACCAATGAGCAGAATGATACCTATGATCGACATCACGTCCAGCTCGGTACCTGTAAGCCGCAGTGCCAGCATCGCTCCCAGGCTGGCCGACGGCAGCGTCGAGAGAATAGTAATAGGATGCACCAGGCTCTCATACAGGACGCCCAGAACGATGTACACCGCCAGCACCGCCGTCAGCACCAGGTAGGGCTCCGTCCCCAGCGACTGCTTATAGGCCTGCAACGTTCCAGCGTACTCTCCATGCACCGAATCCGGCACGCCCATGTTCTGCTCGATCTGGTTAATCTCTTTGGTGGCCTGGCTCAGCGAAACACCCGGAGCAAGATTGAAGCTCACCGTCACCGACGGGAACAGCCCCGTGTGATTTACCGCCAACGGACTAGTGGAAGGAGCGTAACTCATCAAGGAATCAAGCGGAATTGCGCCCCCACCGCTGTTCGGAATCATGTACGTATCTTTCAGGCCCTGCGGCGACTGCCAATACTTCGGCGCAACCTCCATCACCACGTAATACTGATTCAGCTCGGTATCGATCACCGACACTTCCGCCTGCCCAAACGCATCATAAAGCGTGTTGTCCAGCGCCTCCGGCGTAACGCCTAACCGCGCTGCAGTGGGACGGTCGTACGTCAGCAGCGCCTGCAGACCATCATTCTGTTGATCGGTGTTTACGTCCTGGAATCCAGGCGCCTTGCGAAGTTTCGACAGCAGCTCCGGGCCATATGTCTGCAACTGGGCTGTCGTCTCTGCGGTCAGCGTGTACTGATACATCGCACTTGAGCTTCGGCCGCCAATACGAATATCCTGCACCGCCTGCAGATAGGTGGCTGTACCCGGCACCTTCGCCAGCTGCGGTCGCAGGCGGTTGATGATTTGGGCGGCACTTTCCTTACGCTCGTTCAGCGGCTTCAACGCAATAAACGCAAAGCCGGCGTTGGTCGACCCATTGCCGCCTGTAAATGCCATCGCCTCACTCACGCCCGGATCGTGCGCGATGATCAGGTTTGCCGCGTGCACCGCCTTGTTCATTGCATAAAACGATGTGTCCTGCGGCCCTTGCATTCCGCCCATCAGCACGCCCGTATCCTGCTGCGGGAAGAAGCCTGTGGGCACTGTCATGATCAAGTAGACATTGAGCCCCAGAGTCGCCAGAAAGACCAGTAGCATTAGTGCCGGATGGTTGAGTACCCATGTTAGCGATTTACGATAGCCGCGCAGCAGGGTATTGAAGCCTTCCTCGCTCCACTTGTAGAGCCGGCCGTGCTTCACGCCCTCCTCCGAGCGCATCACCCGCGAACACATCATCGGTGTGGTCGTCAGGGAGATCACCATCGACATCAGGATCGCCGTCGAGAGTGTGATAGCGAACTCTCGGAAGAGCCGCCCGATGATGCCGCCCATCAGCAGCAAGGGAATGAACACCGCAATCAGCGAAATGCTGATCGAGAAGACTGTGAAGCCGATCTCCGATGCGCCCTTCAGCGACGCCTGGACCGGCGACATCCCTGCCTCAATATGGCGAGAGATGTTCTCCATCACCACGATCGCATCGTCGACAACGAATCCGCTGGCAATGGCCAGCGCCATCAGGGATAAATTATCCAGCGAAAATCCGCATAGATACATCACCACGCAGGTTCCAATCAGCGAGACTGGAACGGCCACCGCAGGCACAAGCGTAGCGGGGATATTGCGCAGGAAGAGGAAGACAACAAGAATCACCAGCGCGACCGAGATAAGCAGTGTCATCTCAATGTCATCGACCGAGGCGCGAATCGTCAGGGTGCGGTCGAGGATGGTAAAGATGTGCTCGCCCGCGGGAATCGAAGCCTGCAGTGACGGAATCGCCGCTTTGATCGCATCCACGGTCGTAATAATATTCGCGCCCGGCTGCCGGTAGATGATCAGGTTCACCGAAGTCTGACCGTTGAGATATCCCGCCTGCCGCACTGACTGCTGCGAGTCGATCACATCGGCAACATCCTCCAGCCGCACCGCCCCGCCATTGTGATAGCCCACGATCAACGGTTTGTATAGCGCCGCTTTAGAGATCTGATCGTTAGTAACAATGTCGGCGGTCGTGTTGCCGCTGGACAGTTGTCCCTTGGCAAGATCGGCGTTCTGTCCTGCGATCACGGCCTGTATTGCCGTCAGGCCGATCCCATAACTGTTGAGCTGCGTCGGATTCAGCTCGACGCGCACGGCGGGCAGCGACGCTCCTACCGCCCGGACAAAACCCACTCCATAGATTTGCGAGATGCGCTGCTCAAGCACCGTCGACGCTTCATCGTACAAATCCTGAACGTCATAGATGTTCGATTGCAATCCGATCACCATGATCGGCGAATCGGCCGGATTCACCAATCGATACGTCGGGTTCTGCGGCAGGTTTGTAGGAAGATACGTGCGGGCGGCATTGATGCCTGCTTCCACATCGCGCGCCGCCCCGTTGATGTCGCGGTTCAGATCGAACTGCAGCGTAACGCTGGTGCTGCCCAGCGAACTCGCCGAGGTCATCTCGGTGACGCCCGCGATATGCCCGAACTGGCGTTCAAGCGGTGTCGCCACCGAGGACGCCATGATGTCTGGGCTGCCTCCCGAGAGCGAAGCGGCCACGCTGATCGTCGGAAAATCTACCTGCGGCAGGGGAGACACTGGCAGTACGCCGAACGCAATGATGCCCGCAATCGCCACTGCGATGGTCAGCAGCGTCGTGGCTACCGGTCGCTCGATGAAGACGCGTGAGGGGTTCATGCCTGTGCCGCCTCGTGGGATCCGTCTGGTGCAGAGCCGCCGTGCGTAGACTTGCTCGAGCGCCGCGAGAACCATCCACCTAGGTTGTCGAAGAAGATATAGATCACCGGCGTGGTGTACAGCGTCAGTACCTGGCTGAACAGCAGTCCACCCACCATAGCCACGCCTAGGGGCTTGCGCAGCTCGGATCCGATGCCGCTTCCAAACGCCAGCGGTATACCGCTGAGCAGTGCGGCCATCGTCGTCATCAAAATTGGACGGAAGCGCAACAACGATGCCTGATAGATTGCCTCGGTTGCGTCCAGTCCATGATGGCGCTCCGCTTCCAGCGCGAAGTCCACCATCATGATGCCGTTCTTTTTAACAATACCGATCAGCAAAATAATGCCAATGATCGCGACAATATCCAGGTCAAGGTGGAACAGCTCCAGCGCGAGCAACGCACCGACACCGGCCGATGGCAGCGTCGAGAGAATCGTAATCGGATGCACGAAGCTCTCATACAGCACGCCGAGCACGATATATACCGTCACCAGCGCTGCCAGAATCAGCAGTCCTTCATTGGAAAGCGATCCCTCAAACGCCGCGGCGGTGCCCTGATAGTTGGAGACCACGCTGGTCGGCAGATCGTCGTCCTTGATGACCTTGTTGATCGCATCGAGCGCCTGTCCCAGCGAATATCCCGTATTCAGGTTGAACGAGATCGTCACAGCAGGGAACTGGCCCATGTGATTGACCGAGAGGGATTCGCTGCTCGGAATAAAGCTGGTAAATGCACTCAACGGAACCGGCGTTGCCAGCGACGGGGTGCTGCTGGAGCTTCCCGAGCCGCTGCTACCGCTAGACGAACTGCTCGATGAGGTTCCCCGCGACGTTCCGCTCAGCGATGTCGTCGCGCTCGATGAAGTTCCAGTGCTTGTACTTGTGCTAGAAAGCTCTGTTGAGCTGGTACCCGCCGTTGACGACGAAGAGAGCGCCGAGGTCGGGTTCACACTCGATGCCGCAGAAGTCGTAGTGGTATTGCCTGACGACAGGGCAGATGTCGATGCCGTCGCTGAAGAAACGCCATTGGTCTCCGAGGTTGACAGGAGCGATGTGGTCGCGGCGGTTGAGCTTGCACCCGCGCCCGACGACGATCCCTGGGTACTCGGCGGCGTCGCTGCAACCGTTCCCGTCGTCGTTGCCTGAACATAGATGTCGTTCAACTTCTGCGGGTCCATCTGGAACTTCGGGTCGGTCTCCAGGATCACGTGATACTGGTTCAACTGCGTGTACATCGTGTTGATCTCACGCTGCCCAAAAGCGTCATACAGCGTGTTGTCGATCGTCGACGGAGTTATGCCAAAGCGCGATGCCGTTGCGCGATCTATCTGCACCTGCTCGGCTGCAGCGCCCAGCTGTTGATCGGTGACCACATCCGCCAGCTGCGGCAGCTTTTTCAGCTTGGCAACGAGCTGTTTCGTCACCGAGTTCAGCTCAGCCTGATTCGGGTCCTCCAGTGTGTACTGGTACTCGGTGCGGCTAACCATGTCATCGACGGTCAAATCCTGTACCGGCTGCATGTAAAGCTTGATGCCGGCGACCTTCTCCAGCTTAGGTGAGAGACGATCGATCACCTCGGTCGCTGAAATCTTCCGGTCTTCCAGCGGTTTCAGATCGATCTCAATACGTCCGCTGTTGAGCGTCGTATTGGTTCCGTCCGCTCCAATAAACGATGAGATGCCTTGCACCGCAGGATCCGCCAGCAATACCTTGGCGATCTGTTGTTGCCGGTCTTCCATCTCCGCAAACGAGATGGAAGGCGATGCCTGCGTAATACCTTGAATGATGCCCGTATCCTGTGTCGGGAAGAAGCCCTTGGGGATGTCGATGTAGAGCAATATCGTCAGCACCAGCGTCGCCACGGCAACTAGCAGAGTAATCGTCTGGTAGCGCAGCACCCAGCGCAGCGTGCGTCCGTAGAACGCGATGATGTCCTCAAAGACCTTTTCTGATTTATGGTAAAACCATCCCTGCTGATTAACCGGCGTGTGCTTCAGAATGCGCGCGGACATCATCGGCGTCAGCGTCAACGATACGAATGCCGAGAACACAATCGTTACCGCCAGCGTCACCGCAAACTGGCGGAAGAGCCGCCCCGCCACATCGCCCATGAACAGCAGCGGAATCAGCACGGCAATCAGCGATACGGTCAGCGAGAGAATCGTGAACCCGATCTGCTCTGCGCCGATCAGCGCCGCTTCCATCGGGGCCATGCCTTCTTCAATGTAGCGCGAGATGTTCTCGATCATCACGATCGCGTCGTCCACCACGAAGCCCGTGGAGATCGTCAGCGCCATCATCGTTAAATTGTTCAGGCTGTATCCCGCCAGGTACATCACCCCGAGCGTGCCGATCAGCGACAGCGGCACCGCCGCGGCCGGAATAATCGTCGCCGACAAGTTGCGCAGGAATAAAAAGATCACCATGATGACCAGCGCGATGACCAGGCACAGTTCGAACTCGACGTCACTTACCGACGCTCGAATGTCGGTCGTGCGGTCGGTAATGATTTGCACATGCACCGACTTCGGCAAGGTGGATTCCAACTGCGGCAGCATTTTCTCAATCGTGTCCACCACCTGGATCGTGTTTGCTCCAGGCTGTCGCTGAATGTTGAGAATCACCGACGGCGTTTCATTGCTCCACGCCGCCAGCTTGTTGTTCTCCACTCCATCGACAACACGCGCCACGTCGGTCAGCATCACCGGCGCGCCATTGCGATAGGCCACCACCACGCTCTTGTAATCGGCGCTGCTCACCAGCTGGTCATTCGAATTGATCGTGAAGTCCTGCGAGGGCCCATCGAAGTTGCCCTTCGCCGCGTCCAGGCTGTTGGCCGTCAGCGCATTGCGCAGATCTTCGAGGTTGACACCATAGGCCGCCAGCGCCGTCGGATTCGCCTGGATGCGCACCGCAGGCTTCTGTCCGCCAGAGATGCTCACCAGTCCGACGCCCGAAACCTGCGAGATCTTCGGCGACAGCTGGGTGTCCGCAAGGTCTTCCACCTTTGACAGCGGCATGGTCGCCGATTGCAGCGCCAACGTCAGCACCGGCGCATCGGCAGGATTCGATTTGCTGTACACCGGTGGAGCTGGCAGGTCTGCAGGTAGATAACTTTGCGCCGCATTGATCGCGGCCTGCACCTCCTGCTCAGCGATATCAATATTCAGGCTGAGCTGGAACTGCATTACGATGATCGACGATCCGCCCGAACTCGTAGACGTCATCTGGCTCAGTCCAGCTACCTCGCCAAACTGCCGCTCCAGCGGAGCCGTTACCGCCGACGCCACGACATCCGGACTCGCACCGGGATAGAACGTCACGACCTCGATGGTCGGGTAGTCCACCTCTGGCAGCGCCGACACGGGCAACTGAAAGTAGGCAACGCCACCTGCCAGAAAGATTGCCGCCATCAGTAGTGCCGTCGCAACTGGACGGAGAATAAATGGGCGCGAAGGACTCATGGGGTTGTGCTACCGCCGGTGGAAGAACTCATGCCCGTCGAGGGCGTGGTGCTCTTCGGTTTGCTCTGATGCACCTGCACCTGCGCACCATTCTCCAGGCGGTCGAATCCGCTGGTCGCGACCGTCACGCCCGTGTCCACTCCAGTCACAGCGCTCACCTTGTCGTTACCGGTAATCACCTGCACCGGCTGCACACCCACGGTGTTGTTCGGGTTCACGATGTACACAAACGCTGCCGTACCGTTGTATTGCACCGCTGCCGTCGGCGCGAGAGTTGCATTGGTCAGCGTGCGTTCCAGCAGACGTGCATTCACAAACTGATTCGGAAACAACACAAGGTTCTTATTCGGAAAGTTTGCACGGAACTTCACGGTACCGGTTGTCGTATCGATCTCGTTGTCCAGGGACGTCAGCTTGCCTGGTTCCAATATCTTCTCGTCTGCACGGTCGAAGGCATCCACTTCCATCGCCTTGTTGCCCTTGAGCTGCGTCTGTATCTGTGGCAAATCATCCTCGGACACGTTGAAAACTACGGTGATCGGCTGCAATTGCGTGATCACCACCAGCGTCGAGCTGCTGCCCGAGAAGACCGTGTTCCCCGGATCGACCAACCGCAATCCCACGCGCCCGTTGATCGGCGAAACAATGTGGCAGTACGCCAGCTCCACCTTGTCGTATGCCACCGTTCCCTGGTCGCTCTGAACGGTGCCCTCGTCCTGCGTAACGGCCTTTTCCTGGTCGTCCAGAATCTGCTTCGCGATCGCGTTCCGCGCGTAAGCCACCTGATAGCGCTTAAGATCCATCGTCGCCTGGTCCAGCACGCCCTGGTCATGCAGCAGTTGTCCTTCCGCCTGCGTCAACGTGGCCTCATACGGCCGCGGATCGATGTCGACGAGGGGATCGCCCTTGTGCACAATCTGACCCTCGCGATAGTGCACCGACATCACCACGCCGGTGATCTGGCTATAGAGCGTCACGGTGGCCACCGGTGTTACGGTTCCCAGCGTATCCACATACACGTTGATGTTGCCAGTCGAGGTCTTGCCTACCGTAATCGCTGACGGACCATTCTGTCCCCGGCCCTTGCCGCCTGCCGCCGCGTCACCGCCGGTCGCTGGCTTGGTGAAGTAATACACCAGGAACACTGCCAGCAGCGCCACCACGATCAGGATGACCCACAGCACAACATGCGACTTCTTCTCGACCAGTAGCTCGGGCGACGCGTTCCGCTCTTCAAATGCCGAGCCTATATTTCCGCTATGCGCTTCAAACGACTGGCCCAGATCCTCACCGTGCGGTCGTGTGTCCCGGCTATCTTCCAAAGCCATTCCTTGTCCTCTTCGATCAATAAGTCTTATAAGTTTTTATTTTTGGGCGCACGTGGCGCCGAGGGAATCTTTACATCTATGGATGGTTGAACCTCAAAAAAAGTTTCGATTGCCGGGCAGTACCATTGTTAAGAGCTTGCTACCTGGACAAACTTACTTAGAGCCAGCTACTCAGAGCCATAAATATCGTTATACGACCAACCATTCGCCACAGCGGAGGATGGTTGCAATGATTATCTGTTAGCGTTGGCAGCGGTGCCAACATTCTGCCTTGTTTCTTAATCCGGCGCGGGATAGCCCCACCATCATCTGAACCAAATGGACCTGCATCCAAGGACCCAAACGCAATGAACGATCTCGCATCCCTCACCACCTTGCACTGCACCCTCGACGGCCCCGTTGCCATCATCACTCTTGATCGCCCCGAGGTTCTTCACGCCCTCAACAGCACCATGTTCGACGAGCTCGAGCGCGTCTTCAACGCCCTCGCCAGCGACCCCGCCATTCGCGTCGTCCTGCTCACCGGCAGCGGGGAACGCGCCTTCGCCGCCGGCGCCGATATCCGCGCCCTCGCCGAGACCGACGCCGTCTCGGGCCTTGCCGCCTCGCAGCGCGGCCACCAGGTCTTCGCTCTCATCCAGTCTCAGCTAGAGCGTCAGGGCAAGCCCGTCATTGCCGCCGTCAACGGCGTTGCTCTTGGCGGCGGCTGCGAGCTCGCCCTCGCCTGCACTCTTCGCATCGCCAGCGAGAAGGCCCGTCTCGGCTTTCCCGAGGTCAAGCTCGGCCTCATCCCCGGCTACGGCGGAACCCAGCGCCTCATGCGCCTCATCGGCCGCAGCGCCGCGTTGCGCCTCATGCTCTCTGCCCAGATCGTCGATGCCGCCGAGGCCCACCACCTCGGCCTGGTCGACGAGGTCGTCCCCGCCGCCGAACTCCTTCCCCGCGCCCGCGCGCTTGCCGACACCATCGCCTCCATGGCGCCGCTCGCTATCGCCGGCGTCCTCGAAGCCGTCGAGCGCGGCGAAGCCAAGCCCCTCCCCGAAGCCCTGCGCGCCGAAGCCGAAATTTTTGGCCGTCTCTGCGCCACCACTGACAAGCACGAAGGCCTCACTGCCTTCCTCGCCAAGCGCGCCGCAGTCTGGCAAGGCCGCTAGCTGCCCATCCTCTCAGCCCCTCAAGGCATCGGCGTTCCGTGCAACTTCACGCCCGAGCTGATCTTCTTCAGCACAAACTCCTGCAACAGGTTGCCCACCGCATCCGACGCCACCGCGAGAAACCCGTTCTCAATCGTCAGCCCCGCACCATTCCGATTGCTCGCCGGGTAGTACAGATTCGAGATTGCGCCTGAACCAAAATCTCCCAGCACGCCCGCATACGCCGGCTGCCACTTGCCGTTATCGCCGCGCGCAATCACCGCCGACGAGAGCGCATACAACGTCCGATGCCACTTCGTCCCCCTGCCCATGTAGAAGTACCGCGGGTCCTGGTGAAACAGCACAGGAAGCACCGCTCCGCCCAGCATTCCGCCAATGCTGGCATTGGCGAGCCCTGCGCCATAGCGCTTCCCATAGCCCGCCGCGCCCTGCCCGTAGCCGCTGAACTCGTTCGTCGCCTGCTCAATCCCTGCAAAGCCCCCGACGATGACAAACGTCGCCGGGTCCACAATCGAGCGCACCGCCAGCTTGTACTTCTGCTTCGGCGTCAGAGGCGCGGCGTTCCAGTTGTAGGTCACATAGAAGTTCGGCACTAACCCCGCCAGCCGCTGCTGCTCCTCCTGCTTGATCTGGACCTCGGCAAGCTCCTGCTGCGTCAGCGACGATACCTCCACCTCATCGCTGGCCGTGGCCACCCGCAGGACAATCGCCGGCAGCTCCACGGATTCATCCGGATTCAGCGTCCCCCGCTGCGTCGCCGGCTCCATCCCGTCAGCCGTCACGGTCAGCGTGTAAGACCCGGCCGTCACGCCGCTAAAGCTGAAGTGCCCATCGGAGTCCGCCACCGCACTCCGTGGCTTGGTCGCGCCTTGCTCCCGCAGCGTTACCTTCGCGCCCGGCACCAGCGCCCCATCCACATCTGTGATCACACCGCTCAGCGTCCGCGTGGCCAGCCCATCGGCTTGCATCTGCGCTCCCATCGGCGCGGGCGCGTCGGGGATCTGTTGTGCCCCCGCCGATCCAAACAGGCAAGCAGGCAGGCAGCAAAGCAGGGCAAAAACAAATCTCATTCTCCGAGCATATCTGTTTCGGCCGTCGCGCTGCTTGCCCCGCGGCCGCCGCAATCCCCTTCCGCCGTACAACCTATCCTGCAATTCGCCATCCTACTTAACAGACCGCCATAGTCATTTTTGCTGTGAGCGATCACGGGACACCGCGCTAACCCATGCATCTATAGGAACCGCAGCTACCGTAAGAGAGGTTCCAAATGCGCGGACTTAAGTCCTACCTGTGTGCAGCCACGCTGCTCACATCCCTGGCATTCGTGTCGCTAGCTGCCACGCCAGCGGCAGAGGCACAAATCGGTATCGGTATCAATCTGGGCGTTCCCCCAGCCTGCTCGTATGGTTACTACGACTACGCGCCCTATTCTTGTGCGCCATATGGTTTCTATGGCCCGGGCTACTTCTATAACGGCATCTTCCTCGGCGTAGGCCCCTGGTCTAACTGGGGCTATGGACACGGCTGGGGCGGTCATCGCTTCTCAGGCGGCGGCGGCGGTCGGTACATGGGCGGCCGCGGCGGCGGTGGTGGCTATGCTCGCGGCGGCGGCGGTGGTTATGCTCGTGGCGGCGGTAACGCTCGTGGCGGTGGTGGCTATGCTCGCGGTGGTGGTGGCGGCCATGCCCAGGGCGGTGGTGGACATGCTGGCGGCGGTCATGCCGGTGGTGGTGGACATGCTGGTGGTGGACATGGCGGCGGTGGTGGGCACGCTGGTGGTGGCGGCCACGGCGGCGGGCATCACTAAACAGCGGGCATCGCAAAATCACGATGCACAACAAAGACTCAGCGGCGAAGCCTACCAGCTTCGCCGCTTTGCTTTGACCAACCGGTTTCCGGAACAATGCCCAGTGGCTCTGCTGTATGTGAATGACGGAAGTGTGAGCCCGCGCAACTTACTGAGCGAGTTCGTGTCGAATAGGAAGAGTGCAGCTTGGTTCTGCGATGTGCATCCAACTTGACATCGACGGTTTCCGACGGCACTCTTGAAAGCACCAAATCCGAATAACTGCGCGGTTCCCTGCATCAATCAGCAATCGCAGCTACGGTAAGAGAGGTTACAAATGCGTGGATTCAAATGGATGTTATGTGCAACCGCGCTGCTAGCGTGCTTGGCGATCGCGCCGACAACAGCTAGCGCGCAAGTGAGGGTTGGCGTTGCCATCGGCGGTCCGCAGGTTGGCGTTGACATTGGCGGTCCTCCCGTCTGCCAGTGGGGCTACTATGACTACGCTCCCTATGCCTGCTCACCCTACGGGTATTACGGTTCCGGCTACTTCTACAACGGCATCTTCCTCGGCGTGGGCCCCTGGGCTTACTGGGGCTATGGCCATGGCTGGGGCGGCCATCGCTTCTACGGCGGTGGCGGCGGACGCTATGGCTACGGCCCCTACGGTCGCGACTACCATGGGCCGGCTGGCTTTCACGGTTACGGCTACCACGGCGGCGGCTTCCATGGTGGCGGCGGTCATGGCGGCGGCTACCACGGTGGTGGTGGTCATGGCGGCGGCTTCCACGGCGGAGGTGGTCATGGCGGGCATGGCGGAGGCCACGGCGGTCATCGCTAAACCACTCGAACAGCAGACCAAGCGACGGAGCCTCTCGGGCTCCGTCGCTTTTGTCTACGCATCCCTGCCCCCTCCATTGGGATCTCGCTTGGTATCCTGAATCTGTGTTGAACCTGCGCAATCTCTCGAATGCCTGTCTGCTTCCCGCTCTTCTACTCGTGCTCTCCGGCTGTCACGTACACTCCGTGCCGGTATCCGCGCAGGAGGCTCGCGCACAGCTTGAAACAGAACGTGAACAGCTGGACCAGATTCCTCCGCCGACCAAGAGCACCTTCATGACCGTCCATAACTTTGATAGCTGGCAGAATCCGGTGCTCACCATTCAGCCCAGCATGCTGGAGCTTCATGTCCTGCTTGCCGACGCGAACACTACACCCATCGGTGTCGGCGGCATGTTCCGCCCCACCAACGCGCGCCGCCAGGAACTCAACATCAGCATGTCCTCGCTGGGGGATGCGATGAGCTCTATTCCCCACTCCTCCTGGCCCTACGGCCGCGTCGTTGCCATCGAGGAGGCCAACAAGACCCCGCACTCCGCAGAACCCGCCGTTCGCCGTAACATGGAGGCCACCATCAGCAAGCTCAACGACCTCGGTATCGTCGTCTATGACCTGGGGAGCGGCAAGATCCAGTGAATCCGGTTTGAATCCGGTTAACGTCAGTCGTCCGAGGCATCCTTGCGTCGCTTCTATACATCGAGTCAATCATAAGATAGACAATCTGTGATCCACGGTGGTCGCTATGCGAGACAAGATAGACGCAGCTAAACAATCCTCCCCGGCGCTTCCGCCAATCTCCGAAGAAACTCTTCTTCCCGATGAAAAGGATCGGCCTGCGGTACTGGTGGAACACTCAGACGTTCAGGTCGGCAGTGACGCTGTCGAATCCCTGATCGCCGAGAAGCGGATCGGGCTGCGTATCCGCGCCCTTCGCCAGAAGTCCTCCCTGGGACTGGCCGAACTCGGTCGCCACACCGGGCTCTCCTCCAGCTTCCTCTCGCAACTTGAGACTGGCCGCGTCGTTCCCAC
>FTBI01000993.1_pt1 | contig 21200 bp, 16 predicted proteins | sample 1639171 | NCBI WGS metagenome assembly FTBI01 (sample SAMEA3914812, study PRJEB12502) | metagenome | biome: forest; material: soil | place: Canada | collected 2011-07-07 | depth 0.1 m | reverse complement strand
CATCTTCACCCGCCTGGGCCTGGAGTTCCGCGCCGTGCAGGCCGACACCGGCGCCATCGGCGGCAACGCCAGCCACGAGTTCCAGGTGCTGGCCGACTCGGGCGAGGACGCGCTGATCTTCTCCGATGGCTCCGACTACGCGGCCAATATCGAAAAGGCCGAGGCACTGGCGCCCACCGCGCAGCGCCCTGCCCCGTCGGCCGAGCTCACGCGCGTGGAAACGCCCACCCAAAAGACCATCGATGAAGTGGCCGCCTTCCTCAAGGTGTCGCCGCAGCAGTGCGTGAAGACCATCCTGGTGCGCGGCACCGATGGCCTGGTCGCGCTGTGCGTGCGCGGCGACCACGAGGTCAACGAAGTGAAGGCCGGCAAGCTGGCCGAGATGCCCGGTGAGTCGACCCTGGCCACCGAGGAAGAGATTCTCGCCGCCACCGGTGCCCGTCCAGGTTTCATCGGCCCGGCAGGCCTGCCCGCTGGAATCCCGGTCATCGTCGACCGCGACGCGGCGGTGCTGGCGGACTTCGTGTGCGGCGGCAATCAGGACGGCACCCACTACACCGGCGCCAACTGGGATCGCGACGCTCGCGTCACCCGCGTGGACGACATCCGCAAGGTAGTCGTCGGCGACGCCTCGCCGGACGGCAAGGGCGCCCTGCAGATTGCACGTGGCATCGAGGTGGGTCATGTGTTCCAGCTCGGCAGCAAGTACGCCGAGGCGCTCAAGGCCACCGTGCTGGACGAAAATGGCAAGGCCCAGGTGATGCTGATGGGCTGCTACGGCATCGGCGTTAGCCGCATCGTGGCCGCCGCCATCGAACAGCGCCACGACGACGCCGGCATTATCTGGCCCGAACCGATGGCACCATGGCGCGTGGTGGTGTGCATGATCAATCCAAAGAACTCGCCGGAAGTGGCGCAGGCTGCCGAGACGCTTTACGCGCAATTGAACGAGCGCGGCATCGACACCGCGCTGGACGATCGCGGCTTGCGCCCGGGTGCCATGTTTGCCGATATGGAGCTGATCGGCATTCCCCATCGCGTGGTCATCAGCGAACGCGGCCTGGCGGCCGGTACGCTGGAATATCGCGCTCGCGATCAAGCCGAAGCCCGTGCCATTACTCAGGACGAGCTGTTTGCACTACTCGGCTAAATACGCCAACTCGGTATGCCATGAAAACGGCCGCACATGCGGCCGTTTTTATTTTCCGCCAGCCCGATGCCACGACTATCCTGCTGAACTCTTTCAAGTAATGACAATCCATACATTACAAAGCCTGCAATAAATCTCGCATTGATGGCCGCAATCGTTTGATTTGTCGTTTTGCAATTAACTGCCATATAAGCAAGAATCAAAGACAAATCGAAGCCGCCTTTTTCAGAAATCAAACGGCGCCCATCCAAATTGGCCAATTACTCACTCCCCGGGAGTTACTTATGGCAGTTGATATCAAGAGTCTCAACCACAATCAGCTCAACGAGCTGATCACCAAGGCCCAGCAGCGCCAGGATGAGCTCCGCAAGGAAAAGGTGGTCAAGCTGCGCGAAAAAATCCACGCGCTGATCAAGGCTGAGGGTTATGCTTTCGAGGATATTTTCGGCCACGGTCGCGCCAGCAAGGTCCGCCGCAGCGGTGGCACGGTGGCGCCGAAATACCGTAATCCTGCCGATCCGGCGCAGACCTGGTCCGGCCGCGGCAAGCGTCCGCGCTGGTTCAACGACGCACTGAAGGCTGGCAAGAAGGAAAAGGATCTGGCGATCTGATCGCCACTCCAACCTGATGCCCTGATGACGCCGGCCATGCGCCGGCGTTTTCTTTAAGCGATATTCAGAGCGAACGACGCGGGGCAATCAGCAAATCGCCAAACAGCAATCCTGCCACCAGCGCTATCAAAAGCGTAATCAACAACATGGTGGTATCCATGCCCAGCGTGGTGTCGCGCTCCAGCAGATAGGACACGCTGCGAAAACCGACACTGCCCGGCACCAGCAGGATAATGCCCGGCTCCCGCACAATGGCCCCCGGCCGATGCACGAAACGCGCATAGAGATTGGCCAAGCTGCTGAGCGTCAATCCTCCCAGGAAAACGCCAAACGGCGCTGCCGGCAACTTGCCCGCCAATGCACCGCCCCAGCGTGTGGCCAGATAACCCAACACCACCGCCGCCATCACCACCAGCCAATCACGCCGCGCGGCGCGAAACAGAATGGCAAACGCAAACGCGCCGACCAGCAGGGACGGGTAATCCGTCCACGAAGGTAGTGGCGGCAGGATGTAATCGCGCCCTTCGATGCCCAGCGCATTGCAGAGCTGGGTGGCTGCAACCGTACCAAACGTTAGCTTGATCAGCGTGGCGATGGCGCCGCCCATACGCGCCACGCCAGCCACCAGATGTTGGCTGGAAATCTCGCGCACGGCGGTGGTGAGCGCCATGCCGGGCATCAGCACGATCAGCCCAGCGAGGATCACTGATTTGATCGCCAACGGCACGACAAACTGGCTCACTACGATAGCGATGGTGGTAGCCACCAGCGCACTGATCGCCTCGCTCGCCACGGCCAGCCGCGGACGCGTTGCCGACAGCACCGTGATGCAGCCGATGATCAACCCAATCAGTGCCGTCGTTATCAGGTCCGCCCAAGAACTGTGCAACAGCAGCGCCACCACGCTGGCCGCAGCCAGCCCGTAGCTGCCGATCACGCCCGCCTGCGCCCGCCGTGTATCAGGACGCCCGAGGTCGCGCAGCAGCCGGAACCCCTCACGAAGGCCCAGGTCCCCGGCGATCACCTTGTCGGCAATCGCATCGGCCTCGGACAAGCGCGCCAGATTCACATCGCCCGGCGCCAGCCGCATGACCTGAGTGACCTGCGCCACCTCGTCCTCGCCCTGGGTAAGGTCGGTAAACGAGATGATGATGGCGGTCGGGCTGGACCACACGTCCGCCACCAACCCGAGCCGCTGCGCCGATCCCGCAATCGCGCCCTCCAGACGCGGCGCCGCGGTGCCGTACTGGTGCAGGCGACGCGCCAGCTCGAGCAGGAAGGCGATACGGGTATTCAGCGGTGCGGTGGCCAGCGATGTGACGATGACAGGTTGGTTCATCGAGCGCGGGCCGGGGCGGCATGCGCGGTGCGCGGTAGTTGCGTGTGGGTTCCGGTGTTTTGCATGGGGGTAGTAGAACTGATTTGGATGGCTGATGGCAGGGTTGGGGTTGGCGGAATGAGGTAATGCTTTGGATGCCAGGGTCGCTTTGATTGGACAACTGTGCGCCGCTCATTGGGCCGTTATCCCGGCGTAGGTAGGACAAACGTGCAAGAGGCCAGAATGAGACGCCGCGCTTTTAGTTCGTCATGCCGGTGGAGGGATGGGGTGCTTCACAACATTGGAGTCGGTCACCTGGTCGCCGGTTGTGATGGTCGCGTGGCCGCGACCTTGCTCGCCTGCGGCGGGCGAGCCAGGTTGTGGCCACGCGACAATCGAGCGAACAGTCACTGGATGACCAGCTTCGCTGTTATGAAGCACCTGCTGCCTACGCAGGGATGACAAGCAAAACAGGGACATCCTTTCGGGCGTCACGCGCGCCCACGTGGCCGCGAGCAAAGAGCAAGCCCCCTACTCCACCTCCCTCACCAACAACGTCGTCCCATCCACCCCGATCACTTCCACCATGCTCCCCACCGGCAGATCCGGCCCACTCACCAGCCACTGGCCGTCGCCCACCTGCGCCTTGCCGCGCCCGTTGACGATGGGTTCGACCAACACATAACGCTGGCCGATTTTCTGCTCGCCGCGACGGTTGAGGCGTGCATCGCCGGGTTCGTTGCGCATCAGCTTGGGCCGCAGCAAGTACCAGTACGCCGCGCACGAAAGGAAGGCCAATACGGCGAAGACCAGCGACTGACTGATCAACGACAAGTCGGGAACCACCAGCACCACCAAACCGGTGACGCCGGCGGCAATGCCGATCCACAGCATGAAATAGCCGGGCAAGACCACCTCGACGGCGATCAGTACCAGGGCGAGGATCCACCACCAGTAGTGCAAGGCGAGCGCTTCCATCGCCTCAGCCCACCGGCGGCGGTGTGCGCCGGACTGTGGAGGCTTGTTGCTGACCCAGCGACTCCTTGGCGAGCTCGGCGATGCCGGCCAGCGAACCGAGGATGCCGGTGGCTTCCATCGGCAACAGCAGCATTTTCTGGTTGGGCGAGTTGGCCATTTCCTTCAGCGCTTCGACGTACTTGGTGGCGACGAAGTAGTTCAACGCATTGACGTTGCCGTTGGCTATTGCCTCGGACACCATCGCGGTGGCCTTGGCTTCGGCCTCGGCCGAGCGTTCGCGGGCTTCAGCGGCGCGAAACGCAGCTTCCTTCTCGCCTTCCGCCGCCAGAATGACCGACTGTTTTTCGCCTTCGGCCTTGAGAATGGCGGCCTGGCGGAAGCCTTCGGCGTCGAGGATATTGGCGCGCTTTTCGCGCTCAGCCTTCATCTGACGTGCCATCGAATCGACCAGGTCGCGCGGTGGTGCGATGTCCTTGATTTCGATGCGGTTGACCTTGACGCCCCACGGATGCGTGGCTTCGTCGACCACTTTCAGCAGCTTGGCGTTGATGGCGTCGCGCTGGCTAAGCGATTCGTCCAGATCCATCGAACCGAGCACGGTGCGGATATTGGTCATGATCAGTGCGAGCGCGGCCTGTTCCAGATTAGCCACTTCATACGCGGCCTTGGACGCGTCCAGCACCTGGTAGAACACCACGCCATCCACGCGCACGACGGCGTTGTCCTTGGTGATGACGTCCTGCGATGGAACGTCGAGCACCTGTTCCATCATGTTCATCTTGCGGCCAATGCCATACATGACGGGTATGAGGAAATGCAGGCCGGGCGTGAGCGTGCGCGTGTACATGCCGAAGCGCTCGACGGTCCATTCGAAACCCTGCGGCACGATGCGTACCAGCTTGGCCAAAATGATGACCGCGACAACCACTACCACCAACGCAAAAAGCTGTCCCATTGCCTGATCCCCACATCCATGAAAGATGCCCGTGAGTATAGGCGAGGCTTCCGGCTGCCGGAGAACGGCTTACTTGGTCCCTAACGGCAGGAGAAGACTGACGCGCAAACCACCGTCTTCGCGGTTGGCCAAGGCAATGCGTCCACCGTGCGCTTCGACAATTTCACGTGCCAGGGCAAGGCCGAGACCGGTACCGGAACGCTTGGTCGAATAGAACGGCAGCAAAGCCTGCGCCAGTACGGTTTCGCTCATGCCCGGGCCACGGTCGGCGACCTCGATGCGCAAGTCACGACCGATGATCGTGAGTGACAGCGAGACGCCGTCCTCGGCGCTGCCAGACTCGTGCGCGTTCTTGATCAGGTTGATCAACACCTGCTCGATCTGCGCCGCATCGAACCATCCAGGCTGTTCCGGCATGGAACCGCGTAACTGAAACTGGCAATGCAGCGACAGCCCGTCGAGAAACGATTTCCAGATGATCGGCACCGGCTGCGGCGCCGGCAGCTTGGCAAAACTGGCATAACCGGCGATGAAGCCGTGCAGGTGACGTGCACGCTCGCCGATGGTGGCAAATACACCCGGCAACCGCGTGGTGTCGCCACGCCGCGCAAGCTCGGCACCCGAATGCGCCAGCGATGAAATCGGCGCCAGTGAGTTGTTGAGCTCGTGGCTGATAACGCGAATGACGCGCTTCCACGTGGCCACTTCCTGTCGCGACAGTTCGCGTGTCATGCGGCGGAACAGCTGCAACCGATGCGGGCGACCTTGCAGACGGAAACTGCGCTGCGAAAGGTGGAAGGTTTCTTCGCCGCCATCCATTTCCACGGTGAGCAGCGCATCCTCTCCTCCCTCCACCGCACGGCGCAACGCTTCGGGACTATCGCTCAGCAATTCGATGAAATCGAGGCCATGCAGCGTGCGTCCTTCATTGAACAGATGGCGGGCTGCGATGTTGGCGTAGGTGACGCGACCGCTGGCATCGGTCAACACCAACGCCACCGGCGTGTTCTGCACCACGGTGTCGAGCAACAGTTCGCGCTGGGCAAGATTCTGGCGTTGTTCGCGCAGCGTCTGCCCCAGCGCGTTGTGCATGCGAATCAGCTCACCCAGTTCGTCACGACGCGAGGCGGCGATCGAGAAACTGAAATCGCCATCGCGATAGCTGGCCACCGCGCCCTCGAGCGCACGCAGCAGCTTGGTGATGGGCGACATCACGCGATGACCCAGCCAGAACGCCAATGGCAACAGCAGCACCACCGATACCATCAGCGCGCCGTAGAAAGTGAAGTGCGCTGGTGCGCCCAAGTCAATGCCCAGGTCTTTGCGCATCCACACCAGCATCTGCGGCAACGGCCATTGGGTAACGCCCGCATAGACCAGTGCGCCCGACACACCGGCCAGGCCAAGCAACAGGACCATGCGCGACTCGAGCGAACTCAGGCCACGCAGCATGTACGACTCCCCTTGGATGACATCGACCTCAGTGACACGCGCCGGATGCTCCCATCGGTACGCAATTCACATGGGGACCGCGTCCATTGTTGATGATCACCCGGATGGGCGTTTGATCCGGCGGCGCATTGTCCTTGGGCGGCTGGCCGCTGAAGTTGAACCGCTGCGCGTCGTTGGCGGCTGTGCTCAGGGCATCGCGATACGCGCCTGAGCTGGTCGCGGCCGGGGCCGGCTGCGCCGGGCTCCAGCGATCGCTGGGCGGCGCTGTCGTCGGCGCAACGCTTTGCGCCATTGCGCTTGCGCACAACAGACCGGTGATAAGCAGCAGGTGGCGATAGCGCATGGCGGAACTCCATCGGCACAGCGGACATCATCCTCGCCATCGGTGGGCCGGGCAATCATGACTGATGGCGCGACCAGGGGTCTCGTTTGTAGGAGCGCACCCTGTGCGCGACAAGCCTGCCCGAGTGTCTCGTGTCACGGAAACGGCGTGACGCCGCAGTCGCGCACTGGGTGCGCTCCTACAGGGTGGCATCGTGTCAGGCTTGGGCGAGGCCGTAGCGCTCCATGCGGCGATAAAGCGCCTGCCGGGATAGCCCCAGCGCGGTCGCCGCACGACTGACCACGCCACCAGCTTTCTCCAGCGCGGCTTCCACCGTTTCGCGGCTGGGTTCGTCCAGGTTGCGTATGGCCGAGGGAACCACCTGCGGCAGGTTGAGCTGTTCGGGCGTGATACGGCCGTCGCCGGCCAGCAACGCGGCGCGTTCGATGGCGTTCTTCAGCTCGCGCACGTTGCCCGGCCACGAATAGGACAGCAGCGACTCGCGCGCGGCATCGCCCAGCTCGGCACGACCTCCCAGGAAGTGCTCGGCCAACGGCAGGATGTCGTCGATGCGCTCGGACAACGAGGGCAGGTTCACCTCGATCACATTGAGCCGGTAATAAAGATCTTCACGGAACGTGCCGGCGCGGATCATGGCTTTGAGGTCGGCATTGGTCGCGCTGAGCACGCGCACTTTGACCTGGCGCGTGCGTCCCGAGCCCAGCCGCTCGAACTGGCCGGTTTCCAGCACGCGCAGCAGCTTCACCTGGCCGGACAGAGGCAGGTTGCCGATTTCGTCGAGGAACAAGGTGCCACCGTCGGCCAGCTCGAAGCGGCCTTCACGCGCCTTGTTGGCACCGGTATAGGCGCCTGCGTCGGCACCGAACAACTCGGCTTCGATCAGCTCGCCGGGTAGCGCGCCGCAGTTCACGGCAATGAAGGCACCGCGCTTGGCGGCCGAGTTGGCATGCACGATCGCGGCAATGCGTTCCTTGCCGGCGCCGTTGGGGCCGGTGATGAGCACGGGCACATCCGAACGCGCTACCTGGCAGGCCAGATCCAGCGTGCGTGCCATCGCTTCGGACGCGAATACCAGGCTGTCCAGATCGTAGCGACGCTGCAGATCTTCGCGGCGCTTGCGGCGTTCGTTGCGGGTGCGTGTCACCTCGCGGGTGGATTCGGACAGCTCCAGCAGGTTCTCGACCGTGGCGAGCAGCTTGGCGTCGTCCCACGGCTTGGCGAGATAGTCGGCGGCGCCAGCCTTGACCAGCTCCACAGCCGTTTCCAGATGCGTCCAGGCGGTGAGCAACACCACCGGCAGGTCAGTGTGACGCTGGCGAATGGCCCGGAACAGCGCGATGCCCTCCTCGCCCGAGGTGGTGTCGGCGGTGAAGTTCATGTCCTGGATCACCACGTCGATCCGCTCATGCTCCAGCAACGCCAGTCCTTGCTCGGGCGTGAGCGCGATCAGCGGGCGGATTTCATGCAGCGAGAGCGCCAGCGAAAGCGCCTCACCCACGGCCGGGTTATCGTCAATGATCAGTACGGTTCGCATTCGTCGCTTGCACATGTAGACGTGGATGCAGCTCCACGCCAAAAGGTTGCCATCTTTCGCACGATTCGTCGCGAATGAGATGAAATCGGCCTAGCCACCTGGGGGAGCCGGCGGGGTCGGAGGCGCGGACGGAGCCGGGGGTGCTGGCGGCGTTGCATCGTGCAGCAGGCCGCTGCGCGCTTGTGCGGCCAGCATCACGGTCTGATCGGCGCCGTCGCGACGCAACTTGAGCGGTATTGGTGAATCATCGTGGGCGCGCAGGGCATTCATCAGGTCGGCGATGTCGTGCAGTGACTTGCCGTCGGCTTCCTGTATCACGTCGCCTTGCGCCAAGCCCCACAGCGTATCCGGGGTCAGGGCAACCACGCTCACGCCACCATTCTTCGCGGTGGCCAGGTGCAGGCTCTGACCTTCGCTGCGCCAGCGCAGCGAGCTGTCGGTTTGCCAGGCGAACCAGTGCGCGGCGAATGCGCCGGTGACCGGCGCCAGCAGGGCCAGGGCCAGCAACACCGACTTGATCGTTCGTTGCATGGGCTTTCCCCTTAAGACAAAGGCACGCGCCGCATCATGCGGCGCGTGCCTGCGTTCGCTCTATCAGCTCTTCGCCGGATGGGCCGGCGCCTTGCCGGCCTTCACGGCGGCGATCCATGCATCGGTACGTGCTTCCAGCACGTCAAGCGGCAGCGCGCCGCCACCGAGGATTTCATCGTGGAAGGCACGGATGTCGAACTGGTCACCCAGCTCCTTCTTGGCATGCTCACGCAGCTCCACGATCTTCAACTGGCCCGTCTTGTACGCCAGCGCCTGACCCGGCCAGGTGATGTAGCGGTCGGTCTCGGCCTGCACATCCGGCTCGTCTTCGCTGGAGTGCTCGTGGAAGAAGTCCACCATCTGCTGGCGCGTCCAGTGCTTGTAGTGCACGCCGGTGTCGAGCACGAGGCGGTCGGCGCGCAGCAGTTCGTCAGAGAGACGGCCGTAGTAGGACAGCGGGTCCTTGTAGAAACCCAGTTCCTTGCCCAGCTGTTCCGCATACAGCGCCCAGCCCTCGATGTAGGCGGTGTAACCGGCCTGCTGGCGGAACGGCGGCAGCTCGGGCAGCGTCTGCGCGATGGAGATCTGCATGTGATGGCCGGGGATGCCTTCGTGATAGGCGGTCGACTCGATGGTCAGCACGCTGCGATTGGCGAAGTCACCGGTATTGACGAAGATCTGGCCAGGGCGCGAACCGTCCGGCGTGCCCTGATGGTATTCAGCCGCCGGGGCTTCCTTCTCGCGGAAGGCCTCGACCGGCATCACTTCCACCTTGGTCTTGGGCAGCAGGCCGAACAGTTTGGGCAGCTCCGGCTGCATGCCGGCAAGATAGTTGCGATAACGGTTGAGGATGTCATCGCGCGAGGTGGCATGCGTCTTGGGATTGCTCTTGAGTGCAGCGCGGAAGCTCGGCAGATCCTTGTAACCCTGCGACTTGGCGAGCTCCGTCATTTCGCCTTCGATGCGCTTCACTTCAGACAGGCCGATGGCGTGGATCTGCTCCGGCGTTTCCTTGGTGGTGGTCATCTGCTCCACATCGAAGCGGTAGATGGCGTCACCGTTGGGCAGCTGCCACACGCCCGGTTCCGTGCGGCCGTGCGGCGCGTAGTCCTTTGCCACGAATTCGCCGAGCTTCTTGTAAGCCGGGCGCACATCGTTGTCGATGGCGGCGAGAATGGCGTCGTGCAAGCGCTTCTGGTCAGCGGCGGAGACCGACTTGGGGAAATGCTTCAGCGGTTCAGCAAACACGCTGTCCATGCCGGCCGGTGTGCCGATGCTGGCGATCTGGGTGACCACCTTCTCCAGCAGGTACTTGGGCGGCATCATGCCGTCCTTCAGGCCCTGCTGGGCCACGCCGGTGACCTGGTCAAGCAGCGCCGGCACCGCCTTGAGGCGTGCCAGGTAGTCGTCGTATTCCTTGGTGGTGTCGAACGGAATCGAGCTGATGAAGCCGGCCAGTTGCAGGTGCGCGCCGCCCATCTGGTCCAGCGGCATCTCGTCCAGCTTCAGGTCGTGCGCATGCAGCGCGTCCTGCAGCTGGCGAACCATCAGCTGCTGGTTGAGCTTGTCCTCATCGGAAAAACCGGTGGTATCGATCGCCTGGAAGCGCTTGAGGAAATCCTGCGTCTTGGCGTATTCGGCCTGCGCATGGGCAAGTGACACGTCGCTCCAACGGTTGTTGTAGCGCAGGTCACCCAGGATGGTGGCGAACTCCGGCGTGTTTTCCAGGTTGTGCTGCCACTGCTCGGCGAGCAGGGCGTTGAGCGCTTTCACGCGCGTGGCGACATCCGACTGGGTGGCCGGTGCCGGCGCCGCCGCATATACCGTGGCCAGGCCGGTGGCCGACATCAGCAAACCCGCCAACACCATACGTGGACCGATCTTCATGAACGCACCTCTCGGGTTGAATGGACCCTATTCTGTACCCCAAACGGGGTTGCAACCCGTGCCGAACAGCACGGGTCGGACACTAGACCGAGCGGGTGGCCACCACCGGGGGCACCGCCGCGGCCCGTAGCGCCGGCCCAAGCACGGCCAGCTGGCCCAGCAGCCAAAGGGCGAGCGCGCCCCAGGGCAGGTAATACAGCGGCAGGCGCGGTAGCTCGTACACCTTCATCAGCACCAGGTTCAGGCCGAAGGCCAGCACCATGCCGATGGCGATGCCGCCGCTGACGATCAGGAAATTCTCGGTCTGGAAGTAACCGAGGATGTCGCGCCGCGTCGCGCCAATGGCTCGGCGGATACCGATCTGCTTGCGCCGCTGCTGCACCCAGAAGCTGGCCAGCCCCACGATGCCCAATGCGGTCACCAGCAGCAGCGCGAGGATGACGCCCACCAGCATGCCGGCCATGGCGCGGTCCTGCCGGAAGCGCATGTCGCGCAACTCGCTCAGCGTGCGGCTGTATTCCTCGTCCAGCACCGTGTCAGGCGCGATCTTGCCGATCGCCGCGCGAGCCTCGCGCAGCACGCGCTGCAGCTGCGATGGGTCGGCTTTCAACAGGTAGGTGCCGGCGAACCGGGGGCTGGACAGGCCCGGCGCGAACACGCTCCAGTCGGCGGTGTCTGGCGCAAAACCGGTGGGGTTGGGACGCACCAGGTGGTCCAGCACCCCCTCCACGCGGAAATGCAGGCGGTCGCACCAAAACTCCTTGCCAAGCGGATCCATGCCCGGCCACAGGTGCGCCGCCAGCGCACGCGTCACCAGCACGGGCGCATCTTCCGGCACGAAGTTGGTGAATGAGTGGTACTCATCCGCTTGTGGCGCGCGTCCAGCCACCAGTCGCAGGCCCATGGCCTCGAAGGCGCCTGGGCCACCGATGTAATAGTCCACCGTGGCGCGGGTATGGCCGGGCTCCTGCCCGGTAGTCACACCGGCCGTGCCCACCTTGTCGCCGAACGGCGCGGTATTGACGAGCGTCACCGATTGCATGCCGGCAATGCCCTGCAGCCCGGACAGCACGCGCGCATTCAAGTCGACGGCTTGTGCTTCCTCGAAGCCCGTAAGCTTGACGATGGCGAGTGACGTCTCATCGACACCGCTGTCCACATGCATGGCGCGAAGGCGATTGGAAATGAGGAAACACGCGTTGCAAAGCACGGCACACGCGAGGGCGATCTCCAGCGCGATCAGCACGGTGGCAGTGCGATGACGATGGAGCGCAGCGAGGATGGGTCGAATCTGCATGGGCCAGCTCCTCACAGCGTCTTCAGTTGCAGGCCCGGCGCGACCCGGCTTGCGCGAAAGGCGGGCAGCACACCAGCCAACAGGCTTGCCGCAACGGCCAGCGCAAAGGTGGTGAGGAACATCGTCGGATCCAGGTGCACCAGGTCGGCGTAGGCTGCCGGTTGGCGACGCACCAACCAGAGTCCAAACAGCGTTAGCAGCCAGCCGCCGACGCCGCCGAGCAGGCCAATCATGCCCGCCTCGACCAGGCACTGGGCAAACACCGCCCGACGGCTCGCGCCCAGCGCGCGACGCACCCCGATTTCGCCGGAGCGACGCAGAAACTTGGCCAACAGCAGGCCGATGGTGTTGAACAAACAAATGCCCAGGAACGCAAAGGCCAGCCACGCCTGCAATCTCACATCGCTGGGCACCACCTGGTTGTAATCCAGCCATTGCATGAGGCTGCGCAGGCGCGTGTTCTCGGCGTGCGTGAAACGGCCCAGGGCTTTTTGCTGGGCTGCGTAGTCGGCCAGGAAGCGCGTATAGCCGGCCACCTGGGCCGGGCTGCCGAGCTGCACCCATAGCGACACCCAGGCGCAAGGCGAGTCCTGCAGGTGAGCCGTGCTGTCGGGCACGCGCCAGCAGTTGAAAACACCAAAGCTGCCGTCGGCCACTTCCACGCCGGTGGAAAATGGAACGATCACGTCCTCCGGCTTGCTGTAAAACCCGGCCGTGTTTCCGTTGGAGAAACGGCCACCGGCCACTTCATAGAACTGCGGCGATGGCCGCCATGGCTTTAGCACGCCGACAACGCGCACCTCGCTGCCGCGCAGGCGCAACGTGCGCCCGACGCTGTTGGCGCCACCGAACAGTTTGTCGTTGAGCTGTGCCGAGATGACCGCCACACGCGCACGGCGATCGTCGTCATCGGCGTGCCAGCTGCCGCCGTACTGGAATGGCACGTCGAACATCGGAAAGAAATCCGCCGTCGTCGCCAGCATCTGGATCATCAGCGGCGGCTGGTTGGCATCGACCGCGCGCAGCTTCACCTCGGCGCTGGCCACCAGCGTCTGGCGATCGGCGCGGCGTGCGTTCCACAGGTCCACCGCCGAGTGATAGTCCATCACGTCCGGCGGTTCCACGCGGTCTCTCGGCGACGTGTCAGGATCGAGCTGAGGATAGAACAGCGTGCCGCTGCGCGTGGGAACCGGGTCGCCCGACAGCAGATGCATCACGGTCAAGGTGGTCATGCTGGTGCCGATGCCCACGGCAATGGCCAGCACCATCAAGGCAGTAAGCACCTGGTTGCGCCTGAGGCTGCGCAATGCAAGGTCGATGTAATAACCGAACATGCCTTCTCCCCGCCCTCCCCGCTTAAGGGGAGGGTGTCAGTAGTTCACACCGAACGCGTCGCCACCACCGGCGGCACCGCCGCGGCGCGCATCGCAGGACCCAGTACAGCCAGTTGCCCGATCACCCACAGCAGCAGCGCGCCGACCGGGAAGTAAATCGCCGGCAAGCGCGGCAGCTCGTAATGCACCATCAGCAGCAGGTTGATGCCATAGGCGAGCACCATGCCCACCACGATGCCGATGCTGGCGAGCACGAAATTCTCGGTCTGGAAGTAATTGAGGATATTGCGCCGCGTGGCACCCAGCGCCCGGCGCACGCCAATCTGCCGACGTCGCTGCGCGACCCAGAAGCTGCCCAGGCCCACGATACCGAGGGAAGTGACTACCAGCAGCGCCAGGCACACGCCTACCAGCAGGCCTGCCATCGCACGGTCGTTCTGGAAAAACTCATGGCGCATGTCATCGAAGACATGTTTCTTCAGCACCACGCGGTGCGGGTTGATCTCCTTGAGCTTGGCCAGCGCCGCCGCCAGCACGCGGTCACGGTCCTGAGGTGACGCCGTACGCAACACGTACTCGCCGCCATAGATACGCATGGGCAGAATCATGCTGTAGCTCGCGGCCGAATCGTCCCAGATGGACGGCCGCACCAATTCCTTGACCACGCCCACCACCGTCAGTGGATAGTCGGAAAGATAAAGCTGCTTGCCGAGCGCCTGCTGGCCCGGCCAGAGGCGCTCGGCCATCTTCTGCGTGATCACGACGACGTGTGGAATGGCCTTCGCATCCTTGGTCTCCGCACCTCGCACCACGTCATCGAAGTCCATGTACTCGTCTGGCAGCAAATCGCGTCCCGCGATCAACTGCACCCCCAGCGCCCGGATGATGTTCTCGCCGGAATACATCGTGGCGTTGAGCGTCGAAAGACGTTGCTTGGGGTCGAGCTTGATGCCTCCATTGGAGGACGAGCGCCCGAACGGCACCTCGTTGACCGACGCGACTTCGACCACGCCGGGAATCTGCCGCAGCGCAGCCACGTCTTCCTGGGAGCGCGACTTTTGATCCTTGTTGGCACCGATATCGGCCAGCGCAATATGCAGCAGCCGGTGCTCATCCACGCCGCTTTGCATGCTCATGCGATCGAGGCGTTGGCTGATGATGAATACCGCGTTGCACACGATGGCGCAGGTGAGCGCGATCTCGATGATCACCAAAAAGGCGGTGATCTTGTGCCGGCGCAGCGTTGAAAGAATGGGGAAGATGTCCATGGCGTCGTCCTTACTGGCTCTTCAATTGCAGCGCGGGAGTGATCTGGCAGGCGCGCCAGGCCGGCAACAGGCCGGCGAGCAGGCTCGAACCCACCGCCAGCAGGAAGGTGATCAGCAGCATAGAAGCATCCAGGTGCGCCAGCGCGGCATAGTCCGACGGCTGGCGCCGCACCAGCCATAGACCAAGGAACGCCAGCAGCAGCCCACCAATTCCACCAGCAAGCCCAATCACCCCGGACTCCACCAACAACTGGGCGAACACCTCTCGCTTGGAGGCGCCCAGCGCGCGACGCACGCCGAGCTCACCGGACCTTCTGAGGAATTTCGCAAGCATCAGGCCCACCGTATTGACCAGGCATACCAGCAGGAAGCCAAAGGCCAGCCAGGTCTGCAGGCGCACATCGCCCGGCACCACCTTGTTGATGTCCATCCATTCCATCAGGCTCGGCAGGCGGGCATTCACCGGGCGCTCGAAGCGGCCCAGTGACTTCTGCTCCTGCGAGCAGTGAACGAGGAACTCCTTGTACGCGGCGGCCTTGGCCGGGCTATCCAGCTGCACCCAAAACTGCAGCCACACGCAGGGCTGCGTTTCGGCATGATCATCGCTGCCACCGCCGGTTCCCCAGCAATCGGTCGAGCCGTTGTGTTCGAAGCGCACATCGCGCGATGTGCTCAACGGGACGAAGACGTCTTCCGAAGCGGAGTAGTTGCCCACGTTCACGTCGTAGAAGTGCGGATTGGGGCGCCACGTATCCAGCACGCCGACAACGCGGAAGGCCACGTCCTTCATGTGCAGGACCTGGCCTGTGCTGTCCTTACCCTCAAACAGCTTGTCGTTGAGCGTGCGCGTTATGACCACCACGCGCGCCTTGTTGTCGTCGTCGGATGCGCTCCAGCCGTGGCCATACAGAAACGGCACCTTGAACATCGGAAAGAAGTCGCTACTGGTATAGCGCGCATCGCTATAGAACGGATCGAGGCCCGACTGCGTTGGTTGCACCGGCACCGCACCACCGGTCATCAGCGCCTGGCGATCCGCCCGCTTGGCGCGAAGCAGGTTCATGCCGTCGATCCAGGTGACCTGCTCCGGCGGAGGCTTGGCTGGCTCGTAGCCGTCCATATCCCGCGGATCAAGCTGGGGATAGAACAGCGTGCCGCTGGTTCCAGGCAGTGGGTCTCCCGACAACACGTGCAGCACCGTCAGCGTGGTCATGCTGGCGCCGATGCCAAGCGCGATGGCGACTACCATCAGCGCGGTGAGCATCTTGTTGCGCTTGAGGCTGCGCATCGCCAAATCCAGGTAATAGCCAAACATAGGTTCCCCTCCTCCCTCGTCATCCACGCGATCACACGGACCGCGTGGCCTCCACCGGCGGCACCCGCGACGCACGCATCGCCGGCGCCAGCACCGCACCTTGTCCCAGCAGCAACAGAATCACTACGCCCATCAACAGATACACCAGCGAAAGCCGATGCATCTCGAAGCGGGTCACCAGCCACAGGTTGATCGCCACCGCCAACAAGGCGCCGACCACCACGCCGCCGCAGCTGATCAACAGGTTCTCGGCCATGAAATAGCGCAGGATGTCCTGGCGTGTAGCGCCCAGTGCGCGGCGTACGCCGATCTGTTTGCGTCGCTGGCCGACCCAGAAGCTGGTAAGCCCCACGATGCCCGCCGCGGTAATCGCCAGCAGCACCACGCAGATCACGCCCATCAGAATCGCCATGCCGCGATCACGCTCATAAGCGCGCGAACGCACCTGGTCAAAGCTCAGCACGCCGTCTTCGTCGTTGATGACGCGACGCGGATTATGTTCGAACAGCGCCTTGGGTGCGGCACGCATGACCGCATCGAGCTGGCCCGGCTTGGCCCGCACGAGGTAGAACCCTCCCAGCGACACGGCCAGGCGCCGTGGCACGATCACCGAGCGATAGGCGAACGCCGATGCCCAGCGATCCACGCTCTGCGCCTGCAGCAGGTCGATGACACCGACCACCGTGGCAGGACCACCAATCAAATAGATGGTTTTGCCCACTGCATCGCCGGCCGGGAACAACTTGTCGGCAAGGGCTTTTGTCACCATCACCACCGGCGGAGCGAGTCGGTCGCGCATGTCCATGCGCGTGATCTCTTCCGGGCGGAAATTTCGCCCGGCGATCAGGTTCAGGCCGAGCGCATCGACGAAACGATCATCGCCGAAGTAAATCGTGGCGCCGGAGCTGTCCTGTAACTGGTCGGGCTTGAGCTTGACGCCGTCGTCCCAACCGCCGCCGCGCAACGGATAGGAATTGCTGGGCGTCACGTCCTGTACGCCCGCCAGCCCGCGCAGCACCGCCAGGTCTTCGCGCATCTTGGCATCGGATTGTTCGGTGCTGGACGGACCCACCCACTCGTTCTGGATGATAAAGATATTGCGTTCGTCGACACCGCTGGGTTCGGACAGATGCGCCAGGCGCTGCTGGATGATGAACAGCGCGTTGCAGACAATCGCCAGCGTCAGTGCGATCTGCATCGCGATCAGGAACGTACCCGCCTTGTGTCGGCGCAGTGCGGAAAGAATCGGCTTGATCTGCATGGTCGGTTCCTCCCTCAGTTGGATTTCAGCTGCCAGGCCGGCTGCACTTGCGCCGCCCGCCAGGTGGGATAGAACGCCGCCAGCACCGTGGCCGCGATAGCCAACAGCAAGGTCAACGCCACCAGTGAAATATCCAGGTGCGCCAACCGTGCAATCTGCGGCTCGAATACCAGGCCAATGCCCAGCATGCCCAGCCCGGTCAGTAACAGGCCCAGCAACCCACCCGCCAACCCGACCATGCCTGCCTCGGCGAGGAACTGCCGGTAGATGTCGGCGCGTGAAGCACCCAGCGCGCGACGCACACCGATTTCCGGTGCGCGTCGCATGAACTTCGCCAGCAACAAGCCAATCGTGTTGACCAGACAGATCACCAGGAAGCCGGCCGCGAGCGATAGCGAAATGCGGCTTTCCGGCGGCACTGCGTGCTCGTAATCGAGCCACGCATGCACATCGCGCAGGCGATTATTCGATGGCCAATTGAAACGACCACTATTGCGCTGTTCCTGTGCATAGCCTTCGAGGAACTGCTGATAGGCCTGCACCTGTTCGGCGTTATCCAGCTGCACCCATGGGCTGATCCACACGCATTCGCCGCGTAGCCAGCTGTCCCAGTCGTTACCGCGCTTGCCGTCGCTGCCGCAGTTGTTGTTGCCGTAGGTGTCGATGCGCTGCGCAATTGCGTAGTTGAACGGAATATAAAGTTGCGAGGGGTCGGCAAACGCGTTGCCGCTGAACATGTCGAAGAAGCGTGGCTTCGGGTCCCAGTTCTCGGTGACGCCCACGATGCGGTATTGGCGATCATCCAGCGTGATCTGGCGGCCCACGCTGTTTTCGCCGGCAAACAGTTTCTGGTTGAGGTTGCGGCTGATCACCACCACCGGCTCGCGTGACTCGTCCTGCTCGGTGCCCCAAGCGGCGCCGTACTGGAATGGCACGTCAAACATGCTGAAGAAGTCGCCGGTGGTGGCGTAGCCGGCAGCCTTGAATGGCATCCGATGGGCGTCCTCGGGCATCACCGACATGGCCACCATGAACAGCAGCGTCTGACGCACCGCCTTGTGCGCGCGCAGCAGGGCCATCGCATCGGTGTAGTTGAGCGCTTCCGGCGGCTCGCCATGCCGGTTGTACTGCGGGCCACGGTTATCGATCTGCGGCACAAACAATTGCGATGACTTCTGCGGTATCGGATCACCCGATACCGCACGAAACACCGCATACGTCACCATCGACGCAGCCACGCCAAAGCCAATCGACATGATCATCAACGCAGTCAGCAGCGGATTGCGCCGCAGGCTGGATGCGCCCAGTCGAAGGTTATGGATAAACATGCCACTCATGACCACCTCATTGCGTCCACGGCCTCCGCCATTGCCAAGCCTTCCCTGCACCGCTCGTTCGACATCGCCTTAAACCGACCGCGTGGCTTCAACCGGCGGCACGCGCGAAGCGCGCATCGCCGGCGCGAGCACGGCGCCCTGGCCCAGCAACAAAAGTGCGACTACGCCCGCCAGCACATAAACCAGCGAGAGTCGCGCCATCTCGAACTGCGTCACCAGCCACAGGTTCATGCCAATGGCAAGCAATGCGCCGACCACGACACCACCGATACCGATCAACAGGTTCTCGGTGAGGAAGTAGCTGAGGATGTCGCGCTGCGTTGCACCCAGCGCACGGCGCACGCCAATCTGCTTGCGGCGCTGGCCCACCCAGAAGCTGGTGAGGCCCACGATGCCAGCCGCCGTGATGCCCAGCAGCACCAGGCACACCACACCCATCAGGATCGCCATGCCACGGTCACTCTTGTAGGCCTGTGCACGCACCACGTCATACGTGCGGATGCCACGTTCCGACGGAATCACGCGCATGGGGTTGAGCTTGTACAGCGCCTCGGGCACCGACTTGGTGATGGCGGCCAGTTGGCCAGGCTTGCTGCGGATCATGTAGGAGGTGCCGCCGCCAGTGAGCTGATACGGTTCCAGCACGGCGTTGTCCAGGAACGTATCGGACCAGCTGCTGTTCCACGGCACTTCCAGCCGCTCGACGATACCGATGATGGTGCTTGGGTTCGTGCCGTCATCGACGTACACCACCTTGCCCAGCCCCGAACCATCAGGGAACAGTTTGTCGGCCAGCGTCTTGGTCACGATGATCTGCGGCGCCGACACCACGGCCTTGGGATCGATCTCCTTGATTTCGTCGGAACGGAAGTTGCGACCGGCCACCAATTTCACGCCCATGGTCGCCAACGCGTGATCGTCGACAAAATACTGCGTGGTATGCGTTTCGGATTTTTTCGCGTCCGGATTGGTACGCACGCCGGTGGACCAGCCGCCACCACGCAGCGGATAGGAGTTGATCGAGATGGCGTCTTCCACGCCAGGCAGCTCGCGAATCGCCTGTACGTCGGCCCGCACCAGCGGACCGGTTTTCTCGTCGTCCACGCCCACCCAGCGATTCTGGATGGTCAGCAGGTTTTCCTCGGTCAACCCGGTGGGGCGCGCAATGCGATCGAGACGCTGCTGGATGATGAACAACGCGTTGCACACGATGGCCAGGGTCAGCGCGATCTGCAATGCGATGAGGATGGTGCCGGCCTTGTGACGCTTGAGCGCGGCGAGAATGGGCTTGATCTGCAGCATAGTCATCGCCTCAGTTGGATTTCAGCTGCCAGGCCGGCTGCACCTGCGCCGCCCGCCAGGTGGGATAGAACGCTGCCAGCATCGTGGCCAGCACGGCGACCAGCAGGGTCAGCGCGATGAGTGAACCGTTGAGCGTGGCCAGCCGTGCGATATCCGGATCGAATACCAATGTCACGCCAAGCACGCCCACGCCGGTCAGCAGCAGGCCGAGCACGCCGCCGGCCAGACCCACCGTGCCCGCCTCGATCAGGAACTGCGCGTAGATCTCGTTGCGCGATGCACCCAATGCGCGACGCACACCGATTTCAGGCGCACGCTTCATGAACTTCGCCAGCAGCAAGCCCACCGTGTTAACCAGACAGATCAGCAGGAAACCCAGCGACACCAGCAGCGACACCTTGGCCTCCTGCGGCACCACCTTCTCGTGTTCCAGCCACTTCGGTACGTCGTACAGCCGCACGTTCGGTGCCCATGTGAAACGGCCGCTGCGCTGCTGTTCGGCGGCGTAGCCATGCAGGTACTGACGGAAGCTATCGGCTTGGGCGGTAGAAGGCAGCTCGGCCCAGTACTGGATCCACACGCATTCGGATCGAACCCAGGCGTCCCAGCCCTCACCCGAATGCTTGTTGCAGTTGTTGTTGCCATTGGTCGCCATCTTCAGGTCGATGGCGCGGGTGAACGGAATGAACATCTGCACGGGGTCGCCAAAGCCCGAGGTATTGACCGGATCGAAGAACAGCGGCTGCGGATCCCAGGTGTCCATTACACCAGTGATGCGATAGTTGCGGCCGTCGAGATTAATCTCGCGACCCACGCTGTTGGCTCCTCGAAACAGCTTGTCGTTGAGCGCGCGACCAATCACCACCACCGCCGCATGGGCGTCGTCGTCCGACGCCTGCCAGCCGCCGCCATACAGGAACGGAATCTCGAACATCGGAAACGCATCAGCGTAGACAGCGTAGCTGTCCTCGCGCACCGGCAGCATGCTGGCGTCAGACGGAATCACCGATGGTGCCACCGGATACAACGCGGTCTGTCGTTTGGCGCGGTGATCGCGCATCATGCCCATCGCATCGGTGTAGCTCATCGCTTCCGGCGGCTCGCCCTTGTTCTGCGCGGCGTCCTCCGGCCCCCAGTTGTCGATCAGCGGCACGAACAGCTGCGACGACTTGTTGGGAATCGGATTGTTGGAGGTAGCGCGGAACACCGAGTAGGTGGTCATCGATGCGGCCACGCCGCAACCGATCGCCATCACCATCAGCGCCGTCAGCAGCGGATTCTTGCGGAGACTGCGCAAACCAAGCTGGAAGTAATAGGCAAACATCGT
>FTBI01001904.1_pt1 | contig 21526 bp, 24 predicted proteins | sample 1639171 | NCBI WGS metagenome assembly FTBI01 (sample SAMEA3914812, study PRJEB12502) | metagenome | biome: forest; material: soil | place: Canada | collected 2011-07-07 | depth 0.1 m | reverse complement strand
GAAGCGCCGGTACGATGCTTCGATCTGCTTGCCCTCGAGCCCTTCGGTGATGAAGACGAGACGCGTGGCGCGTATTTCATCGGGCCATGTGTCGAGATGCAGGACAGGGTGAACGAGATGCTGGACCGCGTGCAACACGGCCGGCCCATCCGTACCCTCGATAGCGAGCAAGCCTTTTACGCGCAAAATCTTATCACCGTGTCGGTTCAGGAGCATCGTAAACCAGAGCGTGAAGACCTGCCAGTCGAGCGGCTCGTCGATCCGAATGCAACTCGATTCGATGAGCCGTTCGTGCTCGCCTCGATGCGCGAGACGGCGGCCGGTCGCACTGAAATCCACGGAATGCGCGCCAAGGCGGCTGATCAATCCGGGGGAACTTGCGGGCGCGAACAGAAGATCGAGCAAGACGTCAGTGTCTGTGCTGCGCAGCACGACATCAGCGGCGGGATTGAGCGAAGCGAGGTCGCACGACAACCGCGCTAGGTCCGCCCGAGTCACTAGATCGACCTTGCTGATCAAAATGCGATCCGCTGCGGTGAGCTGCGCGAGCCATTCCGGATGGCGCGCGCGCTGTTGCGCCGCGTTCAGCGCATCGACTACGGTGATCGTCGCGTTGAGCGTGTAGTGGCTGCGTATCACCGGATCGGCGAGCAGCGTAGCAATGATCGGTGCTGGGGTCGCGAGGCCCGTGGTTTCGAGCACGACGCGCGAGAAAGGTGGAACTTCGCTCCGAGCGCGGCGCGAGAAGAGCGCTGCGAGCGCGTCTTTCAGCTCGCCCCTGATAGAGCAGCAGATGCAACCATTGTCGAGCAGAACAGTCTGCGTTTCGACTTCACCCATCAACAGGTGGTCGAGGCCGACCGCGCCGAGTTCGTTGACGAGCACGGCGGTGTCGCGTGCCGCTTCGCCCTTGAGCACGTCAGCGAGTAGGGTGGACTTGCCGCTACCGAGAAAGCCGGTCACCAGGGTGAGGGGAATCACATCGTAGGCAAGGCTCACGCTGGCTCCGATGCAAACATGAGCAGCGGATCGAGTGGGCGACCGAGCATTTTTTCTGCCGCTTTCCATGCCTGGGCGAAGTCATCGACCAGCTCGCTCGCCCCGGTCGGAGACGAGAGCACGAATGATTGCCCGTGAAAATCATCGAGTCGCAGGCGCAATGGGATCAGGATCCGATTCGCGAGCGCGGCCTGGATGTAGCGTTGGCGGCGCGCGTTCGCCCCCTCCCCCGGCACGGTCGCACTCGACCAGTGACGGCCGCCACCGAGTAGTCCACACATGCCGCACATCGCATCTCTCCTTCAAAAACTCAGCAGCGTCACGGCATCACATCGCCAGAGTTCGGCCCCAGCGTCTGTCCGACGAACAGATTGCCGCCCGGATCCGAGGCCAGCAGCACGGCCGTGGGCGCGACTTCTTCCGGCCGCCCGAAACGCCTCAGGGGCAATTCCGCTGATTTTGCTTCCTTCCATGCCGCGCTGATGCCGTCGACCAGCGGCGTCTCGATCGGACCCGGCGCAATGGCGTTGACCAGGACATTGTCCGGCGCAACCTCGAGCGCGAGCGACTTCGTAAAACCAATCACGCCGGCTTTTGCCGCCGAGTAATGGCTCAGCTCCGCGCCGCCCTTGATACCGAGTTGCGACGCGACATTGATCACCCGCCCCCAGCGCTGCGCGATCATTGAGGGAAGCGCGCGCCGCGAGCAGAGAAACACACTGCGCAGATCGATGCGCATCATGTCGTCCCACATGGCCGTCGTCAGGTCGATACAGCGTGCCTGAGTCAGCATACCGGCGTTGTTGACCAGGATGTCGATGCCGCCGAAAGCCTCAATGCAGGTGTCAACGATACGGTTTGCATCCGCTTCGATACCCACATCTGCCTGAACGGTGTGCACCGTCACGCCGAGCGCGCGGCATCGATCAGCGTGCTGCGCCAGCCGCGCGCTATCGCGGTCCGCCAGGAGAAGGCGTGCGCCGGCTGCTGCGTAGGCCAACGTGATCGCAGCGCCAATGCCGCTCGCCGCGCCTGTGACGACCGCGCGCCGGCCGTCGAGAGAAAATGATTCCGTCATGGCGTGGTTCTCCTTATCCCGGCCACCGCACGGTGAGCCCGCCATCGGCAACGATCGCCTGGCCGGTGATGTAAGACGCGTCGTTGCTCGTGAGAAAGCGGATCAACGAGGCGATTTCTGCGGGGCGGCCGACCCGCTTGAGCGGAATGCCGAGCGCTGCTTTCCGGAGCCCCTCAGGGCCGAGCGAGTTCACGGCATCGAGCGACTGCGGCGTTTCGATCAGCCCGGGAATCACCGCGTTGCAGCGGATGTTCCGGGGCGCGAGTTCCATCGCGACCGCGCGGCACAAGCCGGGCACGCCCGCTTTTGCGGCCGAGTAGTGGGTGTGGTTCTCCCAGCCGTACACGCCACCGGCAATCGACGAAATCGCGACCATCGCCCCGCCGTCCGACATATGACGGGCGGCCGCACGAAAGGTCCGCATCACGCCGGACAGATCGACATCGAGCATCTCAAACCATTGCTCGTCGAGCATATCCGTCAGCGGTGCGGCGCGCAGCAGGCCCGCGTTCGCCACAGCGAAGTCGAGGCGGCCAAAGCGCTCGATAGCGACCTTAGCAAAGGTCTCGACCTGTTCGGCCGATCGGACATCGACCGCCTGCATCACGCACTCGCCGCCCGCTTCGACGACCGCGCGCTCAGTCTCGCTGGGGTCGTGTGGATCGCCAGGGAAGTAGCCACCGACGACCCTCACACCCACGCTGGCATAGGCCAAGGCCAGCGCTTGTCCGATTCCGCTGGCCGCACCGGTGACAAGTGCGACCTTCTTCTCTGATTGCTCGCTCATGGCTTATTTGATCGCTTCCGGATTGACGTGCTTGGCGCACAAAATCAGCACACCCGACAGGAAACAGGGCACGGCGCCGAAATAGATCGCCGCGTGCATCCAGTCGACGCCGTGGTTGAGCATCGAGGTCACCCCGACGCCCGCGAGAATCGCACCCACCGGGCCCATCGCGTGGACGATGGAGCTACCGGTACCGCGAATTGAAGTCGGATAGCTTTCGCCAATGAAAAACAGCGCTGCCGAATACGGTCCGATCAGAAAGAAAAGTCCAAGGCTATAGAGCGCCACGACCACGCCTGTGCTGCTGGGTCCCAGCAACATGCCGGCGAACGCAAGTCCACCCAGCATCCAGCCGATGGCAAGCGTATTGCGCCGGCCGATCTTGTCGCCGATCCAGCCGTGGCTCAGATAGCCGCAATAGCCGATCACATTGGACAGCACAAGGATCAGCAGTGAGTTCTCGAACGAGACGTTGTGAACGCGGGTCAGCACGGTGGTGCCGAGCACGCTGAACACCTGGATGGCCGACCAGTTCAGCAGAATGCCACCGCCTAGCACGAGGGTGGCGCGAAGGGCGTCGCCTCGAAACGCCTCACGCAGCCCCGCCCGACTATGCTGCTCGTAGTCGACTTGATGCTCACTCGCCAGCGACCGGGCGTTCCCGTCCTGACCGCCTTCGCGCAGTTGCTTGATGCGTTGGTGCAAGAGAAATTGCGGACTTTCTTTCAGGCGGCGTGTCATGAAGAAGATAACGACAGCCGGAAACGTCGCGAACACAAAGCAGCCTTGCCATCCGATCTTCGGCAAGAGGAGCGCAGTCAGTCCCGATGCAAGGAGTGCCCCGATTGGCCAACCACCCTGTACGAGGCTGTAAATGAAGCCCTTGTTGCGATTCAGTCGCGGGTCATTGGCCGCGGAGTACAACTCGTTGAGATAGGTTGCATTTACCGTTTCCTCGGCATAGCCCAGACCCGAGAGCGAGCGGATCAGCACCAGCGGCCACTGCCCCATTGCCCCGCCGACCACCGTCAGGCCCGAACACAATGCGGCCCCTGCCACCGTCCACAGCAGGCCCGCCTTGCGGCCGAGACGATCGAGCAGCGGTCCGATTGCAAACGCGATCACCGCGGTGCCGATCGCGACATACGTGGCAATTTCCGCCTGTGTCGGCGCATCCCAGCCGTAGTGCTTGCCAATCTCAGGAAGCAAGGTGCCGAACAAGATGAAGTCATAGACGGCAAACACCCACGCGAAGAATGCGACGACAGTCGCACGCTTGACATCGACCGGCAGAATCTTTTCGAGCGTGAAGCCCCCGGCGTACAGCGGATTCTCTTTCATTGGAATGTTCCCTGATTCGAGTGTGATCAGACGGATTTAGCGCGAGGGCTGCGGCGAAGAAAGTCGTCGGCGATTTCGTCGCAGGTGCAGAAGCGCACACCTGCGTGCGCCTTGAAGTGCGCGATCAGACGTTCGAGCATCAGCAGAACCTGCGGACGCCCTGCCACATCGGGATGAATCGTGATCGGAAAGACGGCGTAGTCATGCTCGCGATAGACCCAGTCAAACTGGTCGCGCCACATTTGTTCGATGTCTCGCGGGTTGACGAAGCCATGGCTGTTCGGCGACTTCTTGATGAACATCATCGGCGGCAGGTCATCGAGATACCAGTTCGCCGGAATTTCGACGAGGTCCGTTTCCTGGCCGCGCACAAGCGGCTTCATCCAGGCGCTCGGGTGCTTGCTGTAGTCAATCTTGGTCCAGCTGTCGCCCACTCGCACGTAGTACGGATGGAAGTCGTTGTGCATCAAACTGTGGTCGTACTTGATACCTTTCTTGACGAGCAGTTCGTTCGAGACATTGCTGAACTCCCACCATGGCGCAACGTAGCCCGTAGGCCGCCGGCCGGAGAGCTGCGTGACGAGCTCGATGCTGCGATCGAGCACCGCCTCTTCCTGCTCCGGCGTCATGGCAATCGGGTTCTCATGGCTGTAGCCGTGAATGCCGATTTCGTGACCGGCATCCGCAACGGCCTTCATCTGCTCGGGAAACGTCTCGATGGAGTGACCCGGGATGAACCACGTCGTTTTGAGGTTTTCGCGCTCGAACAGCTTCAGCAAACGCATCGAACCGACTTCGCCGGCGAATAGCCCGCGTGAGATGTCGTCGGGCGAGTCTTCCCCGCTATAGGAGCCGAGCCAACCAGCCACCGCGTCGACATCAATACCAAAAGTAATCAGGATTTCTTTGGCCATCCGAACTTACCTCTCTCGATCAAAATAAGGGGTGTCCCGCTGCTGCCGATCCGCGCAGCAGCGCGTCGTCGTTTTGCGCGACAGAGCAAGCGCAGGGGCGGAAAAGATCTCCATCTCATCAAGCCCTTTAAATGTACTTCGTCAACAATGTACGTTTATATTTAACGGGTTCAAAATGGAACCAGCTATCAGGGATTACCCTTGATGGTTTTGGGCGGGCGGGAGAAGGAACGAAGAGAAGCGCCGATTAACGGCTGCCGGATATTGCGACCATCGGGGAATGAGGGGTGACGTTCTACGTCGTGGCGTGTCCGGGGGAATTTCCCCTCCGCAGACGGGCGATCCACGAGGGTCGGCTAGCGAACCGCGACGCACGCGATGAAGGGGAGTGCAAAAAGCAGGGACGGCCGTTCACCCGGGTTGTTCACGGCGACCTGATTGGGGAATGAGCGCGACACTGCGATACGGCCGCGGAACTTCAACCTCGGTTTTGTGCGGGCCTAACGCTTTCGCCGGGCACGCTTCCCACGCAATATGGCAAGCAATCGCTGAGTCCATTTCCGTGGCGCTTTGGGAAGAGGCACATGGTCAGAAGCCGCAGTGTCTTCCGCCATATTCGCCGCGCCGTGATACCCAGCATCTGTCTTATCTTTTTCGCGCTGTCGCACAACCACCTCCTCTAGGACACAAACGTTTCTTCAGGTCAGGCGAACGGTTCGATCTCAGATTACCAGAAGCGGTCGCACGATGAGCAACGCACGGCTGCGTTGTAGACTGCCACTTCTACGCCCGTGGCGGCCAGACAAAACGGAGATTTCGATGTGCGACTTGGCCCAGTTTCTCGTGGACCATCGCAAATACGTGCGAATGGCAGGGGCGCTGCGATGACCACAACCGTTGTCATCGGCAAAACGTTGCTCGCGCGCGTCCATGCCGACTTAAACCGGCCTCATGCATTTGCGTCGGAACGCGTCGGCTTTTTGACATGCAGGTCGGAAAGGAACGGGGTCCAATGGACGATTCGCAGCGTCGCTTACGACCCTGTTCCAGACGGTGAGTATGTCGATGTCGCTTCAGTCGGAGCGGCCGTCAAGGGAAACGCCTTTCGACCTTCCCAGATGAAAGCGCGCGCGGAGCAGGTGAGCATTTTTCACATTCATCGGCACAACCATCACGGCACACCCCGGTTCAGCGCTGTCGACCGCCAGGAAGGACACCGCTTTGTGCCTGAGTTCATGGCGGTCAGACGTGAACTACCGCACGGCATCATCGTGTTGAGCTACGACGCAGCGCATGCACTTGTGTGGTTACCCGAGACGCCTCAAGAGGCCGCGGTTGGCGAGGTTGTGCTCGGGCTCGACTAGGGGCTTGAAGACGTGTTCGATGCTTTGGGCCAGCTACGACCCTATTGTCAGCCGGGCAACGGCTTAGCGGCTTCTATTGTATTGGGCTTCAAGGCCAATGAAGTTCGGTACGCGAAAAGCGTCCACGTCCTATCGCTGAAAAATCCGTGCGACGCGATGTTCTATCATCTAAGCATCTCAAATTCTGATAAATGGCGCACCGATGTCCAAACTCGATTTGTCAAAGTTCGCGCGTTGCACCTTACTCGAGGGGCCCACTCCGATTCAGCATCTTTCCCGCCTGAGTGCTCATCTGGGTAGCGTGAATGTATTCGTCAAGCGAGATGATCTAAATGGCTTGGGTGGTGGTGGCAACAAGTTGAGAAAGCTTGAGTTCTTGATAGGCGAGGCGCTGGCGGCGAACGCGGATACGATCATCACTGTCGGAGCCCGGCAGTCGAACCACGCCCGGCTGACGGCCGCGGCCGCAGCGCGCGTCGGTCTTCAATGCGAACTCGTCCTGACGAGATCGGTGCCGCGTTTCGACGCTGACTATCTGAACAATGGAAACATCTTGCTCGACGACCTATTTGCGGCGCGTGTGCACGATCTTCCCGGCTCGACCGACGCACTGAAGTTTGCCGATGAACGTGCGAGTGAACTCCGGCTTCAAGGACGCAAGGTCTACGTGTGCCCACTCGGTGGCTCAAGCCCGATCGGGTGTCTGGGCTATGCGGATTGTGCTGCTGAAATCCTCAATCAAGCGAGTGCGGCGGGCCTGTCCTTTGATCGTATTGTGGTGCCCAATGGAAGCGGCGGAATGCAAGCTGGACTCGTTGCCGGCATTGTCGCCATGGGTCTCGATCCTAATTTGATTTCCGGGTTCACTGTCTATGGCGATGCCGGTAGGGCTCGCTCCATAACACTCGACAAAGCTGTCCAGACCGCTCGACTCATAGATGCGAAGCTGACCGTGGATAGCGATGCCATCTTGATCGACGAGAGCCAGCTCGGACCCGGGTACGGAATCCCAACCGACGCGATGCGCGCGGCGGTTCGCTTAGTTGCATCGATGGAAGGTCTGCTGCTGGATCCGGTATACGGCGGGAAGGCATTTGCTGGCCTCCTTGAAGGCGTTGCCTCGGGCCACTATCGCGCAGGCGCGCATATCCTGTTCGTTATGACCGGCGGCCTTCCCGGCTTGTTTGCGTATCGAAGCGAATTCTAGCTATTCGCGAGGAACCGGAAACAAGATGATCGGATGAAAGCAATCTCAAAGTCTGAAGTGCAGGCCGGATGACCACGCGTCGGATACGGCGGCGGTCCGGATAAAATGTGATCTTCGTGATACATTAAATGCGCTTAATGGCTTACGAACATAGCATCATGCCGACCCCCATACTCCATCTTCGGCCGTCCACCCGGCTCTGCACAAGCTGGGCTCGGATATTCACGATGCAAGGCGACGTCGCCGTCTGACGATGGCAGTTGTTGCCGAGCGCGCCTTCACATCCAGAGCGACTCTGCAGCGTGTCGAGGCGGGCGATCCAAGCGTGAGTTTTGGCATCGATGCGGCTGTGCTGCATGCATTGGGGTTCCTCGATCGGCTGGCCGACCTTGCCGAGGCCGCCTAGGATACGGTGGGGCACGCGCTGGCGGCCGCGGCACTGCCCCAACGTATCCGTATCCTCGGAGCGCAGTGACAGGCGACCATGGCTGATGTCGAGGCGAATTTCGATAAGTGCGCAACCACGGCTTCCTGTGGGCGGGACACAATGGTTGAGTATTGTCGCCGGCCTTTGACCTCAATCCGACGCCGATCGACGTGAAGGCGCGCATCGTCACGACCAATATCGATCTCGACGAAGGGACTTGTGCGGTCGATCTACTGGAAAGCGCAGCAGAGTTCTTCGGCCTGTCGCTAAAACAAGCGCGGGCAACGATCCGGGAAGTCGCCGACGTGATTCGTACGTGGGCAGGGGTCGCCCAGGAAGTCGGCAGCAAGCGCGCAGAGATCGCACGCATGGCGAGTGCCTTCGAGCACGACGATCTTCGCGCTGCACTGCTACTCTGACCTCGATGCAACTCTTTGACCGTGACAACCGGTCGCGCCAGAATCAAAAAATGCTTTAAGCCTATCGCACTGCCAGGGAGCACGAATGGAAGCAACGCCACCGGGCGAACTATTGCAAGACGCCGCTCAACGAGCCATCGCCTACTTGCAGTCCGTCCCTCACCGGTCGATCACCCCCTCCCCTCAGGCACTCCTGCGTCTCGGCGAACTGAACCATCCGCTTCCTCAAACGGGCGTCGACGCACGCGAAGTTTTACGTCGCCTCGATGAAATCGGATCTCCTACGACTGTCGCCACAACAGGCGGACGATATTTCGGCCTGGTGATCGGCGGCACGTTGCCCGCCACTATCGCGGCAAACTGGCTTGCCGCAGCATGGGACCAGAATGCCAGTTTTCGGTGGACTTCTCCGATCGCTGCGACTCTGGAGGACGTGTCGCTGCAATGGCTGAGTGACCTCTTCGGCTTGCCGGACGGCGTCGCCGGCGCCTTTGTCACCGGCGCCTCGATGGCAAACATGTCCGCGCTCGCGTCCGCCCGCCACGCCCTTCTCTCCCGTCTGGGCTGGGATGTGGAAGCCAAAGGACTCTATGGCGCACCCGAGCTCCGCGTGGTTGTCAGCGAGGAAGCCCACATCACCATTTTGAAGTCGCTTTCGCTGCTCGGTCTGGGGCGCGAACGGGTCATCCGGGTTCCGACCGACCATCGCGGGCGACTGAAAATCGAGAGCCTTCCAGCGCTCGATGACCGCACGATTGTCTGCATCCAGGCGGGCAACGTGAACACCGGCGACTTCGATCCTGCGGCCGAGGTCTGCCGGCGGGCCAGAGAAGCCGGAGCCTGGGTGCACGTCGATGGCGCTTTCGGCCTCTGGGCGCTCGCACATCCCGCCTTTACCGCTTTGACCGAAGGCCTGGCCATGGCCGATTCCTGGGCGACCGACGGGCACAAGTTGCTCAACGTCCCTTATGACAGCGGCATCGTCATTGTGCGCAACGCCGCCGATCTCCGCGCGGCGATGTCGGCCAATGCCGCCTACCTAGCCGAAGGAGATGCAGGCGATCGCGAACCGTCTCACTACACCCCCGAATCCTCAAGGCGGGCTCGCGGCGTCGAGATCTGGGCGGCGCTTCTGAACCTCGGCCGGGACGGCATCGCGGGTCTGGTCGAGCGCACGTGCCGCCATGCGCGATCCTTCGCTAAGGGTCTGAGCGACCAGGGCTTCGAAATCCTCAACGATGTCGTGCTGAACCAGGTGCTCGTATCGTTCGGATCCCCTGAGCTCACACGCGCCGTGATCCGTCACCTTCAGTCCGAGGGCATCTGCTGGTGTGGCGGGACCGTGTGGCAAGGTCGCCCCGTCATGCGCATCAGCGTCTCGAATTGGGCGACCACCGAAGCGGATGTGCAACTGAGCATCGAGGCGATGGTGCGAGCCGCCAGGCAACTTCACGCCGAGTCATCGGCCTAATGCCCTCAGTCGGGCCGCAACACCGCAGGCGGCACGACAGTCTCGACAAGCCCGGTCTCCACATCGTAGACCAGGCCCGACACCATGAAGCCGCCCGGAAGTTTCGGGTTTGCCTTGAGCGCGGCCACATCGATTGCGACTGCCTCATAAGGATCGTCGATCGCGAGCGCGGCGAGACCTTCCTCCGGCACACCCATGTGCTTCGCCAGCAAGCCGGGTGCGTGATGGTAGCAACCAGAAATGCCACAGTGGGTATGGTGGAGAACCACCAGGTTCCACCCCGCGCCGACCTCTTCGCCGCCCGCTCGCGAGACCGTGCGCAGGATCGACATGGTCTCGAGCAGGGCCGGATTCACCCGTCCGCCAACGTTCCGGATGATGGCCGCTTCGCCCGGTTCAAGCTTGAAGATGTCCATGGGGTCGACGCGAGGATCGACGCAGCCGATGATCATCGTCTTGCGCGACGGAATGATCTTCAGGTCCGCAGAGAAACCGGTTTGGGCGAATTCGGCATTTCGCGGGGTCAAAGTTTCGAGAAAATTCATGGTGACCTCTATCGTTGATCGGTGAAATGGCGTCAGGCGCGTTGGGGCAGTAGCGTCGACATCTTCGACTGCAGCCCCTTCGGGTCGGCAGTGAAGGCTTCGTAGATACTGCGGGATTGCGCACCGGCGACGACCTCGTCGTTCGTGCCGGCTTCGATCGCGTCCAATGCATCGGTCACAACTTCGTGCGGCGTCATACGCGGCTCGGGCAGCTTGGCGCCCATCGAGGTCTCTGTCTGGACCGCGAGCACGCCGATCACCTGCGTACCCTGCGCACCCAACTCGGCGCGCAGGCTGCGAGTGAGTGACAGTCCTGCCGCCTTGGAGGCCGAATAGGTCCCTGCCATTGGCAAGCTGACCAGCGAAAGCATCGACAGCATGTTCAGCAACGCACCACCGCCCGTCTTGGCCAGCACAGGAGCGAACGCACGAGTCAGCGCCAGGGTGCCGAAATAGTTGACCTCCATTTCGAGCCGCGCGTCCTCCATGTCGGGGGCTGAGATCGCGCCGTCAAAACCGGCGTAACCCGCATTGTTGATCAGCAGCGTGACGTCGGCCGCGACCGATGCAGCAGCTGCAACCTGGTCGACGTCGGTCACGTCGAGCGGCAACGGCACCAGCCGTCGATCGCCCCCCTTGAGAAGCTCGCCGAGCGACGTGGTATCCCGCGCCGCGACATAGATCTTCGACGCGCCGCGCCTCAGCAGTTCCGCGACGAACGTACGTCCGATGCCACGATTGGCTCCCGTGACAAGCGCGACAGAATTTGAAATGTTCATGATGTAGACCCTTTGAATTTGATTGAGCGAGCTGGCGGATTGCGCTTCGCCTCAGGCAAAGCGCAATCCACGGATGTCATGCCGCGTTGAGCTTGTCGGCGTGGAGCCGGGCGAATTCGCCAACCGTCATCGAGCGCCGGCCGGTCAGCTTTTCGATGTTGTTGTCGGCACCCGCCATATGGCCTTTTTGGTAGTCCGCCATGGCGCCGCGAAGATGCTGAACGATGTAAGGAGGCACACCCATCACTTCGATCGAGCTGCAATATTCGGCGATCGGGAGATCCTGGAAGACGATCTTGCGGCCCAGCGCTTCAGACAATTCCGCCGCCATCTGCTCATGGTTCATTTCAACCGGACCCGACAGCGGGATCGTGGTGCCGATATGCGCTTCGGGGTTTTTCAACAGCGCGGCGACCGCACGGCCTTGATCGTCTGCGGCGATCGGCGAGTGACGGCCATTGCCGACCGGCATACGCAAGACGCCCTTTTGAAGGTACGGAAGCTGCCACGGGTAAAGCAGCCACTCGAGGAAATAAGTCGGGCGCAGGTGGATCACGGGCAGTCCCGACCAGTTGAAAATCTCTTCAGCGATAAAGGTGTCACGGCATGAGTCACTCGAGGACTCACGGTCCGCCGAACGTTGCGACAGATTCAAAACTGCTTTGACACCGGTTTCCTTCGCCGCTTGCGCAAAGTTCACTGTCGCGTTAATCAGCCCGGGCTGCACGGGCCATACGAAATAGGCAGCGTCCACATCTTTCATGGCGTCGCGAATCGTATTGATCTCGAGAAGATCACCGACGACGACTTCGGCACCGAGCGCCTCGAGAGCCGCCGAGCGATCATCTTTGCGATGCACCATCGCACGCACATCAAGACCTAGAGCGATCGATTCGCGAACGGCGGCACGTGCTGTATCGCCGGTGGCTCCAGTAATAAGCACTTTCTTGGACATGATCAGCAATCCTTTGAACAGAAATTTAGAGAGTTACGAGTTGAGTTCATCGCGGCCCAAACGATTCGTGTGCATCACATCGAAGGCCACTTCGGTGAACCGCGTTGTTGCGTTCTGCGTTTCGTTCCGATGGAGTGAATATCCCGTATCGCCGAATCGGGCGGTAGCCGTCGGTTCAAGCTAAGACTTATCTCGGATCAGCATGGGTGGGGCGAACGGACGATCGGAGGCGGGTTTCCTTCCCCGATCACCTTGGGCTGGATCAGCGCGGTGCAGCGGCTGCCGGGTACTCGAGAATGAACTTCGAGAGGTTCGCCTTGATGAACTGCTCAACGGTCGTCAGCGGATAGCCGATGATCTGCGTTCCGATGGTGTCGGTTCCCGCCAGCAGCCCTTCCTGCTGATCGATCGTGACCGCCTCGAAATGCCGCCGCATGGCCTGCGCATCCTGGAGACCGAACAGTTCGAGGAAGGTCGACACAGTCACATGCTCGTATGGCATGTCCTTGCCGAGAACACGGCTCACTTCGGCAGCGAGCTCTTCATGGCTATATTCGATCGGGCCGTGCAGAGCCAATGCGTGGCCGATATGTGGGCCCCGGGGTCTCGAAAATGCCCGCGATGATCCGCGCAATGTCGCTGGCGGCGATCGGTGCGAAACGGCTGTCTTTGTTGTACGGCATCACATAGCGGCCGTAGCGGATCTGCGGTGCGATGTACAGCAGCCACTCGGCAAAGAACGTAACCCGAAGATGCACGGTCGGCACGCCAGACCAGTTGAAGATCTGCTCGGAGAGCCAGTGGTTCTGCGTCGCCTTGCTACGTGCCGCCGGGCGTGACTGCTTGTGCGACATATTCACGATGAGCTCGAGGTTCTGCTCCTTCGCTGCCTGCGCAAAGATCACGCCCGCTTCGACCAGCCCCTCGGCGAGCGGAAAGCAGAAATAGGCGCGCTGGACGCCCTTCATGGCTACGCGGATATCGCGCAGGCTCAGCATGTCACCGAGCACAACTTCGGCGCCCAGATCGCGTAGTCGCTGCGCGCGATCGTCGTCCTTACGCACAAGCGCTCGGACCCGAAAAACCTTTTTCGATCAAACGTTCAACCGTCGGACGCCCGGTGTCACCCGCGGCACCGCTCGCCAGAACTGTGGTCATGGTCATTTTCTCCAGATACGAGTTCCCGCGTGCAAACCACCCATCGCTGTGTGTCTGTTACGCGCGAACTTCGGTTACAGGGCTGTCGAGGCATCGGGGCTCAGGCCCTGGGAGGGCCCCGATCACGGCGCCGGCATGCGATGCCGGGCCGCACCCGAACGTAGGGTTGGAAGGCTCGGCCCAGTAGCCCCTGGATTCCGCTAACATCTATGCTCGATCAGCATTGATCGCATCGATTCGGGTGGTGGGTTGCCACGCCGGCTATCTCGCTGCAGGAAAAGGAGAAGAACTTGAAGGATGTGCTCACGCTCAAGCTCTACACTCGCGTTGCCCGCCTGGGCAGCTTTTCGGCGGCCGCGCGCGAATGCGGACTGGCGCAATCGCAAGTCTCGAGGATGATCGCGGAGCTCGAAGCCGGGCTCGGTGCACGCTTGCTATCGCGCACTACGCGCGCAGTCGTACCGACTGAAGCCGGTCAGGAATTCCTTGCCCGCATGGAACCGATCGTGGCGGCGATCGAGGACGCCGAGAACAGCGTGCGCGAAAGCGGCGAGCTGAGGGGTGTGCTTCGCATCGGCATGCCTTCGACGATGGCGATTCGTGTCGTCATACCCCGCCTGCTGAGCTTCACGGAGCAACATCCGCTGCTCCAGGTCGAGCTGATGCTCGACGACAAAAGACAGGACATGGTTCGCGAGGCAGTCGACGTCGGCATCCGTGTCGGCCCGTTGCCCGACTCGGCGGGCATCGCCAAGTTGATCGGAACCATGCACCGCATCGTCGTGGCGTCACCCGCCTACCTCGACAAGCATGGCACACCCGTCCTGCCGGAGGATCTCTCGCAACATCGCATTGTCGGTGGCCCGGCTGGGGCGCATGCGACCTCATGGCAATTTGAGCGTGACGGTGAGACAACCTCTGTCGATCTCCAGCCGCATGTCCTGACCAACGATACGGCGGGCGGTCTAGCCGCAGCGGTCGCGGGTCTTGGGATTATTTCGACCACTTCATGGGCCTGCCGGACCGAGCTCGAACGGGGCCCGCTGAAGCACCTGCTGCCTGATTGGAAAATGGCAAAACTGCCCGTGCATGCCTATTTCCCGATGGGACGCGCGACTCGCCTGGCGGCCCGGGCGTTTGTGGATTTTATTGCCACAGAGCTCGAGAAAGAGCCCGAACATTTTCTCGGCGCGACGTAACTACAAAAGTCGAACGAAACGCGTTCAGGACGGGAGCCCACACCCCGCCGAACGCATACGTGCACGGCCCGCGGCCTGTTCATGCGCCTCTTCTTGATCAATATGCAAAACGCAACCGCGTGAACAATGCTGCGGGGATTGTTGTTTTGCCTCGAATATTGCTGTATCGAAATGGCTGATTATCTGCCGATTCAATACTACTAAGATCGCTTCATTGGGAATCGCAATACGCAGAGAACGCCGCAGCAATGCGGCCGCCATGCCCAAGTCGCGTATCTCCAGCCAATACAAACTGCCTACCTGTTTCTTAAGAAACGAAAGGACTCGCCATGTCACGCATTATCCATTTCACCACGCCCGGTGGACCTGAAGTGCTCACGTTTAAAGACGTCGAAATCCCGTCACCGGGTCCGGGTGAAATTCGCATCCGTGTCAAAGCCATCGGACTGAATCGCGCTGAATCAATGTGGCGTACCGGCGAATACATTGAAGAGGTCAAGCTTCCCGCGCGACTGGGCTATGAAGCCGCGGGTTTTGTCGATGCGGTCGGCCCGGACGTCACCGGCTTCGCCGTGGGCGACGCCGTGAATACCGTGCCGGCATTTTCGCAAAATCAATACGGCATGTACGGCGAGTTGGTCCTTGCGCCGGTATCGGCGGTCGTGAAGCATCCGCCTGAGCTGTCGTTTGAAGAGGCTGCATCCATCTGGATGATGTTCATCACGGTGTACGGCGCTTTCATCGAGGCAGCCAAACTGAAGGCAGGTGATGTCGTTTTGCTTCCTGCCGCATCGAGCAGCGTCGGTCTGGCAGCGATTCAACTGGCCAACATGGTCGGAGCAACACCCATTGCCTTGACCCGCACAAGTGCCAAGCGTCAACAATTGCTCGACGCAGGCGCCGCGTTTGTGATTGCCACCGAAGAGCAGGATTTGGTCGCTGAAGTGATGCGGATCACCGACGGCGCGGGTGCGCGCGTGGTGTTCGACCCGGTGGGTGGCCCGAGCCTGGGCAAACTGATCAAAGCGATGACAACTGGCGGGACCCTCCTTGTCTATGGGGCATTGAGTGACGCACCCTCGCAACTTGCGTATCTCGATTTGCTGATCAAGCTGCCGACGATCATTGGCTACACGATTTGGAACACGAGCGGTGACCCTGTGCGTCAGAAAGCATCCGTCGAGTTCATCTTAGCCGGCATCGCTTCCGGGGCCCTCAAACCCGTCATCGACAAAACATTCACGTTTGACGAAATGGTCGAGGCGCATCGCTATCTCGAAACCAACCAGCAGTTCGGCAAGATCGTCGTAACAGTTTGAGCTTTCCGGGCGGACTGCGAGATCGCAGGCGGCTATTTCGAACAGCTTCGGGCCCGGGTTCGACTCGCCCACTGAGTCTGTTCACCCATAGGTGGCAATCATGTCCAAACTCTTTTCCAGCATCAAAGTCGGTCCCTACGAATTCTCACATCGCGTTGTTCTCGCTCCGTTGACCCGCATGCGCGCGGAAGCAGGGGCCATCCCGGGTCCGCTAATGGCCGAGTACTACGCTCAACGGACTTCGGCCGGCGCTTTTCTGATTGCCGAAGCGACCATTGCCGCGCCTGACGGGAATGGCTATCTGGGTGCGCCCGGCCTTTTCGACGACAGCCAGATTGCAGGCTGGCGTCTCGTGACCGACGCCGTCCATGCGAAGGGCGGCACAATCTTCCTGCAGCTTTATCACGCTGGCCGTCAATCGAACGCGCAATTGCAGCCGGGCGGAAAACGGCCGGTCGGCGCATCGGAAGTTCCCCACGGCGGCGTAGCATTTACAGAAACCGGCTGGGTGCCGAACACCCCCAATCGCGCCCTCGAGACCCATGAAGTCGCTGACCTAGTTGAACGTTTCCGTACCGCTGCTGAACTTGCCGTCGGGTCAGGTTTTGACGGCGTGGAACTGCACGCCGCCAACGGTTATCTGTTCGACCAGTTTCTGCAGGACGGCAGCAACAAACGCACCGACAAATACGGCGGCTCGTTTGAAAATCGCGCCCGCTTTCTATTGGAGGCGACGCGGGCCGTCGCTTCCGTATGGGGAAGCAACAAGGTAGCGGTCCGTCTTGGGCCGAGCGGTAGTTTCGGCGATATGTCGGACAGCGATCCGGTTGGCCTGTTCACGTATGTGGCGTCCGAGCTGGCGAAACTGGATCTAGCCTATCTGCATTTGATCGAGCCTCGCATCCTTGGCAATGAAGACGACGTAAGTAGAGATCGGAATCTGGTCGCCACGCCGATGATCCGCAAGGTCTACAGCGGCACCATCATTTCAGCTGGTGGCTTCACACGTGCCTCGGCAGAAGAAATCCTTGCAGCAGGCGATGCGGACCTGGTGGCATTTGGTCGCGACTTTGTCTCGAATCCGGACCTGCCGGAACGACTGCGTCTCAATTTGCCGCTCAATGCTTACGATCGCCCCTCCTTCTTTGGCGGCACGGAAGTCGGGTATATCGACTATCCGTTCTATAGCGAAGAAGCCGAGGCGCTCTGAGCGACAAACGTCGTCAAAACCCTTTGGAAAGAAAGCCGGTGTGCTTTGCCGTAAGCAAAGCACACCGGCTATTGTTCCTTGGCTTCGCTTGCCGTGGCATAGTGCGAACTGCTAACAACAAAGGGAGCTACTGATGCCGACACTCGAACAAATTCAAGCAAAAATCGCCAAGCTCCAGTCACAAGCGGAAGTTATTGCTGCCAAGCAAGCATCGGTTGTCCTCAGGGAAATCACTTCGCTGATGGCCGCCAACAGCATCACCACGACGGATATCGATGCTTTTCTGTCGACCAAGAAGCCTCGTGGCCGGCCTGCCGGAAAAACCGGAGCCAAGTCCGCACTGAAGGTCGCCGCTAAAAAGCGCGGCCGCCCCACGATCAAGCCTGCAGGGACGGTCACGAAGGGCAAGATGCCGGCGAAGTATCTGAACCCAAAGACGGGCGAGACCTGGAGCGGACATGCTCGGCCACCGGCCTGGATTAAAGACGTAAAGGACCGATCCAAGTTCTTGATTGATGGTTCAGGGGTAGCCGAGAAACCCACCGTGACTGTCAAGAAAACTGCTGCCAAGAAAGTCAGCGCGAAAAAGAACGTGAGCAAACCGGCCACCAAGAAGACCCGTGGAGTTCGCGCCAGCAAAGCAAAGCAAGATGGACCGACAGGCTCGGCAACTGAGGCGACCGCTTAAACCATTTAGACGGATGATGTCGCGGCAACACTATTCGCGCACGTGACCTGCTGTGGGAGGGGGCTCAGCAGGCCCACTCTTATCATCGGCTCGTTGCTCCGGGTTCAGAATAGCGCCGCGGCTGGCTAGGCGTAGTAAAAAAGTCAAGCAATGCTCGTAGATTTGCCGAAATGATCAATGCCCCCGACTTTAAAAGCTGCCGCATTGTCGCCCTCGCGCAATATAAGCTGCTGGATACTCCGCGTGAACAAGCCTTCGACGAAATCGCCAGCTTGGCAGCGGCGTTGTGCCGCGCGCCGATCGCCATTGTCAATTTCATCGGGGACGGCCGCCCATTTTTTAAGGCGGAGGTGGGACTCGGCATCCGTGAAACACCGTTCGAAAGCTCCTTTTGCGTCAAAGCCTTGTTGGAAGAAGACTTCCTTCAGATTCCTGACACGAGCACCGACCCCAGGTTCAGCCGCAACCCTCTTGTGACCGGCGAGCCGCATCTTCGCTTTTATGTCCGACCGATCCTGAAGATCGAGGAAGGCCTTCCGATCGGAACACTCTGTGTGCTTAACTATCAGCCACAAAGTCTTAATACGGTAGACAAATGGTGGATGGGTAGTCCCGATTCATCGGGCCGACACATAAGCCGCTGCTATCGGAGAGCGGGTTAATCTACCCCGGGTTAGCCTTTGCGATCTGCATCAACGAACAGATCACACGCGTATGGGTATTGCCCTAAAGTAGTCGCCTTCGCATCGAGGAGCAAGACCTTGCACGACCTTCGTATCGAGACGCTGCAGGTGGGCGCATTACGCATGCGTGTCGCCACTCAGGGCACTGGCCCGCTCGTGCTGTTTTGTCACGGCTTTCCCGAGTCCTGGCACTCCTGGCGGCATCAGTTGGAGGCGCTGTCGGCCGCCGGTTTCCGGGCCGTAGCGCCCGATATGCGCGGCTATGGCGCCACGGATGCGCCGCCAGACGCGGAGTCGTACACGATGTTGCATCTCGTCGGCGACATGGTCGAACTCGTTGACGTGCTCGGCGAGCGCGAGGCTGTGATCGTCGGCCACGATTGGGGAGCGCCCGTGGCCTGGAACGCCGCGATGATGAGGCCCGATCTGTTTCGAGCCGTCGTCGGCATGAGCGTGCCGTTCTATCCGCCTGCACGCGAAGATTTGCTGAGCGCGCTGGAACGGCGAGGCGTGCGAACGTTCTATATGCAGTATTTCCAGACGCCAGGCCTGGCTGAGAGCGAGTTCGAGGCTGACCCCGTGGCGACCATTCGACGCGTCACCTTCAGCATGTCGGGAGACGGGCCGGGCCCCACAGTGGCAGGCGTATTGGCGCCTGGCGCGGGCTTTCTGGACAACACGACAAACCCGGAAACGCTGCCCGATTGGCTCAGCAGCGAAGATATCGCTTATGTCGCCGATGAGTTCGCACGCACGGGCTTCAGGGGTGGCCTGAACTGGTATCGAAGCATTCGACGCTCGTCGGAGCTGATGGCCGCGTGGCAAGGCTGCGTGATCCGACAGCCTTCGATGTTTGTGGCTGGCGCGAAAGACGACGTCCTCAAGTTTCCAGGTGCCCAAGCCCGTATCGAGAATCTGGCTAGCGTGTTACCCGGACTGCGTGGGTGCCATATTCTTGATGGAGCGGGCCATTGGATTCAGCGAGAGCGGTCGGTGGAAGTGAACGACTTGTTGGTTGAGTTTTTGAACGCGCTGTAGTTTGGCGCATACCTCGTGTTGCTTCCACCCCGTCGGGGCCGAACGAACGGAGACTCTTGTGTGCTACTCGGCGCAGATTCAAGCGGATTACCGCAAGTACGTCCGCACCTTTGGCGCGCACATGAGCCTCGAAGAATTCACTAGGCTCTTTTTCGAGCGAGCTGAAGGTAGCAAGGCGAAGATACCGAAAGCGATGGAAGACGCGTTCGCAGACCCACAGTCGGAAGCAAAGCGCGAAGTGAAAGTGCTTATTGATAAGTTCAACGCCGGGCAAGTGGCCAAGCTCGAGCAAGAGCTCTTCAAACAGCGAACCCGTCTGGCAGACGCGGAACGCTCGCTTCTAGGCAAGGTGACGAAGGCTGCGACCGACGGCCGTCGAATTGCGACAGACAAAATTGAGTGGACGCTACGCAAGCTCGAAGACATTGGCCGAGTCTCACCGGAGGCACGCGACGCTCGCATCTTCCCGGGGACTTACGCGCCCGTCATGGTCATGGAGAACGGCCAACGCGTCATCAAGCCGATGCGCTATCAGTGCCGCGTCGCGGGGAAGCCCGCGTCATACGACGTGAAATACCCCGGCACGTACAACGCCCGGCGCGACAGTCTCGGTGGTTTTTGGAAACCGCTGTTTGGATATTCGCATGGTCTCGTCGTGGTCAGTGCTTTCTACGAAAATGTCAGCCGAGCCCGAATGGAAGGTCGTGTGCTGGCAGAAGGAGAGCAGGACGAAAATGTGATTCTCGAGTTCAGCCCCACCCCGCCTCATGACATGCTTGTTGCATGCCTTTGGTCACAATGGTCAGCACCTGGCGAGCCCGATTTGTTGTCGTTCGCCGTTATCACGGATGACCCACCCGCCGAGGTTGCTGCAGCAGGGCATGACCGCTGCATCATTCCAATCAGGCCGGAGAACATTGACGCATGGCTGAATCCGGACCCGTCTCATTTGGCGGCACAACACGTGATTCTTGATGACCGGGACAGGCCGTACTATGAGCATCGGCTGGCGGCGTGATATACGTCGACGACTCGTGGATTGCGAAGCGCCTGGCGACCACTCCACGCTGACGAGCCGTGTGTGTACTGAAGGTACTTTCATGAAAGCAATCAAGACGACCGTTCTCTGCGCGGCACTCTTCACCGTTTCCGATCTCTGCTTGGCCGACGAAACGATCGTGTTTCTTCGCCACGGTGAAAAGCCTCCTGCCGGGCTTGGCCAGCTTGATTGCCAAGGGCTTCAACGCGCATTGCGTTTGCCGTCGGTTCTCAAGGACTTGTTCGGAACTCCGACGGCGATCTTTGCGCCAAATCCCGCGGTGAAGAAAGACGACAACGGTGTCTCGTACGATTATGTCCGCCCGCTGGCGACTATCGAGCCAACCGCCATCACGTTCTCGTTACCCGTCAACACCGACATTGGCTACGAGGATACCCAGGGCTTGCTGAAAGCGCTGACGGCACCCGACTATGCGAATGCGGTCGTATTCGTTGCTTGGGAGCACCATCTCGCACGCACAGCCGCGCAAGACTTGCTCAAACAGTTTGGCGCGGATGCGAGTGCCATGCCGAAGTGGAAAAGCGACGACTTCGATAGTCTTTATGTCGTGAAGCTGAAGGCAGGATCAGGTGGGAGCAGGACTGCCACTTTCGAGCTTATGCATCAACAGCTGAACGGCCTGCCTGCGACCTGTCCCAGCGGCAACGGTTTGAAATAGAAAGGTCGCTCCGTGGTGTGGAGGAGGAAGCGCCAGAGAACTGAAAAATGAAATCTGCGGGCAGCACCGAGCGAGCGCGGTGCTGCCCGCCATTCTCGGCGCTGAGCAGTCTTCAGTGCCCCTGGGAAGTCAGCATCACTCAGTCGAACAAAGCCGCGTGCTTTCGGATAAACGCCTCAACGGTCATGGCTGGGGTGCCGGTAAGATCGTCAACCACCGTGTTCGTG
>FTBI01001202.1_pt1 | contig 21738 bp, 16 predicted proteins | sample 1639171 | NCBI WGS metagenome assembly FTBI01 (sample SAMEA3914812, study PRJEB12502) | metagenome | biome: forest; material: soil | place: Canada | collected 2011-07-07 | depth 0.1 m | reverse complement strand
TGGTCGGGCTCATCGACGACATCCCCTCCTGCGCCGAACTCCTGGAGCGCATGGTCGCCGAGTGCCGTCAGCGCCTCGGCGCCGCCAGCGGCTATTTCGACTGAGCAGCGCCGCGCTCCGACATTGATGCTCACCCAACGCGGCACCTCGGGTTCAGCCACCGGTGCGCGGTCGTGCATTCACAACCGTCACGCAAGACGCTTCGTAAGCGCTGCGATCGAAAACAACCCTCGTGGCGCCCATCGCACCACGAATATGGAGGAACGGCACAATGAAGATTCTGGTCCCGGTCAAACGGGTAATCGACTACAACGTCAAGGTCCGCGTCAAAGCTGACGGCAGCGGCGTCGATCTCAGCAACGTCAAGATGAGCATGAATCCGTTCGACGAAATTGCCGTCGAGGAAGCGGTTCGACTCAGGGAGAAAGGCGCGGCGAGCGAGGTCGTGGTCGTGTCCTGCGGCACAGCGGCGAGCCAGGAAACGTTGCGCACGGCGCTCGCCATCGGCGCCGACCGCGCCATCCTGGTCGAGAGCGACGCGGATCTGCAACCGCTGGCCATCGCGAAGCTGCTCAAGGCGCTGCTCGACAAGGAACAGCCTGGCCTCGTCATCGCTGGCAAGCAGGCGATCGACGACGACTGCAACCAGACCGGCCAGATGCTCGCGGCCCTGGCTGATCTGCCGCAGGCTACCTTTGCGTCGAAGGTCGAGGTTGCCGAAGGCGCCGCGATCGTCACCCGCGAAGTGGACGGCGGCCTGGAAACGCTCAGGCTAAACCTGCCCGCCGTCATCACGACCGACCTGCGCCTGAACGAGCCGCGCTATGTCACGCTGCCCAACATCATGAAGGCCAAGAAGAAGCCTCTCGACACCATCAAGCCCGACGCACTCGGCGTGGATGTCACACCGCGCCTGAAGACGCTGAAGGTCAGCGAGCCGCCGAGCCGCAGCGCCGGTGTGAAGGTGCCTGATGTCGCCACCCTGGTGGCGAAGCTCAAGAACGAAGCGAAGGTGATTTGACATGACAGTGCTGGTAATTGCCGAACACGACAATGCGTCCATCAAGGGCGCGACGCTCAATGTAGTGACCGCCGCCGCGCAGTGCGGTGGCGAAGTTCACGTGCTGGTAGCGGGGCACAACGCCGGCGCGGCCGCGTCGGCCGCCGCGCAGATCGCCGGGGTCGCGAAGGTGCTGCACGCCGACGACGCGCACCTCGCCGACGGGCTGGCCGAAGCGGTGGCGGCTCAGGTACTCGCCATCGCAGGGCATTACAGCCATCTTCTGTTTCCCGCCACCGCCAGCGGCAAAAACGTCGCGCCGCGCGTGGCGGCGAAGCTCGACGTGGCTCAGGTCAGCGACATCATCCGCGTGGTCGACGCCTCGACATTCGAGCGTCCGATCTATGCCGGCAACGCTATCGCCACAGTGCAGAGCGGCGACGGGATCAAGGTCGTCACCGTTCGCACCACCGCGTTCGACGCCGCGTCTCAAGGCGGCACAGCGCCGGTCGAAACTATCGCACCGGTATGCGACAACGTCGGCAGCAGCCTCGTTGGCCGCGAAGTCACGAAGAGCGATCGCCCCGAATTGACTGCCGCGCAGATCGTCGTCTCTGGCGGCCGCGCGCTGGGCAGCAATGAAACCTTCATGCAGGTGCTCACGCCGCTGGCCGACAAGCTGGGCGCAGCGCTCGGCGCAAGCCGTGCGGCGGTCGACGCCGGTTACGCTCCCAACGACTGGCAGGTTGGGCAGACCGGCAAGATCGTCGCCCCCGATTTGTACGTCGCGTGCGGAATTTCAGGGGCGATCCAGCATCTAGCCGGCATGAAAGACTCGAAAGTGATCGTGGCCATTAATAAAGATGCCGAGGCGCCTATTTTCGGTATCGCGGACTACGGGCTGGAAGCGGATCTGTTCGTCGCGATCCCCGAACTCGTCAACGCGCTGTAATCCGCTGTCAATCCTCCACCATGAAACCTGACGATACGGCTCTCCTGCTGCCGGACAAACCCGCCGCCGTGCTGGCTGGCGACGGCAGCGTACTGAGCTTCGCGGAACTGAGCGCCCGCTCGCTGCGCCTTGCGTCGGCGATGGCCGCGCAGGGTCTGCGCTCGCGCGATCACGTCGCGATACTGCTGGAAAACCGGCTCGAGTACTTTGTCGCCGCGTGGGCGGCACACCGGCTGGGCCTGTACTACACGCCGGTGAACTGGCACTTGCAACCCAATGAGGTCGCGCATATCGTGGCGGACTCGGGGGCGCGCTGGCTATTCGTCTCCAGGGCGCTCGCGCCGCTGGTGACAGGGCTCAAGGCCGAATCGCTCGAACGCGTGATCGTCATCGAAGACAGTGTGAGGGGACTCGCGGCGCTGCTCGCGCGGGCCGATTCGGACCGCCTGATCGATCAGCGCGAAGGTCAGGCGATGTTCTATTCGTCCGGCACCACGGGCCAGCCCAAAGGGATCAAGCGCAACCTCGCGCTCGACCTGTACGGCACCACGCCACCCTGGGAATCGCTGATTACCGACGCCTATAACGTCGACGCCGAAACCGTCTATCTATGCCCCGCCCCGCTCTACCACGCCGCCCCGCTGGGCTGGACGATGGCCGTGCAGCGGCGCGGTGGCACGGTGATTCTGATGGAGCGGTTCGATCCTCGCGAGGTCTTGCGCCTGATCGAGCAGTATCGCGTGACGCATCTGCAGATGGTGCCCACGCATTTCGTACAACTGCTCAAGCTGAGCCGTGCCGAGCGCGAGGCGTTCGACCTGTCCAGCCTTCAGGTCGCCGTGCATGCGGCCGCGCCGTGTCCGGTGCAGGTGAAAGAACAGATGATGGACTGGTGGGGGCCCATCATCTACGAATACTATGGGTACTCGGAAGGCAGTGGCTTCGCCCGTATCGCTCCGCAGGAATGGCTGACGCATAAAGGCTCTGTAGGACGGCCGGTGCTCGGCACCGTGCGGATTCTGGATGAACACGGCAAGGAACTGCCGACCGGTGAGCCGGGCGTCATCTGGATCGAAGGCGGGATGGATTTCGCGTACCACAACGACCAGGCCAAGACCGCGTCGGTGCACGACGCGCAAGGCCGCACCTCGGTCGGCGACATGGGCTATCTCGACGCCGAGGGCTATCTTTACCTGACCGACCGGGTGTCGCACATGATCATCTCGGGTGGCGTCAACATCTACCCTCAGGAGGTCGAGAATCTGCTGGTCATGCATCCCGAACTGGCCGATGCTGCAGTGATCGGCGTGCCGGACGCGGAATATGGCGAACGGGTGCTCGCCGTGGTCGTGCCCGCCAGGGACGTGCAGGCCGACGCTGCGCTGGCCGCACGGCTCATCGAACATTGCCGCAACCATATCGCCCACTACAAGTGCCCCAAAGCAGTGGAGTTTGTCGATAGCCTGCCGCGCCTGCCCACCGGCAAGCTGCTCAAACGACACCTGCGCGAACGCTTCACATTTTCGAAGACATCCGTATGAATTTCGATCTCACTCCCGAGTTGCTCGATCTCCAGCAGCGCACGCGCGATTTCATCGCGCGCGACGTGATTCCGTTCGAGCGCGACCCGCGTTGCACCCCTCACGGCCCGACCGAAGATCTGCGCGCCGAACTGATCGCTCGCGCAAAGGCTGCCGGCCTGCTGTCCTCGCATATGCCAACGGAGCTGGGCGGGCTCGGCCTGAACCATCGCGCCAAAGCAATCGTGTTCGAAGAATCCGGCTACTCGCCGCTCGGTCCGGTGGCAATGAATATCGCCGCGCCCGATGAAGGCAACATGCACCTGATGGAAGTCGTGGCTACGCCGGAACACAAGGAACGCTGGCTCGTGCCGCTCGCCGCGGGCAAGATTCGCTCATGCTTCTGTATGACTGAGCCGGACCCCGGCGCAGGTTCGGACCCGAGTATGCTGATGACGACCGCAACGCGCGACGGCGACAGCTATCTGATCAACGGTCGCAAATGGTTCACCACCGGTGCTGACGGCGCAGCTTTCGCCATCATCATGGCGAGGCACCAAGGCGGCGAACTCGACGGCCAGTCGACCATGTTCCTCACCGATATGAATCAACCCGGCGTGACGCTCGAACGCACGATGGACGCGCTCGATACCTGCTTCCCTGGCGGCCATGGCGTCGTGCGCTTCGACAATTTGCGCGTGCCCGCCGCCGATGTGCTCGGCGAGCCCGGCCAAGGCTTCCGCTACGCGCAGATCAGGCTTTCACCCGCCCGCCTGACTCACTGCATGCGCTGGCTCGGCGAGGCAAGGCGCGCGCACGACATTGCCACCGCCTACGCAGCCAGACGCAGGGCGTTTGGCAAGACACTGGGCGAGCACGAAGGCGTGGGCTTCATGCTCGCCGATAACGAGATGGACCTGCACGTCACGCGCCTCGCAATCTGGCATTGTGCGTGGACGCTCGACCAGGACAATCTGGGCCGTCATGCGTCGAGCGTCGCCAAGGTCATCTCGTCCGAAGCCTGCTGGCGGGTAGTAGACCGCTCCGTGCAGATTCTCGGCGGCCAGGGCGTGACGAGCGACACCATCGTCGCGCGCATCTTTGCGGATATGCGCGCATTCCGTATCTACGACGGCCCATCGGAAGTTCATCGCTGGAGCATCGCCAACAACATCCTGCGCCGCGCAAAGCCGGCGCACTGATCTTTCTGCGGAGACCTTTATGTCTGATCTGGTGCTCGTCACCCGTCACGATGCAGTCGTGCAGTTGACCTTGAATCTGCCCCACAAGCGCAACGCGCTGGAGGTCGCGCTCACCGATGCGCTCGCGGACGAACTCGAGGCGTTGCAGCGTGACGCCGGTTGCCGCGCGGTGGTGTTGAGCGGCGGCAAAAGTTTCTGCGCGGGCGGCTCGCTCGACTCCCTGAAAACCCACGGTCTCGAGATGCGCGGCGAGATGCGCGCCGGCCATCGCCTGCTGCGCCTGATCAGCGCCGGACGGCTACCGGTCGTCGCGGCAGTGGAAGGCGCCGCGTTCGGCGCAGGCCTTTCGCTTGCAGCGCTGTGCGACTTCGTCGTCTGCGATAGCGAGACGAAGTTTGGCGCGGTGTATGGCAAGGTCGGCATCATGCCGGACTGGGGCGCGTTGTGGACACTGCCGCAGCGCATCGGCATCGGGCGCACGCGCGAGCTGGTGATGTTCAGTCAGGTGATGAGTGGCGCCGAGGCCAAATCGACCGGTCTCGCCGATGTGCTCGCCGAGGACGGCCAGGTGCTACCCGCCGCGCTCGCGTGGGCGCAACGTCTCGCGGCCGCGGCACCTGGTGCCATCAGTGCGACCAAGGCCGCATTGGCTCGCCAACCGCTCACGCTCGATGCGATGCTCGACTGGGAAGCCGACACCCAGGCGCTGCTTATCGCATCGGACGACTTTGCGGAAGGCCGCGACGCGTTCTTCGGCAAACGCGCCGCGCATTTCAAAGGACGATAGACGCACAAGGGAAACGGCCGTACGGGGCGCGGCATCGTGGCCCGATGCGCCCGAGCAACTCGAGGCTCGGCGCATGGAGCACCGCTCGGCGCATCGAGCACCGCGCGGTTCATTCGCGTCTACCTGGTTTCGCCCTCGGGCGTCACCCGCGCGCTGGCACGAACTTCATATTTCAGCAGCTTGCCCGCCGCCGACAACGGCAGCGCATCGCGGAATTCGACGCTGCGCGGGCACTTGTAGCCTGCCAGGTGTTCACGACAGTGAGCGATGACCCGATCCCCGTTAATCGCCTTGCCGGGCTTGAGCACCACTGCGGCGTGCACACGCTCGCCCCACATCGCATCCGGGACACCCACCACCGCACAAGCCGCAATTTCGGGCATCAGCAGCAATATGTTCTCCACTTCGGCCGAATACACGTTTTCACCACCGGTGATGATCATGTCCTTCAGGCGATCGACGACATAAAGAAAGCCATCATCATCGAAGCGTCCGAGATCACCCGTGTGCATCCAGCCGCCTCTTAGCGTCTGCGCACTCAGCTGCGGCTGCCCCCAGTAACCCTGCATGACCATCGGGCCGCGCGCGACGATCTCGCCCACCTGCCCCGGCGGCAACGACTGGCCAGCGGTGTCGATCACGGCCACTTCCGCCGTCGGAATGGGGCGCCCGGCCGAGCGCAGACGTGCCCGTGCCGCCTGGTCGACAATTGGCCAATGACACGAGGCAGACAATGCCGTAATGACCGGAGAGAGTTCCGTCATGCCGTAGAACTGTACGAAGCCTGCTGAGGGCATCGCGCACAATGCCTGAGTGAGCAGCCCTTCGTCGATCGGCGCCGCGCCGTAGAGCACCGAGCGCAACGACGACAGATCGAATTCACCGAAACGCGGGTGATCGATCAGGCGCTTGAGCATGGTGGGCACCAGAAAGGTCTCCGTTGCCCGTTCGTCGGCGATGCCTCGCATGATCGCCACTTCATCGAAGGCGGGTAACAACACCACGGTCGCTGCTTGCCCGACGAGTTGCAGCAGATGGCCGACCGCGCCGACGTGAAAAAGCGGCGCACACGTCAACGCCACCGCGCCCGCTTCCCGATGCACCGAGGCGCTCGCCGACAGCGTGCCGATGAAGAGATTGGCATGCGACAACATCACGCCCTTCGGTTTGCCGGTCGTGCCGCCCGTGTACATCAGCGCGGCGAGATCGTCGCGTTGCCGCGCCGCATCCTCCATCGGCGCGAGGCCGACCAGCGCCGCTTCGACATCGACAGCATCCGCTGGCGGCACGCCGTCATCGAAATAGAGGACCTCGGCGAGACAATGCGATTGCTCCCGCAACACTGACGCCTGCGCTGCGAACGCCTGATCGACGATCAGCCAGCGCGTTTCGCAGTCGTCGAGCGACCAGGCCATCTCCGCCGCGGTCCACCGGATGTTCACCGGATTCACGACGCCGCCCGCCCACCACACGGCATAGATTGCCTCGACGTAGCGTGCGCTGTTCATCCCGAGCAGCGCCACGCGATCGCCGGAGCACACACCTCGTGCACGCAGCAGCGCCGCCAGCCGCGCAACGCGCGCGGCCAGCTCGCCATAAGCGACGCGTCGCCCGCCGTCAACAAGAGCGGTGCGGTGCGGGCAGTCGGTCAATGCAAGGTGCAGCGGACGGGTCAGTTGCATGAGTTTCCTCGAAACCGGTTGGTCAGAAGGCAGATAGCGACGCTGCCGGGTGCGTGCCGGCAGCCGTTGCGTGCCACGCGCTACATGGCACGCAACCGCTCGCGTAGCGCCTGCTTGTTGATCTTGCCAGCCGCATTGCGCGGCAACGCGGCAATTGCTTCCAGCCTTTCCGGCGTTTTCTGACGCGCCTTGCCGAGCCCTGCGAAATGCGCGGCGACTTCATCGAGAGCGAGCGGATTGCCCTCCCGCCAAACCACGAACGCACAGATCCGCTCGCCTACACGTGGATCCGGCGAGCCCACGACAGCGACCTCGGCAACTTGCGGCAGGAGCGCTAACGCTTCCTCTACCTCCCGCGACGAAATCTTTTCGCCGCCTCGGTTGACGATGTCCTTTTTACGGTCGGTGATATGCAGAAATCCTTCGGCATCCAGGTGCCCGATGTCCCCCGTGAGAAACCAGCCGCCGGGAAGAAAAGCAGCACGATTCAGCGCGGTGTCGCGATAGCCAAGGAAGCGCTCCGGTCCGCGCGTGACGATTTCTCCGTCCTCGCCCCGCGGCGCGTCACAGCCCGCCTCGTCGACGATCCGGATCTGGTTGCCGGCCGACAGCGAACCCTCGGTATGCAAGCGCGTTTCGAGCGCATCGTCGGTCCAGCCGAGCGTCACCGTCGGATGCTCGGAGAGACCATAGGCCCTATAGGTGGCGATACCACGCTCGACACAACGCTGCACCAGCGCGCTCGGCACCGGCGCGGCGCCCGTCAGGTAATCGTGCAGCGTGGCAAGCGCGAGGCCCCCGGCATCGGCTGCATCGAGTAGCGCTGTCAGGTGGAAGGGCGTGCCCGAACTCGCTCCTATCTCGAAGCGCTCCACGAGTGCCGCCGCGCGCGCGGGATCCCACGCGTCCATCAGCACGGTGGGCCGTCCACGCAACGCATGTTCCAGCAGCACGACGAGTCCGGCAATATGTCCTGTGGGCCAAGGTGAAAGCTGCGCGGTCAGCGGATTCGCGCGGTGCTGCGCCGCCGTGCGGCTCTCGGCCAGCAACGTGTTGGCGCTGTGCTGCACGCCCTTCGGCGCCGCCGTCGTTCCCGACGTGTAGATCAGGAGCGCAGGATCGTCGGCGTCGGCGCGACTGGGCGACAGCACGATTCCGGCACCGCTGCCGACCTCGTGAATCAGCGTGCTCCAGCGGAGCGCGTTGCCGCTTGCGGGCTCGCCGACAACGATGGTCCGCCACAGCCCTGGTAACGTGCGCGCGGGATTGAGCGCGTCGAGCAGCGCCTGCGCGCTGCCGTGGCGCGTGGCCGCGGGCAGCACCAGCATGCGGGCATTCGCATCGCGCAAGATCTCGCTCAGTTCCGCCGCGCCGTAGATCGGCACGATGGGCAGAAAAACCGCGCCCAAAGCGGCGGCAGCACGCTGCGCCAACACGCCTTCGAGCGAGTTGGGCAATTGCACCGCGAGCACGTCGCCCGTGCGGAGCCCTTCGGCGGACAACGCGGCGGCGAGCGCCAGTCCGCGCGTATGCAACTCCGCCAGCGTCATGCGGGTTTCGCCCGCTGCCGTACTGATGACGAGCGGCGCGTCCGGGAATGCAGCGGCCGCCTGAGCGAAAGCCTCCCCAAGATTTCGCTCGCCGTGCAGCCCCAGGGTGCGCCACTCGAGTCGCTGCTCCAGCGGCGGCGCCCAGACACACTCGCTCTCGCGCCCGGAAAGCCGCACAGTCTCCGACATGATTCGCTCCATAATCCGCTTTATCATTAATATGATTCTAGGATACCATTGACGGACCATCAATACATCAGAGACACCTGCACAGCTCATGAAGTCTTCCGATCAGCCGGTCGCGGCGGCCGCACGAGAGATTCCTGAACGGTTCAACACCGTTCAGCCCGATCTCGGCAGCGACCCCGCCTGGGACCACCGCGACCTGAGCGTGCTGCTCTCGCTCAAGCGCGGCGATGATGGCGCGTTGTATAGCCCCCATGCCGATCTCAATCTGCATGGGGCGGTATTCGGTGGCCAGCTGGTGGGCCAGGCCATTGCCGCTGCCTCGGCGGAGGACATACCTCACGATGCGGCGCCGCACTGCGTGCAGGTGAATTTTCTGACCGCTGGACGCGCTGGCGAGCCGATGCGTTACGAAGTGCGTCAACTGATGAAGGGCCGCCAGTTCTGTGTACAGCAGGTCTTGGGCACCCAGGGCGAGCGCATCGTCATCAGCGCGAACGTCTCGTTTCATCGCGGCGAACCGGGTCCGACGTTTCATCAGCCGATGCCTGCGAACATGCCAGACCCCGACAGCCTGCCGACGCTGCGCGACACGCTGCTCACCCATGCCGACCAGCTGCCGGCGCGGGTGCGCAAGCGCGTTGGACTGTCGCGCTCGCTGGAGTTGCGTCCGGTCGACCCGGAAGGCTTCCTGTTCCGGCGCGACGCAGTCCATGCCGCGTTTCGCTACTGGGTGCGCGTCGCGCGTCCACTTCCCGATGAACCCCGGATTCAGCAAGCCGCGTTGGGCTATCTGTCCGATTACTGGTTCCCGCTGACCGGGCTCGCGCCGCACCTCGACCTCAAGATCGGCAACGGCCTGTACGTCGCGAGCCTTAACCATACGATGTGGTTGCACCACCCGGCGCGTGCCGACGACTGGTTGCTGGTCGACGCAAGCAGCCCCGGTTCGGGCAACTCGCGCGCGCTGAGCATCGCCCGCGTGTATGCGCGAGATGGCCGCCTTGTCGCCAGCCTTGCCCAGGAAAGTCTCTGCCGCGGATGGCTCGAGCATGACGGGGCCTTCAATGCGCCCGGAATGCCGGACGACTGCGCCGACGGCAATTCCAGTCCCTCTTAATTGACCTATGTCCGATACCCTCCTGCGCCGAAGCGAAGTCGCGATCCCCGCCGAGCTCCGGCCCGGCCAGCTATTGGCCCGTAATCCACAGCGCCTGCAGCGCAGCGCGTATCCTCACTTCCGCTCGTTGCCGATCCGCTGGAGCGACGTCGAGAACGGCATTGTCAGCCGAGTCGGCATGGCGCAGTTCTACGAAGACACGCGCACGCTGGTCATGCGCGAGATCCTCGGTCACGAAAACTTCGGCTTCGATAAATGGAAGGGCCTGCTGCGCGCCATTACGTTCGAGCATCTCAGCCCCGCCCGGCACGATCTGCCGATCGAGATGGCGGGAGCAATCGGAGAGGTGGGGCGCAGTTCTTACGCTTTCGCGCTGGCCGCGTTCCAGGGCGAACGCTGCATATCGCTCTGCCGGGCCATCGGTGTGACCGTAGACAATGAAATGCACGCCGCGCCCACGCCGCCCGAACTGCGCCTACTCTTTCTGAGCCATGTCTGGCCGCATGCCGATGCGTTGCCTGTCGGTCACGGCGACGCCGATCTGCCGAAACAGGCGTACGCCTATCCGTTCGTCGAGGAATACCCGACACGCTTCTCCGATACCGACGCCATCGGTCACGTGAACAACGTCGCCGTCACCCGCTATCACGACAATGGCTTGATGGCCTTTCAGGCGGCGCTAACCGGTCGCGTGACTGTGCATGGCGATGCCGGCTATTGGCATGTCGCGCGCCACGAGATTTCGATGCTGGAAGAGTCCTTCTATCCGGCGCCCATGCGTGCTTGTATTGGCGTCATGGGCGAGATAGGGCCGACACACTTCACGTTGGCGCAAGCGCTCTTCCAGGAGGGCCGTTGCACAGGCCTCGCAATCGTCGAGATCAGCGTGCTGGACGCGAGCGGAAAGCCACGCGCGTTGTCCGCCGCGTTGCGAGACAGACTGGAGCGAAATCGTCTTGCAGGCTGACTAATTTATGGACGGGAACAGCGGCGGATCCCAACCAGCGGATCAGTCTGCATGTGCCGAACCTCGTTTATTCCGCGACTTGGCCGCTATCCCTCTCGCGCTGAACGACGCGTTCGTGTCAGGTTCCGATTTGACCGACCCGTGTGGTCGCCGACCCGTGGCGCGTAATTTCAAGTGAAGTGATTCGCCGCCGCTGTCTTCTATTCTGGTGCGATGGTCCGTGAGTCAAACCGTTTTTCAGCCCTGAACCTACTCGGAGCAGACCCGCACGCCCGCACGAAGAACCGTGTGAACGCACTGTTGGAACTGAAATGCATTCGATCTGCAATCTCGCTGATCGGCAGACGAGTTTCCAGCAGCAGGTGCCGCGCCTCTCTCGCCCGCGCCTGGGTCAGCAAATCGCAGAACTGGACTCGCTCTGTCTGCAGACGCCGCTGGAAGGCCCAACGCGAAATCGCGAACTGCTCGCATAGGCGCTCTTGCAGTTTTTCTTGAGAGATGTCGTCGAACGGGGCACTCAACCATTCGCGTAGCTGCTCCTCGACCATTTGCGTGAACGAAGCTCGGCCGCGAATTTGCTGGCGCGTCTGAATTGCCGCGGTCAGATGAATTCCGGCGAGCGTCTGATTAAAGTGCACAAATGGTGCGTCGAGCAAGTTCGACGAGAGTACAAGGCGGTTCTGCGAACGGTAATACTCAATGCGAGCGCCGAGCGCCTCGTCCCACGAGGAGTAAGCGTTCAAGGGCGCCCCGCTCAAGCCTACCTCGTCAATGCACATCGAACGATCATAAAAGCGTACGAGGTCCGCCACCATCGCGAAGTTTCCTAGTGCGCAACTCGCCGACCGGCCATCGCCCTCGAGTACATAATCGAAGGCGATGGTGTCGCCCGCCTCGTGCATCACGAACCAGTCCACGTTGCCGATCAGGTCGCGATATTCGACGAGACGTCGCAACGCTTCGCGCAACGTTCGGCAATTGCACACCACCCCCGCCAGTTCCGGAAACAGCTGCAGCCACCCTGCAATACCCTGCTGCGGAGGTTCGACAGACCGGGCCCAGTCAGCTGCCATTTTCACCATGCGCAAATGCTTGTCTCCGGCCACGCGAGCATCAGATGCATCCATAGAATCTTCGCTGATGCCCACCGTCCTGCACACCACGCGCCTATCCCAACCGTTCTGTTCCGCGCGATCGAGAAACCATCGATGTACTCGGGCTGATACGGTTTTCTGAGGCAGTTCCATGTTATTTCCTTCGCGAACGTCGTTCTGGGTCTTCGTGCAGGCGCATCAATCAATTCGGACTTTCACTGAGTTCCATCCGGTCAAAAAGAGCTCCTGCAAATCAAATGGGACGCACGGGTTCTCAATAGACTCGTCGTTCATAAGTAAAACAGAACTACCTAGGAGGAGCAATGATTCAAATAGACTTCGACACTCGATTCCGGCCCCGATTAAAGCATGCGGCTATTGTCGCCGCTTGCGGTGCAACGGTATTGCTAGCCTCATGTGGGAATAGCGACTCTTTGACAACGACCGACCCGGACACGGTCGCGGACCAGCGAGCTGCAGCACTGGTCTCGCAACTGACTACGACCGAGAAGCTGCAATTGGTCCATGGAACGGGCAGCCCAATTCTCGGCTACGGAACATTCCCGCCCGAGGCACTGAGTGGCGCGGGTTACATCCCGGGTGTGCCGAGGCTCGGCATTCCAGGGGTCAGCAGCGCGGATTCCGCGGCTGGGGTGAACGTCAACAACGCCCGTGTAACGGCCCTGCCCGCGCCGGTCGCGCTTGCCTCAAGTTGGGACCCGGAACTCGCAACGGAATATGGCGCGCAGATTGCAACCGAATTGCGTACGCTCGGCTATGCGGAAGGCCTCGGTGGAGGGGTAAACCTGGCGCGTGAGCCGCTCGATGGCCGCACATTCGAATACATGGGTGAAGATCCTGTGCTTGCTGGAACATTGAGTTCGGCACGCACCACGGGTACGCAGTCGCAAAAAGTCATTGCAACTATCAAGCATTACGCGATGAACGACCAGGAGACGAACCGTACGGTCTCAAATTCGGAGGTCGACGAACGCACAATGCGCGAGACCGAGCTACTCGCATTCGAGATCGGTGTAAAGCAAGGTCAGCCAGGCAACGTGATGTGCGCGTACAACCAGGTTAACGGCGTATACGCCTGTGAAAATCCTACCTTGCTCACCAATATTCTCAAGACGGAATGGGGTTTCAAGGGTGTCGTCCAATCGGATTGGGGCGCCACCCACAGCACTGCGCCTGCTGCAGTCGCAGGTCTGGACGAAGAAGAACCTGGCCTTGCCGCCGGCGCCGAAAACAGTCCGTTCGCCTCGTACTTTGGCTCCTATTTCGACAGCAAGCTTACCGCGGCGGTGAGCTCGGGCAGCGTCCCCATGGCTCGCCTGAACGATATGGTCCAGCGCAAGCTCCGCACGCTTATTCGCGTAGGCATCCTTGATTCGCCGCCCAAACCCTCTGGGGCGATCGACGAAGCCGCTGGCAATGCCTTTGCACTCAAGGTCGCCCAGCAATCGGCCGTCTTGCTGAAAAACAGCGCGCCGGCTATAAGCGCACAGGCGGTCCTGCCACTATCGGCTGCCAGCCTTTCGTCGATCGTCGTGATTGGTGGACACGCGGATGCCGGTGTGATGTCGGGTGGTGGCTCGGGGGCAGTACCGGCCATTGACGGAAACGCGGTCTCCGGCTGCCAGGCGCCTGCAAGCGCGACCTTCGGCGCCTGCGCTACCTGGTACAAGTCAGCACCGCTTAGCGCGATCAAGGCGAAGGTGCCCAACGCTAACGTGACCTTCCTTGACGGCACGAATGCGACTACTGCGGCAAACGCAGCAGCGGCCGCCGACGTCGCGATCGTCTTTGCCACCCAATGGCAGACCGAAGGCGTCGACCTGCCGAGCCTCGGCTTGCCGGACAACACCGTCGATCCCTCTAACGAGAGCTATGACCAGAACGCGCTAATCCAGGCGGTGGCAGCTAAGGCGAAACGCGTGGTGGTCGTACTGGAAAACGGCAGTCCGGTCTTGATGCCATGGATCGGCAACGTGCATGCGGTGCTCGAGACGTGGTACCCGGGAATACAAGGTGGCCAGGCGATTGCCGACCTGCTGTTTGGCGACGCAAATCCGTCCGGCAAGCTGCCGATCTCGTTCCCGAAACAGGATGCCGATCTGCCGCAGCCCGTCATCTCGGCAACCGATCTGAATGTGCAGTACAGCGAAGGCTTGCTCATGGGCTATCGCTGGTATGACGCAAAACAGATCGAGCCGCAGTTCCCCTTCGGTTATGGTCTTTCATATACGACATTTTCGTATTCCGGCATGCAGTCGAGTACAGATTCTGCGGGCAACGTAACGGTGAGTTTCACTGTTACGAACACGGGAAACCGCACAGGCGCCGAGGTGGCGCAAGTCTATGCGGCGCTACCCGCTGGGCTCGGCGAGCCGCCGAAGCGGCTGGTCGGCTGGCAGAAGGTGGTGCTGAATGCAGGAGCCGCGCAACAGGTAACCATGACCATCCCGGCGCAGCGTTTCGCGACCTGGGACGTCAATCAGCATGCGTGGAAAGTGAACGGCGGAGCCTATACTCTCCTCGCGGGAACCTCGTCGCGCGACACAAATGCGTTGACGAATAGCGTGACGTTGAGCGCTCACTGAACCGGCAAGGACGGAGTTGTCGTGGGCATCAGCGCAGCCATGCGCTGATGCCCACTGTCGCGAAACGCAACCGGAATCGTTACGCTACTCTTGCCTGGCTTCTGAGACAGGCGCAATTTCCGCTTGCGGATACGAGCGGGATACCTCAAGAAATGTTGCCCGATGATCTGGGTACCTGTTCCGAATGGCCGAAACCGGGGCCGGCCGCTGCCTGTCGGCGACCGGCAACATGCGACCGACAACGGCCTCTCAGGGTTCTTTCGTGAAATGGACGCACTAATGCAAAGTCACATGATTTCCCGTTCCTGTAAGGCTCGTACAGCATGAGACATCCGCGACGCAACGCATACTATGTGGCTCTCGGGAGTTCCTTTGCCGCTGGTCTCGGCCTTGGTCGTCGCGCGCCAGGAAGTCCGATAGTTTCCAAACGGAGCCAGAACGGTTATCCGCAGCAGCTAGCTCGCATGCTTGAAGTGCCATCGTTCACGGACATGACATCCTCTGGCGCAACCATCCGTCAGGTTCTGAACGGCGGTCAGATGTATCTTGGCCCCCAGGTGGATGCTCTTGGCCCTGACACGCGCCTCGTCACCCTGACCGCCGGTGGCAACGACATCAGATACGTCGGCGATTTAATGTTTTTGGCGTACCGGAACCGCAGAGGGGTCGTCGGTTGCCTCTTGAAGGCTTTCTGGAAAGGTCCAAAGCCTGTTGGCGAGCGAGATTTGCCGGCTCTAAGCGCTGATATGCGCGCGACGCTTCATGAGATTCGTCTCAGGTCGCCGAAAGCGCATATCGTTGTTGCGACCTACCCCACAATATTGCCGACCAGCAACGTTTGTATGCGGTTGGGACTAACCGATGAGCAGGCCTCGCTCATGCGTCCTGTGGGCGAGAGTCTCGCTGAAATCACCCGGGTTGCAGCCAATGAGGCGGGCGCGACTCTCGTGGATATGGCGACGCTATCAGTGGAACATGATGTTTGCAGCGCCGAGCCGTGGGTTAATGGCCCATACCCCAAAACCGGAACGGGATTCGCATTTCATCCGACGTTCGCAGGCGCGCAGGCAACGGCGCATGCCATTCTCCGGCGAATCGTCGAATACGAAAGAGAATCGGACGGCGAAGCGTCTGGAGCTGGGAACAATCTTCGCCACGTATCGGTCGGTTGAACTCCTGGTCGGCGTCTGCCTGAACGCGGCAGGCGGGGTGCGGCCTCCGGCGCGATCAGTGATCTTCAGTTCCCGAACTTCGTTGGTGAATGGCAGGACAGCGACTGAAGCCACGATCCCTCGCGAATCCAGCAATTCCACCCTGTAGTAATTCGAGGCAGCGTGCATCGATGTTTCATCGGCCTGCGCTTGCGCTCGCCTGGATGAATCTGGCGAGCGACGCGACATACCGACGACTGCCTGGCGAATGGAACGTCGTTTGTCGGGCCGCTCTGCGACGCACCGCACCTGACCGCTCACCTCCCCGTAGCCGCTGCCTCGTACAAGACAATATCTACCGAGCCATGCGAATACCCAAATCTGCAAATTCCTGCTCGATTTCAACTAGTCTTGTGTCTCGGAAGCGGTTCGTCGCAGAGGTGCCAGATGACGCAAGGGCCACGGCTGAGGGCCTATTGTCCGTTTGACGCGCGTCCGAGCGACGCGCCGCAAAGTAGCGATCGCAATGGCGACGTCTTCGCTCAGCGCGCGCCGTTGGTCACCCCAAACCAGAACGTGGACTCATGACAGGCGCTGAGTTTTTTTCATGTGGGAAGGACTCGGGGGTCCGGATTGCCGCAATCGCACACGCCGTGAATCACCTTACCCTTCAGCCCCGTGCGAAGCTTGTAGAACGGCTCTGACCGTTCCAACTGGCTCGACAGGATGACTTCCCCGTCCTCCTCTTCCACCTTCCACTCGAAGCGGTCCAGATGCGCGCCACAGCCCGCAGGACATTCGATCGCGAAAGCGGGCCCCACCTCCAGACAGCGATACACCTGCAAGCCAGGCAGAGCCTTGAGCGTCTCATACGCCCCCGGCCTCGCCCAGACCACCATGCCCTCAAACACTTTCGCCGGACTCTGATCGAGGCGGGTGAGCCCCTCGAGCGTGCCCGGCGTAATGCCCATCGCCGCGATCAGCTTGAAGCGGCGCGCAATGTTCGCAACACGGCCTGCGTCGAAAACCGACGCATCGGCCGATACCACGACCATGCCGTACGACATGATGGCGCGCTCGGCGCCTAGCAACTGTGCCGCCTCGTCCCACATCGCGGTAAACAGCACGTTACCGCCCGTCCGAAAGTGGAACGCGTCGAGCACGCGCGTTACCGCGAGGCGGGCTCGTTCCAGTTCAAGCGCCGAATAGGCCAGCGTCTTGCGCGAACCATCAGCGGCAATATAGCGGCCGACCGCGATGGGCGAAACATTGAACTTGATGTCTGGATTGTTCATGCCTTGGTCACTCGCGGAATCTTGTTGGGCGGCCCATTCTTCAGCAGTTCTGTATTCTCGACGAGTTCCACTTCTGCCGACACGCCAAGCGCGGCCTTGACCGCCGCACAGATCGCATCCGCCAGTTCGTCCTTGCTGCCAGTGAGCAGTTCCGCTGCGTAGCCCACGCGCAACTTCAGCACATCGGCTTCGCGCTGCGGACGCACCAGTTGGAACAGCGCGGACTGTGTAGCGGGAAACTGGTGCATGAGCGGGAAAATATCGAGTGGCAAGACCGACCGACCCTGTATCAGCATCTCGTCGCCTTTGCGCCCCAGCGGCCGAATGCGACCGTGTGTGCGACCGCACGTGCAAGGCGCACTGGTGTACTCGACAAGATCGTCGGTGCGAAAGCGCACCAGTGGTCCTACGTCGTCGGCAAGCGCTGTGACTACCATTTCGCCACGTGCTCCGTCTGCGACTGGTTCCCTGCCCGATGGGTCGAGGTGCTCCACCAGCGCGAGATCCTCCCACGTGTGCATTCCGTCGTGGGCACTGCACTCCATACAGGTCGAAATGTCTCCCAGCGACGTCAGTTGGAATATCTCGAGCCCCCAGCTTTCTACCAACTGGCGCAAGCTCTGACTCAACGGCTCACCACCGAAGACCGCGCCCCGACAGGACGAGAAAGCCTCGCGGAGATCGTCGCCGGTTTTCTGCTGATACTGTTGCAAGCCCATGATCAGCGGCGTGGACAGCATGAAAAGCGTCGTGGGCCGGAATTGGCGCGTGACCGCAACAATGTTGACTGCCTCAAAAGGCAGATGCGGCACACACACCGGGCGGATCCCCGAAGCGGAGAACTTGTCGAAGTTCAGCCCCTCGCGGAACGTGAACAGCGAATAAACCATGTAATCGTGTGGACGTGCACCCATGTGCCACATCTCGCGCTGGAGGCCGTCCAGGGGAATGTGGTGTTCGGAGCGCGGCAACGGCGTCGGGTCACCGGTGGTACCCGATGTGAAACCCACACCGCGCAGATGCGGCGCGTCGGCACAACGCAGGCCGCCGAAGGGGTCGTTGTGTGTATCGCGAAAGCGCCGGATGCGATCCTTGTCAATGAACGGCACCTTCTCCTTGAAATCCGCCAATGAACGAATGTCCGACGGCTTGACGCCGGCTTCGTCCCACACTTCGCGAATCAACGCCGAGCGCTGATACACATACGGCACGAGCTGAAGAATACGCACCTCTTGCAGTCTCTCCAGCTGATCACGCGGCATCGTCTCGATGTGCGGATCAAAGTACCGATCACTCTCGGCACGGGGCGTGGTCATTCTGTCTCCTTCATTTGGACCGCGGCGATCTCACCAGCTCGAACGGGCGGAAATTAGCATAATGATTTACATTTTGAAGATGATTTACGACGCGCGCCTCCGTAGTTTCCCGGGGGCGGCACGTCTTATTCATACGAAACTGTCAAGTTGCTGCTGTGCACGCGCGCGTACGGCATGGCGCCGGCGCTCCAGATCGTCCGGGTCGACGTCCGGCATCGCCCCGACGGAGCGACGATATTCCAGTTCCAGCGCCTCACCATATGGCAGCTTGTAACCGTCGTCGATCAGACGTTTGTAGTCGACGAGCGTCTGCGGCACTGTAGAGAGCATGGTCGCCGCTGTCTGGCAAGACTCGGGCAAGAGCCGTCGCGCCTCAACTACGCGATGAGCCAGGCCCCAGGCCTCCGCCTGCGCAGCAGACAGAAAATCTCCGGTGAGCGACAGCGCCTTCGCGCGATAGATGCCGATTGTGCGTGAAAGGCGCTGCGATAACGCCCAGCCCGGCAGCACGCCGACCCGCGCGTGCGTGTCGGCAAAGCGTGCAAGCTGGCTGCAGATCAGCACATCGCAGGCCAACGCCAGTTCGAAGCCGCTACCAATCGCCACTCCGTTGATCGCGCCAATCACAGGGCCTGGGAAGTCCAGCAACGCGGCGACCGGATTGCACTCAAGGTTGTCAAGCGCAAGCGCGTTGCCGCTCGCGGCCGCACCAAGCTCCTTGAGATCCAACCCGGCACAGAACGCGTCGCCCGCGCCGGTGAGAATCAGCACGCGCGCCTGCGGATCACGCGCCAGCATTCGCACCGTGTCAGTCAGTTCGCGCCGCAATGCCTGCGACAGCGCGTTCTTCGCGTTCGGACGGTTCAATGTGAGCAGCACGCAACCGGGCAACGGTCGCTCGATCAACAAGCTGGAGTCGGCCATCAAGCTTTCTCTTCAGGTCGAGGGTAAATACACGGCCCGACGGCCTGGGGCTCGCCGCCGGGATTCTGACTGGCAGCGCCTGAATGCGCTCAATTGCCGTAAAACCGCTGCCCCTGCGCCGCCATCGCGCGCATGCGTTCAGTCGGTCGATAGCCGGGGCCCAATGCCGCATAAGCGTCGGCTCGTTCGACGACGTGAGCAAGACCCAGCCAGTCCGCGTACTTCAATGCCCCGCCCAGATACGCAGGGAAGCCAATGCCCAGCAGCAGCGCCATATCGAGTTCGACGGGGCTAGCCACGACGCCGTCTTCGAGCGCGTGCGCCGCTTCGATGATCAGCGGCAGCATCATGCGTTCGATGATCTCGTTGCCGCTGAAGTCGCGCGTGCCGTTCGGCTGAACCTTCGCCAGGAGCTCGTGGGTGTCGTGCGCCACGCTGCGCCTCGGCTTGCCGTTGGGGTCGGTTTCATAGCGATAGAAGCCCAGGCCGTTCTTCTGACCAAAGCGCTTGTTGGCCGACATCAGGCGCAGTGCATCGTGTTCGAGGTGAGGCATGCGCTCGGCGTAGCCCGCCGAAATGATGTCGCTGACGTGGCTGCCCGTGTCCATGCCGACCACGTCCTCCAGATACGCCGGGCCCATCGGCCAGCCGAACGCTTCCATCACCTGATCGACGCGCTCGAAATCGGCGCCGTCGCTGATCAATTGCAGAAAGCCGCGCATATAGGCCGTCAAAATTCGATTGACCAGGAAGCCCGGACAATCCTTGACGACGATCGGTGTCTTGCCCATCGCCACAGCGTAGCCGACCGCCGTCGATACCGCTGCGTCGCTCGTCCGGCTGCCTTTGATGACCTCCACCAGCGGCATCACAGGAACCGGGTTGAAGAAGTGCATGCCGACGAAATTTTCGGGGCGCTGCAGTGGCTGAGCGATATCGTCGATGCGCAAGCTCGACGTGTTCGACGCGATCACGGCATCTGATCGCACTACGTCCTCCAGTTCGCGCAGCACTTTGTGCTTGACGCCCAGGTTCTCGACCACCGCCTCGATCACCACGTCGACCGTGTCGAAGTCGGTATAGGCGAGACTGGGCACGATTGCGCCAAGCACGTCATTGGCCTTGGACTGCGTCGCCCGTCCGGCCTTGATCTGCTTTGCGAGCTGTTTTTCGGCTTCGCCCATGCCGAGGTCGAGCTGCGCCTGGGCAATGTCCTTCAGGCGTACCGGCACGCCGCGCAACGCACTGGTGTAGGCAATGCCGCCGCCCATAATGCCGGCGCCGAGCACCGCCCCCTGACGCACGGCACGCGCCTGCTTCGCGTGCTGCTTGAACAGTTTCTTCAGAACCTGATCGCTCAGGAACGTCTGAACCAAGGCGTCGGCTGCCTGGGTTTTGGCGATCCGGGCAAACGCGAGTCCCTCCTCGTTCAACGCACCGGCGCGATCCATGCTGGCCGCCCGCTCCATCATTTCGACCGCAGCCAGCGCGGCCGGCTGATGCTTGCCACTCGACTTCGCGACCTTTGCCTTCGCCTCGTCGAATAGCTTCGCCAGTTCCTGCACCGGCTGTGCGAGCGGCAAGCGCTTGGCGTTCTGACGGGCCCGCCAATCCAGTTTTCCTTCTGCCGCGCGCTTCAGAAAATCGAGCGCGACATCGCGCAATAGCTCCGGCTGCGCCACCGCGTCGACCACGCCAGCCGCCAGAGCGCCTTCTGCTTTCGACGGCTTGCCTGAGGCGATCCAGTCGATCGCGACCGCTGGACTCGCAAGGCGCGGCAGGCGCACGGTGCCACCAAATCCGGGAAACAGGCCGAGCTTGACCTCGGGCAGCCCGACCTGCGCCTCGCTCGACATGATCCGGTAGCACGCGCTCATCGCCATTTCCAGGCCACCGCCGAGTGCGAAACCGCTCAGCGCGACGACCGTCGGCACCGGCAGGTCCTCGAACGCATTGAACACTTCATTTGAGCGAGCGTTGTGGGAGGCAAGCTCCGGAACCGGGAGCTTGAACATCTCGCCGAACTCTGTGATGTCCGCTCCGACAATAAATACATTTTTAGCACTGGTTACCAGAACGCCTTGCAAACCCTCCAAGCCGGCAATCTCCACCGTGGCGCGACGCAACTCGTCAACCGTACGCGCATCGAGCTTGTTGATCGCATCGCCTTCGCGATCGAAACACAGTTCGACGTACCCGTCCACGAGTGCGTGTACCCGGATGCTCTGACCTTTGAACAAGACTTCTCTCCTCTTCCGTGATTCACCGACGGCAGCTTGGCCGCTTAGCCGTCAAAGACGTTCGATGATGGTGACGTTGGCCATGCCGCCGCCTTCGCACATCGTCTGCAGGCCATAGCGCTTGCCGCGTTGTTCGAGCGCGTTGA
>FTBI01002166.1_pt1 | contig 21744 bp, 23 predicted proteins | sample 1639171 | NCBI WGS metagenome assembly FTBI01 (sample SAMEA3914812, study PRJEB12502) | metagenome | biome: forest; material: soil | place: Canada | collected 2011-07-07 | depth 0.1 m | reverse complement strand
GCGAGGTCCTTGGAGATGTTGCTGCTTGAGCCATTACCTGCGGACTTACCCGAGCGCCCGAGCGCCTCGCGTATGCCGCGCAGATAGCCGGCCGCGTAAGCGGCGGCGCCGGGGCCGTCCGGACGATAATCGAAGGGTTCGACGCCGACTGCGCCCGTGTAGCCGTGACGTTCGAGCGCGGCGAAGATCGGGCCGAATTGCATGTCGCCCTGGCCCGGCGCACGGCGGTTCGGATCGTTGACCTGCAGGTGCGCAATCAAGCCGGTAGGCATCCATAGATCGATCAGATCCGGCACCGATCGCGCTTCGGTCAGGCCCGCGGCACTGCAGTCGATCATGGTGCGCAAGTGCGGATTGCCGACCTCGCGCACCAACTCGGCGGCTTCGGCAATTGTGTTCACCACCGAGGTTTCATGACGTGACAGCGGTTCCAGGCAATAAATCACGCCATTGCGCTCGGCTGCCTGCGCCACGCCCGCGAGTGCATCGCGCAAACGGCCCAGCGCCGTGGCGTGGGTCTCGCCCTCGTGGACATTGCGCTGATTGGGCGAGCCGTGAACCAGCACGGCGCCGCCCAGTTCCGCGCACAGGCCCGTAAGCCGCACCAGGACTTCTAGCGTGCGTGCCCGTACGCCGGCCTCGGGTGTGGTCAGCGACAAGCCCGCCGGCTTCACCAGCAGCCAGTGCAGACCCGTTACCACCAGCCCGGCCGCCTCGACGGCGCGGCGAATCTGCGCGACTGCCGCCGCGCTCAGCGTGTCTGGGTTATCGCTCAAGGTGAATGGCGCAATCTCCAAGCCGTCGTAGCCGAGCTCAGCAGCAAGCTCGCACTGCCGTTCGAACGGCATTCCGGCAAGCACCTCATTGCACAGGGCGATGCGCATCGTCATGGCTTCCTTTCGACGTGCTGATGTGTGCTGCCGGGCCGCAAGCGGCGCAACTGAGTCTCGATTGCACCGGTGATGCGTTTCAGGCCGCGCCGGAAGGCCGGCACATAGAGCAGCATGGTGAACACGGTGACGATCGCGAGTCCCATCGAGATCGGCCGCGTGAAGAACGGTGTGATGTCGCCGTTCGAGAGTACGAGTCCGCGTCGCAGGCTCTTGTCGAGCAGGCCGCCGAGCACCAGTCCGAGCACGAACGGCGCCATTTGGTAGCCATGCCGGCGCAGGAAGAACGCACCGATACCGATCGCCAGCATGCAATAGACGTCGAACAGCCGCGACGCGCTGGCGTAAGCCCCGACCACGCAGAGCACGAAGATGATGGGCATCAGAACGGCACGCGGCACGCGCAGCACGTAAAGTAGCGGGCGCACTAGGAACAGGCCGAAAATCAGGATGCTGATGGTTGCGATCGAGGTCATCGCCACCACGTCATAGACGAATTGGGGGTGCTCGATCAGCATCATCGGCCCCGGCTGAATGCCGTGGATGATCATGGCGGCCATCAGTACCGCGGATGGCGCGGAGCCCGGTATGCCGAGCGCCAGCGCCGGGATGATATGTCCCGGAATCGATGCCATGTCGCCGGTCTCGGCGGCCATCAGGCCGTCGATGGAACCCTTGCCGAATTGCGCGCGTTCGCGACTCACGGCCTTTGCGGCCGCGTACGACATCCAGGCGCCGGAATCCTCGCCCACGCCGGGGATCAGGCCAGTGAGCACGCCGATCACGCCGGAGCGCAGCACGGTACGCCAGTACTGAGCCACCTCGCGAAACCGCGGCAGTACCGAATCGTTCATCTTCACGATTTGCTTCGAGATCGGATCGGCCAGCGTGGTCAGCACTTCGGCGAAGCCGAACGCGCCCACCAGTGCCGGAATCAGTGAAATGCCGCCCGACAGCTGGTCCCAGCCGAATGTGAAGCGATCAAAGCTATATAGACCTTCCTGGCCGATCTGCGCCACGAACAGGCCGAGTACACCCATGATCCAGCCTTTGATCGGATCGGTGCCGACCAGGCTGCCGGACATCGTCACGCCGAACAGCGCGAGCCAGAAGAATTCATAGGCGCCGAACGACAGCGCAACATTGGCGAGGAGTGGGGTGAAGGCGGCCAGGCAGAGTACCCCGAACAGCGTGCCCATGAAAGCGCCCGAGGTGGCGATGCCGATCGCGCGGCCCGCTTCGCCGCGCAGCGCCAGCGCGTGGCCGTCGGCGCACGATGCGGCGTTCGCGGCGGTGCCCGGGATGTTCAGGAGTATGGCCGTGCGGGAACCGCCATATAAGGTGCCCACGTACGAACAGACGAGAATCAGGATGGCGGTGTTGGCAGGCAGCTTGATGGTCAGCGTCGTCAGTAATGCAATACATAAGGTGGCGGATAGGCCGGGCAGGCATCCGACCATGATGCCGAGTAATGCGCCGCTCATGCCGTATGCGATCGACAGGGGATTCAGAAAGCCGAGGTATGCCTGACCCAGTTCGGCAAGACCTTGCAACATGAGTGCGCCTCCTTGGGTTTAAGGCAGGCGGACCAGGAAAATCTCCTGGAACACCAAGGTAACGAAGCCGCCTGCACCAAGTCCGAGCGCGGCGGCGATGAGCACGGCGCGCAGCGATAGACGGATTCCCGCAGCCTTGCGCTGCGGGCCTTGCAGGATCAGGATGGCGGCCGTGACGAACAGCGTGGTGGCGGCCCAGAACGGCAGGCCATGGCCGACCAATCCACCGCCAAACAGCAGAGATAAACCAATGACGATGGCGATGCGCAGGCGGACCTCGCGCTGCGTCGTCTGCGGAATTTGCGCGGCAGCTTGCGTGCTGGGCGACGGCGCCGATGGCATCGAGGCAGTCGAGCGCTTGGCGGACGTGATCATGCGCGCACGGGCATGCCATCCGCGCATGGCCATCAAGGCCCCGAGCAAGAGCATGGCCAACCCCAGCAGACCGGGCACCAACCCCGGGATCGTATAGGGATTGATGTGCTGGTCCTGCAGGCGATCCATGCGCCATGACAGGATCGTGATGGCGATGCCCAGCGTGAGCCACAGCAGGCCGCCGACCAAATCGGCGTGCGGTGGCCTGGCAGTTTCGTGCGGATCTTCGGCCGGCGAGGGGTGCATGCTCATGACATCAGAATCCGGTAGCGGCGCTTCGATGTGTTGGCGATATGCTTGCAAGTACGGCTAAGCCGGAACAGACGCGGCAGGAAAGCGTTCCAGGCGCCGCGTCGTCCGATCAGAGTTTCGGGATTCCGACAGTGTCGGGCGAGACTTTCGCCTGTCCACTGTTGAACAGCAGCCATGCGTTGGCTTGGGCGGCCGGGAATGCCGCTTTCTGCGCAGCTTGGCCCGATAGGGGCGCAAACAGCGCGCCGCGGCTGGCTGCGTATTTCTTCAAGGTATCGCTGGTGGCGATTTTCTCGTTCCAGAGCTTGGTGACCGTTTGTATCACTTCGTCGGGCACCCCCTTCGGAATGAAAATGCCGAAGTAATTCAGCGGCGCCTTGAACCCTGGCACGGTGTTGGATAAAGGCGGGACCGTACCGTAGCCATCGATCTGCAACGGCTGGTCGCTGATGGTGGCCAGGGGCCGCAGGCGCTGACCCCGTATCATGTCGGCTTGCTCGGACGCCAGTTGCGTGGTGGCATCGGTTTCGCCAGAGACCGTCGAGATGATCGCCGGGTTGCCGCCGTCGTACGACACCAGCCTGCCTTTCGCGCCCGTTGCCTGGGTCACCAGCGAGATCGCGCTGTAGCCGGCCGAGCCGATGCCGCCGGTCGCGACCGTGATCGTCCCCGGTTTCGCCTTCATTGCATCGAGTAGATCCTTCGCACTCTTGTACGGTGTCTGGGGATTGACGCTCATCAACTGGACATTGGCCACGCTGAGAAACAGATTCCAATCGGCCAGGCGGGTGTTCACGGTGCCCATGGTCTGGTAGGCGCCCAGATCCTGGGCTGCGCCAGCGGTCCAGGTGTAGCCGTCCTTGGGGGCATTCAGCACGCTCTTGGTTCCGATCGCTCCCGAGCCGCCGGGCTGGTTGATGATAACGATGGTCTGGCCCAGGGATTTTTCGAGCTCGGATGCAACCACCCGCGTGACCTGGTCGGTCGACCCGCCCGCGGCCCACGGCACGATCAAGTTGATCGGGCGAACCGGCTTCCACTGTGCGAATGCGCTCAGGGGAAGCGTCAGTGCCGCACAAACCGCGGCTGCCAAGACAAACGTCCTACGTCGATTGCATGGTTTCACAGCTGTCTCCGTCGGTTATCCGGTCGACGCGCTCCCCTTATGCGCTTGCGCCGCGGAGGTATCCAACGGCAAACAGGCGAGGAGTCGAGCTCGATCCGCTTTTTTATACATCTATTAATTAACCAAAGCGTTACTTATTCTGGGCGGGCGACTTTCCCTTGTCAATCGGGTTTACGTCATAAGGCATCATGCATGGCGGCAAGCGCGGTGCGGCGACGAGGCGCGAATGCGTCAGCGCAGCAGGTAGCCAAGCACCAATTCGGTCATATGCGAAAGTCGCTGCGCCTCAGCCTTCGGGGTACGCAGATCGCGCTCGAAAATGACCGACAACGTGTAATGATTGGAAAGATAAAAATATGACAGTGAGGCAATCGAAATATAAAGCTGTATCGGGTCGACGCCATCGCGAAACAGGCCGGTGCGGCGGCCGCGTTCGACGATCGTATCGAGCATTTGAATCAACGGGGAATTCATTTCGAGAATACGTGTCGATTGCTTCAGATGCTCCGCCCGGTGGAGGTTCTCGGTATTGAGCAGCGTCAGGAACGCAGGATTTTCGATGTAGTAATTCCAGGTGAATGCGACCAGTTTTCGGATTGCTTCGACCGGATCGTCTTCGTCGAGATGCAAGGCTTGCTCGGCCTTGCGGATATCGGCGTACGCCTTTTCGAGTGCTGCCAGAAACAGGGCATCCTTGTTGCCGAAATAGTAGTAGATGAGGCGCTTGTTCGAACCCGACCGCTCGGCGATTCGATCGACTCTTGCGCCGCCCAAGCCGTAGGCCGCAAACTCATCCATCGCGGCATCGATAATGGCAGTGCGGGTACGGTCCGCGTTACGGCTGATCGGCGGGGTAGCGGAGGTCGACTTGGTTTGCATCGGTGAATAATTCACCAAATGGTTACATGTGTCAAGAATGGGCGCGTGGCCATTGGTATGTCGGTCATGTTCCAGTAAAAAACTGGATAGCTGGCGCAGCGGGCGATGCCTATGCCTGTGTGGTCGCGTGGTCTTGCTGGCGTAACTGCTGCATATACCGGCGCGGCGGCTTGCCCAGTAGTCGCGTGAACAGTGTCGTGAAGCTGCTCGCGCTCTGATATCCCAGCTCGAGAGCGGTTTGCGTGATCGACTGTCCGCGCGCGAGCTTGTCGATCGCGCACACGATGCGCAGATGCTCGCGCCAGCGCCCGAAGGTCATGTTGGTCTCGACCAAAAAAAGGCGGGCGAGCGTGCGGGCGCTGGTGTGTGCCAGTGCCGCCAGCTCGTCGAGATTGAAATCGCCGCCGGGATTCTGCCGCAGGATATTGGTCGCTTGCCGTAGCCTGCGGTCTCGGCCATGTGGCACGAAGAGTCCGGGGCCGTGCCTGGGCTGTTGCATCTGCAGCACCATCAGTTGAGCCAGCAATTCGAGCGTATCCGCTTGATCACCCATCGAATTCAGCCTGACCGCTTCACGCGCGAGCTCGCGCAACAGATCGGAGATCACGATCGTATCGCAATGATCGGATAGGCGTGCGGCGAACTTTTCGGAGAATCTCAGCAGGAGCAGGGACGACGATTCGCTGTAGTGCGAGCCGTGAATGACCTTGGGCGCTACCCAAATGGCAGTGCCGGGCGGTGCCAGCCACCAGCCCTCATCGGAGGTGACAGCCATGGTGCCGCGCAATACCAGCGACAGCTGGCCGCCTGCATGCGCGTGCCGGGTTATCTCAACGCCCGCGGCGTGATCGACCACGGCGGCCTCAAGCGGTAAACGCGACATGGCGGCTATACATGAGAAGTTGGCAGGATGGAGCAAGGAAATTAGGGTTCCTGCTTCAATAATACGCCATCGGGCCAAACATGCGCACCGTCGCCGGAGCGTGGCGCGCGCGTCCGACGGCTTAAAAAGCGGAAATCGGGCATACTGCACGCCGGTTTTTCTGCCTGGACGCGTTCATCCCGTGCGCCGAGGGCGTTGCTCTGAATTCCAATATGACGACTTCCACACATTCGACCGAGGTGCCGGCGCTCAAGTCCGCGTTACCGTTGTTCGCGCTTGCCGTAGGCGCATTCGGCATCGGTACGACCGAATTTTCGCCGATGGGCCTGCTGCCGGTGATTGCCGAGGGTGTGCATGTATCGATTCCGACCGCGGGCATGTTGGTCAGCGCTTATGCGATCGGCGTGATGGTAGGCGCACCGCTGATGACGTTGGCGTTGGCCCGGTGGTCACAGCGCGGGGCCTTGATCGTGCTGATGAGCATCTTCACGCTCGGCAATCTGCTGTCCGCTTTGGCGCCCAACTACGAGACCTTGTTGCTCGCGCGCCTTGTCACCAGCCTGAATCACGGTGCCTTCTTCGGTCTCGGTTCGGTGGTGGCGGCCAGCGTCGTGCCGCGCGAGAAGCAGGCCAGCGCGGTGGCGACGATGTTCATGGGGTTGACCATTGCCAATATCGGCGGCGTGCCGGCTGCAACCTGGCTCGGCGAGACCATAGGCTGGCGCATGGCATTCGCGGCCACGGCCGGCCTGGGGCTGGTCGCGATGCTCAGCCTGTGGTCGGCCCTGCCCAAGGGCGAAACCGGGCGCGTACCGAATCTGCGGGCCGAACTGGCTGTCCTGATGCGCCCCGTGGTACTGGCCGCATTGGCGACGACGGTGCTAGGCGCGGGGGCAATGTTCACGCTGTACACCTATATCGCACCGACGCTGGCGCATATCACGGGCGCATCGCCGACCTTCGTCACCCTCGTGCTGGTGCTGATCGGTTGCGGTTTTTCGATCGGCAACGCGGCGGGCGGCCGCTTGGCAGACCGGTCGCTCGACGGCAGCCTGATCGGCTTCTTGGTGTTGGTGATCGCGGTGATGTTGGCGTTCCCGCTGCTGGCGCAAACGCACGTCGGCGCCGCGGCGCTGCTGCTGATCTGGGGTATCGCCACCTTCGGCGTGGTACCGCCTCTGCAGATGCGCGTGATGCGCGCAGCGAGCGACGCACCGGGCTTGGCCGCGTCTGTCAACGTCGGCGCGTTCAATTTGGGCAACGCCTTGGGGGCGGCTGCGGGCGGCGCGGCAATATCCGGCGGACTCGGCTATGCCGCGGTGCCTGTCGTCGGTGCGCTGATTGCCGCGGGCGGCCTGGCGCTGGTGTTGATGCAAGTGGCGCAGCGTCGCCGCGCGAGCGCGGCGGTGTGCTGAGGTCCGCCGCTTCCTGCAGCTTACATTCTTTGCGTTGCAAGAATGCAGAGCCGCCTTTTTTCGCTGGCAAAGTGCTTGCAAGCGCGCTATAAATGAATTCCCGGCCCGGCAGTGAGCCGATCTTGCCGCCTTGCCCGCGGCACAGACGAAGCCGCCATCAGGAGGAGAGGAGCGATGCGATCCGGTCGTGCGGCGCTGGCAATACTCACCGGCTTGACGATGGGCGCGGCGCATGCCGACGATATCTCCCATCTGGGCGACGTGTACCTGCAAGGGGGCACGCAGGGCGTGGGACTCGGCTATGCCGTGCCCATCACGCCGTGGTTCGGCATGCACGCCGATATCAACGATTTTGGCCTGTCTCACCAGTTCACTTCGGGCGGCAACACGTACGATGCGCATCTGCATCTGCTGAGTGGGGGCACCTATCTTGATCTCTATCCGTTTCGCGGCAGCGGCTTTCGCTTGACGGCGGGGGCGATGTTCGACGACGACAGGCTGTCCGGCAATGCCGTGCCGGTCAACGGCACCTACACATTTAATGGCCAGACCGTGCTGGCACCGCCCGGCACCAGTGCCAGCGCAACGCTGCGCTATCCGAGCGTGATGCCGTATTTCGGGCTGGGATTCGGACATAAGCCGGCCGCCGCGGCGGGCTTGGGCTTTGTCGCCGATCTTGGCGTGGCTTACGGCGTTCCGCATGTGGACTACAATGTGTCGCCAGCCCTGGTGAACGCCGCCGGCGCGAACAACGTGGCGGCGGAACTGCAGAGCCTGCAAAATACCGCCAATCGCTATCGCTTCTATCCGGTACTGCAATTCGGCATCAGTTACCACTTCTAGTCGTCGGCGCCTGCCGTTTTACCCCCGCAGCTATATCCATTCCAGCGCTCAGGTCCAGGCAGCGTACCCTAGGCACGCCGGCCGATACCCGCGGGGTGGATGGGGGGCTCGACCAAGCGCCGCTGCGGCCGCGTCACCGATTGGCTGACAATGGGGATGCGTTGCTGGCGGTCGGGCTGGATGGCCAGCAGTTCGCAGGCGGCATCGATCACGCGGTTCGCGTCCAGCATCAGCAGGCAGTCGCTCCAGCTCTGCAAGTGGGATTCGCATCCTTCCAGCTTGCAAGGCACGCATGCCCCGCTGCCTTGTACCAGATAAACATTGCCGTGTCGGCCCGAACCGCTCAGTTTCCACGGGCTGGTATCGGCCAGCCAGCCTTGGGGCCAAGGAGCCCAGCGCTCTGGATTGGACGGGCCGAAGAGGGAGATGGTCGGGGTGCCGGTCGCGGCGGCAACGTGGGTGACCGAGGTGTCGGGCCCGACGAAGAGGCGGGCCCGGCGGATGGTTTCGGCGGTTTCTCCCAGGCTCAACTGGCCCGCAAGATTGAGCACGCCGGGTCCCGCGCGCTGCGCGATCTCGTTGGCGTAAGCGACTTCCGCTTGTGCCGGTCCGCCCGTCAGGGCGATACCGTAGCCCCGACTCCGCAGCCACTCGATCAGCGCCAGCCAGCCTTCGGCATGCCACATCTTGTAGGTGTACATGGGATACAAATGCAGCACCGCATACGGGCCGTCGGCGAGCGGCGCCAAACGGGCATGCAATCGCGCTTGCCGGGCCGAGTCGCGGCCGATGCCGGGCGCGACGACTTCAGGCTGCGGTGCGACCCCGAGCAGCGGCAGCAGGGACAGGCCAATCTGCACCGTGTGATGATGTTCGCCCCGTTCGACTGCGTAGCGATTGAACAGCAGGCGTTTGAACCAGCTTTTGCCGGCCGGCAGCAGCAAGCCTATGCATTTGCGGCCCGCGACCCAGCTATAGAAGCTGGCCCGATCGGAGCTCATGGCGGCACAGGCCAGGTCGTATTTGCGCCAGAGGCGGCGAGCATCGGCCCAGCGTTCCTTGGTGCTGGCACGATGGGCCACGGGGATGACCTGGCGGATGTCGGGGTTGTGCTCGAGCACGCCCTCGGTGCCTTCGAAAACCAGCATGTCGATCTGCGCGTCAGGCCAGCGCGCTTTGAGTGAGCGCACCACGGGCGTAGTCAGCAGCACGTCACCAATGCGGCGTGTGCATATCACGAGTATCGTGCGCGGCGGAGTCGTAGTGGAGAAAAGCGCAGCCATATGACGATATGCGATGGAATTTTTGACGTTTAGCGACGCGGACGTCGGAGGGCAGTTGAATCTAACTTGTCTTATATGATTGTGACGCGAACTTACCTGAAGATTCGGCGTTTCGCCGCAGGGTGGAGAATTGTTGCGACGGGGCGTTGCCGCCGCGCAACAGCGTATCATTCACGACTTGTTACTCAGGAGTCAAGTTCATGTCGTCTCAGTATGATGCCGCCCCATTTTCGCATCGCGCCTATGCGGTCGATGCCCAGGGACTAGAAACGCCGATCGAAGCGCGTGCCATCGTCATCCGCCTGGCTGGCGGCGAGTCCGTGGAAATTCCGCTGGACGGGTTTGATGCCGGCGATTTGCTGATATATGGCGGAAGAATGCCGGCGGATGACGCTAGCGAGGCCGATGCTGTGGCGGCTGCGCGCCGCTTGCTGGTCGCGCCGGGCGCGACCAATCTGATCGCGTTGAGCGTGTTGCCGCAGGCTTGACGATTCAAGAAAAGCGGTGCAATACCGTTAAAACATTTAACTAGGCGCAGGTCGGACCGATATCAGGTCAGGGCGGGCGCTGTCGGGGAAAGTGATGGACAGGGAAGTCGAACGGGTATTGACCCAGGCGCAGGCCAGGGCGCGCGAGCCGGGCCTTGAGCCTGCGGAGTTTGCCAGCATGTACGCGGTATGCGTCGGCATCATCATGGGCGCGGCGGCAGCCGGCGGCATGACGGAAGCGGAAGCGCAGGAAGCCCGCGCGCAATTGATGACGTTGGACATTCTCTACCAGATCGCACGCCACACGGCGACCGTGCGCTGAAGCCCGCGCGACCGGTAGGCCCAATCGCTTTCATCCGCTTTATGCCAGGCGGATCGTGCTCCCGCCGCGCATGGGCTGTCTGCCGGCCGCCGCAGGCCGCCTTCGAGGCGGGCGCGCCGCCTCCCCGACCAAGCCATGAATGGACCCGCCGAATTGACCCACATTCGCAGCGTTGTTCGCACTTTGCGCGCACGGCGACTCGGGTAAGCTATGACGCACAAAGTGCGTACGTGTCGGCGCGGTCTTCAGCGCGAGTGTCAGCGACGCAGGTCTCCGTATTCAGTGCAGTCTGCTTTTAGGAAAGTCCAGTTCATATGCCGACGCGCCCGGTCTTAACCGCCGATTTCGATGCACACGTCGGCCATGCTCCGTTCATGGGCCTGTCGGCCTTGCTGCGCCGGGCGTTTTCCGGCGAGGACGTGAGCCAGATGGGTCCGGCCCTGATCGAGCGCGCACAGCGCGAGAGCGATGCCTATGCGATGCTTGATCTGTCGACCGTGCTGCAACTGCATTACCAGCGCGACGCCGCGCTGACGGTGTTGGCCGAAGCGCTCAAGACTCAGGTGCTATATCGCGTCGCCAGCGCAAGCCTGCCGGGCGCCTTGCGCATCCTGGTGCTGAAGAGTCCGGGCGACCTGATGAACAATACGCCGTTCGAATGTTTGCTCGACGCCTTCGATGTGACCGTCGACGTGCTCTATGTGCGCGCAGGATCGCCGCTCCCCGACGCATTGCCGGATCACGACGTGCTGCTGATGGCGATCGGCGAGTCCGACCGCAACGCGACCGTGCTTGGCGAGTTGGCCGAGACGCTCGCGCACTGGCCGCGGCCGGTGCTGAACTCGCCCTCGTGCGTGCCGCGTTTGGCGCGCGATGCGGCCAGTGCGCTTTTTGCCGGCATCCCAGGCGTCGCCATGCCGCGCAACGTACGCTGCGCACGCGAGGTCCTGCAGCGCGTCGCCACGGGAGAATTGGCGCCCGGGGGGGCGGAGCAGGCGGCGTTTCCGCTGATCGTGCGACCTCTCGGTTCGCACGCCGGTGCCGGACTCGCCAAGGTCGACGGACCGGCGCTATTGGCGGACTATCTGGCCGAGCACGATTACCCCCAATACTACGCCGCCCCTTTCGTCGATTATGCGTCGCCGGACGGATTGTTCCGCAAGTATCGAGTGGTGATGATCGCTGGCCGGCCGCATCTGTGCCACATGGGCATCTCGCAGCACTGGATGGTGCATTACCCGTATGAGGAGATGGTGACCCATGCGGCGCGGCGCGACGAGGAGCAGCAGGCGATGCGCGGTTTCGGCCTTGCGCCGGCGGGGCTGGCCGCGCGCCATCGAGCCGCCTTCGATACGTTGCAGCAGGCGATCGCCCTCGATTACTGGGGCATGGATTGCGCCGAGACGACCCAGGGTGAACTGCTGGTGTTCGAAGTCACCAATGCGATGGTGATCCATGCGATGGATGCTGCCGATGTCTTTCCGTATAAGCAGGCACAGATGAAAACCGTATTCGACGCGTTCCACCGCATGCTGCAAGATCGTGCTGGGCAGTCCGCGTCCGGCCCCAGGGCTTAGCAGCTAGGGCCCGCACCCACCACAAACCGTGATTCCGGCGAACCTGGACTGACATGTTATCGAATTCCCTCAACTTCTCCGGTGGCCCGGGCGCATTGCCCATGCCGGTCCTGGAACAAACTCACGCTGCTCTCATGGCCTTGCCCGAGACCGGACTTTCCGTGCTGGGCATGAGTCACCGCTCGGACTGGTTCAAGGCGGTGCTGGCTGAGGCGGAACGGAATCTGCGCACGCTGCTGCGCGTGCCCGACAATTACAGCGTGATCTTTCTGCAGGGCGGCAGCAGTCTGCAGTTCTCGATGATACCGATGAACTTTGCGGCCGGCACCACCACGCCGGCCGAATTTGTCGTGTCGGGGTACTGGAGCGGCAAGGCGGTCGGCGAAGCCGCCACCATCGCACCGGCACGCGCCGTGTGGGATGGGGCAGCCGACGGCTATACCCGCTTGCCGGCGTTCGCCGAGCTGGCACGCTCGAGCGATGCGCCGTTTTTCCACTACGTCAGCAATGAAACCGTGGAAGGCCTGCAATTCAATGACGTGCCGCAGTCGCTCGGCGTGCCGCTGATCGCCGATATGTCATCGGACTTCCTCTCGCGCAGTGTCGATGTCGGCCACTACGCGATGATCTATGCGCATGCCCAGAAGAATCTCGGGCCGGCAGGCGTCACCGTCGCACTGATAGACAACGCAATGCTGGCGCGCATCCCGAGCGGCTTGCCGGCGATGCTGGACTACCGTACCCATATCGAGCATCACTCCAACTACAACACACCGCCGGTGTTTTCCATCTACGTGCTGAATCTGGTCACGCGCTGGCTGTTGCACGAGATCGGTGGCGTCGATGCGATGCAACGCATCAACGCGCACAAGGCCGCCATGCTGTACGGCGCGCTGGACGCGCTGAGCGGCGTGGCGAAGGTCCATGCGCAGCCGGCGGTGCGTTCGCAGATGAATGTCGCCTTCCATTTCGTCGACCGCAAACTGGATGCGGTTTGCCTGGCCGCGGCCGCGGCCGAGGGCTTTACCGGCCTGGAAGGGCATCGCTCGCTGGGCGGCCTGCGGGCGTCGATCTACAACGCGGTGACAGTGGAGGCGGTGGCCGCGCTTTGCAGCTTCCTGAGCGACTTCGCTCGGCGCCACGGTTGATTTAAGTACCCTGGTGGGGGCGCCTTGGGCATAGGCGGTTTCTATTGCCGCCATCGATTAGGGTCGAATTGCTGCGGATTGTGAAACAGTGCATTGTCCGTTTCCGGCTTTCGGGGATCCTTGCCTGGGCATACAATCGAATCAACTTGAGATTCCGATTGTTTTAACCAATGGAGACCCGCTTTTAGCGGGGGGCATCATGAGACGCAAGAACTTCGCGGGATGGCTTGTGCTTGGCTTGCTTCCGTTGTTCACCTATGCCTGGATGAACCTGTCGCAGCATCACGTGGCGGCGGTTGCCGGCCCGGTCGACGTCGACCAGGTCAGTGCCGAGCTGGCTCGCAGCATGTCTTACGGTTTTGTCGATCAACCGGCCGAGGCAGCGAACAGCAACGCAATCCATGCCGCGCAGCGCGTGCATGCCCTGTCCGTGATATCGCGTTTGAACACATTCGGCAAGAATACCGGGCTTTAAGTTCGAGAGTGCCGGCGGGCGCCATACGCCTACCGTCTGCAGCTCAACCTGTATCGGACAGGCACAGTCCACTTTCCAAGAACGCCCGGCCTTCGTGCCGGGCGTTTTACATTAAGGCGGTCCGCGCATGGCGCAGCGGTCGCCATCATCCGTTAGCGAACGCTCAAGCCGGCGTCCAGCCTTCCTTGCCGCTGACGAGGCCGGCGTCGGTCAAGGCCAGTCGCGAAATCGCCGAACAATCCATATCCTCGTAGCCCTGAGCGCAGGCGGCAAGGAAGCGATCGCGCACCAGGCTCGCGAGCGGCATCGGTACGCGATGGGATTCGGCGGCCTGTAGTACCAGACGGTTGTCCTTTTGAGCGAGGGGCAGGGCGAAGCCGGGCGGGTTGAAGCGCTGTTCGGCAATCAGCGTGCCGTAGATCTTGTAGACCGGTGCGGCAAAGATCGAGTTGGTCAGGAAGTCCATCAAGGTCTCGGGCGGGAGGCCGCCCTTGGCTGCCAGCGCGGTGGCTTCGCCCAGCGATTCGAGGACGGTTGTAATCAGGAAGTTCGCCGTCAGCTTCAGCAAGTGCGCCTGTTTAGGCTCGTCGCCGATCACGGTGACGCGCTGGCCGAGGTGTGCCAGCACCGGCGTCAGCTTTTGCACCGCCGCCGGGTCGCCTGCGACCGCGATAAATAGCTTGGCGGCAGCGGCGGCGTCCGGCCGGCCCATCACCGGGGACGCGACGAAATACTGGCCGGCGGTGCGGTGCGCATCGGTCAGCCGTTCGGACAGGGCGATGCTGATGGTGCTCATGGCGACGTGGATCGCGCCCGGCGCGAGTCCTGCCAGTACGCCGTCGCTGCCGAACACGACGGCTTCGGTGGCAGCGTCGTCGGCCAGCATGGTAAATACCAGATCGGCCTCGCGCGCAGCTTGCGCCGGACTTGCGGCCAGAACCGCGCCGGCTTCGACAAGCGCCTGGGCGCGCGCCGCGGAGCGGTTGTAGACGGTCAGGGGATAGCCTGCCGCGAGCAGGTTACGGGCGATGCCGCTGCCCATTGCGCCCAGGCCGATAAAGGCGATGCGAAGGTCGTGTGCCATGCTGAATCCTTGAAGTCTGCGTGATAAAAAAGCGGGGTAAGTACAGCCGAAAAGCAGAAAAGCCGAAAAACAAAGTCCAAGCTTTCAATTCTAAGGCGCGCCGGGCTAGCGTGCAGAAGACGATGCTCTGCGCCGAATCCGTGCTGCCGGTATGATGCGGGCTAGGGTAATTCTGACGCAGGGGATAGCGGTGCGCACGGGCTGGGAGTCATGCTCCCGGCACAAGCCGTGCGGCAAGCGCCGTGAAGCACGCAATGCAATCAATTTCAGTTTGTTTTGTATGCATGGGCAACATCTGCCGTTCACCGACCGCCGAAGGCGTGATGCTGGAGCGCGTGCGGGGCGCGGGCCTCACCGAGCGGATCCGCATCGACTCGGCCGGCACCGGCGATTGGCACGTTGGTGAAGCGCCTGATCCGCGCACGATCTCGGCGGCGGCGCAGCGCGGCTATGACCTGAGCCACTTGCGGGCGCGCCAGTTCCAGACCGAGGATTTCGCCCGCTTCGACCTGGTGCTGGCGATGGACCGGCGGAATCTGGTCGACTTGCAGCACATCTGCCCGCCCCAATACGCCGATCGCCTGCACTTGATGATGCGTTTTGCGACGCGGCACCCAGTCGATGTAGTACCCGACCCTTATACAGAGGGGAGCACCGGTTTCGAGCGTACCCTCGATTACTGCGAGGACGCCTGCGACGGCGTGCTTGCTGCGCTGCGCGCCCGGCTCGAGGCCGCGCCGCGCACCTAGACCGGGCCATGCGGCAGCGCAATACCTGGGTTCGGTAAAGGGGGATTACTTGACTAAAAACGTAGGAAATTTATACTTGAGGTAATTAGTCGAGAATTATCGCACCATGTAGTCCCATGGCGTTCCATGCCGGTTCGGTCTTGGGTTGAACTCGGGATGGATCTTGCGTTTGAGCATGGCTTGGTTGTCGGCTGAGTATCGGCGTCATTGTACTTATAAGCGCGTGCTTATAAGCGGCGCTTGTAATCGCCTGTGTCGTCCGTGTCCCCGTTGCAGCGGCGCGGACGTCCAACTTGTCGAGGCATCATGAGACTTACCACGAAAGGCCGCTTTGCCGTCACCGCGATGATCGATCTCGCGCTGCGCCAGGAGAACGGACCGGTAACGCTGGCCGGCATCAGCCAGCGCCAACGTATCTCGCTGTCGTATCTGGAGCAGCTGTTCGGCAAATTGCGGCGCCACGAAATCGTCGAAAGCGTGCGCGGGCCGGGCGGCGGCTACAATCTGGCGCGCCGAGCCGAGGAAGTGACGGTGGCCGATATCATCATCGCCGTCGACGAGCCGCTCGATGCCACCCAATGCGGTGGCAAGGGTACTTGCGAAGGTACCAAGCAGCATGACGGCCACTGCATGACGCACGAGTTGTGGTCGACACTGAATCAGAAGATGGTCGAGTATCTCGACTCGGTGTCGTTGCGCGATCTGGTTGATCAGCAGCGTGCGCGCGAGCGGCAGGGGTCGGTGGTGCGCCGCGCCGAACTGCTCGATCCGGTCGCGCGGGCCTTGCCGGCGGGACCCAATTCGGTATTCAACATGGTGCGTTCCTGAGGCGCTCAAGGCCCGGTATGTCCGGTACTTGGAGTGCGCGGTACGCGACAGCAGCAAACGAACACGAGATAGACGTAGTCATTTGTGCAGCATTCTGGAGCAAGTATGAAAAACGATTCCCTGCATTTGCCCATCTATATGGATTACAGCGCGACCACGCCGGTTGATCCGCGCGTCGTCGACAAGATGATCCCATATTTGCGCGAGCAGTTCGGCAACCCCGCATCGCGTAGCCACGCGTACGGCTGGGATGCCGAACGGGCGGTGGAAGAGGCGCGGGAGGAAGTCGCCAGGCTGGTCAATTGCGACGCGCGTGAAATCGTCTGGACCTCGGGTGCGACCGAATCCAACAATCTGGCGCTCAAAGGTGCGGCGAACTTCTACAAAACCAAGGGACGCCACCTGATCACGCTCAAGACCGAACACAAGGCCGTGCTCGATACGATGCGCGAACTGGAGCGCCACGGCTTCGAGGTGACCTACCTCGACGTGCTCGAGAACGGCCTGCTCGACCTCGAGGTGTTCAAGGCGGCGTTACGTCCCGACACCATTCTCGCTTCGGTGATGATGGTCAACAACGAAACCGGGGTGATCCAGGATATCGCCGCGATCGGCGAAATTTGCCGCGAGAAGGGCGTGATTTTCCATGTCGATGCGGCTCAGGCCACCGGCAAGGTCGAGATCGACCTGAACCAGCTCAAGGTTGACCTGATGTCTTTCAGCGCGCACAAGACGTACGGGCCCAAAGGCATCGGCGCGCTCTACGTGCGCCGCAAGCCGCGCGTGCGCATCGAAGCGCAGATGCACGGCGGTGGCCATGAGCGCGGCATGCGCTCGGGCACGCTGGCCACGCACCAGATCGTCGGCATGGGCGAGGCCTTCCGCCTCGCGCGCCTGGAGATGGCGGCCGAGAACGAACGCGTGCGCGCGCTGCGCGACCGTCTGTTGGCCGGCCTGCGCAATATGGAGGAAGTGTATGTGAACGGCGACATGGAGCACCGTGTGCCGCACAACCTGAACGTGAGCTTCAACTACGTCGAAGGCGAGTCGCTGATCATGGCGATCAAGGACGTCGCGGTGTCGTCGGGTTCGGCCTGTACCTCGGCCTCGCTGGAGCCTTCTTATGTGCTGCGCGCCCTGGGCCGCAACGACGAACTGGCGCACAGCTCGATCCGTTTCACGGTCGGCCGCTTCACCACTGAACAGGACATCGATTATGTGATCGGCCTGATGGAAAGCAAGATCGCGAAGCTGCGCGAGTTGTCGCCGCTGTGGGAAATGTACAAGGATGGGATCGACCTGAATTCGATCCAGTGGGCTGCGCACTGAGCGCGCCGTTGAGTCCGGCAGCGGAGCCCCGCGGTCGGATCCATTTATCGACCTAATTTGAGGAGCGCATCATGGCATATAGCGAAAAACTTCTGGATCACTACGAAAACCCGCGTAACGTCGGTTCGTTCACCAAGGGCGATGACAGCGTCGGCACCGGCATGGTCGGCGCGCCCGCGTGTGGCGACGTGATGAAATTGCAGATTCGCGTCGGCGCGAACGGCATCATCGAGGACGCCAAGTTCAAGACCTACGGCTGCGGTTCGGCGATTGCCTCCAGCTCGCTCGTGACCGAATGGGTCAAGGGCAAATCGCTGGATGAAGCGCTCTCTATCAAGAATACACAGATCGCCGAGGAACTGGCCTTGCCGCCGGTCAAGATCCATTGCTCGATTCTGGCGGAAGATGCGATCAAGGCGGCCGTGGCCGACTATCGCGAGCGCCACGGCGGTGCCGCGACGGGCGCGACTGACGAAAAGGCTGCTTGAAGCGGATCCGGCCGGCCCGCTTGTGCTGAAAGGCGCGGCGGACCGAGCGGATGGATGGTATTGAGCGAACGTATTGCAGAAACCAGTAGCGTGCGCAGCGTGGCGCGTTCGAGAGCAGCGATGGCAATTACATTGACCGAAAAAGCCGCACAGCATGTGCAAAAGTATCTGACCCGCCGCGGCAAGGGCGTGGGCCTGCGTCTGGGCGTGCGTACGACCGGGTGCTCCGGCCTGGCGTACAAGCTCGAGTATGTGGATGAGCTCGAGGTCGAGGACAGCGTGTTCGAAAGCCACGGCGTCAAGGTGGTGGTCGATCCCAAGAGCCTGGCCTATATCGACGGCACGGAGTTGGATTTTGCGCGCGAGGGCCTGAACGAAGGGTTCAAGTTCAATAATCCGAACGTCAAGGACGAGTGCGGCTGCGGCGAATCTTTTCGCGTATGAGGTTCCGCGTCTGAGCATGTATCGTCCGGCGCCCTGGCGGCATGGGCGTCATGCAGCGGTATCACCGAGGCGGCCCGGCCGCCTTTTTGTTTGTCGCCGGACCGCAAATCCCGGCAACGTAAATTCCAGCCTGTGATGGCCACGCTAAACGACAATCACTTCAAGCTGTTCGGTCTGCCCGAGCGTTTTGCGCTCGATGCGCCGCAACTCGACGCCGCCTATCGCGCGGTCCAGGCCGAAGTACATCCGGATCGCTTTGCCGCGGCCGGCGACGCGCAAAAGCGCATCGCGATGCAATGGGCCACCCGCGTCAACGAAGCGTATCGCACGCTGAAGGATCCGCTTGCACGCGCAAGCTACCTGCTGCACCTGCGCGGCATCGACGTGGGGGCGGAGGACAATACGGCGATGGAGCCGGCCTTCCTGATGCAGCAGATCGAGTGGCGTGAAGAGATCGACGATGCGAGCGCGGCGCGCAATGTGGGCGAACTCGAAAACCTGCTCGATGCCTTGCGCGACGAACAGCGCCTGCGCTACGGCAAGCTGGGCGCGGCGCTCGATAGCGGCGCCGACAGTCAGGCGGCCGAAGCGGTGCGGCAACTGATGTTTATCGTGCGTCTCGAGCAAGCGATCGAAACCCAGATCGAGCGGCTTGAGGATGCTTGAGATTTCCGCGCACAGCGCGGAATGTGAATGATTGCGAACGATTGAGAACGATTTAGACGATGGCATTACTGCAAATCTCCGAGCCGGGCATGGCGCCCGCCCCGCACCAGCGCAAACTCGCGGTGGGGATCGATCTGGGCACCACCAATTCGCTGGTTGCCGCGGTACGCAACAGTGTCCCCGAGGTCCTGCCCGACGACGAAGGGCATTATCTGCTGCCGTCGGTGGTGCGCTATCTGGCCGGCGGCGGGCGTCGCATCGGCCGACGTGCGAAGGCGGAAGCGATGCTCGATCCGCATAACACGATCGTCTCGGTCAAGCGTTTCATGGGGCGCGGTGTGGCCGATATCGGTGAGCTGACCCATGCGCCTTACGATTTCGTCGACGCGCCCGGCATGCTGCAGATCCGCACCGCGGACGGAATCAAGAGTCCTGTCGAGATTTCGGCTGAAATCCTCGCAACCCTGCGTCAGCGCGCCGAGGACACGTTAGGCGACGACCTGGTCGGCGCCGTGATCACCGTGCCCGCGTATTTCGACGAGGCCCAGCGCCAGGCCACCAAGGACGCCGCGCGTCTGGCCGGACTGGAAGTAATGCGCTTGCTGAACGAACCGACGGCCGCGGCAATTGCCTACGGCCTCGATAGCGGTGCCGAAGGCGTCTATGCGGTGTTCGACCTGGGCGGCGGCACCTTCGACGTATCCATCCTCAAGCTCACGCGCGGCGTGTTCGAAGTGCTGGCGACGGGCGGCGATACGGCGTTGGGCGGCGACGATTTCGATCACGTTCTGTACCGTCACGTGCTTGCCCGCGCGGGTGTCGAAGTCGATTCGCCGGAAGACGTGCGCCACCTACTTGACCGGGTGCGCGATGCCAAGGAAGCGCTGTCCAGCGCGTCCGAAGCCGAGGTGGCGATGACGCTGGGGAATGGTACAAACGAAAAAAACGGCACGACACTGCGCGTGACGATCACAGAAACCGAGTTCGCCGAGTTGGGCGCGGCGCTGGTGCAGCGCACGCTGAACGCAACCCGCAAGGCTTTGCGTGATGCCAAGCTGAAAGTCGATGAAGTGCAGGGTGTGGTGCTGGTCGGCGGCGCGACGCGCATGCCGGTGATCCGCCGCGCGGTCGAGGCGTTTTTCGGGCAGCCGCCGCTGGCCGATATCGATCCCGATCAGGTCGTCGCACTGGGTGCTGCGATCCAGGCCGATCTGCTGGCGGGCAACCGCCGTGGCGCGGACGGGGAAGGCGGCGACGACTGGCTGCTGCTCGACGTGATTCCGCTGTCGCTGGGCGTGGAAACCATGGGCGGTCTGGTCGAGAAGATCATTCCGCGCAATTCGACGATACCGGTGGCGCGGGCGCAGGAATTCACCACCTTCAAGGATGGCCAGACCGCGATGGCGATCCACGTGGTGCAGGGCGAGCGCGAACTGGTGGCGGACTGCCGTTCGCTCGCTCGCTTCGAGCTGCGCGGGATTCCGCCGATGACGGCAGGCGCGGCGCGCATCCGCGTAACCTATCAGGTCGATGCCGATGGCCTGTTGTCGGTGTCGGCACGCGAGACGCAATCCGGCGTGGCGGCATCGGTGGTGGTCAAGCCCTCGTACGGGCTGGACGACGACGATGTGGCCCGCATGCTGCAGGACAGCTTCACCAGCGCCGCGGCCGATATGCAGGCCCGCGCGCTGCGCGAGCAGCAGGTTGAAGCCGACCGCTTGCTGGAGGCGACGGCAGCCGCGCTGCAGGTCGACGGCGAACTGCTGGACGCCGACGAGCGGGCGGCAATCGACGCGGCCTACGCGGTGCTGCGGCAGTTGGCGCACGGTAGCGAGGCGGATGCCATCGAAGCCGCGATCAAGACCCTGGCGGCCGCCACCGACGAGTTCGCGGCGCGGCGCATGAACAAGGGTATCCAGCGCGCGCTGACCGGCCGCAAGCTCGACGAAATCTGAGTGCCGGCGCGGTTTGGCGCGATTAGAATAGATGAACCACCGGGCGTATCCGCCGCGACGAGCAGGGGCCAGGCATGGCCCGTTGCGGTGGCGCCCATAGATAAGCGGAATGTCGATGTCACAAATCGTAGTGTTGCCTCATGTGGAACTGTGCCCGGACGGCGCGGTGATCGAAGCGCCTGCCGGCAAGACCGTCTGCGACGTGCTGCTTGAGAATGGCATCGAAATCGAGCATGCTTGCGAGAAATCCTGCGCGTGCACGACCTGCCACGTGATCGTGCGCGAGGGATTCGATCTGCTGGAAAGCGCCGACGATAGCGAAGAAGACCTGCTCGACAAGGCCTGGGGCCTGGAGCCGACTTCGCGGCTGTCGTGCCAGGCACGCGTGCCGGACGGCGCCGAGCTGGTGGTCGAAATACCCAAGTACACGATCAATCACGCGAAGGAAAATCACTGAGCGGGCGGAGGAGAACGTTGATGAAATGGACTGACACGACCGAGATCGCGATTGCCCTGACCGACGCCTACCCGGACGTCGATCCGCAGTACGTGCGCTTCACCGACTTGCACCGCTGGATTTGCGAACTGGACGGCTTCGACGACGATCCCCAAAAGTCGAACGAGAAGATCCTCGAGGCGATCCAGTCGGCCTGGATCGAGGATTCGGATTATTGACCTGGTCGAGCCCG
>FTBI01002165.1_pt1 | contig 21926 bp, 21 predicted proteins | sample 1639171 | NCBI WGS metagenome assembly FTBI01 (sample SAMEA3914812, study PRJEB12502) | metagenome | biome: forest; material: soil | place: Canada | collected 2011-07-07 | depth 0.1 m | reverse complement strand
ACAAGGGGTTACGAGCTTGCGCTTGTAACCCCTTGATTTTTCTGGTGGCGAATCAGGGATTCGAACCCCGGACCTGCGGATTATGATTCCGTCGCTCTAACCGGCTGAGCTAATTCGCCAAAGAGTCGCAAATTATGACGTGGGTTCTTGACTCTGTCAAGTGATCTGCGCGGCGATGCTCTCTCGGACGCGCGGCCGCAAAGCCTGGCGACGATTCGGTCGCCGGGTTCGACGTAAGTGGAACCCGGGCTTGACCATACTCCGCGCTTATTCCTCCACCACCGCGTCTATATCCGTGCCGCGCGTCTCGCGCACGAACACCATGCCGACCACGAAGGTGATGAGGGCGACCACGATCGGATACCACAGTCCCGAGTAGATGTTGCCGTTGGCGGCCACGATGGCGAAGGCGGTGGCCGGCAGGAAGCCGCCGAACCAGCCGTTGCCGATATGGTAGGGCAGCGACATCGAGCTGTAGCGGATGCGGGCCGGGAACATCTCGACCAGCATCGCGGCGATCGGGCCGTACACCATGGTGACGAAGATCACCAGGATGGTCAGTACCGCGATCGTCATCGGGTAGTTGATCTGCGCCGGATCGGCCTTGGCCGGATAGCCCGCGCTCTTCAGCAGGGTGCCCAGGCCGGTCTTGAATGCTGCACCCTTGTCCTTGGCGTCCGCGGCCTTGCCGTCATACGAGTTGAACACCGTATCGCCGACCTTGATCTGAGCGATGGTGCCGGCGGGGGCCGCCACATTCGCGTAGTTCAAGCCGGCGCTCGACAGTGCCGCCTTCGCGATATCGCATGAGGAGGTGAAGTGCGACAGGCCGACCGGGTTGAACTGGAACGAGCATTCGGCCGGATCGGCCGTCACCGTGATCGGCGCTTTCTCGACGGCTGCTTCCAGCGTCGGGTTCGCATAGTGCGTGAGCAGGTGGAACAACGGGAAGTAGGCCAGCGCGGCAATCAGGCAGCCCGCCATGATGATGGGCTTGCGGCCGATGCGGTCGGACAGCGAGCCGAAGAAGATGAAGAACGGCGTACCGATCGCCAGTGCGGCGGCGATCAGCAGATTGGCCGTGGTGCCGTCGACCTTCAGCGTCTGGGTCAGGAAGAACAGCGCGTAGAACTGGCCCGTGTACCAGACCACGGCCTGACCGGCGGTGAGGCCGACCAGGGCGAGGATCACGATTTTCAGGTTGCGCCATTGGGCGAAGGCTTCCGTCAGCGGGGCCTTGGAGAGCTTGCCCTCGCTTTTCATGCGCATGAACACCGGCGACTCGTTCAGCTGCAGGCGGATCCACACCGAGATCCCCAGCAGGACGATGGAGGCCAGGAACGGTATGCGCCAGCCCCAACTCGCGAAGGCGTCTTCGCCCATGAACTTGCGCACACCGACGATCACCAGCAGTGACAGGAACAGGCCTAGCGTGGCGGTGGTCTGGATCCAGGAGGTCCAGGCGCCGCGCTTGTTGGCGGGCGCATGTTCGGCGACGTAGGTTGCCGCGCCGCCGTATTCACCGCCCAGCGCGAGGCCCTGCAGCAGCCGCATGCCGATGAAGAGCACCGGCGAGACGATGCCCATGGCCGCGTAGCCTGGCAGCAGGCCGACCAGGAAGGTCGAGGCGCCCATGATCAGGATCGTCACGAGGAAGGTGTATTTGCGCCCGACCAGATCGCCCAGGCGGCCGAACACGATGGCGCCGAATGGGCGCACCGCGAAGCCGGCGGCAAAACTCAGCAGGGTGAAGATGAAGGCGGCTGCCGGGTTCACGCCGGCGAAGAAGCTCCTGGCGATGAATATGGCCAGCGAGCCGGCCAGATAGAAGTCGTACCACTCGAAGACGGTACCCAGTGACGATGCAAAGATGACGCGCCGCTCGGCGTTCGTCATCGGCGCGTGTGAAATGTGCCCGCTTACGGATGCCATTGCCTTGTCTCCAGTCGAATAAGAGTTATGGTTGGGCCCGCGGCAGCGCACCGTGGCCGTAATTCAGTATCGACGTGAAAACTTACCGATAACTGACATTCGCGGTGCGCGTGGTTCTACTAGGGTAAATCCCGGCCCCATTTGCTCGGAAATGTCAGGCGCATCAGGGTGCCGGCTTGGCGCGGCTCGTCCTGATAGAGGTGGTCGAGGATGTCCAGCTGCCCATGGTGCATGTTGACGATCTCGCGCACGATGGCAAGCCCCAGACCGCTGCCTTCGCCGTCGCGCCCGAGAATGCGGTAAAAGCGTTCGACCACGTGGGTGCGTTCGCGCTCGGGGATGCCGGGCCCGGTATCCTCGACGTCGATGCCGGCCGTCTGGGCCTTGGCCCAAACCCGAACCGTGATACGCCCGCCCGGCGGTGTATAGCGGATCGCGTTGTCGATCAGGTTGCCCAGCATTTCACGCAGCATCAGTGGATTGCCGAAGATCTCGGCGGGGGATGCGCCGGCTTCGAAGCCCAGATCCATTTGCTTCGCGAGGGCGGGCAGGACCCAGTCCTGGGTGGTTTGCCGCGCCAGCGTGGCCAGGTCCAGCCGTTCGAAGGCCTGGCCTGATTCGCGGTTTTCGGCGCGGGCCATGGCGAGCAGCTGGGTGACGAGGCGCGCGGCCTGTTCGGAGCTGGCCGCGATCTGTTCCAGCGAGCGCCGCACCTCGGCCGACACGGTCTGGCGCGAGGCCAGTTCGGCCTGCATGCGCAGGCCCGCGAGCGGCGTCTTCATCTGGTGGGCGGCATCCGCGATAAAGCGCCTTTGCAGGGCCATGTTCTGTTCAAGACGTGTCAGCAGCTCATTGAACGAGGTCACGAGCGGGGCAATTTCGGCCGGTGCCTGCGCGGCTTCGAGCGGCGACAGGTCGTCCGGCCGGCGCTGGCGGATATGCTGCTGCAGCGCATGCAGCGGGGCCAGTCCGCGCGACAGGCCGAACCACACCAGGACGATGGCGAGCGGCAGGATCACGAACTGCGGCAGGATCACGCCCTTGATGATGTCGTTGGCAAGCCGGCTACGCTTGCCCAGCGTCTCCGCCACCTGCACCAGCGCATACGGTTGGCCGGCGAGGCCCTGCACCTCGGCCGAAGTGTAGGCGATGCAGATCGCGGTGCCGCGCAGGCTCTCGTCGCGAAACTCGACCACACCGGGCTGGGGTTTGTCCTCTTCGCTCGGCAGCGGCAGCTCGCGGGTGCCGGCAAGCAGTTCGCCGTGCGGACCGAGCACCTGGTAATAGATGGTGTCGACATCGTCGGTGCGCAGGAATTCGCGCGCGGAGTCGGGCAGCACCATGGTGGCGACGCCATTGAGCGGCTGGATCTGGCGCGCCAGCACATAGACGTCGGTTTCCAGCGAGCGGTCGAACGGGCCGTTGGCGATTGACTTGGCGACCAGATACGTGATGGCGATGCTCATCGGCCAGAGCAGCAGGAGCGGCGCCAGCATCCAGTCGAGAATCTCGCCGAACAGCGATCGCGGCCGCGGCGCGGACGCGATCTCGTCGGGTGGGGCGAACGGGTTTTGGTAGGCGTCGTCGAGTGCGTCCTCGGCATCGGCGGCACGCGGCCTGGTCTGTGGCATGGCATCGGCTGCCGCCTGCCGAGCGGCAGCCCCGCTGTCGAGGTGCGCGGCCGCGTCCCGTGCGCCAGGTGGGAGCGGGTTCACGGCGCGGCGCCGGGGGGCAATGCTGGGGTGCTGGCGTCCGTTGCGGTCTGGGCAGGCTTTTCCAGGCAATAGCCGAGGCCACGCACGGTGGCGATCTGCACGCCACCCGGTTCCAGTTTCTTGCGCAGCCGGTGCACGTAGACCTCGATCGCGTTATTGCTGACCTCCTCGCCCCATGCGCACAGGTGGTCCACCAGTTGCTCCTTCGAGACCAGGCGCCCCACACGCTGCAGCAGCACTTCGAGCAGGCCGAGCTCGCGCGCCGAGAGGTCGATTACCTGGTCGTTCACGGTGGCGATCCGGCCCACCTGATCGAAGGCCAACTGGCCGTGGCGCACCACGGTCGGGCCGCCGCCCGCGCCGCGCCGGGTCAGCGCGCGCACGCGGGCTTCCAGTTCGGAGAGGGCGCAGGGCTTGGCCATGTAGTCGTCGGCGCCGAGGTCCAGGCCCTGTACGCGCTGCTCGACGCTGTCGGCCGCGGTCAGGATCATCACCGGCAACGCCGAATTGCGGGCGCGCAGGCGCCGCAGCACTTCGAGGCCGGACAGCGCGGGCAGGCCCAGGTCGAGGATCAGGAGGTCGAAGGTTTGCAGCGCGAGCGCGCTGTCGGCATCCGCGCCGTTGGTGACGAGATCTACCGCATAGCCCGATTGGCGGAGGGACCGGATCAGGCCATCCGCGAGTATGCTGTCGTCTTCGGCAATCAGGATGCGCATGGGATACGCTCGATTGTGGCGCGCCTTGGGTGCCTCTGGGCCTCGGGTGCCTTGAGGGCCGGGCGCCGCCGGGCCGGGGTGGCGCTTGCGTTATATTGTGCGTGTCTTGCTCGATTATGGCGCGGACGCGCTGATAATTAAGCAACAGCACTTGCCAAGACCACTGTTTTTTTATACAGTACCCACCAAGCCCCCAAACCGGGGTGTCTGTGACAGACGCCGACCATCATAGCAAAGGACGATTCATGGAAGATAGCAAGAAAGGCGCGACCGGGATGACCGCCGAAAAAGGCAAGGCCCTCGCCGCGGCGCTGGCGCAGATCGAAAAGCAGTTCGGCAAGGGTTCCATCATGCGTCTGGGGGCAGGCGAAGCCATCGAAGACATCCAGGTGGTGTCGACCGGTTCGCTCGGCCTCGATATCGCGCTGGGCGTCGGCGGCCTGCCGCGCGGCCGCGTCGTCGAAATCTACGGCCCCGAATCGTCCGGTAAAACCACGCTGACACTGCAGGTGGTCGCCGAAATGCAAAAGCTGGGCGGCACCTGCGCCTTTATCGACGCCGAGCACGCGCTCGACGTCGGCTATGCGGCCAAGCTCGGTGTCAACGCGTCCGACCTGCTGATTTCCCAGCCCGACACCGGCGAACAGGCGCTCGAAATCGCCGATGCGCTGGTGCGCTCGGGCTCGATCGACCTGATCGTGATCGATTCGGTCGCGGCCCTCGTGCCCAAGGCCGAAATCGAAGGCGAAATGGGCGATTCGCTGCCCGGCCTGCAGGCCCGTCTGATGTCGCAGGCGCTGCGCAAGCTCACCGGTACCATCAAGCGCACCAATTGCATGGTGATCTTCATCAACCAGATCCGGATGAAGATCGGCGTGATGTTCGGCAGCCCCGAAACCACGACCGGCGGCAATGCGCTGAAGTTCTATGCGTCGGTGCGCCTCGATATTCGCCGTATCGGTTCGATCAAGAAGAACGACGAAGTGATCGGTTCGGAAACCCGCGTCAAGGTGGTCAAGAACAAGGTTGCGCCGCCGTTCCGCGAAGCCATTTTCGACATCCTGTACGGTGAAGGGATTTCGCGCGAAGGCGAAATCGTCGATCTCGGCGTGCAAGCCAAGATCGTTGAAAAAGCCGGTGCCTGGTATAGCTATAACGGCGACCGCGTCGGCCAGGGCAAGGACAACGCGCGTGAATTCCTGCGCGAGAATCCCGATATCGCCCGTGAAATCGAGAACAGGGTGCGCGCCTCGCTGGGCGTGACCACGATGCCGGCCAATGCCGCCGACACGATAGCCGACGACGAGCCGGAACTTGCCCCTGAATAAGGGCGGTAATCCCGCGGCGCCCAGCCTGAAAGGGCGGGCGCTAGGCTATTTGTCGCGGCGCGAATACAGCCGGCTTGAGCTGAGCCGCAAGCTTGAACCGCATGTCGAGGAGGGTGACGATCTGGCTGCCCTGCTCGACTGGCTGGAGCGCGAAGGCTGGTTGTCCGACGCGCGCTTTGCGCAGAGTCTCGTGCATAGGCGCGCAGGCCGATACGGCGCGAGCCGTGTGGTCGGCGAACTCAAGCGCCACGCACTCGACGGCAATTTGCTCGAGGCGTTGAGCGACGCCCTGCGCGACAGTGAAGCAGAGCGCGCGCGGGCGGTATGGCAAAAGAAATTCGGCACGCTACCCGCCACGGCCGCCGAACGGGCCAAGCAAGTGCGCTTCCTGGCGATGCGCGGTTTTTCCCACGGCATCATCAGCCGGCTCTTGCGCGGCGCTTTCGACGACATGCAGGAAGATGCGCCGGCCGACCCGTCCGACGGATCCGGTTCCGCCGGTTTCGAATAGGACCCAACGTCAGGTACCGACCAGGTCATACTGGCCTGACCCGTTTTGCCCCCTCTGGCCTTTGCGCCGCCTCTTTTCCCGCAGCCAAATTTTTCCCCGAGCGCGCCGCGGGACGCGACTTTGCGCTTATTCCCCGGCCGCGCCGGCCTGTGTACGGCGGCAGCGGCCCAATATGTTAAACTCATGCGGTTTTGTTTTGTACCGCACGTTTGTACCGATTTTGTACCGAATTTCGCCTCACCCTAGGACATGCTGCCCTCCGAGTCCGTTGCACGCCTGCTGCGTCCAAGCCGCGCGCTCCACGTGAAAGCCGTGGAACGTGCAGCCGAGGCTTTGTGCGACGCGAAGAGCGTGTCCGCTATGCTGTCCCGCCGGCGTTTGCGCGCCGGTCGCCTTGCGGCGAACGCGTCGGCGTTGCGCGTGTCGCCCGGTCTGAGCCTGGTTGGTGGTTCTTCAACGCCGTACGGCCGTCCTGCCCGTACATATTTCAAGACGCTGCGCCGTCCGCTTTCCGTGGCCTGGGTTCAGGCACATCCCGTAGACACATTGCACGCCGGCGAAGCGTCGGCTGGTGCCGGGTATATTGGAAAGCCGACCGCTTGCGCCGGTTCGGAAGCCGAATCGCCGAGGCAGCTAGTCCCCTATCTTGCGACGCGCGAGTACCGCGCGCGCAGTTTCAGTTCTATCCCCGCAAGCCGCGCGAATGCGCTGCCTGGGCACGGTTCGCCGCGCCGCGCGGGGCATGAAGTTCTATCCAACTCTCAGACCTAAAGGAATCACGGATGAAGATTCACGAGTACCAGGGAAAGGAAATCCTGCGCAAGTTCGGGGTTGCGGTGCCGCGTGGTAAAGCGGTGTTCTCGGTGGACGACGCAGTCGCTGCCGCACAAGAACTGGGCGGCCCGGTATGGGTGGTCAAGGCGCAGATTCACGCGGGTGGCCGCGGCAAGGGTGGCGGCGTCAAGGTTGCCAAGTCGATCGAGCAAGTGCGCGAATACGCGAACCAGATCCTCGGCATGCAACTGGTCACGCACCAGACCGGTCCGGAAGGCCAGAAAGTCGGCCGCCTGCTGATCGAAGAAGGCGCGGACATCAAGAAGGAACTGTATGTCGGTCTCGTGATCGACCGTGTTTCGCAGCGCGTCGTGGTGATGGCGTCGAGCGAAGGCGGGATGGAAATCGAAGAAGTCGCGGAACATCATCCGGAACTGATCCACAAGCTCGCCGTTGATCCGGCCACCGGCCTGACCGATGCCGACGCGGATGCGCTCGCCACCAAGATCGGTGTGCCGGCCGCTTCGCTGCCGCAATCGCGCGCCATCCTGCAGGGTCTCTACAAGGCATGCTGGGAAACGGACGCTTCGATCGCTGAAATCAACCCGCTGATCCTGACCGGCGACGGCAACGTGATCGCTCTCGACGCGAAGTTCAACTTCGACTCCAACGCCCTGTTCCGTCATCCGGAAATCGTCGCCTATCGCGACCTGGCCGAAGAAGATCCGGCTGAAATCGAAGCCTCGAAGTTCGATCTGGCTTACATCTCCCTCGACGGCAACATCGGCTGCCTGGTGAACGGCGCCGGCCTCGCGATGGCGACGATGGACACCATCAAGCTATTCGGCGGCGAACCGGCCAACTTCCTCGACGTGGGCGGCGGCGCCACCACCGAGAAGGTGACGGAAGCGTTCAAGATCATGCTGAAGAACCCCGGCCTGAAGGCGATTCTGGTCAACATCTTCGGCGGCATCATGCGTTGCGACGTGATCGCGGAAGGCGTGATCACCGCTTCGAAGGCCGTCTCGCTGAAGGTACCGCTGGTGGTTCGGATGAAGGGTACCAACGAAGAAATCGGCCGCAAGATGCTGGCCGAATCGGGCCTGCCCATCATCTCCGCGGAAAGCATGGAAGAAGCCGCGCAGAAGGTCGTCGCGGCAGCCAACGGCAAGTAAGTCGAGCATCGCAGCGCGGCGGACTTCGGCCCGTCCGCGCCGTCATTGCGGCAAGACTTAACGTTACAGGCGAACTCTTTGAACGCCGCGTTGCATGTCGGCAGCGGGCCATCGCAAGAGCGAAGGCTTGGCGCCCGGCGACGCCAGCTTAACCAGACAGGGGTAATACATGTCGATTCTGATCAATAAAGATACCAAGGTTATCACCCAGGGCATCACCGGCAAGACCGGCCAGTTCCACACCCGTACCTGCCGTGAATACGCGAATGGCCGCGAAGCATTCGTCGCCGGCGTGAATCCGAAGAAGGCCGGCGAAGACTTCGAAGGCATTCCGATCTACGCTTCGGTCAAGGAAGCCAAGGCCGAAACCGGCGCGACCGTGTCGGTCATCTACGTACCGCCGGCGGGCGCTGCCGCTGCGATCTGGGAAGCCGTCGAGGCCGACCTGGATCTGGCGATCTGCATTACCGAAGGCATCCCCGTGCGCGACATGATCGAGCTGAAGGCTCGCATGGCGCGCGAAGGCCGCAAGACGCTGCTGCTCGGACCGAACTGCCCGGGCACGATCACGCCGGACGAACTGAAGATCGGCATCATGCCGGGCCACATCCACAAAAAAGGCCGCATCGGCGTGGTGTCGCGTTCGGGCACGCTGACCTATGAAGCAGTGGGGCAGCTGACCGCGCTGGGCCTGGGCCAATCGTCGGCAGTTGGTATCGGTGGCGACCCGATCAACGGTCTGAAGCACATCGACGTGATGAAGATGTTCAACGACGATCCCGATACCGATGCCGTCATCATGATCGGTGAGATCGGCGGTCCGGACGAAGCCAATGCGGCCTACTGGATCAAGGACAACATGAAGAAGCCGGTGGTCGGCTTCATCGCCGGCGTGACGGCGCCCCCGGGCAAGCGCATGGGCCATGCCGGCGCGCTGATCTCGGGCGGTGCCGATACCGCGGAAGCCAAGCTGACCATCATGGACGCCTGCGGCATCAAGGTGACGCGCAATCCGTCGGAAATGGGCCGTCTGCTGAAGTCGGTGCTGTAAACGTTGCAAAGCATGCTGCCCGGCTTATAGTCGGTCGGCGTGTGTCTGCTTATCGTTGCCGCTGCGGTGGCGCGGTCACGGTAAGTCGATAGAATGGGGCTCGCGCCAGGCGCGAGCCCTTTTTTCTTTTGGCGAGCCTTTGTCTGTTGCCCGCGGCTTATTTTTCGCATTTTTACTGCTTACTTGCCACTCACTTATCGCTGACTTCTCCCTCACCCACAGGTGCCCATGCTCGACTTCTTCGCAACCTTGCAGTGGGCTGCGGTCGCCCAGATCGTGGTCATCGACATCCTGCTGGGCGGCGATAACGCCGTCGTGATCGCGCTGGCCTGCCGGCGTCTCGCGCCGGCGCAGCGACTGCAGGGCGTGATCTGGGGTACGGTCGGCGCGGTGCTATTGCGGCTGCTGCTGGCGGCGGGTGCGGTGACCTTGCTCAACCTGCCGTATCTGAAACTGATAGGCGGCCTGCTGCTGTTATGGATCGGTGCCCGACTGCTGCGGCCGGAGTCGGAAGCGGCTGAGCGGATCGAGCCGGCAGCGCAATTGCTGGCGGCGATTCGCACCATCATCGTCGCCGACCTGGTGATGAGTGTCGACAATGTGCTGGCGATTGCCGGCGCGGCCTCGGCGGCCGACTCACACCAGCGTGTCTGGCTGATCGCCTTCGGTCTCGCGGTCAGTATTCCGCTCGTGATCGGCGGCAGCCAACTGGTGCTGCGCCTGATCGACCGATTCCCACTTCTGATCGCTGCCGGCGCGGCCCTGCTTGGCTGGATCGGTGGCGGCATGATCGTGACCGATCCGGCGCTGCGCGACGCTCCGGCAAGCGCATTGCCATACGCGCATGTCGCGGCGGCGGTGGCGGGGGCGCTGGTGGTTTTGCTAGGCGGCTGGATGCTTAAGCGTCGAATGCGCATGCGGAATCCTGATACCTGAAGTCGGGCGCGTCGACCCAACGCGGGGTGGCTGCCTTTCTGGCCGAACGGCGGAATCGGCAAGCGACTGTCCCGCCGCTACGATGGCGATTCCTGATGTACGCGCGTGGGCGCGATCACATCGATACTCGGCGGGAGTCGCATGGTGCAGTCATATTCCTTGGCGTCGGCCGAAGCGGGCGGGCGGGCGGGCCGTGCCGGCTTCACCCTGATCGAGCTAATGATCGTGATGGCCATCATCGGCGTGATCGCGGCCTATGCCATCCCGGCCTATCAAGATTATCTCGCCCGCAGCCGCGTCGGCGAGGGTTTGGCCATGGCGTCGCCGGCTCGCATCACGGTGGCCGAAAACCTGGCAAGCGGGGTCCCGCTCGCGGGCGGCTATCTGTCGCCGCCGCCGACGCGCAACGTCGATTCGATCCGAATCTCGCCCGATGACGGGGAAATCGTCATCAGTTACTCGACGCGCGTCTCGCCCGATGGGGCCAACACCCTGGTGCTGCTTCCGTCGCTGCCGGACGATCCAGCCCAACCCAGCGCCCGTATCGCCTTGCAAGGCGACCAACCATTGCCCGGCGCGCTGACTTGGGAATGCTTTGTCGCAGGCAAGACCGCCTCTTCCTTGCCTGCGCCCGGTCCCGGGCCGCTGCCGCTGGAGACTCCAACCTTGCCGCCGAATCTGGCACCGCCGGAATGCCGCACCTAGGGCCCGTGGTAAGAGCCCGTAACTGTCACGCGCACGGGACCAAGGCGGCCGACGGTTTCGCCGTACGCTTCCTGTGGCATGGAACAGCGAAGTTTTGTATAGTGCGCCGGTTACCGCCGACTCTCCCCGCGCCCCGATGCCCTCGAAATTCGTCCGACTGCTGTATGTGCTGCTGCTGATCGTCGCCCTGACGCTGCCGTATTGCTATACCGAACACACCTATCCGATACCGACCTTCTATACCGAGTTCATCGCGCTTTGCGCGTATCTGCTGATGGCGGCGACCATCGCGGCTTACGGCTACAGCCAGCGGGCCGTGCTGACGCAGCCGCCGGGCACGCCCAGGGTGGCCTGGGTGCCGTTGACCTTCGGCGTCTGGGTGCTGATCCAGATCTTTGTTCTGCCGACGACGCAGCCGACCATGAACCTGCTCGCGGCCGGTTGCCTGGCCGCGGTGGTGATGACGACCCAGACCGGGTTCTGGGTGGCACGCCTGGGCCTGGCTGAAACGACCTTGAAGTGGGGCTCCTATGCGTTGTTGGCGGGCGCCGCATTCGAGGTGTTCTGCCAGATCGTCCAGCTGTGCGGCAAGGAATCGATGTTCTCGCCGTTCGTGCTGTCGTATGGCGTGACGGAGGGGCGGCGTCCCTACGGAAATATGGCGCAGGCCAATCATTTGGGCACCTATCTGGCGTTCGCGATGACTGCGGCCCTCTATCTGGTGCAAAAGCGCCGCCTGCCGGTCTTGCTGTGGGTGCTGGCCACCAGCATCTGCGCGACCGGGGCGGCCCTGACCGTCTCGCGCACCTCGTGGATCCAGGTTGCGGCGATCACCCTGGCCGGCTGGATCATGGCCTTGGCACGTCGGCGCGAGGCGCGCCGCGCTGACCTCGCGGCCAAGCTGGCGTGGCGCGATTGGGTGGTACCGGCCGGCGTCGCCGTGATTTTCATTCTGGTCAACATTGCAGTGCGCTGGGCCGATGCGGCCTACGACCTGCAATTGGGCGAGTCGGCGAGCGAGCGTTTCGAAGACGCCGGCCAGATCGTGCCGCGCCTCGCGCTGTGGCGCTATGGACTCGGCATGTTCCGCAGTCACTGGCTGACCGGGGTGGGCTGGGGTGAATTCCCGGCTTATCAATTCAAGCTGGCGGAAGTACTCGGCAAGGTCGAGATCGCCAACAATTCGCACGACATCATGATCGATTTGCTGGCCAAGACCGGCTTGATCGGCTTTGGTATCGTCGCGATCGGTTTGCTGTGTTGGCTGGTACGGGCTGTTCGTGTGCGCCTGAGCGAAGAGCGTGTGCTCGGCTTCGCCTTGATCGCCGTATTCGGCGCCCATGCGCTGGTCGAATACCCGCAGCAGTATTTGTTTTTCCTGCTGCCGATCGCCTTCATTGTCGGCATGCTCGAGGCCCAGGCGATGCCGCGCGTGAGCGCGCGCTGGTCCGTCGGCGTCTATCTGGCGGTGATCGTGGGTGGGCTGATCGTCGCACTGCCGATCTTGCGCGACTACAAGCGCGCCGAAGTGCTCTACTACGGCAAGTCGCCCGAGCTCGAATACCGCGCCGCGCCGTCCACGCTGTTCGGCGCCTGGGGCGAATATGGCCTGGCCACGCTGCTCGAGATGAATGCAGCGAATCTGCAGTACAAGCTGGCGATGCACGAGCAGGCGATCGACCTGTTGCCCGGCGAAACCGTACTCAAGCGCTATGCGATCCTGCTGGCGCTGCAAGGACGCGATGCGCAGGCGCTGGACGTGGTTCGACGCCTGAAGGTGTTCGCCGAGGCCGAGAACGACTGGTCGGACGATCTCGCGTCCGTCTATGAAATGTGCGATCAGCAAGGTGCGGCGCTGGCCGCCTTCAAGTCGAAACTGATCTCGCTGTACGGGACGGTGGAGCCGTCCGGGTCGGACGACGACAGTTCGAATTAAGACCCTTGTCGAGCCCGACGCGCTTCGGGCTCGGGGGGCTCGGCTTGCCGCCCGCCGTGTCGGCAGGACGTGTTAGTATGCGCAGGTGATCAGGCCCTACTATTAAGTATCAATTTAATGAAAACCCGCTGGTAATGTTCCGGGTATCGGCGAGACGCTCCAGGGCCCATCCCGATGCGCTGACGCCACCGGAAAGGCCCCAATGGGGGAGCTAGACATAAATTCGTTTAGAAAATATTAAAAAAAATCGCCGAATGCGCTAAAGTTTTCAAAAATCGCGCCGTAGACATCGGTAAGGCCGTGTTTTATCAGGTCAGATCAAAGCAATGAGCGCCGCCATTGGGTTTTGCGGCGTAATAAAGTCCTAAGGACGCGCCATGATAAACGCCATCACGTCAACGCCCAGCATCCCATACAGCGCCGCCGGCAGCAACGCGGAGATGGCGACCTTGCAAAAGGAATTGCTGTCCTACCAAAAGCAGCTGACCCAGGTCGAGAACGGCCCGGTGACAACGGATCCGGTGCATACGCAATTGCTGGTGGCCCAAGTTTCGCTGCTGACCTCGCAAATCGTGAGCCTGAGCGGCGTCACGCCGGTCTCGTTCACCGAGCCGCTGGCAAACCCGTCGGCGCCGCCGCAGAGCGTGCCGACGCAAACCTCGGTGGCGGTGAGTGCCGCGGCCAGGAGTGCCGCAATTAGCACCGCGCCGAGCACGACCGTCCCGGCGACCGGTTCGACCACGTCGGCGTTGACCACGAATGCCGCGACGCAGCCCGACCAAGCAACGCTGAGCCAAGCGCAGGCTACGTTGTCCGCGATCTTCGAGAAGGCGACGGTGCAAGGTGCGGCCGCACAGACCGAAGCGCCGAGCAGCGGCACGCCGACCCAGTCGACCGCATCCAGCACGCAAAACGCCGAAACCGAGGGCGCGGCCGCCACTGCCAACCCGGTCGGTAGAACCATCAATCTTCTGGTTTGAAGCGCGGCTGCGGCGTCAGCCGTCTGGCTCAAGGTTGCGCCACCCAATGCCCCGACTTGCCGCCGATTTTCTCGCGCAGCCCGATATCCGTCATCGTCATACCCCGATCCGCCGCCTTGCACATATCGTAGATGGTCAGCAGCCCGATCTGCACGGCCGTCAACGCCTCCATTTCGACGCCGGTTCGGCCCATGGTTTCGACCTCCACCCGGCAATGCACGCCGGGCAGCGTGTCGTCGAATTCGAAATCGACGGCGACTCGCGTCAGCGCGAGCGGATGGCAAAGCGGGATCAGGTCGGCCGTGCGTTTCGCGCCCTGGATCGCGGCAATGCGAGCCACGCCGAGCACGTCGCCTTTCTTGGCGGTGCCGCCCCGGACCAAGGCGAGCGTCGCCGGCAGCATGCGGATGCTGCCCTGAGCCACCGCTACGCGCCGCGTTTCATCTTTGGCGCCGACGTCGACCATATGGGCCTGCCCGGCGGCATCGAAGTGAGTCAGAGGGGAGTCGCTGCCGGTGTGGGTCGCCTGGGGTTGCTGATCGGATGGGGACATGGGTTGAGCCTTAAAAGAATTCGATGAAGGGCGGCAGCCGGTCGGCGCTAGCCGGCAAGCGCCGCTGGGCTGCGCACAAAGCGAAAGCGATTTTCCACCTCGCCCTCCAGGATGGGCGTCAGCGGCAAATCGGCGTGCGTGCGCCAGTGCAGGGTCGCCGAGGGGGCAATGCGGCCGCTGTCGGTTTGACACGCGGCCTGGGTCGCGCCCTGATTCGCATCGTCCCAGGTGGTATGGTCTGTCAGTAAATCCAGATCGTGATCGTGCAGCAAGGCCAGCCGTCCCGCCGCATCGGAAAACAGCACCGCGCCGGCGTCGTCCAGCCAGCCGGCGACCGGCTCGAAGGCGCCGCCGCAATGGTCGGTCAACGTCAGATCGCCGCTTGTGGCTCGATGCGTTGCTCGATCCGCCGAGGTGAGCTGCATGCGCACGATCCACGGCGTGTAGGCGAGTTCGACATAGACCCGTTGCGGCCCATTCTGGAAGAACCAGCGGCCGGACTCGTCGGCGCCGTAGTTGCGTGCGATAAAGGCCAGCAGTGCCGGGTGCCGGATCGTCGACCCCGCCGCGCCGCCTTGCTGCGCGGCTTCGTCGCGCATGCGCCAGTTGCCGCGCCGATCGAGGGCGAGCCAGCCGATACAGGACGGCACATTCGGCCATTTTGCCAGTGCCCGTTTGACGCTTTCATCCATGCGGAAATACCGTATTGTTTCAGGCTGCGCCGAGTCCGAGCCGCTGTTCGAAAAAGCCGCACAGGCGCCGCGGCATCCAGGCAATGTGGCCCGGCGGGGCGCCACGTATAAAGCCGACGTGCCCGCCTGTCGCGGGTTGTTCCAGCTCGACGAGCGGGGCGACGTCCGCCTTCGATGGCAGCGCCGCGGCCGGCAGGAAAGGATCGTTGCGCGCGTTCAGCACCAGTGTCGGCACCGTGATGTCGTGCAGGACATGGCGGGCGGATGCACGGTGCCAGTAGTCGTCGGTATTCAGGTACCCGTGCAGCGGTGCGGTCACCACATTGTCGAAGGCGTGCAGGTCGCGTGCGCCCAGCATTGCGTCTCGGTCGAACAGATCGGGAAATTGATCGAGCTTGAGCAGCGACTTGCGCTTGAGCGTCGCCAGGAAATTGCGCGCGTAGACACGATTGAAGCCGCCCGCCAGCGCATGTCCGCCAGCATGCAGATTGACCGGCGCACTGACTGCGGCGGCGGCCGTGACGAACTCGGCCGCACGGCCGCGTTCGCCCAGCCAGCGCAGCAGCACATTGCCGCCCAGCGATACGCCTGCCGCCAATATCGGCGCTGCCGGTAGCCTCGCCCGCAATGCGCGCAGCACCCAGTCGATTTCCGCGCTGTCGCCCGAATGGTAGAAGCGCGGCGCGCGGTTCATTTCGCCGCTGCAGCTGCGAAAATGCGGCACCACGCCATGCCAGCCGCGCAGGCCGGCTTGATGCATCAGTGCGCGCGCATAGTGACTGTGCGAGCTGCCTTCCAGTCCATGGAACAACACCAACAGCGGCGCATCCGGCGCCACCGTGCCGGCGATCCAGTCCAGATCGATAAAGTCGCCGTCGGGGGTGTCCCAGCGCTCGCGCCGGTAGAGTACCGGCGGCTTGTGCGCGAACAGGGCGGGGACGATGGTCTGGAGATGCCGATTCGGCAGCCAGAACGGCGCGTGGTAGGCATCGACCGCCGTGGGCGGCCCAGGCGGCGCTTCAGCCGCGGCCAAGGAGCGCTGCGGCGCGGACGGACGCGTATCCGGCGCGCCGCCCGCGCCGGTCGCCGAATCCAGCTCAGTGGAGTTGCCCGTGTCCATGACGCAGCTTGGCGGTGAATTGCGCCGCAGTGTGTTCCGGCATCGGACTCGCGTGGATGTGCGCGATGCGCCATTCGCCGCGGTCGTGCACCATCACGTAGGTGGCGAAGACCATGGTGCCGGCCGGATTGTCGCCCAGCCGGTGGGCTTCGGCGATCGCATAGACCACGGTGCCGAGGCTATCGTAGACGCGGATGTCGAGGGCTTCGACATGCATGCGTGTGCTGTCGAAGCGCTGCGCGAAGCCGGCGCGGATTTCTTCCAGGCCATGCAGGTGCGCACCGTCGGCGCGGATGCAGCTGACGAATTCCTCGTCTATCCAAAGACTCATCAGATGGTCCAGGTTGCCGTCTGCCAGCGCCTGATAGTAGGCGCTCAGCGTGTCGGCGGCGGCTTCGAAGAGTCTGGCAAAACGTGGCATGGCACTGTCTGCTGGCAAAAACGGGGAAGGCCCCGGATCATCGTGTCCACGCCCAGGCGGGCGCGGTGCTCGTACTCACTATGCTACGCCCGATTCTGACAGAAAATCGCGACAATTCGTCGGCGGCGGCACCGGTCGACGACCTGGGTCAACGCTGCGTCAGCAGGGCCCGCAGCGGGCCGAACACCTGTTCCGGGCTGAGGTCCCGCATGCACTTGAAATGGCCCAAGGGGCATTCGCGCGCAAAGCACGGGCTGCAATCGAGCTCTAGCCATTGTACCTGCGCCGTATCCGACAGCGGCGGCGTGTGGCGTGGATCGGTCGAACCGTAGAGGGCGACGATGGGGCGGCGTAAGGCGGCTGCCACGTGCATCAGCCCGGAATCGTTGGTGACCACTGCGCTGGCGCGTGAGATCAAGGCGCAGGCTTCGTCGAGCGAGGTCTGGCCGCACAGGTTGCGCACGAAAGGCGCGTGCGCCGCGATTGCCTGTGCGATGGCCGTATCCTTGCCCGAACCCAGGGCCACGAACTGGGCGTAGGGAAATGCGGTATGCGTCATCTGCGCCAGCGTGGCGAAGTGCTCGGCGGGCCAACGCTTGGCCGGACCATACTCGGCGCCTGGGCAGAACACCACCAGCGGCACGCGGGTGTCGAGCGTGAAACGGGTCGCGACCCGCGCGGCTTCGTTCAGGTCGGCTTCGAGGCGCGGTGGCGGCAGCGTGTCCGGCAGTTCGGCGCCGGGTGCGTAGGCGAGTGCCGCGTAGTGGCGCGACATCGGCGGGCGCTCGTCGCGCGGCGGGTTCGCATGGCGCACATTGAGCAGGCCGTAGCGGCGCTCGCCCAGATAGCCGACGCGCAACGGGATGCCGGCCAACCAGGGGATCAGCGCGGATTTCAGCGAATTCGGCAGCACGTAGGCCGCGTCGTAGCGGTTGTCGCGCATGTCGCTCGCCAGCGTCCAGCGATGCCACAGCTGCAATTTCTTGTGGCCAAGGTCGTTCGCATAGACTTCGCCGATCTCGCTCATGCGCTCGAGTACCGGCGCGACCCAGGCGGGCGCCATCGCATCGATCTGGACGCGGGGGTGCAGTTGCTTTAGCAGCGCGAAGAGCGGTTGCGCCATCAGCGCATCACCGATCCAATTCGGTGCGATCACGAGCACGCGACGCATCAGGGTGGGTATCCGTATCGAGAGAACAGGGTGGCCGGCCATCTTGCGCGCGGCAAACGCGGCAAACAGGCGTGACCATTACAGGCAAAAACGGCTCGCGTGACGGCGAGCCGTGCGGTCGGGGGCCCGGCCACCTGGCCCGGCCCGCGCGATAGGGACCGGGTCAGTGATGGCCCTTGATCACCTCGCCCGCCTTCAGCGCGTAACGGGTGCCGCAATAGGCGCAGCTCGCTTCGCCGTGCGTGACGTCGATGAAGACACGCGGATGGGAACTCCAGCGCGGCATCTTGGGGTTCGGGCAGTAGACCGGCAATTCGGATGCACTGACTTCAACGACGGTGGTATCTTTGGTTTCACTCATGGCGTGTCGGAACTCTCGCTTGCAGCAGTTTCGTTAGACTTTGGTGAGCCACTCGGCATACTTGGCGTTCTTGCCTTCGACGATGGAGAAGAACGTGGATTGCAGCTTTTCGGTGATCGGTCCGCGGCTGCCCGAACCGATGGTGCGGTTGTCGAGTTCGCGAATCGGCGTCACTTCGGCGGCCGTGCCGGTGAAGAAGGCTTCGTCGGCGCAGTACATTTCGTCGCGGGTGATGCGCTTTTCGATGACCTGGATGCCGGCGTCGCGCGCAAGCGTTACGATCGCGTCGCGGGTGATGCCGTCGAGGCACGACGACAAGTCCGGCGTGTAGATCTTGCCGTTCCTGACGATAAACACGTTCTCGCCCGAGCCTTCCGACACGTAACCGTCGACGTCGAGCAGCAGCGCTTCGTCGTAGCCGTCGGTGATCGCTTCCTGATTGGCCAGGATGGAGTTGACGTACCAGCCGCTGGCCTTGGCGCGCACCATCGAAACGTTGACGTGGTGGCGTGTAAATGACGAGGTCTTGACGCGGATGCCGCGCGCGAGGCCGTCTTCGCCCAGGTAGGCGCCCCACGGCCAGGCCGCGATCGCGACGTGGATGGTGTTGCCCTTGGCCGAGACGCCCAGTTTTTCCGAGCCGATCCAGATCAGCGGGCGCAGGTAGCAGGATTCCAGCTTATTGGCGCGTACCACTTCGAGCTGCGCTTCGAGGATCGTCGCCTGATCGAACGGCACTTCCATCTGGAAGATCTTCGCCGAATTGAACAGGCGCTGGGTGTGTTCCCTCAGACGGAAAATCGCGGTGCCGTCGACCGTCTTGTAGGCGCGCACGCCTTCGAAGACGCCCATGCCGTAGTGCAGGGTGTGGGTCAGCACATGGATCTTGGCGTCGCGCCAGTCAATCAGCTTGCCATCCATCCAGATTTTGCCGTCGCGGTCGGCCATGGACATGGGGGTCTCCTTGCTCGGTCTTTCGTCAGGGCCTCCATTCTAAATCACCCGGCCCGCGAGGCATAGCCGAGGATGTACGCAGCCGCCGGCCAGTCCGGCGCCCGGCCGGCGGCGCTATACTGGCGCCCTATTCCAAGATGATCGACGTTGCGGCAGGGGCTTCCCACAGGATCGCGGCGCGCTCACTTCCCGCCATGCTACTTCGCCTGACCGATGTCGACCGTCGCGCACTACGCGACGGCTATCGCCTGTATGCCCCGTCCTTGATGGCGATGCTGTCCTGGGGCCTGGTCACCGGCATCGCCATGAGCAAATCGGTGCTGACCGTGCCGCAGGCGCTCGTCATGTCGCTGCTGGTGTATGCCGGTTCGTCCCAGTTGGCCGTGCTGCCGCTGCTGGCGGCGAAACTGCCGCTGTGGACGGTGCTCTTGACCGCGGCGATGGTGAATACCCGGTTTTTGATCTTCAGTGCCGGGCTGACGCCGCATTTTGCCTACCATCCGCTGTGGCGCCGGATGCTGATCGGTTTTTTCAACGGCGATATCGTCTATCTGCTGTTTATGCGCCAAGGTTTCAAGCCCGGCTTCGAACCCGGCAAGGAAGCGTTCTTTTGGGGCATGGCAACGACCAGCTGGCTGAGCTGGCAGGCGTCATCCATCGTCGGTATCCTGCTCGCCAGCTTGTTCCCCGACAATTGGGGCCTGGAGTTGGCCGGTACCCTGGCGCTGATCCCCATCATGGTGTCGGCGCTGGCCGGCCGTTCGGCCGTGGTGGCGGCGCTGGTCGCGAGCGTGGTGGCGGTGGCCGGTTACAGCCTGCCGTATCAACTGGGCTTGCCGCTGGCGGTGATTGCCGCGCTGGCCGGGGGATTGGGGATGGATAGCCTGGTCGAGTGGGCCGATCTGCGCAAAATACGGGCTCGGGCCATAGGCGGGAAGTCCGGCGGCGCGGCGGCGGAGCACGGTGTGCCATCGCCGCTCGCGAGCGATGCGGCGCCTCGGGCCAGCGCGGACATCGAATCTGGAGGGCGCGCATGAATTCGGCCTATATCTGGGCGGTGATCGCGGGCATGACGGCCGTCACCGTGATCACACGCGCCTTTTTCCTCTTTGCCGGCAGCCGCGTCAATCTGTCCGAACGTGCCCAGCGTGCCTTGCGCTACGCCCCCGCCGCCGCGCTGGCCGCGGTGGTGGTGCCGGATGTACTGACCTGGCACGATGCGCTGTCGATTTCATTCGCCAATCACCAGATGCTGGCTGCCGTGGCCGGCTTGCTTTGGTTTCTCTGGCGGCGCAGCATGATCGAGACCATCGTATTCGGCATGCTGGTGTTGACGGCCTTGCGCTGGTGGGCTTAGGGCGTTTTCATAATACCGTTTTCCCATGAAAACCGCGCCGTTTAAGGCGTTCAGGATTGTTCAGGACCGATTGTCTGGTTTTATAATTCCTGGAACAAATAATAGGGAAATGATTGAAATAATAAGAATTGTGGCGGCGACGTATGCAATAGTGGTGGATCCAAATGCTGATACGGCGTAGCCGGATAAAATTAGCCCAATTGGATAGAGGGACGAGTTGGAGAAGCTATCCAAAGAAAGTACTCTGCCCAACTGGTTGCGAGGTGTTGTTACTTGTAGTTGACTTATCCAAATTACGCCAAATACCGACAGTCCTATGCCGGATACAAGGCAACATGCCAAAATCAGGTAGGAGGGTGCGTGAGCGGCTATGGATAAAATTTCCGGGACTTCAGATCCGAGGGCGAGGATTGTAACCAGACCTAATTGATCCGTTTTGATTGTGGAGCCGTATGTCGCTCCAATAAAAGCCCCCGCAGCCTCAAGGGCAACAGCTGCGCCATATGAAGCTCCCCCTGCTTGATTGAAATTGAGAGGCAGCAATATTGATAACGGAGCGATGACGAAGGCGATTTGAATAGCGCCTTGCAGCATTATGGCCGCCATCCAGGGTTTCCCGATTACATAGCGCAAGCCATAAAAAAATCAGAAATATATGATGAATCGCCTTCGTCAATTAATTCGGTAGGGTGGGGGTCATTTAGGTTGAGAAAATAGATAATGCTGATTGCGAATGTAATAAAATCAAATAAAAAGGCAATTTTGGGATCTGATAAGGCACAAATCCATCCACCAAAACTCGCTCCAATTATAGCGCTCAGTCGATTGGCTTGTGATCGAAGCGCGTTGGCTGGACGCAAACTAGAATCGCTCACGAGATGTGGTAATAGTGCTCCATAGGATGGTCGATAAAACCCCGATCCCAAACCCATAATTAATGCGCCTAATACAAGCATAAAAATGGACCCGGTGGCGCCGATCGCAAAAATCAACAGCAATCCAATCATACCAAGCGCGTCAGACGCGATCATTACGCGCGAACAACGTATCCTGTCGACCAGCACTCCTGCAGCCAGAACACTTGCCGTTCCACCGAAGGCATACATTGCTAAAACGGCGCCAATTGCCTTGGCGGAATCGCTGCGATGAAGTAGGAATAATGCAACGGCAACCGAAAACATAGAATTACCCAAGACGTTAATGACTTGGGCTATCCATACTTTCCTGAATTTTGGATATTCAATTAAAACTTGGACTTGCATATAGGCGCCTTCCAATAGCGTTAACGTCGATCTCTTTGCTTGTGTTAATTATCATATTTTTGGAGGGATCCAGCTTGAGGGATGAGTCTAGTAAATCGAATGCAAGCAGTAATCCACCACTCTCGGCCGTCTCAATAATCAAGTGCAACGCGATTAGCTAATTTTGCAGCTTCTAACTCTTTCGCCATGGCCTCTTCGGGCGTATCCCAGCCAAGGGTTTGACGAGGTCGGCCGTTAAGCAGTTTGGCAATGTCGTTGAGCTGGATCTGTGTGATT
>FTBI01001174.1_pt1 | contig 22210 bp, 21 predicted proteins | sample 1639171 | NCBI WGS metagenome assembly FTBI01 (sample SAMEA3914812, study PRJEB12502) | metagenome | biome: forest; material: soil | place: Canada | collected 2011-07-07 | depth 0.1 m | reverse complement strand
GCACGCGCTTTCGCCGTGGGAATCCACCGGTAGGCGAAGGTCTGCACCGAGGTAATCACCGCGAGCACCGCGCCATAGAGATTCAACGCGTTGTGGCTGATCACGCTTAGCAGGAACAGCACCAACATCAGCGAACCGAGCGGTCCGGTAGCCTGCTTGACCGCATCCATCGTGTCGACACCGGCCGGCACTGCAAGCACAGCGACAGCGCCGAAGATAAACGCCAGCGTCGAGCCGAGACTGCAGCCAAGATAGGTTGCCCAGAATGTCGACGCGACGCCCACGTCTTTCGGCAGATAACGTGAATAGTCCGAAACATACGGCGCGAAAGCGATCTGCCAAAGCGCCGACAGCGAGACTGTGGCAAGCCAGCCGGCAATACTGAATCCGCCGCGCGTCAGAAAGTCGCCGGTCGAGACGTGCGTGAGGATGTACCAGAACCCCACCAGGATACCGATGCCAAGTACCCAGGTACCAATTCGGTTCAGGATATGGATGAATCGATAACCGATGATCCCGATCAGTCCTGATCCCACCGCTCCAAGCACGATGCCGACCGGAACCGGGATGGAGGATTCAATGCCGTGCACGGACTTCCCTGCGAGCACGATATTGGACGCAAAGAAGCCCACGTACATCACGGCCGCTATCACGGTCACGAGCAGTGCGCCCCATGAGCCGAACTGCGCGCGGCTCTGGATCATCTGCGGAATCCCCATCTGCGGACCCTGCGCGGAATGCAACGCCATCAGGATCCCACCCACTGCCTGACCGACGATGATGGCAACGATTGCCCACACCAGGTTCAGGTGAAACAACTGAACGCCGAGCGCTCCAGTCACGATAGGTAGTGGCGCAATATTCCCGCCGAACCACAGGGTAAACAGATCACGCACTTTACCGTGGCGATCTTCAGGCGGCACATAGCCGATTGTGTGTTTCTCGATGAACGAGGGCACGTTGCCATCCGGGGTGGTCATAGGTTTGTCTCCAGTCTTGCGTGGCCGCACGCGCTTTAATGTCGGTTCAAGCATGGTGCGCTGCTCTGGCGAAGACGAAAAATACTAAAAATATTTCCCAGTCGTATGAAAAAGCTTTTCAACCGTAGCCCCTGGGAATATCTTCTTCGGGTAAGGTGCTACTCAAAATGACCGACGAAATGCGCTGTCAGGCGAGGCGCCTGCGGCCAAGCAGCAGAGGTGCCTGTGGCTTACTATACTTTGCGACAACTTCGATACTTCGTGACCACGGTGGAATCCGGCAGCGTCGCCGAAGCCTCACGCCAGCTCTTCATCGCCCAGCCCTCCATCTCCACTGCCATCAAAGCGCTGGAGGAGAGCTTCGGGGTAAAGCTATTCATCCGCCACCACGCCCAAGGGGTTTCGTTGACCCCAGGAGGGACGCGCTTCTATCACAAGGCGCAGGAACTGCTGCGGATGGCGCACGAATTCGAGCAGAATGCGCTCGCCGACAACGACATTGTCACGGGGCAAATTGACATTGGGTGCTTCGAAACGGTAGCCCCGCTCTACCTGCCGCAACTGATCGCTGGCTTTCGCGAGCTTTACCCCGGCGTGAGCATCCGCATGCGCGACGGCGAGCAACAGGATCTGGTGCAAGGCCTGACCGACGGCACCTTCGATGTGGCCTTCCTTTACGACCATGATCTGGACAGCACCATCGAAACCGAACCGCTGATGCCGCCACAGAAGCCCTATGTGCTGCTGCCGGAAAACCATAAGTTCGCCAGTCAGACCGAGGTATCCCTGCGCGATCTATGTCTTGAACCGATGATCCTGCTGGATGTGCAACCGAGCCGCACCTACTTCTTCAGCCTGTTCCACGAACTGGGTCTCACGCCCAACATCGTTTTCGGCTCACCGTCGATTGAAATGGTACGTGGCATGGTGGGTCAGGGCTTCGGCTTCTCCTTGCTGGTCACTCGTCCCTATTCCGAGTACACCTACGACGGCAAGAAGCTCGTGAGCATCGATATCACGGAGACCGTCGCGCCTTCAGGGCTTGTGAGCGCTCGACTCAAGCGTGGGCAACTGACCAAGCCGGCACAATCGTTCGTAGATTTCTGCCGTGAGCGACTCGCTCAGATCAACGAAGCATCGCAAAAGTAGAGGCTGCGCTAACTATCCTATCCGCTCTGGGACGCTAAGCGAACGCGAATGCAGTCTCGACCTTGCGCTGGTCAGCGCATTAGCGTGGGTCCGCAAGATAGTCGGCGAGGCGTATGAGCATTGCATCGCAGCCTGCCAGTTGCTCAAGCGAAACAAACTCGTCTGGCTTGTGTCCTTGATCCATGCTTCCTGGCCCGCAGACCACTGTGGGAATGCCCGCCTCGCCGAACAGTCCGCCCTCGGTGCCGAAGGCCACGGTACCAAAGTCGCTGGACCCGCTTAACAGGGCCAACAGGCGGGCCGCTTCGCTGTCGGGCGAGGTCGCCAATCCTGGGTAGGCGCTGAGCGGCTGCAGGCGAATGTCCGTGTCGTTCTGCACAGCACGCATTTTCGGCAGCAACTCGGCCTCTGCGTAGGTCTGCAGCTTATCCGACACCTGTTCGGCATTGAAGCCAGGCAGCGCACGTACCTCGAAATCGAATTCGCATTCGGCCGGCACGATGTTCAACACGCGCCCTCCTTTGATGACACCCGTCTGCACGGTCGAGAACGGTGGGTCGAATCTCTCATCGTGATGCTCAGGCTGGGCCAGCTCCGAGCCGATCTCTTCCAACCTGCCGATCAGTCGCGCCGCGTACTGGATAGCGTTGACGCCATAAGGCGCGTAGGCAGAGTGGCACGCCGCGCCCTTCACATTGCAGCGCATCGCCAGCTTGCCTTTGTGGCCCAGCACCGGTTTCAACTCAGTCGGTTCGCCAATCAGGCACAGACGCGGCTTGTGCGGACGCTGCGCCAGCGCGGCCAACATGGGTCGCACACCCAGGCATCCCACTTCCTCGTCATAGGAAAAGGCCAGATGTACCGGCATGTTTAGCGGTCGCCTGAGAAAAACGGGTACTGCCGCCAGCACCGATGCGATAAAGCCTTTCATGTCCGCAGTACCGCGACCGTACAGGCGTCCGTCTCGCTCGGTAAGGCGGAAAGGCTCCATTGTCCAGGCCTGGCCGTCCACTGGAACCACGTCGGTATGGCCGGAAAGCACAACGCCACCCCGGTCGAGAGGACCGATGGTGGCAAACAGGTTCGCCTTGGTACGTTCCGGGTTGTAGAAGAGCTCGCTCTGCACCCCGAGCTCCGCAAGGTAATCCCGGATGAAGGCGATCAGCTCGAGGTTCGAGTCCCGGCTGACCGTGGCGAAACCAATCAGCCGGTCAAGCAGTTCACGGCTCGACATCTCACTCATCTCCGGGCACTCCGTAGCTGGGCGCGGCGGTCGGATTCAACGCCCGCGTCACGTAGTCCTGCATCTGCGGCCGATAGGCCTGCCAGAGGCTATTGAGCTTGTCGATGGGGTCTTCATCCGCCCAGTCAATACGCAGATCAACGATCGGCCACGTGTGGTCATCAACGACCTTCAGCGCCGCCGAATGCACGGGTCCCGCTTCACCACCGGCCGCCATCGCCGTATACATGGCAGCGAGTAAACGTTCAGCCAGCAATCCAGGGGTATTTTCGAAGGCCTGAACCATGGCCTCAATGACCTGCACACCCGCCAGCATGTTGCCCGCGGCGACGCACTGCTCGCCAGCAACGGCGTTGTGCACGCCAAGCGCTTCTTTCCCCGTGAAAAATGCAGTGTGGCCCTGGCTATCGATCACCGTAACCTGTCGATACTGGCTCCAGCCGTTCGCGTTGAGCGCGCGCTCGAGAGCTGCCGCGGGTTCGAGCTGCTGCTCTTCGAGAAGGTCGAGGATCTGCGGGCCAAGGGCTGGCAGTGTGACGTTCTGCGTCGCCACCGCTCCCACACCTGCACGTAGCCAGGGACATCGGGCGCCCACCGAGATACTGGAAGAGCTGATCGCCACCCCAAGCTGGCCGGTCTCCGGGCAACGTCCGATGATAGAGAATGTCATGTCCTACCCCTTAGACCTGATTCGGTTTCCAGCCATCCGGGATGACCGCAACCACATCGATCTCCATCAGCCACTGCGGCTGGCCCAAGGCGGTCACAACAAGGCCTGTGGAAATGGGGAACACGCCCTTCAACCACTTGCCTACCTCCTGATACACCGCCTCGCGATAGCGCGGGTCGGTCAGATAGGTAGTGGTCTTGACGATGTGGGACAGGTCGCTACCCGCCTCCTCAAGCAGCTGTTTGACGTTCTTCATGGCCTGCTCGGCCTGGGCCTGCGGATCGCCGAGCCCGACCAGCCGGCCGTCGAAATCCGTGCCCACCTGGCCGCGCACGTAAACGGTATTGCCGGCACGCACCGCCTGGCACAGGTCGTTATTCAACGTCTGGTTCGGATAAGTATCCTTCGTGTTGAACATGCGAATGCGGGTATGGGTAGGTTGGCTCATCAATGTACCTGGATAGACAGTAGAAAAATTTACGCAAACTGCTCGGAAAGGCGGATAGCGGCCCGCCTTGCGCTATCAGTTCAAGAGATCGGCTAAATGTTGCAAATCAGGGTGTGTTCCGTCGGGCCGAGTCTTCTCGCAGACTTCTCCATGACGTTGCGACGCATCGCGATACGAAAGATATTTGTGCTGCGTGGCGATATGGTCCGCAATATGTTTGGCATCGTGCCAAACGCCCCAGATGAAACTGGAGCCACGACGCGACAGCCACGGCAGACCCAGAAAATAGACGCCAGGTTCGGTCGAAACGCCGCGCTGATGCCGCGGCTTACCCTTTGCATCCAGAGCGTTGACATTCAGCCAACTGTAGTCAACGGCATAGCCCGTTGCCCATACGATCGAGGTGACACCCGCCGCGGCCAGATCGAGTTCGAGAATGGGATGGGTCACGCATTCTGGATCCGGCAGCGTATTGCGGGCCTCGGGTTCTTCGGGAAGGTCGAGGCCATTGCGGGCAACATAGGCGTCAGCCGCATTCAACAGCGACAGATAGTTCTCATCGCCTTGAGCAAGGTTGGCTGCAATATCCGACTCGAACGTCACCACGTCGCCACTGAACGCCTTCGTCAGACCAACGAGCGTGATCCCCTGCCTGGCAAGCACCCTGAAGTCAATCGTCTGGCCACCCCGAGCGCCGCTGACCGCAATCGTGACGTGCTCCCGGCCCGGCGTAGCGACCTCCTTGTCCCATTCGCCCAGAACGCCCAGCCACCAGCAGAAGTCACGATTGCGATAGGAGCGCGGCGGGCGATCATGCGGTCCAACCGACAGGTAGACTTTCTTGCCTGCGCGCTGCAGCTCATCGGCAATCTGCACCCCTGACGAACCGGCGCCCACCACCAGAACCGCCCCTTCGGGCAATTGCTGTGGATTGCGGTATTCGGCGGAGTGGATCTGTACAATCGTGCCATCTTTGGGAGCGATCGGCGGGATAACCGGTCGTTGGAACGGCCCCGTTGCGACGACCACGCGGTTGGCCTCGATCCGGCCCTTCGAGGTTTCAACGATGAATCCCGGCCGGCCAGCGTTGCGCACCACACTCTTCACTTCCACACCGGTGCGGATGGGCGCGTTGAACTTCCTGGCATAGGCTTCAAAATAGTCCGCCACGCGTTCTTTCCCGGCGAAGGCGTCGGGATCGAGATCGTCGAACTGGAGACCCGGAAACCGGTCATGCCAGGCAGGGCCGTTGGCAACCAGCGAATCCCAGCGTCCCGTGCGCCAGCGTTCAGCAATGCGATCGCGCTCCAGGACGAGGTGGGGCACCCCGAGTTTGCTGAGATGCTCGCTCATGGCGACGCCGGCCTGACCGGCGCCTACAACAAGCGTATCAATTGACGTTTTTTCAGCTGTCATGGCTGGCTCCTCCTGAAATGCGACCCTAGTATGAGTCACATTCTGATCAGGGCCACGGATTAGCGAAATTATGATTTTTGTGGTCGCTAGCGAGCAAAAAGCTCGCTCAGAGCTGACGAATGGGCGGCGGCCAGCCAACAAGCCCCGTTGTGCGACGTTCTGAACTCGCCACCGTCTAGATATCGTCGCCTTGCCCGAGTGCCTTTTCGGATTCTTCGAGCATGCGCATGGCCGCCTTCTCCGCGTTAGCAACGTGCAATTGCGCGAGCTGTTGGGCGCATTCCGCGTCGCGTGCCCTCAGCGCTTTGTACAGCTTGTCGATTTCACGCAAACTGCTCGGCAAACGGTCCGGATGCATCAACGACGTTGCGCGCAACAGGTTGACCCGCGAATACAGGCTCGTGAGGACCTCCTTGATCAGGCCGTTGCCGCAATTGTCGAGAAGCACGTCGTACAGGGCGGTCTTGGCCTTCAACACACCCGCCTGGTTTTGCGCCTGCGCCTCGGCTCGCAATTCTTTTGCGGCCTCGCCAAAGCGCGCGATCGCCGCATCGCTCGCCAGCCGCGCAAATTCGTGAGCCGCGAACCCTTCGAGCAAACCGCGCAACGCGTACAGCTCGCTTGCCTCCTGCTTCGAGATCACCGCGACGATCGGGCCTTTATGCGGCACGCTGCGCACCAGTTTTTCCGCTTCGAGCTTGCGCAACGCTTCGCGTACCGATGTGCGGCTCACACCCAGCGTTTCACAAAGCTCGCGTTCGATCAGTCGCGCACCCGGCGCAAACCGTCCGCTCATGATCGCCTGCCGCAATACGTTCTCGACCTGGTGACGCAGCGTCTCAGGTCTGATCAGGCCCATATCCGTTGACATGATTGTCTTCCCGTCACACAAAGTGTCAGTGTGAATGATAGTTCACGGCTTGCCAATCTCTGCGTCCTGTCTAGGAATCACGCCCTGCGTACGCCGTTTGTAATGCCGCCTCGAGCAACGGCGCACCAAGTTCTGCACCGTGTATGCCTGTCGTGCTGACAATCTCCAGCATCTCCATGATTTCTTCAGCCGTTGCCCCATACCGCAGCGCATTGCGCATATGGAGCTTCAATCCCGGCACGTACAGATGCGTGGAAGAAGCGTCGAACGCGCAGTACATCAGTTCCTTCACCTTCGGACTTAAAACACCGGTTTTCCAGGGCACCGATGAAAATTCGACGTAGGCTTCGAACAGATCGGGATCGAGCTCGAGCAGACCTTCCCACGAAGGGTGCCAGTAGCCACGGTTCGTTTCGAAAGCGGCCTTCAATGCGCGCCTTCGATCGTCGAGCGGCACGGGTCCCGTCCGCAAGCCCTCTTCTTCGAGCACTTCGAGCAGCACCGGCACGCCGACGTTGCTCGTATGAATTCCAATCGTGCTCACCAGTTCGAGCACTCCCATCAATTCCTCGCGCGTGGCGCCGAACGACAACGCGCGTTGCAGATGATGCGCGACACCTGGCGCATACAGTTGGGTGGCACAGGCGTCGGCAGCAAGCGCAATAAACGCGCGGACCTTGTCGCCAAGATGGTTGTGTCGCTGCGGCACGCGCGAAAACTGCAAATAGGCAGCAACGAAGCCCGCGTCAAGACGCAGCATGCTTTCCCAGGCGGGAGACCACACGCCATGCACGCGCATGAACTCTTCCTTGATGGACTGTGCGTCGCGCGGCTGGGGTGACGGTGTGCTTGACTCATTTAAACTCATCGCATCCTTCCTGTACAAAGCGGAGATGTAGCCGGATATGGGCCAGCCGCGCGCGGCGGCTGCGCACGGCCGGCCCGGTCAGGGCAGCGCTAAACGCCTGCCGGATAATCCGCTTCCGCCACCTCTTCCTGCCAGGTCGCCTTGCCGATCGACGTCGCGATATGCACCATGTAGCTGCCGTCGCTAGCGCCATGCCAATGCCGCTCGTTGGGACCGATGAACACGATGTCGCCCTGGCGGATCGGCTGCGGCGCTTCACCTTCCCGGCAGATCCAGCCCTTCCCAGCCATGACGGTCAGCACCTGGCCTTGCTCGTGCGTATGCCAGTAGGTTCGGCCACGCGGGGCAAAAAACACGGTGTTGATCGTGACGCCGTTCGTGGTCGGCATCACGGGGTCGGCCCACACCGTGCCCGAAAACGTCTCGCCCCGAAGCTCCGACATCGCGCCGTCCGCCCTGCCGTGAAATACCTTCATGCCTGTTTCTCCTTTTAAGGTTGTCCGTCGAACAGCCGCACGCCGCCCGACACGTCGCCAATCGCATCGACGACCCGATTGCTGATCACATCGCCATAACCCAATGCCGTGCCAAGGCCGAAGCTTGCCAGTGGACCCGCGGCATTCAGCGACGTCACACCCAGTTCGCGCGCCCGGTCCACGTACAGCACCACATCCTTGGTCATCAGCTTGCCGGTGAGACCGCCTTCCAGATAATCGCCGTCGACGATTTTCGGAAAACGGTTCAACGTCGCGAAGTTGACGCCACTACTGCTGTTCAGCACCTCGAGCAGCAGATGCAAATCGAGGCCGGCCTTTTTGCCCGCGACCATCACTTCAGCGCTCGCGGCGAGGCTCACCGCGTTCAGAAAGTTATTCAGTAGCTTCGTCGTATGCCCGGTTCCGCTCGCGCCCATGTAGGCGACCTTTGCGCTAATCGGTTTGAACGCCCACTGCAGCGTCTCGACCGCACTGGCGTCGCCGCCCACCATCAACGTCAGCGTACCCTTTTCAGCGGCTGCGGCGCCGCCCGAGATGCCGGCGTCGACGTAATGGACGCCGCGTTCCGCAAACCGCTTCGCCAGCCGGATAGTCGAACTGGCGGCAGCCGTGCTCAGATCGACGACGATCTGTCCTGATCTGCAATGCGCAAGCACACCGCCCTCGCCTTCGACTACCGCCTCCACGACCTTGCTGTCCGGCAGCGACATCATCACGACGTCGGCGAACGACATGACATCGCGCAACGTGCCGGCCGGCTCGGCACCAGTCGCTGCAATACGGTCCGCGACGGTATCGAAGCCGAGCACGGCGATACCTGCATCGACGAGCCGTCTCGTCATTCGGCCGCCCATGTTGCCAAGGCCGATAAAGCCGATCCGATTCTGATTCATGAATCGCTTCCCTCCAAAGAAAACAGTTACCTTAGAAATCGACATCTTTCGTTTCCGGGCCCATGAGCGCGCCGACCATTCCGATCAGGCCTCCTACGCACAGCAGCGCAACCGAGGTCAAACGCAGTGGCATGAATGCGCTGAGCCAGTTCATATAGAACGCGTAGAACGATGGGATGATCACGGAAAGACTGAAACCGACGCCGAAGCCCGTTGCACGTACATCGGTCACGAAGCGCTCGTTGATGTACGTGACAATCACGCCCCATGGCGACGTCACGAGCACGGCGAGCACGCAGACGAGCCCGATGATGGTGGTCAACGACAAACCTTCGCCATTCGCAAGCACGTACAAAAGCGCTGCGCCGACCGTCGCAATCAGCGGGCCGACAATGACGAAGAAGCGGCGGCGCCCGATTCGCTGTGCGATCAGCCCCGAACCGATATAGCTGAAGAACAGCACGAAATAGGTGATCATCAGCGTGGACGCCATCTGAAAGCCGGACAGGTGCAGCGTTTTCACCAGCAACCCGGTTGGCAGAAAGATCGTCACGATGTTCTGCGTGAGCCAGAAGCCCGTCATCATCACCAGCACCTGCAGCAGGTTGCGTCCGCTCTTGCCGCGCAGCAGGTCAGTCAGCGGCAGTTTTTCGGCCTGGGCCGCCTTGTCGGCGGCTTCGGTCTTCCAGATTTCCGACTCTGCCACCTTGTGCACGTAATACATCGCGAGCACGCCAGCAAGCAGGGCCCCCAGTACGAACGGCACACGCCAGCCCCACTGCGCATAAGGCGAATTCATGCCATGCAGCGGAAAGAGCGCAAACATCAGCATCGCGACGAGATTGATCGTCACGTAGGCAGCGGGAAAGCCCGCGATGATGAAACCGCCGACGAAGCCGCGCTGTTCTTTCTTCGAATACTCGATTGCCAGCGGCATCGCGCCGGTGTAGCCGCCGCCCAGAAAGATGCCGTCGACGAAGCGTAGCAACACCAGCAGCCAGTAGGACACGATGCCGATCGTCTCGTATCCCGGCAGTAGCGCAATCAACAAGGTGACCACGCCGAAACCCGACACCGACCAGATGGAGGCTTTACGCCTGCCGATCCGATCCGCGATCATCCCGAACAGCAATGCGCCGACAGGCCGGCCGAGCAGTGTCGTGATGAATACGAGCGACGCCAGAATTGTCTCCGTTCCGCTCGACAGATGGGGCGGCTGAAAGAACCCCAGCACCGGCGACAACACGACGACCGGAAGGTAGATATCGAACATGTCGATAAACTCGGAAAAGAACGCACCCTTGATGGCATTGCGCCTTTTCGTTTCTATCGACTGCGCCCCTTGCGACTGAACAACGTCGTTAGCAGTTATGGTCTTCATCATTGTCTCCAGGTTTTTTGTCGGCTGATATGGGTCTGCCATGCGGTCAGGCCGTCGAGTTCTCCGCCTCGTACGCCTTGATGGCCTCTGTCGCTACGCGAAATGCGGCAAGCGCGAGAGGCGCGCCGCAATAGACAGCCGCCTGCATCAACACCGCGCGGATTTCGTCCCGCGTGACGCCGTTGCGCAATGCGCCCTTCACGTGCACCGCCAGTTCGTGATGCTGGCTCATCGCCGTCAACATGCCGAGGTTCAGCATGCTGCGTGTCTTGAAGGGCAATGTCGTATCGCCCCAGATATCGCCCCAGCAGTACTCGGTGACAAACTTCTGCATCGGCCGATTGAAGTCATCCGCATTGGCCCAAGACTTTTCCACATGGCCGGCGCCGAGCACCTCCTTGCGGTTCTCAAAGCCTTTGTCGAAGCGTTCGCTGTTATCCATCATGAAATCCTCTGTGGTTCGTGGTGGTTTCACATTCAAACCATCTTGCTGCCGGACACGCTGATTGTCCGACAATCAAAAACTGCAAAATTTTTTACGCGGGTTGGTCCGGCACGACACATGTCGTGCCTCGCCTCAGACAGCGCCATATCCAACCATCGCCTTCGTCTCGAGATACTCGCGCAAGCCCGCCTCGCCCCACTCGCGGCCGTTACCCGAGCGCTTGTAGCCGCCAAACGGTGCGCCGAAATCGGCGGGCGGATAGTTCAGGTGCACGCCGCCTGCACGCAATGCACGTCCCACTTTCCGCGCTCGCTGGATATCACCCGACTGCACATAGGCGGCGAGTCCATAGTCGGTACCGTTGGCAATCTCGACCGCGTCCTCTTCCGAGTCATACGCGATGATCGACAATACTGGTCCGAAGATTTCCTCGCGCGCAATCGTCATGTCTGGCGTCACATCCGCGAAGACCGTCGGGCGCACGTAATAGCCCCGCTCAACGCCCGCAGGCAAACCCGTGCCGCCCGTTACGAGCCGCGCCCCTTCGTCGATGCCCTTCTGGATCAACGTCTGCACGCGGTCGAACTGGTTGCGGTTGACGAGCGGTCCAAGCTGCGTGGCCGGATCGTCAGTTGGGCCGAGACGGTAGGCTTCGGCTGCACGCTTCGCGATTTGCGCGGCATCGTTCATCAGATGACGCGGTACCAGCATGCGAGTCGGAATCGAACACGACTGGCCGGAGTTTGTAAAGCATGCTGCCAGGCCACGCGTCACCGCTTCGTCGAGGTTGACGTCGTCGAGCAGGATATTCGCCGACTTGCCGCCAAGCTCCTGCGCGACGCGCTTGACCGTTTGTGCCGCCGCCTGTGCCACCTGCACGCCCGCACGGGTTGATCCGGTAAACGACACCATGTCGATGTCCGGATGAGAGGCGATCGCCGTGCCAACACCGGGACCATCGCCATTGACGAGGTTGAAAACACCCGCCGGCACCTGCGCTTCGTCGAGCACTTCGGCGAACAGCAAGGCGCTCAACGGCGAATACTCGCTGGGTTTAAGCACCATCGTGCAGCCCGCCGCGAGCGCGGGCGCGATCTTCACCACGATCTGGTTGATAGGCCAGTTCCATGGCGTGATCAGCCCGCATACGCCGATCGCCTCCAGCACGACGCGTGTGCTGCCGCGCTGCTCCTCAAAGCTAAACCGTTCGAGCACGTCGATTAACGCATTCAGATGCGCCGGCCCGCGCGCGGCTTGGCCGCTGCGAGCGAAGGTGATCGGCGCACCCATTTCGCGGCGGATCAGTTCGGCGAATTCGTCATAGCGGCGCTCATAGATTTTCAACACGCGTTTGAGCAAGGCGACGCGTTCGCGTACATCCGTTACTGACCACGCCGGAAACGCGCGACGTGCCGCAGCCACAGCCCGATCCACGTCTTGCGCGTTGCCGAGCGCGAGCCGCTCGATCGGCGCTTCGGTAGCCGGATTGATGACGTCAAAGCCGATGGTGGACGAAGGTTCGACCCATTGTCCGTCGATATAGAACTGTGCTGCATGTGACATGACAGACTCCGTTCTGTTGGTTCAGGATGCATCGCCGGACAACAGCCGATACATTTCCGTGTGGTCAGTAGCCGGTGTCGAACGCTGCGCCGCTTCGTCCCACATCGTCGTGCAGGTCACACCGAGCGTCATCGGATAGCCGACCGATTGCGCCAACGCGCGCGCGATCTTCAGATCCTTGTTCATCAACTGAAGCGCGAAGCCCGACGCAAACGTGCCGCTCAGCATGAACTGCTTGACCTTGTTCTCGGACGTATTGCTGCGGCCCGTCGACGCATTCAGCACATCAGTCATCACCTCTGCTTCGATGCCGAAACGCTGCGCGATGTGCAGCGCTTCGACGGTCGCCGCGAGGCCCGCCGCCGAGACGTAGTTGTTCAGCGCCTTCGCCGCATGGCCGGCGCCCGCGCTGCCGATATGCAGCACGCTCTTTCCCATTGCATCGAGCACCGGCTTGCAGCGTGCAAGCACCTCCGCACGGCCGCCAACCAGGATTGCCAGGGTACCGTCTTTCGCCTTCTTTACGCCGCCCGATACGGGCGCATCCAGATAGGCGAGACCGCGCTCTTCGAGCGTCGCGCCGAGCTTGCGAGAGCGCGCAGGCTCCGACGAGCTCATATCGATCACGACCGCGCCGCTCGCGAGCCGGCTCGCCCAACCTTGCGCGCCGTCCCCAAGCAGCACGGCTTCTACGATCGCCGAATTGGGCAGCATCGTAATCACGACGTCCAGCGTTGCAGCGTGTTCGGCTTGGAGGCGCTGGCCGCCAATTTGTGCGGCGAGCGTATCGGCGCGCGCAGCATCGGCATCGCCGAGGTACAGTTCGAACCCGCCGGCGGCGAGACACTGCACCATCGGCGCGCCCATCATGCCGAGTCCGATGAAGCCGATGCGTTTCGGTTGTGCCATGATAAGCGTCTCCTACTTCAAAGCCGAGAAGGCAGTCGGCGTCAGAAAGTGATTTTCGATGCGCTCGACAATCGGCCTTTCCGCTTCGGTTGCAGCGCGCTTGGCGATCCACTCCGCATCCGCCTGGAATGCGTTCCACTTCAGCTCGCGCTCCGCGAGGCTCTCCCACTTCACCATGTAGGTGAGCGTGTGATTGCTTGGGCCGATCAGCGTGGTCCAGAAGCCGATTTGTTGAATGCCGTATTTCTCGAAGAAGCCGAGCGTCGTCGTGGTAAAGCGATCGAGCAACGCGGGCAGGCGCGTGGGTGCGCAGTGGTAGATGCGCATTTCGACAATCATGTAGTACTCCGTTTCTTCAGGTTATGTATTGTTCGTCTTGTAGCGTTCAACCGGTCAGTCGGCCAGCCCTTCGCCAGACGACCAACGTTCGACGTATTTGACGAGCTCGGTCATGTCGCGCTTCGTGCCGTCCTGCATCGCCGCGTAGTTCCAGACTTGACGCGCAACACTGCCGACCCACATCGGCACGCCCAGTGCCTGGCATTCTTCGACGGCAAGGCCGATGTCCTTGCAGACGCTGCCAATGGGAAAGCCAAAATCGAAGGTGCGCGGCAATACCTGCTTCGGAAACTTGTCCAGCGTCGCGCCGTTTTTGCCGCTTCCTGCGTTGATCACTGACATCATCACCTCGGGGTCCAGGCCGCCCCGCACACCTGCAACGAAAGCCTCGGACGTAATGGCGAAGGCGGTCGACGACAGCATGTTGTTCAACAGCTTCAGCAACTGCCCTTGCCCGGGCTCTTCGCCCACGACGAACACCTTGCCGAGCACTTCGAACAACGCGCGCACCTCGTTCACTGCCGCTGGTTGGCCCGCCGCCATGATCGCGAGCGTGCCATTCTTCGCCCCTGCTGCACCGCCGCTGACCGGCGCATCGACGGTCGCGATGCCTTTGGCCAGCAGGCCGTCGGCGACTTCCTTCTCGGTGCGCGACCCCACGGTCGACAAATCGACCAGTATCTTCAGGGCGCGGCCTTCAATGAGCCCGCCATCGCCCAGTGCGACCTGCTTGAACACGGCCGGCGTCGGCAGGCTCGTGAACACGATGCGTGCGCTGTCCGCTACTTCACGAACCGACTTCGCAGTACGCGCGCCGAGCGCCGCGAGTTCAGCGACCGCCTGTTCGTCGCGGTCATACACGATCAACGCGTGACCCGCTTCGATCAGACGCCGTGCCATCGGACGTCCCATTACGCCCACACCAACAAAGCCGATTTGACTGTTTTGCTCACTGCTCGACATGATTTCCCTCATCCATGAAAGATTCTCGCCCCCGTCAGGCCCTTCACGAGGCGCGCGCCATGCGCATCAATGCGGCGGCATCGGGCTCGCGATCGAAGCGCCATAACAAATCGACAAGCGGTTGCGGCGAAACGCCCGAGCCGCCGTATGCGGCTAGTTCGCGCAGCTTCGCTGCCAGCTCCTCGTCCGCCAGCGGCGCCGCAAGGCTGCCGCGCGCGGCGTGAATCCGTCGCGATACGGACTCGCCTGAGCGCAACACGATCCTGACCTGCGCCGACTCGACGGCCCACGATGCATCGTCGATGAAATGCAAGCGGCCCGCGAACGCTTGTAGCGAGGGGTCCGCCACCGCCGCATCGCTGAATTCCGCAAGACCTGCCTTGCCGCGCGCCAGTGTCACCGCCACGGCGTGTTGTGCGCTGACCTGCGATTCGCGCCCAGAGCGCACGCCGGCCCGGTCGGTGCGCTCGCGCAGCAGCGGGTGCCCGGTCAGCTCGACACGTTCGATATCGTCGAGCGTCCAGGCGGCATCGCGGCGAAGATCGAGGCATGCATCGATGACCGGATTCAGCACCACACCGCAGGGGTATGGCTTATACGTGTTGGATGACAGCGCCCAATTGCGCCCCAGTCCAGCCGTGATCGCGCTCAGATCCGGCGCGGCAACGGTCACGTGCAGAAACCCGCGTGCACCTTCGAGCGGGGCATCGGGACCAGAAAACCCGTCAGCCGCCAGTAATGCCGACAACAGTCCATTGCGCGCCGCATTCCCGACGCCAATGCTTTTCGACATCGTGCCAAGCGTTTCGACCAGCCCCCCCGCCTGCGCCGATGCATTGCCAAGCGCCCAAACGATTTGGTGTTCGTTCAGTCCGCAGGCTTTCGCGACCGCCGCCGCAGCGCCGAATACGCCACACGTCGACGTGATATGCCAGCCGCGTTGATAATGTTCGGGCGACACTGCATTGCCGATCCGGCATTCGACCTCCACGCCGAGCGCGAACGCAAGGAGCAGCGCTTCACCGCTGATCGTCGCCGACTCCGCTTGCGCTTCGGCCAGCGCAAGCAACGGCGCCGCGACCGGTGCCGTCGGATGGATGATGGTCGGCATGTGCGTGTCGTCGAAGTCGAAGACGTTAGCGCTCATCGCGTTGAGCGCCGCTGCGTTCAGCATGTCCGTTCTTTCCCCGCGCCCAATCACGCTAGCGTTCTCATTCGCGCGGAAACGACTGTAAACGGCAACTGCCTTGTCGATCACCGGATCGCGACAGCCAGAAAGCGAAACCGCGACGTAGTTAACCAAAGCGCGCTTTGCCTCATGTCGCGCGGCGGCGGGTATGTCGGACCATTTAGTAGTCGCCACGAATCGCGCGAGTTCACGCGTAACGGTGTCTGCCGGGACTACATGCGTCGTGAAGGAATTAGCCTGCAAGCCAGCCTCCTTCAATCGGCATCAGCGCGCCGGTAATCTGGCTTGCCGCCGGGGAACATAGAAACACGATCAGTTCGCCCACATGCGCTGCATCGATCAGCTCGCCCGTAGGCTGCTTGCCTTTCAGGAATTCATGTACTGCGTCGTGGCGACTCAGTCCGCGCGCATCTATCAGATCGTTGATGCGACCGTCGATGTTCGGTGTCAGTACCGACCCTGGGCAGATCGCGTTGCATGTAATGCCCTGATTGAGCGTCTCAATGGCTACCGAACGCGTGAGCCCGAGCAACGCCGTCTTCGTCGTGACGTAATCGACGCGGTTAGCCGTCGCCCGTGCGCCATACACCGAGGTCATGTTGAAGATGCGTCCCCAACCGCGCTCGCGCATGCCGGGCAACGTCAATTGGATAGCACGAAACGCCGCCGTCAGATTCACGGCCAGTGCGCTGTGCCAGTGCTCGAGCGCGAATGATTCGATGCCGGCGAAATGCCGGACCACTGCATTGTTGATCAACACGTCAATCGATCCCAGCTGCGCGCACGCCGTTTCGACGAGCGCGTCGATGCCTTCCACCGTCGACAGATCAGCACGAACGTAACTCACGTTGACATCGAACGAAGACGCAAGTTCAGCAGTCGTTTGCTCCATACCGTGCGCCGTCTCAAGACCATGCAGGACGATATCGCAACCGCTCGCCGCGAGTGCTTTTGCCATTGCCAGGCCAAGTCCGTTCGACGAACCCGTCACGAGCACATTTTTTCCGTTTAGCGCCATGTGCGGTTTCTCTTAGCGGGGCTCGACATCGAGACGCACAATCCAGCCGTCCGTCTCGCGATCATGTGCGGGATAGCGCGAGAGCACAGCCGGATCATGACCGGGAATCACATGGTTCGGCGAGGCGGCAAGACGATGCGCGGTCTCGTAGCCTTCCAGCATGTCGCCGACGTTATAGACGACCGGAAACGGCCGATGCTGCTGCATATTCGCGTAGAAGTGCGACGCATCGGACGCCAGCACGACCCAGCCGCGCTTCGTATGCACGCGCACGACCTGCAGACCGTTCGTATGGCCGCCGACCCAATGCACGCTCAAGCCCGGCGCGACTTCCGATGCGCCGTCATGAAACTGCACGCGTCCGTCGAACAGACGGCCGACCATCGATTTCACGTCCTCCGGTTCAAACGGATGACTGAGCGCATGGTGGCACATGCAGCGGCCCGTGCAATAGGCCATCTCGCGGTCCTGAATGTGATACCGGGCGTGCGGAAATAGCGCACTGTTGCCCGCATGATCGTAGTGCATGTGGGTGATGATCACGTCCTCGACGGATGCAGCGGAGATGCCGATTTTCTGCAAGCCACGCTCTACTGAATTCGTGATCGTGCGTCCGCGCTTGTCGGCCATCATCTGATCGAAACCGGTATCGACGATGAACGTGCGCGTCTCGCCGACCACCGCCCACACGAAGTAATCGAGCGGCATCGCGACGTCATGAGAATCGCCGCCGATGAAGTTGTCGCCCGAACGGCGCTCGAAGTGCGCGTACTTGACTGCGAAAATCCGGTAGTTCTCGACTTGCGATGACATGTCTCGGGTGTCCTCGTATTGATTGAAATGCAGTTGGCGCATAGGCCCGCTTCAGCGATGCTTCAGTCTCACTGCGTCCGGCTTCATCTGACCGCCTCGGCTGCGCCGCCCTCGATCGTTTCGGGCGCCGCGCTGCCCACTTCCTGTTCAATGGCTTCGAGCGAGCGCCGTTTCGTCTCCGTGCCAATCAAGGCCACGATCAACGCTTGCGCAAGCAGTGTTCCAACTATCAGCGTCAACACACCGGCGATGCCAAACCTCATGAACGATGCCGCAACCGCATAAGGAATCCCGATGCTGACCGCGCGTCCAACGGTATTCGACAGCCCCGCTCCACGCAGCCGCAAGCGGGTCGGAAACAACTCAGGGACATAAGTCGCCACACTGAACGACGACAGCACGTAGATGCAGCACGTAATCGCAAACCCCAACGCCGTAATGGCGACAGCAGACTGCGCGAACGGATAGACGACACCGAACGCCGCGCAGATTAGCGAAAACACCACGATGCCCCATTTCCGGCCCATACGCTCGGCGAGCAGGAACGCGATCAGCGAACCAACCGGCCCCCCTGCAAACATCACGGCGGTCAGACCCAGCGAACTGGATACGCTATGCCCTTGCTTGACCAGGAACGTCGGTATCCAGCTAACGAACGCGTAATTGACCGTGAAAAGCGCAACCAGTACCGTGATGCCCGTAATCGTGCGACCCAATAGTTGCCGGGAGAACAGTTCGCGCAACCGGCCCTGCTCGTCCGAATCCACGCGACGCGGCGCCGGTTCGTTCGCATGGGTGGCGGCAGCGTCCACGCCGCATGCGGACTCGATGCGCGAAACGATCGCCGCAGCTTCGCCGACGCGGCCTCTCGACTCGAGCCAACGCGGCGACTCCGGCATCGACTTGCGCAGGAACCAGACCACCAGCGCGCCACAGCCCGCGATGGCGAACATCCAGCGCCATCCATATTGAGGGACGATCAGCCAGCCGAGAAACGTCGAAAGAAACAATGACGTGTTGATAATAAGGTTGAGAATCGTGCCGAAGCGGCCACGCCACGTGGCGGGAATGAACTCGCTTAACGTGCCGTAGCCAACGACGATCTCGGCCCCCATTCCAACACCCATGATGAGCCGGAAGAAGATGAGCCACGGCATCGACGGCGCAAACGCAGCCGCAATCGAAGCAAAGCCATAGATACCGAGGTTGAACTGATAGCAGAAGCGGCGTCCAAATCTGTCGCCAAGGACACCTGACAACCATGCTCCCGTCATCATGCCGATGAACGTTACGGAGACGAAGGCCGCGTTGAGACTGAGCGTAGATTCGCCGCTGTGAATCATGGCGGCAAGTACGGTGCCCGCGATGTAAATGTCGAACGAATCGAAGTACATGCCGGCGGCAATCAGACCGAGCGTCCGCCAATGGAATCCGGACAGCGGCAGGCCGTCCAGACGTGCTCCTACGCTTGCATAGCCCGGCATGATGGTGTCTCCGTCTATCTCGGTCTTTTGCCCGCGGGCCGTTCGCCACTCTGAATTGGGACAGCGAACCCACACGACTTGCAAATCAGTTTATACGCCTGTCATACAATCCGTCAAGAAGACGAGTTGCTTGACGTTGCCGAGCCGTTTCAAACCGGGCAGACACGGAACAGTCCGACCTCGCCCCGACTTTGGCCGCTCTCCAGCACGTTCTCCATCAATTTGTTAATCTCGCTTCGAAACCCCTATTCCCACGACGCAAGGACACAAGGAGCGTGAAGCATGAGCACTGTCGACTACGTGCCACCGAAGGTTTGGACCTGGAACAAGGAGAACGGCGGCCGCTTCGCTAGCATCAACCGCCCAATCTCGGGGCCGACGCACGACAAGGAATTGCCGGTCGGCCTGCATCCCCTCCAGCTCTATTCGCTGGCGACGCCCAACGGCGTAAAGGTCACGGTGATGCTCGAAGAGCTGCTGGCGCTTGGCCATAGCGGCGCGGAATACGACGCCTGGCTAATCAGGATCGGCGATGGCGAACAGTTCGGTAGCGGCTTCGTCGGCGTGAATCCGAACTCCAAGATTCCCGCGCTACTCGATCGCAGTGGCGCGAAGCCGATCCGGGTGTTCGAGTCGGGTTCGATTCTGATGTACCTTGCCGAGAAATTCGGCGCTTTTCTGCCGACCGAGGCCGGCGCGCGGGCCGAATGCCTCTCATGGCTGTTCTGGCAGATGGGCAGCGCACCGTATCTGGGTGGCGGCTTCGGTCACTTTTATGCGTACGCCCCCAGCAAAATCGAATATGCGATCGACCGGTTTACGATGGAGGTGAAGCGTCAGCTCGACGTCCTCGACAAGCAGCTCGCCGATAACGAATACATAGCGGGCAGTGAGTACACCATCGCCGACATGGCTATCTGGCCCTGGTACGGCGGCCTGGTGAAAGGCTGGCTCTACGAGGGGGGCGAATTCCTCTCGGTGCAAGACTATAAGCATCTGCAGCGTTGGGCCGATATGATCGGCGCACGCCCGGCCGTGCAGCGTGGACGGAAGGTCAATCGCACTTTTGGCGAGCTTTCGGACCAGCTGCACGAACGCCATGCCGCCACCGACTTCGAGACCCACACGCAGGACAAGCTAAGCGTGCAGAAATAGCCGCTGCGTGCAGCACTATCGCGTTGCGCTCGCCTGGCTTAGGATTGGGCTAAGTTGGGCTGCGCGGCCTTACATCCGCCCGACACGTCCACCGTAAGTTAACGATTTCTTCAGCTTCCATCCATGGTGTTCCCAGCAACTGGACCCCAGTATTAGCGGGGGCGATCCGGACTGCGCACAGAATTCACCAAAACACCCGGCATTGCCGTTTCGGTCAGCTACCGGCTGACCGTGTCCATACTTCTTTGCTGGAGGAATTCGACATGAAGATGTTTCGAATCGTGGTGACCTGCGCCGTCGCCCTCGTCGCCGGACACGTTTGCGCGCAAGACCAGCCTGCTCCTCCAGTTGCTGCGCAGCCCGCCCAGGACGTTGGGGGCATCTCCGACGCATCAAGAAGCGCCTCCGGAGCGCCACAAGCGATGACACGGCAACAGGTTTATCAGGACCTTGTTCACTCAGAGCAATCGGGGGAACAGACCCGGCTTTGGAATGGCCTCTATAGGGGTCAGTGACCTCACAATGGCTCGCTGAAGCGGGTCCCCTGCGCACGCGCCTGTCAATAACCTATGCGTTTTTCGATGTTGCGGAATCGCTTGCACGAATGGTAACTACGAAACCACGGATTCGTGCGGAGTTCACACAGGCGCGGCGAGCGGTCCGCCAGCGCAGCTTCGAGCCAATGAAACATTTCGTCCGGTTTTGCCAGCCTCGCGTACAACTCCGCAAACAGGAATGGTGAGGTGTAGCCGCTTTGACGCCTGGTTAGCAAGTTCTGCAAATACCATTGCAACACTGCATCGTAACCGCCAGTTGTCCAAACTGTCTGAATCGCCTCCGCTCGGGCGAACTCGTTGCAACGCGTGAGTGCGTCGACGGTCGCATCGACAGCCTCCTTGTATAAACCCTGCACTTCAAACGCCGTCGCGAGTAGCTGATAGACGAGCGGCGAGTGGTTGCTTGGTCCGCCGGCAAGATACTCCTTGATGACCTCCTCGTACCTGCCCGACTGCACAAGGCCGAATATGCGCGAGCCCTCGAATCCCAGCGGGTCGGTTTTCTCGGCACGTGCGAATTGCGCTTGGCCCTCCGCTTCCCGTCCGACCACAAGCAGCAGCCTCGCATAAAGCCGGCTGGTTTCAGCGTGATTCGGATTCAGACGCAACGCTTCCAGAAACTCCGCTTCCGCTTTGCGCCAATCCCAGTCATGAAAATAGTGCACGCCAGCCAGTGCCTGGTGGGCCTCCGGAAGATCGGCGTCGAGTTCCAACGCGCGTAGCGCCGCTTCGCGCGCTCTCGGGTAGCCCGTACGCGCGGCATAGAAACCGTGCGTAGCGGTGGCGCCATAGACGTTGGACAAACCGACATAGCCAAGCGCGTAAGTTGGATCGTGATCGATTGCAGTCTCGAAGTAACCGCGCGCGCGAATGAAGTCCTCCGCGCTAAGCCCATGCTGGTCCGCGAATCCTGCCTCGAAATGCACGCGGCGGGTCCAGTAATACCGGCCGCGCAGATAAGCGTCATGGGCACAAGGATCGATCGGCAGGCGTCGTGCGAGCATGCGACGCTGCTGCTCCGCGAGTGCGGGTGAGACTTCCCCGGCGAGCGCGGCGCCGACCTCCATCTGCATGTCCAGCGCGTCTGTTGCCAACATCTCGCGAGTGCCGCTCCAGACCTGTGTCTGATCGAAGCAGCGAACCAGTTGCGCCCGCAGGCGCACGTGCCCCCTATCCCGCGTCAAGGAGCCTTCCAGCATATAGTCGAGTCCCAGCTCATGGGCAATCTCCGCAATGCTCTTGCGGGTGTGCTGGTAACACTTGGCTGTCGTCCTCGCGATCACCAGGATCTGCTCAGGATTGAGCATGCCGAGGTTGGCGGAGGTCTCGTCTGCGAGCGCATCGCAAAAGTTGTCCAGG
>FTBI01000072.1_pt1 | contig 22386 bp, 19 predicted proteins | sample 1639171 | NCBI WGS metagenome assembly FTBI01 (sample SAMEA3914812, study PRJEB12502) | metagenome | biome: forest; material: soil | place: Canada | collected 2011-07-07 | depth 0.1 m | reverse complement strand
TTAGAGCCGTCGGTCAGGAAAAGGAATATACGCGATGGCTAATCAGGTGATTTTCAGCGGCGCGCCGGCGCAGGCCTGCAACCTTCCAGCGCTCCTGAAGGGGGGCGTTGTCATTGCAATGATTAGCGGTGTACATCTCTGCACGTCGAACTCTTTCCCGTTTCAGTGGAATGTGCTGCTCGCACAAGCCGGCGCGGTTTTGATCAGTGTCGGTTTGCCGTTCGTCAAGACCGCGTTCACTCGAATCGTCATCGATACCGCACAAATTACCTGGACGCAGGGCATTCTGCATCGCCGTGTGTCGACTCTCGATCTTTCCCGGATTCAGCGCATCACCTCGACCCACCCATGGTGGCAACGCCTATTCGGCACCGGCACGATCATCCTGACGACCAACGATGCAGCTCATCCCGTGAGGCGTTTGCCGGCCATCAGCAACGCGGAACAACTCTGCAAGAGGCTTGACGAAGCGGTAGCTATGCATCAAGAACGGCCTATTCCCGCATGCACGAATGATCCGAACGCACCTGGTTACTCTCAAGTGCATCGTATTTGAACGGGTGACATCAGTTCGCAAATGCCAGATCTTTGCTGACAGTTCGATACAGGCCCGGCTCGGCCTGTCGGCACCGGCTGCAGTCGGGTCCATTTGAGCCATCCGGGCAGGATTTGTGAGCGTCCGTTCTCGGATTCATGTAAGACGAAACACGACGGCGTCAGTTTCGTCCTGATCGCCGGTGGTCCCGACGCCGATGATGACTTTCATCACTCACCTCGGCAGAAAGGAAACGCTTCAATACTAGACGCGCATAGGCTTTTAACACTCATCCGCTCGGATCAGGAATCTGGGTTCGCGAATGCTGTGAAACGGCCAGAGCGAGCGCCCAAACCCACAAAGTGCTGGAACTCGTCAGAACTTCACACGCAAGCCGCTTAGCACGGCGGCCTGTCGATTGGTCGACGATGGGGTTCCCACATCGGCAATCGCTGCGATTTTCTGGTAGCCCGAACCGACACGCGTCGATGCATCGCCCGCGGCGAGTTGATAGACGCCGGACAGATAAAGATCGGTGCGCGTGCTCAACGCATAGTCCAGCCCGAGCGTGAACTGATGCCAGCGCGGTTTCAGCTGTTTCCCGCTCAGTCCGGTCAAGCCATCCGCGCGGCCGTCGGTGAACGTATACACGCCGATCAGTGTCACTGCAGGTTTGAGCAGATATTGAAGATTCGCATCGTAGTTGTTGAATTTGCGCGACGAGCCATCGTTATAGTCAATTCGTGTTTGGCTGAAGGCAAAGCCTACCGTTGTCGGTCCGAATACGTAATTGCCGCCCGCCGCTGCAATCTGCTGACGCTCGACACCGCCGTCCAGGCCATAGAAGAGCACGCCACCGTAGTCGTCGCTGGCGATCGCGCCACCCACGGCGCCACTCGTGTTCGACTTCGCGTCCGGATGATCGAGCACGACATAGCCGCCGCCAATCGAGAATGGACCGTTTACGTAGTTCGCCGCCGTTCCCCATGCTCGATTGTTGCCGAACCCTTGACCGTTTCCGCCATTTGCCTGGTTGCTGAATCCGTAAAGCGCGTCGACTGTAAAACCTCCAATCGCGTCACTGCGAAACTTGGCCGCGTTGTTGATCCTGAACGTTTGATTCAGGTTGTCGTTGTCGCCAATGTGCGTTGCCGGCGACCAGAGTGCCGGACCCGAAAAACGCGCCACAAGATCGGCTATCGGGTCATATTGACGCCCGAGCGTCAACCTGCCGATTCCGGTCTTTGCGAGCCCAACAAACGCTTGCCGACTAGATTCGCGGGGCGCCTGACCAAGCGTGCCGTCGTTATGACGGAACCCGTTTTCCAGCGTGAATATCGCCTTCAACCCGTCGCCCAGTTCTTCGATACCACGCAAGCCCCAGCGACTGCCGCCCAGTCTGTTGCACGTTACTCGAGCCCTTCTGATTGTTGGTGTATGTGATGCCTTCATCGACGAGACCATACAGCCTGACGGAACTCTGTGCCTGTGCAACCAGAGGCGCGACGACAAGAACGCCAGCGCCACAGGCGAGAGTGGCTCGTTTCACGGCTTCCTCTTTTCGGTTGATTGACGCCGCTCTGTCATATTGGACTGCGGGTTGCGCACGAGCGCACATGACGCGAGTTCGCCCACAAAGAGGGTGGATTTAGGACTAGCCCGGTAAAGCGGGCCACGCAGCAAAGCGTTCTCCGGATTGTCGCGATCGAGCGAAGCGCGCAGGAAATGTCGCGTTAGCGCGAAGTGCTGTCGGAAGCGGTCAAAGCTTGACAGGAAAGCGTGCGAGCGAGTGATGCGCCGCCCGCATTCACGGGCAGCTTGATGGCGGTTTTGGGCCCACCTGTTCACCCGAGAACGGGCCTTAACGAGACGTGTTTGACGGTAGCGAGTTCCGGTATTTCTGCCTTTGCCGCTGCGTAGCTGAACAACTAGTAGGTCACGATCCTCGTTGGCGCTTCGGGACACGACGCCCGCTTAACTGGACCTGGAAAATGCCAGCGCCCTACACAACCAGTGATCACGCCCGAAACGCGATGTCAGTGACGGAACGCCGGCGAGTTCCTTATCGACTCACTCTACCAGCAAATCCGGTTACCGTGAGAAGCCTTATATGGACATCGTTTTGGTGATATTCGACAAACAAACAGTTTCCATTTCAGATCTCGTCATGATCTTCTGATAATCCATGAAGCAGCATCGGCTAGATTCGAAACTGACCGGCCGGAATATGTCGACGAAAATTCGGTGGTCGCAACGCCGTCTGCCCCGCGAAGCGCCGTTAGCCGCCGCCTTGGTAAAGGTCACGCAACTTCGCTGCCTGCCCACTGTTCTGAAAATCCTCCAGCTCGCGCATCACCTGCTCGCGTGTTTTGCCAGGGGAAACGGCAGGGGCAGGTATGACAGTGGGAGCCCCGACCGCTGGATCCTGCGGCGCGGCCCTCTCCGCTACGGAATCCTTCTGGTTGGTCGCTGATTGCGCGAAGCATCCGTCTGCTGCGATTCCAGTCATGAGGGCAAGACAGACGGTGACCGATTGGTAAAGTTTCATGAGAGATCTCCTGCGGAGTTTAATGATCGGCGTGTTTCGCCGACCGACAGCAGTCCTCGCTTGAACCAGGTAAGTCAGGCTCGTTGCGACGATCAACTATTCTGGAGGCACTCGGCGAATGCCTTATCAGCGTTACTGTCGTATTCATTCTTGGTCAGACAAAACGCCGTCACAAGGCACACGAGTAGGCGGTGGAAGAGCAACACCTGCGAAAGATGTATGCATTCCCGTTGTCCGATTCGGGTGAAATATCAGATAGCCGGGGTCATGAAGGCGCTTCTTTGCTAAACCCATGCACGGGAGGAGAAGGCAGCATGACCCCTTTGATACGTTTGTGGCTGATGGTAGTGATGGCGACCTGTTATCCTGTTTTTTATCGTATGGCGGCCACGGACGAAGGTGCTGTGCACCCATGACCACCGTCGCTGCTTTCGCTGGCATGTCCCGTCTTACTCCGTCAGCCACGTTCGGTGGGAACCTGACTAACTAGTCGTATGCCAATAAAGCCGCCTGGTATCGTGCACTATTCGCCCACGGCGGCTTTTATGATCAAGCAGCCTTATGAGATCGTCACGCTTCGTAGTACGCAAATTCCGTTCGAGGGCTCTGGAGCGTGCGTTCCGTTTGGACTATGCGCGTCGCTACGCGGGGCAACGCAGGCTGGCTAGCACCCTCTTCACGCTGATATGGATAGAGTCTTCCGTCCGTGATTACCTGTGGAGGATGGACGTGCTTGATCCAAGCCACATCCATCACATCGGCTACGTGCGACTCGCAGGTGCCTTGGGTATGGGTGTGGCGGTATGTTTGATGTGGGGAGCGCGCGCCTTCGACGAACGCTGGGCTGTCGGATTACTTAGTCTATGGACGCTGAGTTGCTGGTTCGCCCTATTGAGGAGGCTGGTCATTTTTCCAACGGCCTTGACCGTCCCGCAAAATTTCCCCCTCTTATATTTAACTGTTTTCATGGTCTTCATAGCGTTCCGGCTTCGTGCAACCACGGCGGCGTGGCTAGTCGGCCTATGCTATGTCGCGTTCCGCCTGACAACCTACTTCTGGCCACCGGATAATGTCTCGACCGGGTCAATCGTGCTCATGATGTATGTCGTTGGCACCATCGTCAGTATTCAGCTTGAACGCTCGGCCCGGCGCGAATTCGTCTTCCGGCGCACGTTGCGTGCAGCCAAGGCGCGCGTTGAAGCGACGTCCCGCGTAGTCAAGCAACAAAATGAACGTATGAAAGAACTCATCAAAGAGAAGGAGCGGTTCTTCTCATCTGCCTACCACGACATCCAGCAGCCCCTCGCCGCGATCAACCTCTTTATCCGTAGCGCCCGGATAAAACTCGAAGATGAACACGCCGCAAGCCATGATCTCGACGTCATCGAGGAAACGGCACGCGACATCCTCGAAATGTTCAAGGATATTCAGGACTATAGCGAATTAGGCTCATACGTCCCGCACTTGGCGCCAGTCGATACGCAGGCCGTGCTGACGGAAGTCTTCGAGCAATACCTTGAACCGGCAAGGTCGCGGGGCATCGAATTCAGAATCAGCGCGCGTCGGAGCCGCGCACCGCCTGTTGAAAGTGACCGCTCCCTGTTCAAGCGGGCATTGTCTAATCTCGTATCGAACGCGATCAAGAACACCTCCGTCGGTGGTGTCGTCGTCGGTTGCGTGGAGATCGGGGAACGGCTTCGCATCGACGTATGGGATACGGGCGTCGGTATCTCTGCCGTGCATCGGGACGCGATTTTTGCCGAGTATTATCAGGTCGACAACCCGGGCCGCGACCGCTCGAAAGGCCTAGGGCTTGGACTGTCTATCGTCCACCGGGTGATCGGGATTCTGCCGAAGCACAGCATGAGTTTCTGTTCCGTCGAAGGACGTGGGTCGCGCTTTTCCCTCTACGCTCCGATTTCTGAAATGGTACCCGTCATTGGCACGGACGATCAAAAAAGCGACGAATCCACCTCCGTCCTCAAGGGCAGATACGTCCTGCTGTGCGACGACGAGCCGACCGTTCTCGAAGGCCTGCGGCGTTTGTTCTCGAGTGCTGGCGCACTGGTGGATACCGCCGGGTCGATGGCGGGATTCGGAGCGATTCTGGCCGCTGACGGCCGCGCACCCGACATCATTGTCACCGACATCCGGCTGCGCGACGGACCGACCGGCATCGAGGTTGCCGAACAGATCAGGCAGCATTTCGCCTGGGCGGGCGTGCTTCCCGTCGCGTTCATCACGGGTGAGCTGCTCTCGCCTCGCGCGCTTCGCGATTTTGCCCAGCCGTACGTGCTGTTAAGGAAGTCTTCCGCACCGGAAAGCACGCTAGCTGACGTCAGTCGTTTCGTTGCCGCCCAACAGCCGACAGGCGCCGGTCATGAGAGGGATCTGTGACTGGCGGGACGCCGAGTTTGATACCTCGATCGGCCAGCATGACGATGAGTTCCGTGCGGCGCCGCAGGTTGAAATGCGCGAGCAGATGACTGACGTATTTCCGTACCGTAACGTCCTCAAGTCCCATTTTCAGCGCAATGCCCTTGGACGGAAGTCCGCGAACCAGCCACGCCAGTGTTTCAAACTCTCTCGCAGTCAGTCCAAGGTCGGACGCGTCGCTCATTTCTGAACTTGCGCTCGACGGCACTTCCCCCGGTCCATTTGCTGGTGCCTCCGCCGTGCCCATGTCACGCCGGAGCATCGCGATGCTGGCGGCCGGCAGGAACACGCCTCCGGCCAGCACAGCGCTTATCGCCGCACTAAGCGCTGCAGGAGACGAAGATTTGGGCACGTATCCCATGGCGCGAAGTTCGATACATCGACTGATCGTTTCCACGCGCTCGTCGGCCGATATCACAATCACCGGTAGCGACGGTCGCGACTCCTTCAATTCAGCGAGCGCGTTGCAGCCGTCACCATCGGGAAGGTCGAGATCGAGAAAAACGATGTTCAGGAGTTCGCCCAAGGCATGATCGACGCCTTGTGACAAGCTACTCGCGTGGAGCAAGTCGATACCCGGATAGAGTTCTCTCAGCAGAAGCGCCAATCCGGCTCTGAAGAGCTCATGATCGTCGATGATCAGTACGCGCATTCTGTCGTCTCCCAAAACAGCCTTCGGAGCGAACTGCAATGACTTTGCGGATGATGCTACATCTGTAGCAATCGCCTGCTTTTGTTGTTCCGATCAAATAATACGCGCAATGCACTTACGCCACGAACATTGGCGGCTGTTCCATATCGCTTTGTCTCAAGAGTGGCGGGATCCGCCTGTGGCTCGACCGCTCGAGCGCAAAGGAATGACCGCCGCGCCGTGAAAAGGGCGATGACAGTGGCGACTTGATCAGGCGAGTGGATCACTGCCTAGTGAAGTAATCGTCGCCCGTAATTTGCCTGCCATTTCTGACCGCTGGTGGAAGACTCGGTCGGACAAGACCCCGGGAAAATCAACACCTGCCCTTCGGGAACGCAAAAATGCCAACCTTTATCACGGCAACATTAGATCACGAGGACAACCGACCGATGGCCAAGCGAAGGAGACATTCGAGTGGCCACGTCTTCGATCTGTCCAGTGACCGAAGCTGGCCGCGCAGCGACCGATGCAGGGTCGCTGCCCCGAGACACAGCTGTCTAAACCTCGGTTTGCTCCGCCATCTCAAGCGCGTCGTCGACCTCGATGCCAAGGTATCGCACTGTACTTTCGAGCTTGGTGTGGCCAAGCAGCAGTTGAACGGCGCGCAGGTTCTTGGTGCGGTGGTAAATCAGTGACGCTTTCGTCCGGCGCATCATGTGGGTGCCGTACGCGGTGTCGTCCAGCCCAATTGATGCGATCCACCGATGCACCACGCGTGCATACTGACGCGTCGAGATGTGCGGTGACGCGCGGAGTTGGCTTGGGAACAAAAAGTCGCCCGACACCAGCGCTGCCGTCTTGATCCATGCCTCGACGCTGTCCCGGGTCTGGTCGGTAATCTCGAACTGAACCGGCCGTTGAGTTTTCTGCTGCATGATCGTCGCCCGGCTGTCGACGTGATGCCCGTGGCAAACGTCGCAAACACGCAGCCTCGTGAGATCGCATGCGCGCAGTTTGCTATCGATCGCCAGATTGAACATTGCGAGGTCGCGAATCTTCGCTGAAAGCTGGAGCCGGATGCGAATGGCCCGGATTTCCTTGAGCTTGAGCGGAGGCTTCTGTCCCGTAAGCTCACCCTTGTTCCAAGGTATCCTGACGACGGCTGCTTCATCAGTCGCGTTCATGACTCTCTCCTTTCAAGTGAATGGAGAACTGGTCTGAGCCAGCCATCAGCGGGCGCTGCCCGACCCGCTGCCGCCGGTCGCGCTGTCAGTCGTTCAACGGCAAGTAACGGAGTGGTCCGGTCGTCCAAGTAAGCTTGTCGGGGACAGCAGTCCGGCCGGAGCCGCCATTGAGGCGACGCGTGGTGAGGAGGCTGCAGGCCGCTTTCCTGTCGTTCGCCCGCCGATGGCCGCGAATGTGGATTTCACTGTCCGCTAACGCTTGCGGCCCGTCGACGTTGCCGCCATCCAAGGCAGCTTTCAAGTTGACAACAGCCGTTCATCGCCTCGCATAGGAGGACAGGGGCAGCGTTTGCGGTCGTTCGCCCTCCGCGGCGTACGTGTTACACGAGATTTTCGAGAAGGCTAATCGATTCTCAGGCGCACAAAGTAGCCTGCACAGTAGTCAGCTCACCTCGACGAACTCACCCGGCTTCCACGTCTTGTCGAACCACGGCTCCAGCGGGCCATAAAGACGCAACAGCATGTTCCAGCCCTTACCCGGAACGGTTTGCACCCAGTTGCTTTCATGCCCTTTCGGCGGGGTGGGACCGAACCACACATCTACCGAAGTATCGGGGTTGGCGACCAGATTCTTGTTCAGGCTGCCTGCGCTGGGGAATTGCTGGTCCGTTTGCAGCATCGAGCGAGTCTGGTTGTCGTAGACAACGAACGACCAGAAGTCCTTTGCCGGGATATTCGGCGGCAGGTGTATCTTGTAGGTCTTGCTGCCGTCGAGCGGCTTGCCCTGCGAGTCGGTGGCGGCCGCGGCATATTGCGAACCTAGTCCGACCTTTTTCAACGCCATCGCAGGGGTGACACCCGTCGCGTAATAGAAGAAGTGAGTCCGAGCATCAAGATCGCGTACGCCGGGCTGGGAGAGGAACTGATAATCGCCGCCGATAAAGCAGGTGAACCACGCACTGTTTGGATAGAGATAAGTCCCGTCCTGGCGCGATCTGAAGGCAATGGTCCGCGCTGTCGCGTTACCCACGGCCGCGGCTTGAGTCAGGATCTTCTTCATCCGCTCGTCGGGTGCAAAGGGCTTTCCCTTCTCGATGCCAATCGAGGCGAGCTGCCCGAGAATTTCGGGGCTGTAGGCCTCGTTCGGCTCGTACTGCACAACGCTGTTCACTTCCTCGTAGTAGTGGAAGTCGTTCGAGTGAACGGTATTGAATGCCTTGCCGGAGACGTCGATAAATTTCATCTGGGGCGGATTGGCAGCGTCAGCCAGCCGATACACCTTGAAGTATTTTTTGGTGTTCTCCACTGCGTTCCGTGTACCGCTCTTGTCGAGGAAGCCACGCCAAAAAACGATATGGCCGTACGTGCCGGAGCGCAACACGATATAGCCCTCGGGAACATCGCCTGTGTAGCCCGGAGGCAGCAGCAGGAATTTTCCGCCCTTGTTCCGATCGGGGCCCACCCGGCCGAAATCGCCGACATACTGGAACCAGTGATCGTCGATTACGCCGAGTACATCTGGCGGAGTTTCCATGACCACAGGACCGTCTTTCGTGTCCAGCCACATCAGGTTGTAGATACTTTCGGTGTTCGGCGTGAGAAACAACGACTTCGAGTCCATCAGGTTCTGCATGATGAGCACGGTCTGGTTGTTGTCCGCGCCCTGGCTGGCGAAACCCAAACGGATAGTTTCCGCCGAAGCGCCTGGCATGGCGTTCAGGAACGCCTCGACGCCGCGCAGGTAATCGAGGTTGTCATAAACTTTCTGCGTCGTGGCGTCGTCTGGGAATCCGTCACGGAACTTCAGGAGGCCGAAGGGTGTTTCGACGGAATCTGGTGTCGTAATCGACGCCGGGATCGGCGTCGTCATTTTCATCGTCGGCGGAGTCTGTGCGTAAGCGGTGGCGGTGGCCACCGCTCCGGCAAGCGCTACCGTCAGGATTTTTTTCAGCAAAATCATGTTCAATCTCCGTGCTGGCGTTCAGCCAAGCTTTATTCTCAGCGGGTCGATTTCATAGGGTGGCGTCCGCCCCGGCGGACGCGTCAGGTTTAAACGGAGCTATCGCGAACGCGATGACGGCTTCAAGAATCGTCCCTAATCCTCCATTTCGGCGGGCCGATCTCCGGCCTATGGCTGTCATTGAGCGAATGACTCGTTCGCACGTCAGTCCTACTGCACCCGCTTCGCCGGCGGCGCCTTCCACTCGCCGTTCAACGCGAGCTCCTTCGGCCAGTAAAGGCGCAGATACATGGAGAACGGTCCTGCGGGTGCTGGCAACCAGTTGCTTTCTTTATCCTTGCCGGGAGAGTCCGCCTGGATATATAACGTCAGGCCACCGTCGCTATCGCGTTTGAGTTGCGGGAGCATCGGCGAATTGATGAGGTAGCGATTGATGGGGTTGTCCACCAGTAGACTCGCCGGGAGTTCATACATGGTCAGCGACCAGAATGCGTTAACGGGTGGCAGTTGGCCCGGTGCGAAGTGCAAGGTATATCGGTTGACACCGTTCAACTTTTGCTTGTCAGCATCGACGTAATAGATCGGATAGATCGCCTCTTGCTTTGAGTTGCCAAAAATACCGATGGTCCCGAGCATGCGGTTCAGATAGTTGCCATTCATGTATTGGCGCGTACCGAACAGATCACCCGACTTCAACTGCCCGCTACTGAGTTGGTTCACGCCGCCGGCAAACTCGGACCATGCGTCGGCCATACCCTGCTGGATCGCAGTCTTCATCTCCGGCGACAGCGTCCCCGGATCGAAGGTCTTCCCCGCGCCCACGCCTATCCTGGCAAATCGGGCCATGAGGTCCGTCTCTTTCGGGTTAGTGGGGCAGAACTGCAAGGCGAAGTTAAGAATATTGAAAAATTCCAGCGAGGTCTTCTGGTCCACCGGGCTAAGCGGCTTGATGAAATTAATCGCGGGGGGTGCCGCAGGCGGCTTCGTACCGAGGAATTGCGATAGCGCTTGAACCTTATAGCCGGCCTGAATCTGCTTCACATTGTCGAGATCGCCGGCATTGAACAACTGCGTCCGATAGACGAGGGTGAGCAGCTGCGTCTCCGAATGGACGACTTTCTTTATGCCCGGGGGTGTGGCGCCCTTCCAGTTTGGTCCGACGACAAGGTAGTTGCCGCCGTCGTTGCCGGTGGTGCGGGTGCCGAGATAGTCAATATTGAAGGTGTAGGCATCCGTGAACTGCACGCTGAAGTAGCGCTTCTTTTCCATTGGCGGCAAGGTCAGCACGATAGGCTCCGCGCGCAGGTCCAGACCCATCCAGGAGTACGGCGTGTCCGAGTTGGGCGTCTGAACCGCCTTGTCGGCTGGCGTAAAGACCCGCGGAATATTGGCGATGTGATTCCATGGTGCCTTGAACTCCGGACCATTGCTATCCACGAAATAGTCGTACTGGACGCGATAGTGATCCACCAACGGAAAGCCATAAACATAGGCATCCTTGGCGATAGTACGTGCCTCCGCGGGTGTCACGGACGGCTGCACCTGCGCCGTCGCGAACGCGGCTGGCGCAAACAGTACAACCGCACACACAATGCTTCTCAGGTGCGAAAAGGTCTTCATGATTGTCTCGACTTGTTATATGGTTCGCGTGACCCGCGGCATGCTTGGTCGCCCCGTTCTCACGGTTGCAGGTTCTGTGGTCCGCCGCGAACCACGCTCTCCATCTATAGGCTATGAAGCTGACGTGAATCCTGCCATTGGACCTTGGTCTCATGCGAGCACGTCCCAAATCGCCCGACCTGTCCCTCGCGGGCTCCCGGTCGGATAGCCATGGAGGCATGCTAGCGGCGCCGTTCTAGTTGTGCGCCCAGCCCTCGGCATAGAGCTGCTGTGCCAGCAAACCCACGCGGGCGGTGATGATGTGATTCTCCCCGTCTTCGATTAGAGCGGAACGCGCATCGCGGAACAGCTTTTCGATCGGGAATTCGCGTGAGGTACCCGCGCCGCCGAATAGCTGCAAGGCTTCGCTGGCAACCTTCAACGCCTCTTCGGTCACCGTCACCTTGGCCGACGCCGTCGCATAAGGATGGGTTAGCGGCGACTGGCGGGCATATGCCAGCGAGCGGCGTGCAACCGAACGGCCCAATTCAACCCGGCGCAACATGTCGCCCAGGCGGTAACGGGTCAGTTGATGGTCGATCAGGAGTTGTCCACCCTGCTTGCGTTCGTGACAGTACTCCAAAGCCATCTCGAAGGCTGCACGCGCCACGCCAGTAAACACCTGCGACATATGAGTACCCGCATACGACCAGGCGGATGACTGATTGCCGTAAAACTCATCCTCCAACGCCACCGCGAAACGGATCGGCACCCTGACATTGTCGAAATAGATTTCGCCTTGCGGCAGAGCGCGCTGCCCGATCTTGTCGAGCGGCTTGCCGCGTGAAATGCCGGGCAGGTCGAGCGGGATGATCACCGCGACGCCATGCGGGCGGCCATCGGCATCGAAAAAACCGTCGCCATAGTCGGCGGTCATATAGGCTAGCGCCACTTGCGCCACGACCCCGTTCGAGACCCATGCCGAGCACTGCCCGTTAATGACAATTTCATGCTGGTCGACCTTGGCGCAGAGACTGCCCCGGTTGCCGGATTGGCCGTGGGGCCAGTCGCGCTGCATGTCGTAGACCATGATGTCACTGCCCTTCGCGGGGTTGGTAATGACCCAACAGCCGATTTTGCCGGTACACAGATCGATCAATTCCTGCTTGCCGGTGGCCTGAGCCATTTGCAGGGGAAAGCCGGCAGCACCGATCGATACGGCGAGGCCCGCATCGCCCCAGCCCAGTTCCTCGCCGATCAACGACTCCAACCGAACCGCCACATGCGGGTCGCAGTGGGAGAACACCTGAGGATCCAGACCGAGCTTGGCCACTTCCTGGAACACCGACCAATATGGCGAGCCCGGCGCGCAGACATCGGCGGCACTCATCTTGTCTAGTTCCTGGCCGACCGGACGCAACACGTTCTTCGCGAAGTGATGAACGGCATCCTGAACTGCGGTTTCCTCTTCCGTAAGCGGCGTCTCGAAGCCGGTCAGGCCGACAGCGGGCAGCGTCAACTCCTGTTTTAGTTTCAACATGTCTCTCTCCTCTTTCTCGTTGATTGCCTGGTTCAATCGGGCACCACCTCTAGTTTGAGCCAGACTTCGCTTTGCACCTTTCATGAAAACAGGCAATATCTGTCAGAATCCGCTCATTCGAGGTGTTAGGCGAGGACGCTTGGCAGCGACGGGGCAACCGGAGTCGGTCAAAAATGAAGAACCGCCTTGAAACGCGTGAAGAATTGGGCCATGAGCCAATCGCCGAAGGGTGGATTGGCGGCCCCTCGCCTATCTACGTCGAGCGTTACGTGTTTCAGACCGGGCAGCGAAGCGTGTCAGGACTGAACGCTACCGTCTTCGTTGCGCACTTCGACGGCGCACACGTGCACGAGGGCTCCGCAGGACAGGCACGCACCATGAGCCTGCCCTTGCAGGCCTTGCTGATCCCACCGAATTGCGCCACCCATTGGCATTACGCCGGCGCGGTGGACTTTGCGATTTTTTACCTGCCCGGACAATCGAGCGGGATCGTTAAGCGCTTATGCTCGCTCGCGACCCGTCTTTCCAGACCGCAGTTGCTGGGCGATCCGTTGGTCGGTGCCGCTGCGGTGCATCTGTTGAACGAATTGCAGAAAGGTGATCGTGCCGACACCGGTTTCATGGAGCGGCTTGCTGGTGTCATGCTGGAGCAGGTTTATCGCACGCTCAGCATACCGGTGTCAGGTAACGTCAATACTGGACACACACATTTTTCGCGCTTGCAGGCCGTATTCAGCTACATTCGCGAGCACCTTGCGGAGGACCTGTCAGCCGAAGTGCTGGCAGATTGCGCCAAGGTCAGCCGCGCGCATTTTTGCCGGCTGTTTCAGGACGTGACGGGCGGGCCGCCACACCGATATGTGCTCGCGGCACGTCTGGACCAGGCGCGCACGATGCTTGCGGCGAGCAACCAGCCAATCGCGCGCATCGCCCAGGACTGCGGATTCAGTAGCCAAAGCCACCTCACGTCCAGCTTTCGCAAATTGCATGCGGTCACGCCGGCGCAGTTTCGCGTCCACCTGCGACGCGATCATGCGATTGATGTTCGGATATCGGCCGGCAGTGCGGATTGATGTTGTCGGGCGTCAAACGCGGATTGGGTCGCCCGCGAAGTTCACGTACTAACTACCCGGATATTCTCTGACGCATTTCCACTGCGGCTACCCGCAAAGCTCCACATTGACTCGCGTAAATACCTACCGGCTATCAGCAACGCGCTGCTTGCGCCATTCTCGCGGCGACATGCCATGCCAGCGTTTAAAAGCATGACTAAACGAACTCTGAGTCGTGTAGCCAAGCAGCCCGGCCACAACTGACATGCGCGCCGCCGGGTCAGCAAGATATTGCTCGGCCCCCGCCCGCCGTGCCGTTTCGACGATATCTTCGAACACCAGACGCTCCTGTTCGAGGCGTCGTTGCAGCGTGCGTACGCTCACGTAAAAATGGCCGGCCACTGTTTCCAGGGTGCACCGTCCCGTCGGCAGCAATTTGCGCACCATTAAATCGATCTGGTCTCGCAACGAATTGACAGCCGGGTCCGCAATCTTTTCGATATAGCCGCTGAGCAGATCCTTTAGCCCCGGATCATTATGCGACATTGGTCGCCGCAGGTCAGCGGCGAAGACATCGATGCCATATCCCGCTTGCCAGAACCGCACCGGGCAGCCAAAAAAATTCGTGTAGTGAGCCAACGGCAACAACGGCGCGTGTGGCAGCAGTATCGCCTTGGGTGAGGCCATGTCACTCGTTATCAACCTGAAAACACGCAAACCCACCGCCAGGGTCCACTGTTCGAACTGACGCGAAGGACCCGCGCGCAGGACCTTCAGTTGGTACGACATGTGTGGACCGGAGCGTTTACTCAGCAACTGCAATTCCAGCGCGGAATTAAGCAGGTTTAGATAGCGTGCAATCGCCTCGAGTGCTTCGCCTACCGTCGCGCAATGCAGCGCGACCAGCGCAATCGGTCCCAGCGCGTCGCGCCCTTGCGCGAATCCTGCGCGCAGGCCGAAGTCAGGACAGCTTAGGTCTGTCGCGCACGCTTCCAGCAATCTGACCAGCCGGTCGCCCGGCAACTGCACGTCCGCATCGCCCGTTAACCTCAGCGGCAACTGAAAGCGATCCGCGTAGGCATCGACGTCGCCGCCCAGTTTGGCGATGGTTTGGCTCAGGCCTTGCAGCACCCAGGCCCGGAAATAGGGATCACGCATCCTGGCATTAAATCACAAATATATGGCATGAAACAACAAAATTTCCGCGACCGTCTTCGCTAGCATACGAGTCATAACACCACCCCATTGGAGACGAAATGGCAAAGCATAGCGTTGTTGTCTATGGTGCAAGCGGCTATACCGGCATGCTCACCATGGACTGGTTGATCGACCAGAACATTCCTTTTACCGCCGTATCACGCAATGCCGCGCGCACGCTGGAAATGATGAAAGAGCGTGTGGTGCGCCTCGAATCGGCGAAGTACGAAATCATCGAGTGCGAGCACGACGTCGACAAACTGGTCGAGGTGTTCAAGGGCGCGAAAGTTGTATGCAACATGGTCGGGCCGTTCGTCAATTTCGGCCTGACAGCCGTGGAAGCCGCGCTCAAAGCCGGTTGCCACCACCTCGACACCACCGGTGAGCAAGCCTACATCATCGAAGCGCGCGAACGCTTCGGCGCGAGCTACGCGCAAGCGGGCCTGCTGCTGTCGCCCTCAGTCTCCTACATGTACACCGTGGGCGAAATCGCGGCCGAGCTGGCACTGGAAACGCCTGGCATCGATGCGCTGGAGACAGCCAGCCTGTCACGCGGCCCGATGCAAGGCTCCGGCGTGACGGTCGGCTCGACCGCATCGATTTTCGAGTTGTTCCGCAGCAAGCAGTTTCACCTGTGGGACAACCAGATGCTTGAGTGGCCGGTTGGCAGCTTCGAAGAAATCTGCGTACCTGAATTCCTGAAACCGGTGTTCTGCCTGCCGTGGGGCGGCACATCATTGCCGGTGTTTTATGAACGTGATCCGCGTGTCCGTCATTGCCGGTCGATGGTCGGCTTCTATGACAACCAGGCCATGCGCATGGCGCATGGCCTGAGCCGCAAGTGGGAAGAGGAATTCAAGCACCTGCCGCGCGAAGCGCAGGACGGCGTCATGGCGCAGTTCGTCGCGGCCACGACGCCCTCGATGCCGCCGCGCGAGCGCACCACGCTGAACCGCTCGGTCGATATCGCGATCGGCCGCGGTCAACTGGCCAGCGTGCGCGCCAGCGTCACTTCAATCACACCGTATATCGCGACCGGCGCGCTGCAAACCGCCGCCGTCATCAAGCTGCTGGACGGTGAAACGCGCAAGGTCGGGTTTGCTTCGGCATGCCAGGCGTTCGACCACCGTTACCTGCTCGGCTTCATGGAACAACGCGGGCTGGCGCGCGGCCACGTCATGCAGCTCTGAGCGACATCTGTTCGAGGAATGGAATGGCTATTATCGATTTTTTTGACCGCGGCTGGCTCAGTGCGCCGGATGCTGCGGCCTATATCCAGGACGAGCGGGCGTTCAGCTTTCGCGAGGTTGGCGAACTGTCGTGCCGCATTGCCCATGCACTAAGGGCCGCCGTCCTGGGCGAAGGCGCAAAAGGCGCTGTCTGGGCCAGCAACGACGTGCAGGCGTGGACCTGTACCCTTGGCCTGTGGCGCGCCAACATGGCCTGGATTCCGGTTAACGCACGCAATACCGGCGAAGAAAACCGGGCCTTGCTCGATGCCTTCGACTGCGATGTGGTGTTCTACCAGCAGGCCTATGCACCAGCTATTGAAGCCCTGCGCGGCGCATTGCCCAAGGTCCGCCTCTGGATCTGCATCGAGACCGAACTGAACGCGTGGTGCGCGGCACATCCGGCCACCCAGCCTGATGTCGAATACGGTCTGGACGACGTGGTCATGCTGTCGCCCACCGGCGGCACCACGGGTACGCCCAAGGGTGTGATGAACACCCATCGCAGCGTGCAGACCTTCGTGGCTCACTTCATGTTGGGTTGCCACTACGGCAACGGCGAGCGGCCGGTCAATCTGGCCGCCGCTCCGATGACGCACACGGCCGGCTTGCTGTCGCTACCCACCACCGCTCAAGGCGGCACGGTGGTCGTCGTGACGAAGCCGGACCCAGCCCTCATGCTTGCGGCCATCGCCCGTCACCGTGTCACCGAGTTCTTCCTGCCGCCGACCGTCATTTACCGCTTGCTGGAAGTACCCGGCATCGAGAAGCTGGACTTCAGTTCGCTCAGGTACTTCCTGTACGGCGCAGCACCGATGTCGGTCGAGAAGCTGAAAAAAGCCATTACGGTGTTCGGCCCGGTCATGGCGGGCGGCTACGGTCAGACCGAGGCGCCGGCATCCATCGCTCTGCTGCCGCCGGACCAGCATTTCGGTGCCGGCTCCCTCGCCAGTGATGAGCGCCTGTCGTCGGTGGGCCGTCCCAGCCCGCTGATCCGGGTCGAGATCATGGACGAACGGAACTGCATTCTCGCTCAAGGCGAGACCGGCGAAATCTGCGTGCGCGGCGATCTCGTGATGAAGGGCTACTACAAGGCGCCTGACAAGACGGCCGAAACCATCATCGACGGCTGGCTTCACACCGGCGACATCGGTCACCTGGATGCCGAAGGCTACCTGTATGTCACCGATCGCAAAAAGGACATGCTGATTACCGGCGGCTTCAATGTCTACCCAAGCGAAGTGGAACAGGTGATCTGGGCCCACCCGGCGGTGCAGGATTGTGCCGTGATCGGCGTGCCGGACCCGCAGTGGGGCGAAGCGGTCAAGGCGGTCGTCGAACTCAACCCGGGCCAAAGCGTGACGGCCGAAGAGTTGATCGCGCTTTGCAAGGAAAAGCTGGGCAGCGTCAAAGCGCCGAAGAGTGTGGAGTTCACCCAAGCCCTGCCGCGCAGCACGATCGGCAAGGTGCTCAAGAAAGACTTGCGGGCCCAGTACTGGGCCGCGGCTCAGCGACAAATCTGACCAAAACAAAATCGGAGACATTCATGGAATATCAGGACTTCACTACCCTGCGCGTGGCCGTTGTGGCCGGCGTCGCCCGCGTTACTTTCGACCACGGTCCCATCAATCTGATGGACATGGCAATGCTGGCCGATCTGGATCGCGCGGGCCGCATGCTCGAAGCGGATCCGGACGTCAAGGTCGTCATCCTGCAGAGCGCGAACCCGGACTTCTTCGTCGCCCACGGCGACGTGTCCGTGATCCCGCACCTGCCGGCTGAACCGACGCCGCGTGAGCAGAAACTCGGCGACGTTCACGCTATCGTGGACCGCTTCCGCACCATGCCGAAAGCGACCATCGCCAAGATCGAAGGCCGCTGCCGTGGTGGCGGCAGTGAACTGGCGCTCGCTTGCGACATGCGCTTTGCCGCTATCGGACGCGCCTTCCTGGGCCAGCCCGAGGTCGGGGTTGGCATCATCCCCGGCGCGGGTGGCTCGGCTCGCCTTCCGCGTCTTGTAGGCCGCGGCCGTGCCCTCGAAATCATCCTGGGCTGCGCTGACTTCAACGCAGAGACTGCGGAACGCTATGGCTGGGTCAATCGCGCCCTGCCCGCCACAGAGATCGATTACTTCGTGGGCGCGCTAGCAGCCCGTATCGCAGGCTTCCCTGCCGCTGCGCTGGCGCAGGCTAAAAAGATGGTGAATGCCACCGACCCCAAGATCGAAGACGATCTGGCATTGGAGGAGCGTCTGTTCATGCAATCGGCGCAGACCAGCGGTGCAAGAACGCGTATCGGCGCTGCGATGGGCGCGGGCATGCAGACCCGTGGCATGGAGATGTGCAACTTCACCCACGTCTGGGCACCGATGGCGGGGCTGGAATGAGCGCCCCGACCTTCCTCGGCAAGGTTGCCGTCGTAACGGGCGCCGGTTCCGGCATCGGGCGCGCGCTGGCCATCCAGCTTGCCTCGTGCGGCGCGCGGCTCGCCCTGTCGGACATTGATGAAGCCGCCCTGAGCACCACCATCGCCCAATGCGGCAGTGGGACTGAGGCCCGCGCCTACAAGCTCAATGTGGCCGACCGCGGGGCCGTGCTGGCCCATGCGGCCGAGGTCGAACGCGACTTCGGCGCGGTGCACTTCGTCTTCAACAATGCGGGCGCGACGTTGGTGGGCACCTTCGAACACTCGAGCCTCGAGGAAATCGAGTGGCAGCTGGGTATCAATCTCTGGGGAGTGATCCACGGCAGCAAGGCTTTTCTGCCGCTGATGCTGTCTCAGCGTGAAGGCTGCATCGTCAACATCTCCAGCATCTTCGGCCTGCTCGGCTACCCGACTCAAAGCGCCTACAACATCTCCAAGTTCGGCGTACGCGGCTTGACCGAATGCCTGTGGTCGGAGCTGAAGGACACCGGCGTGCGTGCGGTCTGCGTGCACCCGGGCGGCATCCGCACCAACATCGAACGGGCTGGCCGCCGCGTCAAGCTGGCCAACCAGCAGGAAGCGGAGTTCGCCGCAAAGGCCGCGAAGATGCTGGTGACGCCGCCGGAAGAGTGCGCGAAAGACATTCTGCGCGGCGTCGAGACCGGCAAGAAACGCATCCTGACCGGCTACCGTTCCCGCGCCATCCATTGGATCTCGCGCCTGTTACCGAACAGCTATCCCGCGCTGTTCAAATACCTGAGCTGAGGCGCGCTATGGAACAACTTTATATTGCCGGCATCGCCATGACGGTGTTCGGCCGTCACACGGCCCGCACGCTCGATGATCTGGCTCGCGAGGCGCTCGACGGCGCGCTGAAGGACGCAGGTTGCGACCGTGCCGACATCGGCGCGGCTTACTACGCCGGCATGACCAACGGCCCGCTGCAAGGCCAGCTTACGATTCCCGGCCAGGTGGTGTTTTCCAGGATCGGCATTGAGGGCATCCCCGTCTTCAATGTGGAAAATGCCTGCGCCTCAGGCAGCACCGCCATGCATCTGGCGCTGCAAAGCCTGCGTGCCGGCGCCTGCGACGTGGCGCTGGCGCTCGGCGCGGAGAAGATGAACATCCCCGAGAAAGCCAAGGCTTTCGCGCTGTTCGAAGCGGGCTGGGATGTCTCGCGTGCTGAGGAAAATTTTCAGACGCTGATGACCATGGGCGCCGGCATCACGCCGCCGCCGGGCAGCGAGTCGGACAAGCCGTACAGCCGTTTCATGGCCATCTACGCCGCACTGTGCCGCCACCACATGCACACCTACGGTACCACCCAACGGCAGATCGCCGCTGTGTCGGCCAAGAATCACGCGCATTCGGTGCATAACCCGTATTCGCAGTTCCGCCAGTCCTTCACGATCGATGACGTTCTGGCCGCGCCGCCGATCACTTACCCGATCACGCTGCCGATGTGCGCTCCGCTATCGGACGGCGCGGCGGCTGCGATTATCTGCACCGAAGCAGGTTTGCGACGCATTGGCGCTGACCGGAACCGTTGCATCAAGGTAGCGGCGAGCGTGGTGCGCAGCTTCACGCATCGCCCGCTCGACCGGCCGGATCTGAACATCGGCAGGCTGGCGGCAAACCAGGCGTATGAGATGGCCGCGCTCGGTCCGCAGGACATGCACGTGGCGGAATTGCACGACGCCTCGGCCATTGGCGAAATCATCCAGGCCGAAAACCTCGGCCTCGCCGAATTAGGCCAAGGCGGTCCCTGCGCCGAACGCGGCGACTTCACGCTCGGCGGACGGATTCCTATCAATGCATCGGGCGGCCTCGAGTCGAAGGGGCATCCTTTGGGCGCCACCGGAATCGGTCAGCTTTACGAGCTGGTTACGCAGTTGCGCGGCGAAGCGGGAGCACGCCAGGTGGAAGGCGCACGCCATGCAATCCAGGAAAACGGCGGCGGCCTGCAAGGCGTGGAAGAAGCCGCGCTGGCAGTCCACATCCTTAGCAAATAAGAAAGGCAAATCATGCAACTCAAACATGCGCGCCTGCTGTTCTACGTCGCGGCCGTATTCAATTTCGCTGCTGTGGCACTGCTGCACCCGGCGTCGGGAATGGCCACCATTCTGCGACTCAGTCCCGCTCCCGGTGCGGGTGTCTTCGACCAGGTCGCGCTGCTAGCGATCTTTGCGTTTGGTGTCGGCTACTGGCTGGTGGCGCGCAATCCCGACGGCAACCGCGATCTGGTCAAGGTTGCCCTAGGCGCGAAACTGGGGGTCGTAGCCATTATCGTCATGCACTTCCTGTCAGGGTCAGCCAACCTGAATCTGGTCGTGCTGGTATCCGGCGATCTGCTGTTCTCGCTCGCTTTCATTTACTTCCTTAAGGCCCGCGCCCCCCACGCGGTGCGTGCGTAGTAGCTCACGCAGGTCACGCAGCGCCGCGCAAAGTCGGCGCGCATCGCTGCACCTGATAACAGCCTGACTTTCCAGAGACAACTCAAGCGCTGTGAGATATGTCGCGCTTCCGCGCGCGTCATATCACTGAAGTGACTTGAACAAGACATTAAACGAGGAGACGGAAATGAAGTTGAAATGGTCAACCGCTGTCGTGCTGGCTGCATTCGCCGGTGGCGCTTATGCGCAATCGTCGGTTACGTTGTATGGCGTCATCGACAGTGGCCTGCTCTATCAAAGCACGAACGCGGCATCGTTCAGCCCCGCTGCAAAAAACCTCGGCTCGGTTTTCCGCTACAAGGATGGCGGTATCTACGCAAGTTTCTGGGGCATGAAGGGCACGGAGGATATTGGCGGGGGGTACGCCGTCAACTTCAAACTGCAGGGTGTGTTCGACAGCGGCACTGGAAAATTCGGGCTTTCCGATACGGCCGGCGTGCCGGCACTGTTCAACCAGTGGGCCACGGTCGGAGTGTCCGGCCCCTTCGGCACGATCAACATGGGGCGGCAGATCGTTCCTATGGCGTTTGCCATGGAAGAGACCGACGTTCGCTCGGCCCAGTATTTCGGCAGCATCCTGACTGCGTGGCTTGGCATGAACACCGCCGCCGGATGGCCGGGCACCAGCACTAACGGACCCATCGGTGCGTTGTATGACAGCAATGCGATCGTCTACAAGTCACCGAAATTCGCCGGCGTAAGCGCTGAACTGGAATATGCGCCGGGCGGCGTAGCTGGGAGCATCCAGGGTGGCACACGCGAGTCGGCAGTTCTGAAGTATTCGAATTACGGTCTGAATCTGGCGGCGGCGTATTACAACGGCCATGACACCAATCCCGGCCCGACCACCATACCTAGCGGGGTCAACAACAACCGCTTCTGGTACCTGGGTGCGATGTACACGATCAAGGGCTTCTCGATCTCCACTTCGTACAGCAACGGCAAGAATCCCACGCACACGAATCTGGCCGCCCTCGACCTGGTTTCGCTCGGCCTCGGCTATCGCTTCGCGCCAGACTTTCAGGTGACAAGCGGGATCTACTATCTGCACGACCGGAACAATTCCGCCAACAAAGCCACCGAGTTCGCGATCGGCGCCGAGTACAGCCTTTCCAAGACCACCCTGCTTTATGCGCAAGTGGGGCACGTCAACAATAAGGGTGATATGACGATGTCCATCGACTATGGCGCGCCAGTGGCGCCGGGCATGGGCACGACGGCAGCCAATATCGGCATACGCCACTCGTTCTGATCCGGCGCATGGTATCGGCCGGGAGCGAGGGGATGCGATAGGCCTCAAAGGTAACGTCGGTTCGACATAGGACCGATTCGCTAACTGCAGATTGCAAACAGAGGGCGAACGCGAGGTGCGGCAGCAATGACGCACCTCGTCAGACCTTCGCGAGAGGCAGAGAGTCGTGAGTCCGGCTATTCAAATGATGGATGGCATTTCGGCAAGCCCTGACCAGATTTCCTGGATCACCGTCATGATCGAAAGTTTAGCGTTCCGGACCAATATTCTCGACCTAAACGCATCCATGGAGGCGGCACGGAAGGGTGAGCAGGGACGCGGCTTCGGGGTGGTGGCGAACGAGTTG
>FTBI01001228.1_pt1 | contig 22431 bp, 22 predicted proteins | sample 1639171 | NCBI WGS metagenome assembly FTBI01 (sample SAMEA3914812, study PRJEB12502) | metagenome | biome: forest; material: soil | place: Canada | collected 2011-07-07 | depth 0.1 m | reverse complement strand
GAGGATATGCCGCTCGTCGCGCTGACGCACGAGCACGTTCGCCCAGACACACCGGCGTGGACGTTCAATGAAGCGAAAGAGCGACTGGCTGCGGGCATGCTCGACTGGACCATGTCTGAAGAAAAGTTGCAGTTCATGGCTGCTATCGACAAAGCGGCGACCGGAAGCGGGAAACCTAAGCAAAAAAGGCGCAGCAAGCGGGAGGAAAACAAGGAGACCGCTCGCCTCGCGAAAGAAACCTCGGCTATCCAGCGGACCATTAACCGGCCGCTTTCTAATGCTGCCCCCTTCGGCCCCGCCCCTTTGACGAACCCGTCGCTGCGGTCGGAGGACGCCAAGGCCCACGACATCGCCTATGACGACCTGCCGTTGATGAACATCGTGAATCGTAAAACTGGAGAAAAACTGCTGTGACACCTGCCCAAGAACTGCGCAAAGCCATCGAGGGCTGCGAGCTTCCACATCCCATGTTCAACGAGCATCTCGAGGCTCTCAAGCGGCGCATCGACGACACACTCGTTGGATTCGCACCGAAAATCGTCCCTGTCCCCGGCCCCAGTGCCGTCGGCAAATCGACGCTCATCAACAAGCTCAGGCGCGACTACCCAGAAACCCGCATCGAAGGTCGACGTCAAGTGCCGGTGCTCATCGTCCAAGTGCCTCAATCGGCCACCTCTAAGCGACTGCCCAAAAGCGTATTGCACGCACTGGGCATTCAGGTGCCCAGCACCATGACGGAGGGCACGATGTCCGAGTTGATGAAACGACAGCTCGGCCTCGCAGGCACGCGCGTCGCGATTTTCGACGAAACCTCTCACCTGGTGGATGAAGGGGCACGTGTTCCTCCGCGTGCGGCAAGCGATTGGTTCAAGAGCCTGTCGGACGCGCTTGATATGACGCTCATCTTGTTCGGCATTCCGCGCCTCGAGAGACTCTTCGCTGCCAACGAACAACTGCGTAACCGTGCCTGTCCCGCGCACAATTTTCGGCCCTATGACGCAAGCGACCCAGCGCACTGGACCGCGTATGCCGCGTGCGTGCAGAACTATGCGCACCTGTTCGCTGCAGCGGGGTACCCCTTTAGCGTCGCCATTCGTACGGTCACCGAACAGAGCTACCTGCTCACTGGTGGTTTGATTGGCGTGCTCGCCCACCTGATGCGTGAGCTGGCGAGCCTGATGGCCGACGAACCTCCGCGCCCCATCACCTATGAGGACTGCTGCGCCGCCGCTGCAAGCGTCAACCATGCGGGTTCACCCCACATTTTGGCCTTCGAAGACCCCTGCATCGACGATGCCATCGTAGAGTCTGCAGCGCTGAAGCAGGCCTACGCTTACGTGCTCACCAACAATCGGGCGTCTGTACCCGTTCGCAAAAAATCAGGAGCCGCTCGATGAGCCTCGTACTTACTTTCGCGCCCAAGGACGACGAATCCGGCATGGGCTATTACCGACGACTTGCAGCGGACAATGCGCTTTTCAAATGGCGCGACCTTGCAACCACAGCTGGCGTCGAGCGCACCCGCCAAGCGTTGCTCACTCGCACTGACGAGGTAGCGTGCAACCTCGGGCTCGAGACGGCTTGGACCGAATTTGCGGAACGGCAAGAAGCCGTCCGCCGAGGCTGGAGTCGTCTGCATCGCGCGGAATCGGACGCGGTGTGTCCCGCGTGCCTGGCCGCGTCGCCGTATTTGCGACAACACTGGGAGCACGCATATGTCACGGCGTGTCCTGAACACCATATCCTGCTTGTGGACCGGTGTGATGCTTGCGGAAGTCACCTGTCGCCCGAGCGGCTCGAACTCGGGAGCTGCGCGTGCGGGCAAGACCTCAGCAGCATGCCCCATGTGCCGGCAACACGCGCGCAGCAGTGGCTGTCGACACTCATCGCAAACAACGGACAACACACGGGCAACATGAAACCGGCTGTTCGCGGCGTGGACACTGCCTTGCTGGTGAAGGTCGTACGCACGTTGTGCCTTCACCCCGCTGCGACGCGCACCGGAATACCGCGTAGCGCTGCACAACCGAAGTCCGTGGGCGATGCCATCGAATTTCTCGCGCCGCTCGAATCCTTGCTCTCCGAGTGGCCCGCCGGATTTCGGAGCCACGTCGAGCGGCGCATCACCGCAGGTCGGAAAGACGCACGAACGCTGAACACGTTGCTGGGCGAGTGGTACATCACCCTGCGCAAGGTCTGCCAAGGAACGGCACTCGAGCCGCTGCTTCAAATCATCATCGATGTCGCGGCCCAAAAATCGGACTGCGTCCTGGGTCTGGATTCGGCGAAATCGATAGCGGAAGACTTGACCGGTTATGTACGAGCGCCGGTCGCCGCCCGGTCCATGGGCGTTAGCGTTTCGCGTCTGCATGACGCCTTCGTCGACGGCGAGTGCGAGCACCGGACCCGGCGCACAGGAACACGCGGTCAGGTGTTCCAGATTCCGAGTTCGGAGGTCCAGCGCATCCAGCGCCAGCGCGCCGATTGGATTTCCGATACCGATGCGTGTGAGTTGGCGACCGTTCCACCTGCCGTGCTCGAACGCATGAAGGCCGCTGGTGTAATCGAATCTGATGTGCGCTGGCGCGAAGACTTGCTGAAAGGTGGTCCTGTCAATCGACAGTCCATTCTCGCCTTGCATGAACGCGTGCAGGTATACGCTCGACCCGTTTCGGCGGCCGATGACGCGACGCTCACGTGGGCAGGGTTCACTAGCCGCCGTATGGGCGACCGGCGTGCGATTGAGTCGCTCATGGAAGCCGTCGCCAACGGCGACGTGAAGGCTGTTACGCACGCGCCGACTCTCGGCGGCATGTCGTTCTTGAGGGCCGATGTCTCACAGTACTTCGGCACGCCGCTGCTCGAAGCCGGCATGTCGATTCAGCAGCTCGCCAAGGCAACAGGATGGAAGTGGGAATCGATTTCCCACTGGGTCGAAGAAGGGCTACTGAAGTCGGAATCCGTTCAACGACGCGGTCAGCCCTGTCGCGTCGTGCTGCCTCATCAGTTGCTCGAGTTCCGCCAAGCCTATGTTCCGCTTGCGGACCTAGCCCGAGCGATGGGGACGAAGTCGTCAGCGCTCTCGCGGCTGCTGCCCCGGGTCGAGTTGGTCGGCGCAAAACAGCTTCCAGATGGTGCCATGCGCGGTGGCTTGATTCGCATCGGCGACCTCGGGCGGTTGGCTATTCTCGGCGCGCGCGCCGGGCACGACCTGTTCGTACCCGCTTCGGTATCGTGAGAAGTTGAAAGCTGCCAAGTTGAGACACGTACAAATAGATGCGTACGGAGCGCTGGCAATCGGGAAACTCTATTTGCACGTCAAACACCGACAGGGCTCACCACGGCGATTCAATCCCGACACCGCTGTTTTTTGCCGAGCTCGACGCGGAAGACGAAGTTTCCACGTGGAAACCGCGCGAGGACAACGCCGAGTCCAACAACGACAAAGCGGCGAGTCAGTACAGCTCTGCTGGCGAAGAATGCCCTTCCACGGGCATCCGCGAACAAGAGCGCTTGGCCTCTCCACCCGACGTTGAAGCACTCGAGTGACACGACAAGGCTACTTCGCACGTGTCAGGTTGCTCGGCCCAGAGGACAGGACCACAACGCGAAGCTCACGCAAAACGACGTCTCGACATCCGGGTTTCGGCTCATTGGCTGGACCGGGACATAGGACCTCATAGCGTTCATCTCCCCTAAATCCAACCTCGTGGGCCCACGACTCGACTCGCACGTCTACCTGCCGAACCTCGTCCGCTTCGTCGAGGTCACCGTACTCGTCGAGCCAGAGAACCGTTGCATCAGAGTCCGCTCCTCGGAGTTGCTCAACCAGCTCGCGAACTTTCATGGTCTCTCCATCCTCGACTGTGCGGCGCCAGTCGTTGCGCATCAGCCTACGGCGCGCGCCGAGTTCAAGGTCTGAGTGGTAGGTCAAAAAATCGGACGTGCGTCGCACGCTGGTTCTGATTTGTGGGCGCCTCGTTCGCTTCAAGCGTCGACGGAAGTATTTGGCGGTGAGCTTCGCGACCACGCGTGCAGGAACGGTGCAGCGCACGTACGTTTGCACGACATTTTCGCGGCTGGGCGACGTAGCGAGCCGTCTTCGCACGAAACTTCGCGGCATCGCGCCGACCGCCCCTGTCCTCGCTCCCGGTTCGAGTCGCATATACATCTCGCCTTTGGGCACCGATATCAACATAGACCCGGGATTGCCAGAAGCAAAGCACGAGCGTGAAGCGTCCCGGATGATTGCTCGCAAAAGACTTTCATTCGATTTGCGCGAACGCGGGATTGCTGCCCGAGTTCGGGTGACGGAAAAACTGAATCGCCGGTGTTTCGATGAATCACCTTCGCAGCCGGAAAAATCGTGCAGTCCCTACACACATTTCGGAGACGAATGATTCACATGCCCGGGTAAGTCAGAATATTGCGCCGCATCAATCTTGGTAAGCTCATGAAAGCGCCGCCAGGACATGTTTGGAAATGTTTTGACAGCGCGCGTCTCGGGAGGCGGAATATGGTGCACGATGCCGAAATTGCAGCAACCTTAATGAACCGCTGGGGCACGGCCGGCAATACCAGGGGTAAAGCACTCGAACTGCTCAAAGAGGGCCGGCTGCATTTCTCAGTTGAGCGTGGATTTCTGACGGACTCCGCCGCGCATCTCGGACGCCGGGTCGAATTCGAATGTCTTCTCTTCGAAGATGGCTCGCGGGTGCTGCGGCTCGTGGATGCCGGCTCGGCACGTGGCCTGACTTCTTGGTCGAGTGTCGGACCGGCAACTGATGCTTTGAACTCAATCAATGCAGCGGGTACCCGAACGAACTATGACAGACCTCACACTGACGGCCCCCATCTACTCTGCGACTGAAGGCGTGCTGTTTTCCGCGTACGGTCTCGGCAGTGGATACATCGCCTGCGCACTCTCATTCGAAGCTGGGTGCGAAAAACTGGGCGCAGCCCGTCAAGGCAGCGAACCAATGCTGCTCGCGTTCAAACTCAACCAACCCCGCATCACTCACGCAATCGCAAACAAACCGATGCCTGAAGACGGGCAGAGGATTGTTTTGGAAGCCCGCGATTTTGCGTGAATGACAGCGCGGGCACACTCTCGCGTGGACCTTTGCCCACAGTCACCTGTGGACAACCGCTGTATGGCTATGGGTATTCGCTGTATCGAAATCCTGGATAACCTTCGGGCATTCAGACGCGCTCAAACGTTGTTCTGACTTCCCAGGGCGTTTCCGCACAGCTATAAGCGACCTATTCATTTCGTAAGGCCTTGAGACACCAGCAATTATCCTGGTTGTCCACAGCAAAGGCGCTTACCTACTATCTATTACTACATATACACGTTAACTAACTTGTATAACGTTAACAAATCACAGAGGCACTGCAGCCGCGATTGCAGCGGCCACGCAACTCCCCTATAGTCGGCGCAAACGTAACTATTCCCGGTTCAGCTTGAGAGGTTGTCGGCATGCTTCATGTTCGACAACTCCACCTTTGTAGCAGGGCTGCTCCTCGGTCTGGGCCTGTTCACCTCTGTCGGTCCGAAGGACGCATTCGTCATTCGGCGCTCCGTAACAGGTCAGCATCTAATCCTCGTCGTCCTCGTGTGTGCTGGCAGTGATGCGCTGCTAATCGCTCTGGGCACTGGCGGGCTCGCCGCGCTTCTGACTCGCACCCCCATCGTATTGGCCGTTTCCTTGTGGGGTGGCGTCGCCTATCTCCTCGGTCATGGGCTTCTCGCCTTGCGCGCCGCAATAGGCGGGGTACAGAAATCCGACGATTCCGAAAGCACGCCTGGAAATTCGTTCCGCCGAACGCTCTTCGCCACCGTTGCCGTATCGCTTTTGAACCCATACGCCTGGGTCGACACGGTGCTCGTCTTCGGCGCAATCAACGCAAGCAAGTCTGCCGATGCGCGCTGGCCGTTCGCGCTCGGCGCCGTCGCCGCGTCTTTCGCGTGGTTCACTATCCTCACGTACGGCTCGTACGCTTTTCGCGGGCTATTTTCGCGCGGCGTAGCGTGGAGAATGCTCGACGGATTCGTAGCCGTGATGATGCTGGGCATCGCAGCACAGTTGGCTGTGAATCACCTTTGATTTCGCATGACTCGAACGGGTTCGTCGTGCGCGCTCATTTGGGCTATTCGCCGTCTGTTAGGCCGTCGCGCTGAACTGCTGCTGTTCGAGGGAGATGGTCGCGATGATGGACTCGAATTCGACCAGCAAATCTGGATGGTGTTGCGCCACATACAGCTGAGCCGACTCGTTTTCGAGCAGTTTGGCCAGATACCCCTTCGCCAACACCAGATTTAGTACGTCTTGGCCGTAGTTCTGCTCGACGAGCTTGTACTGCCCCTGCAGATTGCTCATCTCCCGTTCCATCTTCGCCATTTGCTCGGGGCTCACGCCCGTCAGCTTGCGCGGCTTTTTTCCTTCCACGAGACGCTGCGCGGGCGTGGCCACCAACAGCGCCTCGGCGTACGCGACGGATACGTTGTTTGCTGCCGCCATCAACTCAACGCACTCGACCTGTCGGGTCGGCTTCATTTTGCGAAGGGCGCGAGCGAGCTCCGGCGAAAACTGACGGTCGCCGAGCAGCTCAGCGCTTCCGGGCAAATGCCATCGAGCAGCGACATCCTTTTGAGCACCTGCGAAACGTCGACCGCGAGCGCCCTCGCCAACCGGTCCGGCGATACGCCTCGCTCAATTACGCGCCGAATCATGTAGTGCTCTTGGATGGTCGAGAGCCGATTGACCCGGTTGTTGTAGGTGTAACTCTCGTCGTCGGTCGCAACGAGGCAGGCAGCGTGCTCATGTCCGAGCTCCTGAATGGCAAGCAATCGCAGATGGCCATCGAGGAGAACATGTCGCCCGGAGGCTCTATCTGCCGGCATCACCGAAAGCGGCTCGATAAGCCCCACCTCTTCGATGGAGCTCCTGATTTGTTTGAATTTGCGCGATTCGACCACCAGCTCCGGGATTCGGCGCGAAGGCAGGACGCTGCCGACCGGTACGAGCAGCGGTTCAGGGATGAATCCAAGCGTGATGCCAGTCATGTGATGCTCCCGCTCGACCAGACGCGCTCCGCGAGGTATTTCGGCAGACTGGCTAATCCCTCCGCTCGCAGCAGGTTAACGAAGTTCTCATCAGCGAACAATTGCCGCAATGCGCCGACAACGAATAACAAACGCTGCTGCGTAAATTCCGCTTTTCTCACCATCGATTTCTGTCGCTCGACCTCGCGCTCGTAGGTGCGCACGAGGCTCGAGGTCGTCACGGCAGCCGCCTTGTTGGACATGTTGTGCGCCGTGCTTCGCCCGAGCGCCTTTCTGCGCTCGATGACGCGGCGGGCGTCCATCAGCTGCTTGCCCCGTAACTTGCCAGACTCATAGGCCTCTTGAAGCGCAGCCTGGATTTCCGCGTCGTCATCGCCGGCACCGACAATCATCAGTGCCGCGTTTAGCGGGACAAGACCTTTCTCGACCGCCACTACGAGCCGCTCCTCGCCCTGATGCAGCAGCGTGAGAATGCCGTGAACATAGGCCGACGAAAGTCCCGTCTTCTCGGCTATAACCTTCGGAGAATAGCCCTGCTCCTGCAACTGCCGAATGCCCGCGAGCCGCTCGAGCGGCCGACACTGCCTGCGCGCGATGTTTTCGGTCAGGCTCATCACGAAAGCATCTTCGTCGCTTACCGTCACAACCAGCGCGGGAATCGTCGCCTCCCCGAGCGAGCGAAAAGCCTTCAATCGCCCCTCGCCACAGACCAGCAGGAATTTCTCTGTACCTCCGGCGGTGGCTCGCGGTGTGACCACGATGGGCTTTTTGAGCCCGATGGCTTTGATGTTGTCGACAATTTCGCTGAAGACCCGGCCGTTGCGCTCGCGCGGATTAATGACCTCAATCCGGTCGAGCGGCACCATCCGAAATTCGCCGAGTTGCTCGCGCGCGTTCACGCGACTCTCCTCAGGCGGGCGCGCTCGGCCATGCCGTAGAGGTAGTCGAGCGTGTCGAATCGATAGCTCTCGAACTCAATCGGGTTTTGGTCGGCGAGGTGAATACGAGGTTGGCCGAAGTCCAGGCGTGGCAACAGGTAGTAATCCAACGTCGACGTGTTCGTTTGGTCCAACCGCACTGCGACCGTGACGTCTGGCAGCAGGCTCGTGTCGAAACGTACCTTCCAATGACTGCGGCCATTGTCGTGAGCCTGGCAGCGCGAGAGCACGATGCAGGCGGTGAACTCGTCGTTGACCGTGAGCAGGTCGGTCGCGGCGTCGCGCATCACCGTGCCGCCCAAGTCCGCAATCTTCTTCTCCGTTTGCGAGATGATTTCCGGGTGGAGTTGGCGCAGGAAGCGGTTGGTCTCGATGTATCGATAGTCTCGGCCGGGCGTGAAGCCCACGGTTTGGTAAGCGCGAATCAGGCTGCCGAAGCGATAGACATAGACGGAGGTCGAGGGCATGCCGTCGGTTTCATCAATCACGACGCCGGACAAGAATCCACGACTGCGGTACAGATTGCGCAGGCGGTCGATGAGCTCCTCGTTCGAGTAGTGGCGGGCTCTGGCTCTCATGATGCCCTGTGCGGTGTAGAAGGCCTCGCTCGGCACAATCGCCTGGAAAGCGCCTTCCTTGCGAATCCACATTTCTGGCGTGTTGATGACTCGAACTTTTTTCAGTTTGAACGAGACCCGGTTATATACGTTGTTGCCGATGTACTTTTCGTTGGTCAGGACTTCCCGGACGGTGGCCCGCGTCCATTCGCGGTCGAGGTCAGTGCGCACGTGCATGCCGTTCAGGCGCGTCGCGATTTCGTATTCGTCGAGCGACTCCTCGATGAACCAGTCATAGATGAGGTTCACGGTACGCACTTCGCTTTCCGGCCCTGGCATAAGGACCACCCGGTCCGTCTGCAGGCTCTTGCGTTCCCCACGGTTCAGCTCTGACTTCATGAGTCCGTGCTCATCGACCAAGACGCGGCGCAGTCCGTAACCGGCTGGACCACCTTGCCGAAAGCCCATCTCAATCAATCGGCATTGGCCGGCGAACACCTTCGCGGACAACTCTCGACTGTACTCGCCAGCCATCGCCCGTTTGACGCCTTTGACGATGGTCGAGACCGGCGACCCATCGTTTTCGAACTGCTCGGCGCAGTAAGCGACCTGAATCCCAGCCCGGCGGCAGATGTACTCGTAGTACGCGCTCTCGTCGGCGTCCTGGAATCGTCCCCATCGACTCACGTCATAGACGAGAATGACGCTGAAATCGGCGTTTCCATTTGCTACATCGGAGATGAGTTGTTGAAGAGCGAGGCGACCGTCAATGCGAAGGCCGCTTTTCCCCTCGTCGGCGTATGTGCGGACGATTTCGAGTCCCCGGTGCGCCGCGTACTCTCGAATTCGGTCGCGCTGATTCTCGGTCGAATATTGTTGGTGTTCAGTGGACATACGCACGTACTCGGCCGCTCGTCCGACCTGTGGCGCGGCCACGACTACCGCTTCTGCGCTATTGGATGACATAGTCCGCTCCCCAACTCAGACACCGACACGCGAGAGGCACCACGCGCGAGGGAGCGATAAACGCAAACGCCGCGATTTCACACTTCGGTGGCGGCGCTCGAAAGCGAACGGTGACATAGCAAAGGTAGCAGGCCCGAAGCTGAGGCGTATCAAGTCATCTCTTTGCAATCAGGCGTGTAACCTCGCCGGCGCGGACAGCACGGCGATGTGCACGGTCCACGCATCCATATTTGCAACGTCCGCGCCATGCGCGTCGCGCAAGACGTAGAAGCCGGTGCTCAGTGGCTGCGGGAATGCCGTCACATCCATGTTTGCAATCGGCTGGAAACCGCGACGTGCATTGCGCGCTCGCTGCATGCAGCGATTGCGCTCTTCGTACGCGGGATGGGCAGCTCGATATTCGCGCCAGTAGCCAGAATGGCTCGCGCGCCATTTTGTCTGGGCGCGGACCTGGTTGTCGCGATAGTCCTCGTCGATTTGAAGCCGATGGGTTTGCCAATCACGCCGTCGAGCGCGCTGGCAATCGGGCGACGAGCAATAACGTTGGCGGGGAACATGCTGCAGCGGCACGAACGCATTGCCGCAGGCGAGACAGAGGCGGGTCGATTTCATGATGCCCTCGGGTCGGAATGCCACGGCGGGCGCGCACACGTCGAATCGCGCGTAGTCGCCGGCCGTGCACGACTAGAGGGGATTTTCCGGAATCTAGAAGGCTGTCGCCAGTTCTCGTGCCCCAAACCAGGTTTCGATGTTCGGGTTGATGGGCGACGGTGATGGGCGTGACCCGCCTCACCAGAGGGCTGAGTTACTCGCGCCAGCATCGCGAATCACCCAATCTCAAACCAAACCCGCCTTGTCGTCTCACGGGTTGATGGCGCCGACCGCAAACGCCCGCCCAAGGCCCCTGTTAATCTCTGGTTTTGACGCCTGCTACAGGTGGTGTAGATAAACGCATCACCTGAGAAATACGGGCCCATAAGTTGAGAAACTTATGGGCCTTTTCTATTGGTGGCGTGGATGGCTCGAATGGGTGCGAGAGTTCGCCGCGTTGCCCACAGGCGCTTGTGGACAATCGCTGTATGACTATGGGCATTGACTGTAGCGAAATTCTGGACAACCTTCGCGCATCGAAATGTGCAGGTAAGTTGTTCTGCCTTCCCCCGGCTTGTTCATGCGTCCATAAGCAAACTATTCGTTTCGTAAGCCCATGAAGCGATTGCGATAGTCAGGGTTGTCCACAGAAACGGCGCTCGCCTACTATCTACTACTACGTATACATATTGGATACGTTCTATAAGAAGGGAAAGCGCGTTGGGGCAAAGAAGTTCAGCGGTTCGCCCGTGCTGCGTCTTAGCCCAGCAATGCGATCGGGTCGTCTATTCACAGAGAAGGATGCGCTGAACCTCGTCATAACCGGTCTGCGTATTCATCATCGCGAGCGGGCTTTCACCGTCGAGTTCCGCATGCGGGGCTTGCATCCATCGCGCAGCGACATCACGGCTTTCAAAGAGATCGGCCGCGTGCGCATGAACTCGAAGCACGCGCGAGATGCGATCGGAAACGGTAGTCCTCAGGCGATCACCAGCGGATCCCTTCCGCGTCACGGTGCTCGACGGAAGGCCTAGGGAAGTGAGCAGGGACTGACCGCTTTTCATCAACACCAAGGGTGCATGAACGGTGGCTTCAGCCTCCGATTCAGCGTTGACGTTATCGGTCGTTTGTCGATCCCCGGATAGTCACACTGTCAGCTTCGCAACGATCTCGCCGGTCGACACAATGGCATTCGCGTAAGCCGGCATGTTGAACTGCAGCGAGGCGTCCATCTCGGCGTGACCGAAACTGCCTATTGCGTCTTTCACCAGCGTGACTTCGTAGCCAAGCTCGGCGGCAAAGCGCACTGTCGACTCGATGCACGTGTTGGCACGCATGCCGATCACGATGACCTTGCGCACGCCATGCTTCTTGAGCTGGAGGTCCAGATCCGTGTTGGCGAATCCGCTCGAGAGCCAATGTTCGTGCGCAACGACCTCACCGGGACGCGGCTCGAAATCAGGGTGAAAACTCCCACCCCACGTCCCATCGGCAAAGGCGCGGCCCTTGTCGGCGGCGACTCCAATGGGCGGTGTCGTCTTCCAATGATTGTGTAGATCACCTTCTCGCCACCGATGGTGCGGGGCGATGAACACCTGCAAACCGGCGGCGCGGGCCGCGGCGAGCACCTGCCGCATATGTTCAACGACATCGTTCGCTTCCAGTGTGGAGCGGCTGAGTTCGTAGAGCTTGCCTCCCTCCGACAGGAAATCGTTGTAGGGATCGACGATCAGCAGCCCCGTCAGATCACGCTCGTAAGTCAGTTCGGGTTTCGACTGGTTCGCCATATTGCATGCCCCATCGGTTCGTTTCCGGTGTTGCTACAATATTTGAAGTCACTTTATTTGTAAAGGCCGTTTGGGTGACCTCCGTCGAGTGGCGATTTTGGCGCGCAGGTCGGACGGGTTCACAATGCGGGTTCAGTAAGGGACCACGATGAAACAAGAGACGACTGGCGAGACACTTTGCCCCCTCGCTCGAGCAGCCGCGATCATTGCGGATCGCTGGACGATCCTGATCTTGCGCGAGCTGAGGATGGGGAATGATCGCTTCGACGGCATTCAGGCACAGACTGGCATGTCGCCCAACCTGCTGACGCAACGCCTCAAGTCCATGGAGGACAACGGGCTGATCGAACGCAGGCTCTATCAAGAGCGACCCGCGCGGCATGCCTACTGCGTCACTGACAAGACTCGCGAACTCGACGCAATGATGCTGAGCCTGCGCTTGTGGGGCATGCGGCACTGCGGTCTGGATCCGAAGGCTGAAGGCGCAGTGACGATGAAGCATCGTCGAACCGGCGTGATTATCGGAAAAGACTGGCAACCCCAGGAAGCGGATCTACCTTTTAGCTTCAGCCACGTCGACACCCAGATCAATGCATCATGGGCCGCTGAACGCGCCGCGCGCGCGGAAGCCTTTTCGACGGGACGGCGCATTAAGGTGTCGAAGCGCACGCCCCCGAAAAAGGACGCCCCCGCTCCGTTGAAAACGGAAAGCGGGAAGAGCACACCGCGAAAGCGCGCTTCTGCTTCGTTGAAGGAGTGATCTTCTAGGACGACCCCGCCTCACAGCATCTTTGCCAACGTCCAAGTTCGACTCCGAACATTCACCGCGGCCTCTAGTACAAATGCCCAGCCGAGCTGGGAATTTTTCTTTACGCGACGGCGATGCACTCGCTGAACACGGAGGCCGATAAAGAGACAGCGCGACGCCACTCCAAGCGCCGCGCTGCTCCTTTATCCCCGACCTTCCATCACCTCGAACAAAAACGCATCAAGCATCCCCACTTCGCCCCACGGTCGCTTGTACTCGCGTTCATGTTCAGCATCGGCAAGCATCGATTCGATCAGCGCATGGATCGCTGGCCGGCGCGGTCCATACTCGCCTTCGCTTGCACTCATCTTGAGTTCAAGTAATGCGTCGATTTCCGCAAGCACCGTCGAGTCATGCACCGTACCCGCAACAAGATCGGCAAACCGCATCGGCGGCATGCCAAGTCCCATATCGACCCACCTCGCAGCGAGTAGCGGACGCAACACATACAGATACTTCTTGAAGCGAACCGTCTCGCCCTGCAGGTATCCGCGAAAGTTCTTCTTCGCCATCGACAGATAGTGATGACGACCGCGCAGCGGCGAGAAAAACGCCGCGGCAAGCGACCTCAGCCTTGGCACCCAGCGCGCGTCCTCGCGATACATGACCGGCGAATCGAGCCATTCGAGCAGCGTCGGATTCGAGCGATGCAGGAGCTGCAATGTCTTTCGCAACTCCCAACCACTGACGTCCAGTTCATCATCGAGCGGCCTTTCGATCACGTCTCGTTGCGGTTCAACACGCAGGTACCAATCGCGGCGATGCGCATAAACAAAGCGCACGTCGTAGTCGCTGTCCGGCGAAGCGAAGCCCCAGCCCCGGCTGCCCGATTCGCAGGCGAACAAGACGACCACGTCGTGACGACGTTCGATATCAGCGAGCTCGGCAAGCACGCGTGCACGTACCTCGGGTTCGACAGGGTGCGCACTGCGCACCACTCGTAGTTTTTCTTTGCAATTCATGATGCTTCCTTTCGTTATCAGCGTCTGCCGGGCCTCCGTCCCGGCTCCGCGCTATCCCTTCACGCACACCACCTGACGCAGGGTGTGCACCACTTCGACGAGGCTGCTCTGAGCCGCCATCACCGCGTCGATATTCTTGTAGGCCATCGGAATTTCGTCGACAACGCCGGCGTCCTTCCGGCATTCGACACCTTCCGTCGCTTTGACCTGATCCTCAGCCGTGAAGCGGCGCTTCGCTTCCGCGCGGCTCATCGTCCGGCCCGCACCGTGACTGCACGAGCAAAAGCTCTCCGGATTGCCGAGCCCACGCACGATAAAGCTCTTCGCGCCCATCGAACCCGGAATGATCCCCAGTTGCCCCTTCTGCGCAGACACCGCGCCCTTACGTGTCACGAGGACGTCTTCACCAAAGTGACGTTCCCGCTGCACATAGTTGTGGTGGCAATTCACCGCAGATTCGTCCACCTCGAAAGGCTTGCCGATCACATTGCGCGCCACACCGATCACCGCGTCCATCATCACCTGCCGGTTGCGCCGTGCGAAATCCTGAGCCCAGCCAACGGCTTCAACATAGTCGTCGAAGTGCTGGCTGCCCTCGGTGAAGTACGCGAGATCCCGATCCGGCAGATTGGCGATGTGCTGACGCATATCGTTCTGCGCGAGCTCGATGAACAGGCTGCCAATCGCATTGCCGACGCCGCGCGAACCACTGTGCAACATGAACCAGACGCGCCCGCTCTCATCGAGACACACTTCAATAAAGTGATTGCCCGTGCCAAGCGTCCCGAGATGAGCGTATTGATTCGTCTTTTCCAGCTTCGGATACTTCTGGGTGATCCGCCGGAAGCCCGGCTCCAGCGATGCCCACGTTTCATCGACGATTGCCGGCGCACGATTTCCCCAGGCCCCGGGATCGCGTCGTCCCGGTACACGGCCATGTGGCACGGCGCGTTCGATGGCGCTACGCAGCCCGGCGAGCGAGTCCGGCAAATCCGACGCGGTCAGCGTTGTACGCGCAGCCATCATCCCGCACCCGATGTCGACACCGACCGCAGCGGGAATGATTGCGCCCTTCGTCGGAATCACGCTGCCAATCGTCGAGCCCTTGCCGAGGTGCACGTCGGGCATCACCGCAAGGTGCCGAAAAACAAAAGGCATCTGCGCGGTATTGCGCAGTTGCGTACGTGCTTCGTCTTCCACGTCAACACCGTGCGTCCACATCTTCACGGGCTTGCCATTCGCCAGTTCCATCACCTGGTAGTCGAGTTCACTCATTTCACTATCCCATCTATTTTTTGGACATCGCTCCGCTCATGCGACGCGATGCCTCTTTTTATTGCGCGCCCTTCAGGCTAACCAGTCCATTCAGCACCTGATCGAGGCCACCAAATACCGAGATTCGATCGATCCGCTCCGCGATACGTTCAAGCGATTCAAGTTCTTTGAGCCGCAACGCAGTCGGGTTTTCTTCCATCACCTTCGCCGTGTTTAACAGCGAGCGAGTCGCCGCGGTTTCTTCGCGACGGCGAATCACGTTCGCCTGCGCCGCTTTCTCGGCTTCGACCACTTGTGCCAGGATCGTTTTCATCTCACCCGGCAGCACGATGTCTTTGACTCCTACGCTGTGCACTTCCAAGCCTGCGTCGGCCATCCGTGCGCGCACCTGGGTCATCACGGACTCGTCGATCATTTGCTTGTCCTCGAGCAACTCGTCCAACGTGCGAGTTCCAACGGCGGCGCGTAGCGCGAACTGCATCTCACGGTACAGGTGCTCGACCGGCTTCTGCATTTGCCCGAACGCACGTAGCACGTCTGTGTAGCCCCACGTGGCAGACAGGTTGAGCCGCAGCGCGACCTTGTCGCGCGTGAGAATCTCCTGCCCCGTGACCTCAAGGGCCAGCAACCGGAGATCGACGAGCTCAACCATCACATCGCGATTGAAGCGCCAGAACGCGCAAGGACCGGCTTCCCGCAATTGCTCGATCTTGCCGTCGATCTTCAGCACACCGACATGGAACGCCGGCACCTGAACCATCAATACGCCATTGAGACCTGCAATCCCGCGTGCACGCAATGTCGGTTGAGTCAGGCGCTTCGCCAACGCAGCCGACAGTTCGCAACCCTGCGTCAGGTCGATCCGCTCGATACGGTGCTCCACGAGACCACGCCAATACAGCCGGCGCGTGCCCGGCGCCAGAATTTCGACGAGCAAATCGTTCTCATATCGCAGACCCGCTTCATCGTCTGCGAGATCCATTGCCACAAAGTTTTTTGCGAGCACGTCCTGCGCCTCCCGGCGCAGATAATCGGCAAGCGCCTCGTCGGCGAGCGGAGCGTCAAGACGCGCGGTCTGCACGGACAAGCGTTTGAACGGGTCGAAGGCACGGAACACGCCCGGTTCCAGCACCTTCACAAAGTCCCCTTCTTTCATCAAGAGAGCGCGTTCGCTCTTTTTCACTACATAACGCGTCCACATCATTTTTTCCTTTTTCTTAGATGACCACCGGCAGACGTGCATCGCACGGATCGGGGTTCGACGCGAACGGGCGGCGGGACAGAAGCACTGCGCTGGCATCCGAGCAGCGCAATTGAACTGCATTGCGTCACCTCGCACGTTTGCGCAAGCTGTCTGCCCCCGGCCAATCGCGCGGAACCGCAACCGGTTCGATGCACGGCGGACCTTGCGGTCCGCGCCGGCGGGTACTACCTGTTTCAAGAGACTGTTCTTCCGAACAGCGTTCGAGCGGGATTCGAACCCGCTGCCCGCCAGCTTTCGCCGGCTGCTCTACCTGAATGAGCTATCGAACAGGCGGACGCTCCGGGAATCGAACCCGAACACAGCGCTCCAGCGCACGGCCATTAGCCTTCGTCTGTCCATGGCGACATACGCCGCCGCGACGAACCAAGTTCGGCGGCGGCGCACCAGCGAGGCTTTTGAACCTCGACTCGTGGGCCAGCGGGACATCCAGCTGCGATCCTTATTGCGAGGACCGTGCCAAGACGCGCTTAGCTCAGCAAGAAGGAATCGTTATTCATTGAAATCAAAGCGAATTTCTTTCGAAGTGGGGCGACGATGCTGCGACAAGCGCAATCGAACAGCGAATAAAAGCCGATACAATTAGATCGTTATTTATCTTGCAGGATAAACATGCGCAAAACCGTGGCGATCGGCTTTCTCGGCACCGTCCTCGATCAAGGGGGTCGCCCACCGCGCCGTTGGCAGAAATGGCGCCCGACGATCTCGCTATGCGCGCAACCTGATCTGCCGATTCATCGGCTTGAATTGCTGTACTCGCCCGAGTACGAACGTCTTGCGAATCGCATCAAAGAGGATCTCGCGCGAACGTCGCCGCATACCGACGTCAGGCTCATCCCACTCACCATTCGCGATCCATGGGATTTCGAAGAGGTCTACGCGACGTTGCACGACTACGCGCGCGCTTACCCGTTCGATATGGATCGCGAGGACTATCTGATCCACATCACGACCGGCACCCACGTTGCGCAGATCTGCTGGTTTCTACTGGCGGAGGCGCGATATCTGCCCGCTCGCCTCGTGCAGACAGCGCCCCCGCAGCAAACAGATGAAGGGCCGAGTGGGCCCGGCACGATCTCGGTGATCGATCTCGATCTGTCGCGCTACAACCGGATCGCACAACGCTTCACGCGCGAGCGCGACGAAACGGTCTCGTTCCTGAAGGCTGGCATTGCGACACGCAATGCCGGCTTTAACGCATTGATCGAGCAGCTCGAGCGTGTCGCCGTTCGCTCGCGTGCGCCAATGCTGCTGGTCGGGCCAACGGGCGCCGGCAAATCGTTTCTCGCAAAGCGTGTCTACGAACTCAAGCGCGGACGACATCGGCTTGCGGGCCCGTTTATCGAGGTCAACTGCGCGGCGCTTCGAGGCGACGCCGCGATGTCGACGCTCTTCGGTCATGTAAAGGGAGCGTTCACCGGAGCACAAACAGCGCGTGCAGGGTTGCTGCGTGCGGCAGATGGCGGCTTGCTATTTCTGGATGAAATCGGCGAGCTAGGCCTCGACGAGCAGGCCATGTTGCTCAAGGCGATTGAAGAGAAAAAGTTCTTCCCGGTCGGATCGGACGTCGAGGTGACGAGCGATTTTGAGCTGATCGCGGGCACGCACCGCGATCTTCGGCAGATGGTCGCCGCAGGCACCTTCCGCGAAGATTTGTATGCACGGATCAACCTATGGACCTATGGACTGCCAGGCCTGGCCGAACGCCGTGAGGACATTGAGCCCAACCTGGAGTTCGAACTGGATCGCTTTGGCGTCGAGCAGGGCGAACAGGTGCGCTTCAATGTCGAAGCAAAGCGACGCTACGTTGGATTCGCGACATCATCGCGCGCGGTGTGGACCGGCAATTTCCGCGAATTGTCTGCATCAGTGACACGAATGGCGACGCTGGCAGACGCGGGCCGGATCACAGAGGCAATCGCCGAAGAGGAAGTCGGGCGACTGACTCGAACGTGGTCGACGACGCGCGACACGGGCGACCTTGTCGACGCAGTGATAGGCGCCGGTGCGACTGAACTTGACCTGTTCGACCGGGTACAACTCGAGCGGGTGCTCGACGTGTGTCGGGTATCAACGAGCCTGTCGGAGGCAGGACGCGCACTCTTCGCGGTATCGCGACGAGGCAAGAAGCAACCGAATGATGCAGATCGTCTGCGGAAGTACCTTGCGCGCTTCGGCCTCGATTGGGAAGGCGTTCGGCAAGCGCTCGATACTGCGCGTTGAGCGGTGGGCACTCGTCCAAAGAGGGGCAAATGCCCTCATCCGGAGAGAAAAACGGGCCCTCACTGTCTGTAACGACGACGGTCACTCGGTGCTCTGCGCTCAAAGCCAAAGGTCTGAACACCGAGTCTCATCCTTCACGCACATGCGATGATCACTCCAATACAAAAGGAAAGGTGATGTGGAATCGGGGAGTTCCATCCCCCGATCCCGCACCCCACCCCGCTCCACCAAGGACCGCAATGAAAGCAACACGATCCGAGCTGCTCGCGCGTGAATGCGCCGATTGGCATCACCTCGGCCTGATCGGCGGCGGCCTGTCGGAACGACTGGGCCAGCGCTACGAGCGCGAGGAATCGGCACTCTCCGGCCTGATTGCCTGGCTTGGCTTCGTGGCGGCGTTTCTGATCGGCATGGCGATCCTGACGCTCATCGGCATGATGAGCCACTCGACTGTGGTGGGCGGCCTCTTGCTGGCGCTCACAGCTTCGGGCCTTTGGTACGGCGGCATCCGTCTCGCGACCGACTCAGCGCAGCGTTACCCAGTGACCGGCAGCACGCTCGTCACGATCGGACTCGCCGCAGCATATGGCGCGATGGTCCTGCTCACCTGGCGCCAAGGCGCGACGTTTAGTGCATGGCATATGGGCGCCTGCCTGATCGTTACCGGTGTGCTCAGCCTCGCCACCGCATACGCCTATCACCTGCGCTGGCCGCTTCTGCTGGGGCTGCTGTGCATCTTTCACGGGCTCGGCGCGTGGCACGAATATGTCGGCATGGGGACCTACATCGCCGATATCCAGGACCCTCAGGTCATGGCAGCGATCGCCGCGGCATGCGCGGCATTCGGACTCTGGCACGCGCACGCCGAAGAAGCCTCACTCGCTCGTTACGCAGGCTTCGGTCGACTCTATGTGATCTTCGGCCTGCTCTATCTGAACTGCTCGCTGTGGTTTCTGACACTCGACTTTTTCCGCGAAACACAAACGCTCGTATGGATCGCAGTCTTCACGCTCGTTTGTATCGCGCAGATCGTGCTCGGTGCCCGCCTCAAAGAAGGCAAGCTCACGGGTTTTGGCATTGTCTTTCTGAGCATCGATCTCTATACGCGGTTCTTTGAATCCTTTCACAACCATCTATCCATGAGCTTGATCCTGTTGATCGCAGGTTTAAGCGGACTATTGCTCGGCGCACTGTTTGAACGACGTGCAGGAGCCGCGGCGCAATGAACCAGAACGCTGTGGTGCGCAACGAACTCGATCAATTGCTCCGCGAAGGCGTGCTCGACGCCGCAACGCATGCTCAACTCACCGAGCGCTATCCGGTCGGCAACTGGGACTGGCGAACACTGGGTCGATGGTTCCTGTTTTTTGGGGCGATCTCGGTGGTAGCGGGCGTCGTGATCCTGCTGCGCGATGTGTTCTCGCTGACGTTGCAGAATCTGGCTGCGCTGTTGGTCCTGATTTCGGCGGTGTTGTTTGTCGGTGGTTGGCGGCTGCGCAAGCGGTCCTGGTCATGGAGTGCCCGAACCTCGGAGCTCATGGGCGGCTTTGCGCTCATCGGGCTCAGCTTTGTGCTCGGCAAGCTCTATTCAACCGGGTCAGGCAACTGGCCCGCGCTGCTGCTGATCGACTGGATCCTGCTGCTTGTTCTGAGCTACGCGCTCAACAACGTCCTGCTGCTGGTGCTGGGCGCCGTCGTGTTCTTCACCTGGTTCGGTGGGGAAACGGGCTATAGCTCGAGCTGGGGTGCGTACTGGTTCGGGATGAATTACCCGCTGCGCTTTTTCGGTATCTCCCTTGTCATCACGCTGATGGGGCTCGTTCATCTCAGGGCCGAACGAGGGCCGCTTGCGCGTTTTCACGGCTTTAGCAAGGTCTGGATCTCGTTCGGTCTGTTTCTGGCCAATATGGCGCTGTGGCTGCTGTCGATCTTTGGCAATTTCGGTGAGATCGATCATCCGGATATGCGTGGCGGTGCCGGCGAAATCGCCCTGTTCAATGCGCTCTGGTTCGCATTCAATCTCGCGCTGGTCGGGGTCGGCCTTCGATTTTCCTATCGGATGGTCAAGGCGTACGGCATCACGTTTTTTATCATCCAGATCTACACGCTGTTCTTTACGCAGCTCTCGGAGCACCTCGGCTGGCTTGCGAGCCTGCTGATCGCAGGCGGTTCCGCGCTTGGCCTGGCATTCTGGCTCGAGGTCGTGCGACGCAAGCAGCACGAGGCTGAACAGAACCTCATCAAGAATCAAAGCGACACGCCCTAATCAGCGCCGATTGAATTTCTCGATCGCCTGCGGTGTCACCGGTGTGAAGAGGTTCACAAGATTGCCGTCCGGGTCGCGAAACAGCACAGAGCGATTGCCCCAGGGCTGTGTCGTCGGGTGCTGAACGAAATCCGTGACAACGTCCTCGAGCTTCTTGTACGCCTCATCGACATCGTCCACGCGAAACTCGATGATGGCGGACCGATTGCTTGCGGCTGTCGCCGCGCCCGCGCCAAACAGGTCCATCGTGCGCGTGGCGCCAATGGCAAGCGTGCCGTGCTGCGTCGAGAGTTCGGCAAACTCCTCGGTGTACCAGGTCGCGCTCAGGCCCATGGCTTCATAGAAGCCAACAAGGCGCTGGATGTTGTCGGTGATGATCCGGGTGGAAACGAAGTCCATGTGTATCTCCTTGGCTGATGGGTGTCGACGGTTACACTGGCGCGATGCATTTCACGCGGCGCACCGTGCATGTCGAAGTGCTGTGATCTGAAATGCATGCTACTGAAGGCCTGGTGCCACCGTGCTGTCAGCAGTGAATGGAAACCCTCCATGCGTCGTTCCGATCGACTGTTTCAGATCATTCAAATCCTGCGGCGCTCAAGGCGCCCGGTGACCGCGAGCAATCTGGCCGAGGAGCTGGAGGTCTCGTTACGCACGGTCTATCGCGATGTCGCGGATCTGCTTGCTCAGCGCGTTCCGATTCGCGGTGAGGCGGGTCTCGGATATGTACTCGACCGCAGCTACGACATGCCCCCGCTGATGCTGACGCCCGATGAACTTGAAGCGGCAGTACTCGGTGCCCAATGGGTCGCACAACGCAGCGATCCGGTTCTCTCGCGCGCAGCACGCGATCTGATCGCCAAGATTGCGACGGGCGTACCCGAGTCATTGCGACCGTTTGTCCTGGATGCGACGGTCGGTGCTCCTCCACCGCTCGAGAAAACAACCGAAGCACTCGATGTCGCACGCGTGCGCGAATGGATCCGGTCGGCGCGCAAGCTACGGATTCGTTACCGCGATGAGCGCGGTCGGGAGAGCGAGCGCACGGTTTGGCCCGTGATCATCGGCTACGCCGACGCAGTCCGCCTGCTGGCGGCGTGGTGCGAACTCAGGGTGGGCTTTCGGCACTTCCGGACCGACCGGATCCTCGATGCCACGTTTCTCGACGAGCGATACCCGGGGCGCCGCAGTGAACTGATGACGCGCTGGAAGCGCCATATGAAGCAGGAGCGCGGCGTGGAACTTCCGTGACGACTTAGTCACCATCGGCGGTGCGCAAGCGCCCTATGAACTCGCCTACACGGCGTCAAAAGCTTTCTGGGACGTCGGGTATGCCGCGTCGGTCCGGGAAGGTGCTTCGGTTTTATCCGCGCCGGGCAAGCAGTCTGTGACCGCGTCTAAACAGCATCAAAACCTTTCTGCGACGACGGGTATGCGACGTCGGTCCGGGAAGGTGCTTCGGTTTTATCCACGCTCCGGCAGACGTGCTACGCTGCCACCGACTGCATGCTCGCCGATGAAAAGCCCATGGACTCGAAAATTCGTGACAAGGTGTCTCCTTCCCGCGTTGAGAAGTTCGAAGAGCGGCGCGCCGAGCTAAGCGAGGCGGCGCTCCAGACGCTGGCCACGCTTGGCTATGCGCGCACGAGCCTGCGCGATATCGCGCAGAACTCGGAGTTCTCGCATGGGGTGCTTCATTACTATTTCAAAGACAAGGTCGATCTGATCGTC